>Ga0307373_10002232_pt1 | contig 35092 bp, 30 predicted proteins | sample OX2MG_FD_202534 | JGI IMG/M metagenome (GOLD analysis project Ga0307373, IMG submission 202534) | Soil microbial communities from Risofladan, Vaasa, Finland - OX-2 | ecosystem: Environmental > Terrestrial > Soil > Coastal area > Acid sulfate soil | place: Finland: Risofladan, Vaasa | collected...
CGGTACGATTCCGAGCAGGCGGGACGCCCGCGGTACGGTTCCGAGCAGGCGGGACGCCCGCACCACAATGCCACCCGGATAAAAAGCATTCGCGGGGCAACGCTGGCGATGCTGGTGGTCGCAGCCGGCTGGCTGGCGTGGACACCCGCGCTCCTTCGGCAACGCGCACAGGTCAGCGAGGCGTTTTGGATGGGAACGATCGGTTGGCGCGATCTTCCCAATGCCTGCTACGAGTGGTTTGGCGAGCAAGAGAGCTTGTCGCGGCCGGAAGACCTGGCCATCGTGGCCGCGGTGGTCTGCGCCGCGGCATTGGCGCTGTTGCTCTACCGCCCACGGCCCGGCGACGGATTTGTATTCGTCATGGCGGCCGTGCCAATCGCGCTGATCTCTTTGGTCTCGGCCGCCGATACGAACATCGCCGGCGCGCGTTATCTGCTGTTCGCGCAGCTTTTTGTATTGGCGGCGCTGCCACGGCTGGCGTGGCGGCTTCCTTCCTTGCCGGAGCGCGGACTACTGCTATTGGTCCTGCTTGCCAACCTGGTCTACCCCGACCTCGAGCTGCTCGACCGCATGGGCGCCCGCGAAACACCGGGCGTGCGCGGGGCGGCGGCCTCGATCGAGGAAGCCGGCCGCCACGATGAGCCGGTGGTGGTCGCCTGCCCGTACTTCTTTTTGCCCACGCTCTTTCATCTGCGGAACCGAACCCACTGCTATTTGTTCGACGACGGACATTCATTCCGCCACTATGAGGGCACCGCCGTCCTGACGCGGGGCGATCTTCTCGATGCCGACAAGCTGGCTGCGCTGAAATCGCCGCGCGTGTGGGTTGTCAACAACCACAGTCCGGCTCTGTGGGGGCGGCCGCCGGTGCGCGTGCCGGCGAACTGGAAGGCAGTTCGCCGCAAGGTTTTTTCAGAGGTCTACGGCATTCAGGGCACGGTGGAGGTCGTGGAGTATCGCCTGGCCGAGCAGTAGCATGCCGCAGCTCGCACAGAACACGCCCTTGATACAACGATGGCTGGCGGTCGTCGTCGCGGCGGCCTGGCTGGCGATTCTGCTGGTGACGTCGGCGATGCTGCCGATGGTCTGGGATGAAGGCAACGCGATCAACCGAGCGGCCGGCGTCCAGGCTTGGTTGGGCGAGGTGCGCGAATCGGGAACAGCCGCGTTCTCGGAGGCGGCGATCGCGGGCCACTGGCGCTACACGGTGGAGGTCGAAGGGCATCCGGCGCTGTATGGCATCGTCATCGCCTTTGGCCAGTTGCTAGGCGAGCATTGCCTGCCGCCTCTTACCGCGGCACGGCTGGGGCCGATGATGCTGTTCGCCCTCGCGACCGGCGCCATGTTCTATCGGCTGGCCCGGCAATACTCGCTCGTCGCGGCGTCCGCAGGTGTGGCGGCGCTGCTCAGCATGCCACGGCTCTTCGCCCACGCCCATTTCGCTTCGTTCGATGGTCCGCTGACGAGTTGCTGGATCTTGGCCTGGGCCGCGTTCGCGCCCGCCGCCGAGGAGGCAAACGCGAGTGGAATCCCGGCGCGCCGGGAGAGCGCGTTCCCTACAGAATCGCCGCGCAGGCCCTTTTCTCGTTGGCGATTCGGGTTACTGAACAGCCTGCCTCGCTGGCGCTTCGGGTTGGTGTGGGGCATCGCGTTGGGCGCCACCATGAGTTGCAAGTTTACCGGCTGGCTCGCTCCGCTGCCGTTTGTGGCCTGTGCGGCGGTCTACGGCAATCGCAGGATGGCGCGAACGCTGACCGTCGGTCTGGTCACGGCGCTGGCCATCTTTTGGCTGACGAACCCGCGGCTCTGGCATCATCCGCTCGCCGGCATGCGGACGTTCTTCGACTTGAACCTCAACCGCGCGGGGACCGCGCTCGATATTCCGACGCTGTTCTTCGGCACGCAATACACGACGCTTTCGGGACTGCCGTGGTACAACACGCTGGTCTGGACCGCGATCACCGTGCCGGTGGGAACGCTGCTTTTGGCTTGCGTGGGCATCGCCAGCGTGCTGTGCCGCTGGGCGGCGGACGCGCAAGGCGTGCTGATCTTGCTGAACTGGCTGGTGCTGATCGTCGTGCGCGCGTTGCCTGGAACGCCCGTCCACGACGCCGAGAGGTTGATTCTGCCGAGCTTTGCCTTTCTGGCCGCGCTCGCGGGCGTCGGCTGCCACGCGCTGCTCGGCTGGGCGCGGACCAGCGACCGGTCCGTCAATTCCTCCGCCACCGAGTCCCGGCGCGCCGCCCGAGGGCGCTGCGCACAGATCGGCCCAACGCGGCTCAGCGGCCGAATGGTGCTGGCCGGAATCGGACTCGTCTACCTCGGCTCGGCCAGCAGTCTGGTATGGTACGCTCCGCAGTGGCTGAGCTATTACAATCTGCTCATCGGCGGGCTGCGCGGCGCCGAGGCCGCCGGAATGGAAGCCACCTACTACTGGGACGCCTTGGACGGCGAAGTGCTCGCTTGGCTGCACGCGCACACCGCCGCCGACGAAAACATCGAGTTTTCGGTGCCCTCGCACAACAACCTGGTGCTGATGCGGCAATGGGGAACATTGCGCCGCGGCTGGCGGCCCGGCGAGCCGGGCCGCTATCGCTGGCGCGTCATTCAGCGCCGGCCCACCTTTTGGAGCTCGCGCGATCGCTGGCTGGTGGAACATGAAACGCCGGCATTCAGCAAAACCATACGCCCGCCGACCTGGGGCATCGGCCCCTGGCGGCTCGACGTTCCGCTGATCATGGTGTTCTCGTGCGATCCATCAGCCAAAGCCGCCCAAGTTCCCGACGCCCGTGTTTTACGACGTATTACAGGGACTCTCACCGCGCCAAACGGATTGTGACGAGCGAGGCCGTTGGTGTTGTAGCCGAGACGCATTAGTCGGGCTGATCGAGCAGTTCTTGAAGCCGCGCGGCCAGCGCCGCGGGCAGCCGGCCGAGCCAGGTGCGATCGATCAGGCCGACATCAAGCATGTCGAGCAAATGCACCTGGTCTTTTCGCCGGTAGGAGGTCAGTTTCATCCGCACGAGAGCCTCGAGAGTGACGACTTGAAACTGATCGCTGGCCACGCTTTCGCTGACGTCGGGCACCGGCTGCAAGTCGGCCTCGCGCACCGTTTCACCGGCGAACACCACATGCACCGCGTCGCGGGCCTTGGCGTTCGGTCCGTCGAGAAACATGTCGATACCGGCCGCATGGCGATAGACGAAGCCGGCCTGGCCCATGGCCGTGATGGCGCGTTCGAGATCCGATCGTCGCAGCACGATATTTACGTCCCGCGTATTTCGGACGGCGGCTTCATCGACGCGCGAGACCCAGTCGGCCACCGCGTTGCCGCCGGCCACGGCATAGGGAACGCCGGCGGCTTCCAAAGCACGCGCGGCGCGCAGCGTGCGGTCGCGGACTTTTTCCACGGCCCGAATCATCCTTTCCCATGATGGTTTGTGTAACTGCATCTCGGCGATATGACTTTCCGTTAAGTCAGTTTTATCAGGGCATCTCGTCCCCGCGATGACCAGGAACCAGCCGATACCCTGTGGAATGCGCCGCTGTCTCTCCGCCCGCGTGAGCGCGTGGGCGGCTTCGATCGGGAAAAAATCGGGGGCGATCAGCTCATGGACGCCGTTGCGGCAATCAGCGCGCCGTTGAAGCGCTTTTGCCGTGTCTGGCTCGGGAAGTGCCCATTTCAATGCGACGGAGGAATCGAGGACGTACTTCATTCCTCGTCACGAATTTCACGGATAAGATCGACCGCAATCTCGATGGTCCCATACTTCTGGCGAATCTCCTCAGTAAGCTGATCGCCCCGCTCTTGGATACGTTGGTATACGTCCGGCGGTAATGGGGTACCGTGAACAATGCGATCCATAAGAGCTTGCGTGTCCGCATCCAAGATCGGTGTCGTATCGGTATTCATATTGGAATTCTCCGCTACGAAGGTGGTCCCGTCAACCAGTTCCGGCGTTTGGCGTCCATCGAGCACGTCATCCGCCTGTGCCCCCGAACTCTTTGATCGCCAACGTCTGCAACGCCTTCAAATCCACTTTGCCCGTCCCCAACACCGGTATCTCCGCAACCTGATGAAAACTGTCGGGCGAAGGAATCCAGAGGTTCGGCAGCCCGGCCTGCGAAAGCTCTTTGCAGACCGCTTCGGGCGATTTGTCCAGGCCCGTGTGCAGCACCACCAACCGCTCGCCCTTACGCTCGTCGGGCACGGCCGTCACCGCCACTTTCAACTCGTCTTCGCCCGCGCCGATGATCTTCTGGATCGTCTCCTCGATCTTCAGGTGCGGCACCATCTCGCCGCCCAGTTTCGAGAAGCGACTCTCACGCCCGGTGATGCGAATGAAGCCGTCTTCGTCGATCGAGGCCAGGTCGCCCGTCTTGTACCAGCCGTCGCGAATCACCTGGGCGGTCTTTTCCGGCTGGCCCAAGTAGCCGGCCATCACGTTGGGGCCTTTGATCCAGAGCATGCCCGGCTGGTTGACGCCCAGCTCCTGGTCCGATTCCGGGTCGGTGATCTTGGCGGCGACGCCGGGCAGCGGCCGGCCCACCGTTCCCTCTTTGGCCAGGACCTGCGTCTTGTCCGTGGTCCGACTGGGCGGAATGTTCACGGCCACCACCGGCGACAGCTCCGTCGTCCCATAGCCCTCCAGCGGCCGCACGCCAAACCGCTCCTCGAAGGCGTCGCACAACTCCTTGGGAAGTTTTTCGGCGCCGGCCAGCACGACGTCGAGCGCGGCGAAATCTTCGGGCTGGCAGCGCTTCAGGTAGAACCGCAGAAACGTGGGCGTGGCGATCATGATGGTGGCCTGGTGCTTGCCGCACATTTCGCCCACGTGCCGGGCGTCGCGCGGGTCGTAGTGATACACCCCTTTGGGAGCCAGCGTGAGCGCGGTCCACATCGTCGCCGTATAGCCGAAGGAGTGAAAGAAGGGGAGCACGCCCGCCAGCACGTCGTTGTCCGACAAATGGACGAGTTGATTGAAGGCGTTGACGTTCGAGGCCACGTTGCGGTGCGTCAGCATCACGCCCTTGGGTTCGCCCGTCGAACCCGACGTGAAAATGATCGTCAACAGGTCGTCGGGCGTCAGGCGCGTCAGCCCCAGAAGCCGTTCGAGCAGCCGGAGCGGCGTGGCGTAGGTGGCGACGGCGGCCGAGAGTTTGTCGGCCAGCGTCACCTTCTCGCGAAGCTCTTCCAGAAAAACCGGTTCGGCCTCGAGTTCATAGTGCAGCTTTTCCATCACGCGGTGGCTGGTGAGCACGTGCCGGATGCCGGCCTGGCGGATGCAGGAGTTCATCACCGTCGAGGAGACGGTATAGTTCAGGTTGACCGCCACGCGGCCCGCCAAAGCCAGCGCGGCGTTGGCCAGCACGCCGCCGCCCGAAGGCGGCAGGATCAGGCCGACGTTCTTTTCGTCCTGGGCCAACACATTTCGCAACAGCAGCCGCCGCAGAATCAGCGAACGCATCAACAGCGATCCCCCGGTCATCTCTTGCCCGCTGGTATCGGCCAGCTTCGCGCGGCGCAGGCTCCTGCGGCACTCTCGCAGCATGGCACGCGGCAAGACCAACGAATGTTCGCGACTCTCTCGCAAGGCGATGACTCCTAATTCGGCCACGGTGCGGCGAACGATCTCCGGTTCGCCGACGTGGCTCAACGGCGGGCCAAACCAGACCGACACGGAACGCCGCCAACGGCGCGGCCATTTCCAGAAGAACTTACCGTCCGAAAAACTAAAGATACTTCCCCACAGCCCTTCCAGGTATACCGGAATAATCGGCACGCCGGTCTGCCCGGCCAGAGCGAGAAACCCGCGTTTGAACCCCCGCAACTGGCCCGAACGCGTAATCCCGCCCTCGGGAAACATGCAGACCAGCTCGCCCTTGCCGAGCGCCTCACGGGCAACACGAAGGGTTTCGGCCAGTGCTTTGGGACCCGGCCGCATCGGCACCACACCGGCGATGCGGCAGAGCCAGGACACTTTCCAGGACTCGACGAAACTGGCCTTCGCCAGAATGCGGATGGGCCGCGGCGACGCCGCCAAGAGCAGAACTCCGTCGATAAACGTGACGTGATTGGCGACTAACAGGGCCGGCCCACGCCGCGGAAGGTGTTCCCTCCCGCGCACGCCGAAGCGGTACAGGATGCGAAGCAGCACGCGAAGCAATCGCCAAAGCGTTGCGTAGCGAAGGTCCATCATAACCGTTATCCGCGGACGTGCCCTGGAGAGTCCTGGCCGCCCAGCACGATATGCAAGAAACAGGCCAGTGGTTGTCCGGCAGCAGGTGCCTCGAATGGAACTGAATCGTAACCATTATTTCATGGCGGGCGTGGTACTCGTGCTGCTGGGCATCCAGCTCCGGTTGGTCGATTCGTTCGTGCTCAACGAGCAAACGACGCGGATGCTGAACCAGCCGTCGAGCGAGGGCATGATGAGCATTCGGCCCATGCTGCAAGGCGTGACGCCGATGCCGCGGAAGGTGATTAAACCGCCCCAATCGTTGGGTTGGGCGCTGATGTCGATCGGGTCGGTCCTGATCCTGCACGCCTTGGCGATGAAGCCGCCCGGCGCGGAGCCGCAGCACTAGCGGGCAGGTGCCACATGCAGGCTAGACTACCGTCTCCTCATCGACTCATGCCCTTGCTCGCCTTGCTGATCGCGCTGGCGGCAGGCGGCGTCTGCGCGCTACGACTGGTGGCCGACGAGTCAGGTGGACCCCAGGCCACGCCCGGCGCCTCCAAGCCTCGGCTTCGCAGAGAGGGGACGCAACTGCACGACGAGCCGGGGCGCTTCACCTTGGCCGGAAACCGGGCCACGTTCGTCGCCGTCGACGGAACGAATTATGCCGGACTGGAAAACTTGAACTTGGAACGCGTCGCCAAGATCATCGCGGCCAGCCCCGACTCGGTGGAATGGTTGGTCACCGGGACCGTGACGGAATACGAAGGCTCGAACTACCTGCTCATCAGCCGCGCCCGGCGGAAAGCCGCGACGGGCAAGGTGCCTCGCAGCTTTTGAGTGCTGCCAAACGTAAGGTGGGGCAAGCCCCGGCGCGCCGGGACGAGCGCCGGCCCACTCGATTTGGATTTTTGATTCCGCCAATCCAAAATCCAAAATTGTAATGGCCTACTGCCACTTCGGCTCGCGCTTCTCCAAAAACGCGGCCAGCCCTTCGGCGGCCGCGTCGGTGGTCCGCGCGGTGGCGCTCACCGCGGCGCCGGCGGTGAGCAGCATAGGCAGGTGCTCGGCGATCATTTCGTTCAAGAGCCGCTTGGTGAGCTGCAACGCCTCGCTGGAAGAGCGGGCGCATTCGGCGGCCATCGCCACGGCGCGCGGCCAAAGCTGGTCGGGCTCCGCCAACTCGTGAAACAGTCCAATGCGGTGCGCTTCGCTGGCGTCGATCGTTTCGGCCGAAAGCAAGAGCCTCGCCGCCTGTCCGCCTCCCAAGCGAAAGGCGAGGAGCGGCGCCACGAGGCCGGCCACAATCCCGCGGCGCGGTTCGGGCAAGCCAAACTTCGCCTCCCGCGAGGCGATCACGATATCGCAGCCGAGCACCAGGCCCGCGCCGCCGGCCAGTGCTGGCCCGTTCACCGCGGCAATCAGCGGCTTCGGAAAACGCCACAGCAGTTCCAGCAGGTCGCGATAGAGATCGGCGTCGTCCTGCCAGCGCTGGCGGGCGTTTTCCTCGCGGCTGGTGTCGAGCATCTCCTGCAAATCCATGCCGGCGCAAAACGCCGGGCCCGCCCCTGTCAGAATGACCGCCCGCACCCGGCGTTCGAGGTGCAGATCGCCGAGAGCCTCTTGCAGCTCGCCCAGCATGGCGCGATTCAGCGCATTCCGCTTCTCGGCGCGGTTCAAAATCACCGTGCCCGCATGGTCGTGAATGTGGAGGCGAATCAGGGGAGCAGTCATGGTTAGCTTCACGGGTTATACTGAACGGGCCGGTGAAAGAGCAAGGTTCGAGAAAGGAGCAGAGCCACGGCAAAGAGCGACAAGAGCAAAACGAAACGCGATGCCGAGCACGACAACGAGCGTGTCGTGGCCCAGAACCGCCGCGCGCGTCACGAGTACGACGTGCTCGAGACGCTGGAGTGCGGCGTCGTGCTGGTGGGCAGCGAGGTGAAGAGCCTGCGCACGGGCAAGCTTTCGCTGGAAGAGGCTTACGGCCGCGTGAAAGGGGGCGAAGTCTGGTTGCTGGGCTGCGATATTCCCGAATACGCCCAGGCCAACCGCTTCAACCACGACCCGCGCCGCCCGCGCAAGCTGCTCATGCACCGCCGCGAAATCCGCAAGTTCGCCAACCGGGCCTACGAACAGGGCCTCACGCTGGTGCCGCTGAAGATGTACTTCAAACAGGGCCGCGTGAAGCTGCTGATGGGCATTTGCCGTGGCCGCAAACTTCACGACAAGCGCGAGAAGATCAAAAAGTCGACGGTCCAACGCGACATCGCGCGGGCCATGCGGCGGAAGTGAGGGGTAGCGGAATGGAATAAACGAACCGCGAGAAGGTCGCCGAGCGAAGAGAGAAGCCGGGAGGAAGCCTGGATCCGCGCCAGCGGCCGCGACCAGTGGCCTTACGGGCCCCGTGACTCCAACGTGCCGGATGAATCTGTACAACGCACGGATGAAACACAGATCAAACTCGGATTTGCGTTATCCGTGTTTCATCCGTGAGAATCAGCGGCTGATAACCCTTGGCGAAACCGCCGTCGGCCGCACGCTGAGACCCAAGGTCCGCTGCAACCTTCATCCGCGCAATCAGGGCACCGGCATCCCCGACGGCGGGCTCGACACCGCCGACCAGTTTCAGCGGCCATCGGCCGGCGAGCCGAAGCCCGGCCAACTCCCAGCCGCGGCGCCATCGAGGTCAAGGGTACGAAGCCCGACGAGATGGCCGTCGCCGACAGCCCGCAAGTGGCCGGATACCTGAAGACCTACGGCATCGTGCTGGTCACCAACCTGCGCAGCTTCGTGATCGTCGATCGGAATTGACTTTCTCCCGCAGTTGGCCGAAGATTCTTTTGGAGGCTCGGTTGAGGAGCCGCCTTCGGGTTGCCGTGTTTTTATGTCCTGTTTCCTGCTCCTGGGTGAATGTCCCGCATGATGAAGACGTTTTCAGCCATTTTTGAGAACGGCGTCTTCCGGCCCGTCGAGCCCGTCGATTTCCCTGAGCACTGCCAGGTGCGTGTCGATGTGCGATCGGTTGAACCGACGGGCGAAAGCAGCCGTGATGAGGTTTCTGCCAACACGCCGATGCCCCAGCGAGTGCGCCTCGTCGGCAGGCTGGCGATGATTCCTGCCGGCACGCATGCCTTCGACCTCGTTCTGGATGACGGGCGGCAGGCCGGGGTCGAATTGGTCGCAGGCGACACGGCGGTCGTCTCCCGGCTGATCGGCGAGCGAGTACTTGTCCTCGGCACGGCGATGTACGGACCTTCTGGCAACTTGCTGAGGATCGACGCCGACGAGGTCAACCTTTCGGGAGACGACGGCCGCTTCTTCTCGGCGGCCCCGCGACTGGCCCGCGAACGCTTGGATGTTGATGAGGTTCTGCATGAGCAGCGTCACAAGCGTGGTGTGTCGGCCATCCTTGGCCAATGGCCGGGCGACGAGAGCGATGACGAGATCGCGGCGGCACTGAAGGAACTGAGTTGATGGCCTCCGCGGCGCCTGCGGGCTACCTGCTCGACACGAACATTCTCGTTCACCTGATTCGCGGCAAGGCGGTCGGCAAGGCGATCGAGGCCCACTTCGGTTTGCACGGCGGGCTCAATCGCTCGATCATCTGCGTGGTAACTGTCGGCGAAATGTATTCGTTGGCGAGAAAATGGAATTGGGGGCAAAGCCGCCTGGCTCGCTTGCAGCACTTGCTCGGGGAAGTGGTATGGGTGGACATCAACCGTCCATCGGTCCTCGATGCCTACGGCGAACTCGACGACCTGAGCAACCGACTCGGCCGGCCGATGGGCAAGAACGACGTCTGGATCGCTGCGGTGGCCAAGCTCTCTCGTATGACGCTGCTCACGACCGACGGCGACTTCGATCATCTGCATCCGGGCCACCTGATCCGGATTCGCCTCGACGAGAATACGGGCAATCCAGTGCCCTAAGACAACAACTGCGCCTATTGGCGGAACGTGCCGATCAACGTCTGGGAGCACACGATCGGCGGCTACCAGGTGATGAATACCGCCGCACCAAAGACGCCCCCTTCGACTGGTCGAGCGTCACCGCCGGCAAGACGGCGCGAGCTTCGTAGTCCTGTATGGGGATTACTCCTACCTCACGCGGCACGCGAAACGGCTCCGCGTAGCGGGTCGTTTAGCAGGATTGCTCCACCCCGTTCGATCTAGATAGACTATGGGTGTCTTCCTTCGCGTCAGCGGCAGCCAACACGCCGCCTTCGACTGGTCGAGCGTCACCGCCGGTTAGACGGCGCGGCTTCGTGGGCCTCGATTGGCTTCGCCCTCTTCCTTGGCAACCCGATCCAAGGACCGCTGGTCGCCCACCGAGGCCAACGCCTGGGTGTCTTGCTTGCCCTTCCTTGGTTGACCGGCAAGCCGTTGGAGCGCTGCGGGAAAGCGGCGACAGCCATACGGCTTGCGGAAGCACTGGAAACACGGAAGCGCGGGTAGCTACCCGGACCGAGAGAGCGCTACGAGTGGGAGTGATACACGTCGACGCCGCCGGGGCCGATGGTGACCTCGAACAGACTCTGGTCCGGGTCGTTCGGGTTGGAGTCATTGGCGCTGGCCAAAATGACATCCACGGCGGTGGGGTTGACCTCCACGAAGCCGAACTGTGCCCGGTTGGGAGTCTCCACCAGCCGGTACGCCAGCAGCGTCGTGCCTTCCTCCTCGACCACGTTGAGGCGGATGGCGTCGACCTGGCCGGTCTTGGCATCGGTCTTGATCATCTCGGTGACGCGCATGAAGTCGGCGCCGTCGTGCATGTCGAAGCTGAACTTCTCGTGGTTACCGTGAACCACGTCGCTGCTCAAACCGGCAAATGCCGCATCGGCAGCGTGCCCGGTGGCGAACTCGCCGGCCAGGGCGTAGGTGAGATTCTGGGCGGCCGACAGGTCGACGTTGGTCGGGAACTGGACGTTGCCGGGCAAACCGGGCGCGTTCTGAATGGGCGGCAAGGCTGGAGAGCCCATGATCGCAGGCGGGAATTCCACGTGACCGACCACGCCGGGAACCGTCGGGAACGATGTCGGCGGACCACCAATCGGGGGCGGACCACCGCCTGAAACACCACCGGAGAGGTTGAGCCGATGTTCCAGCGTCTCGAGTACCAGCCGGTCGCGCTTTGTACGCAATCGCATCATAACACTGCATCCTTTCAATAAAGAGGGGATTAAATCTCCCATACACCTCAACAGAGATGCCAACCGGCGGGGCCGATTCAGGAAGGTCCGGGCGGTCCAATTTACAATTGGAGTTCCCGGACCTTCCTAGCTTGGCCCAGCCGGCCCCCACCGCACCGCCGGCTCGTTGAACCGGCGGCAAATGGCGCCCGCGGGCGTGGCATCGCCAATGATGGCCGGCCGTGCGTTCGACGTCAGCGGGGTCATCTGTTCGCGGGTTCCGCTCCGCGCGGGCCGTTGGCCCCGCGGTTCAACGTCGCACGAAGGGCCAACAGCGGGAAAGCTGATCTCTCCGCGCCAGGGTAACTTCCCGAATTCGCGCGGTCAAGCATTTGTAGGGGTAACGGCTCAAATAAGGTGTCGAGCGTTTCTTTCCACGCGCTGTCGAAATCGGCCATTTGCAAGCTGGCTTGACATCGGCTGCAGTAACCGCCACGATTGGCGGTGGAGACGCTTCAATGCCAATTCTCTTGACCGAACAGCAATGGGCCGATGTCCAAAAGGGCACCGAGGTGCCTGTGCGTGTCCAGGATCCGACGCAGGCCGCCACTTTTGTGCTGCTGCGGGCCGAGGTGTACGACCGGTTCAAGTCGCTCTTCGAAGAAGATCCCATTAGCCAGCAGGAGCGGCTCTATCAGCTCCAGCAATTCGGGCGCCGCGCGGGCTGGGACGATCCCGAGATGGACATCTATGACGAGCTTGACCCGCGCCGAGCGTCATGAGCGTTAACCGCGGCGACGTCGTGCTCGTCGACTACCCGTTCACCGACCGCCGAGGCAGCAAAGTGCGTCCCGCGCTTGTCGTGCAGGCCGACATCCTCAACCACCACATCACCGACACCATCTTGGCGGCAGTCAGTCGCTCGACGCATCGTGCGTCCGCGACGCAGCTTTTCGTGGATATCTCCACGGCAGAAGGCAGTCAAACGGGCTTGCGCCAGAATTCAATGATCCAGTGCGAGAACTTGCTGACCTTCGATCAGCGATTTATCATCGCGAAAATCGGAGACATGCCACCCGCTCTTTTGCGTCAGATCGACGCCTGCCTCAAAGCCGAATTGGATCTACCGTAGCGGGGTGACCGAGCGTGAAGCTGTCGGCGGGACCAAGCAATCCTGGCAAACAACCGGCCCGCGAGAGGACGGCAGCCGCGTGCCATTTTACAGGCTGCGAAGCGGAGACGGGCGAGACCGGCCACAACCTTGGGTCGGCGAGCTGGGCGACATCGACAGGCTGGCTTGCTGTGGTCGCTGGCTTCCACCGCGCGGTGGACCGTGTGTCGAGCAGGGCGATTAACGCTTCGCCCAAACGTGCCCCACGGCTTCCGGAGTGTCGGCCTGTTCGATGCTGGCCAGAACTTGCTCCAGCAAATTCGCGTCTTGGATCTGTCGGATGTCGCGCATGAGCGCCAGCCCCTCGGCGGCGAAGCGAAGTTTCAACGCCACCTCAATGCCCGCCAACAGGCCCTCTTCCCGACCCTTCTCGAGGCCTTCGGCCAGGCCCTTTTCCATGGTGACGGCATTAGGCGATAGGCGTTGGGCGTTAGGCACGATCTTCCAATGGCTTCCCTAACGCCCAACGCCTATCGCCTTCGTCGCTGGGCCAGCGCTCGTTTCGGCGGCACCGGGGCCCGGCCTTACGTGGGCAGTCCGTCGAAAGCCCACCATGCCTCATCCTCTCACCTGTAACCATTCCCTTTCGTCTGCTACACTGGGACGCGCCCAACTCAGGAGAGCATCGTGATGAAGCAACTCGTCATCGTTCTGTGTACGGCCGCAGTGCTGAGCGGCGGCGCAGCGGAGGGAAAAATGTCGGTCAGCAAATCGCCCTTCGGCAGCCTGCCCGACGGCCGGCAGGTCGATCAGTTTACGCTGACCAACGACCACGGCCTGACCGTCAAGATCATCAATTACGGGGCCATCCTCACGTCGGTTCGCGTGCCCGACAAAAACGGCAAGCCGGGCGAGGTCACTCTCGGCTTCGACACGCTGGCACCCTATCTGGCGGGCCATCCCTATTTCGGCGCCACCTGCGGGCGCGTAGCCAACCGCATCGCCAAGGGCCGCTTCACGCTTGACGGCGTCGAATATAAGCTGGCCACGAACAACGGCCCGAACCATCTGCACGGCGGCCTCAAAGGTTTCGACAAGGCCCTTTGGACGGCCGAGCCGATCGACAAGCCCGGCGCGGTGGGCGTGCGGCTCTCGCACGTCAGCCCCGACGGCGACGAAGGCTATCCGGGCAAGCTCTCGGTGACCGTCGCCTACACGTTGACCGACAAAAACGAGCTGAAGATCGACTACACGGCCACCACCGACAAAGCCACGCCGATCAACCTGACCAACCACACCTACTGGAACCTGGCCGACGGCGGCAAAAGCGACGTGCTCGGGCACGTACTCGAGATCCATGCCGACCGTTATGTTCCGGTCGACGCCAACCTGATTCCGACCGGCGAGCTGAAGAGCGTCAAGGGGACGCCGATGGATTTCACCAAGCCGATGGAGATCGGCTCGCGGATGGACCGGGTGCCGGGCGAACCGAAGGGCTACGATCACTGCTACGTCCTGAACCAAGAACCGCCCGGCGCGCTGACGCTGGCCGCCCGGCTGCGAGAGCCGGCCAGCGGACGGGTGATGGAGATTTACACCACGGAGCCGGCCATCCAGCTTTATACGGGCAATTTTCTCGACGCTTCCATCCAGTCGCGCGGCGCCGTCTACCGGCAGCACCACGCTTTTTGCCTGGAGGCCGAACACTATCCCGACGCGATCAATCAGCCGAAGTTTCCCTCGACGGTGCTCAAGCCCGGCGAGACCTATCGGCAGACGACGGTACACACGTTTTCGATGGAAGGGTCATAAAACGAATGATTTGCGTCAACGACCGCCTCAAGAAGTATCGTAGGTGCGTGCCGGTCCTCTTGGCCGGTGTGGCGATTGCGGGCTGCCATCCCTCAACGGCGGCACCGACCAAACCGGCCCCGCCGGCCAAATCGTCGCACGCCGCCAGCGAAGGCGATCTGAACACGATCGAGCTGACGGCCGAAGCTGAAGAGCGGCTGGGCATTCAAACGGCGACCGTCGAGCGACGCGCGGTGCGACGAAGGCGAACGTACGGCGGCGAGGTCGTGCTACCGACCGGCGCCTCGATTACCGTTTCGGCGCCGATCGGCGGCACGCTCGAGTCCGTTTCGGAAGGGAGCGTGCCGGAAGTCGGCACGCACGTCGGTCGCAATCAGCCGGTCTTTCTGCTGCTGCCGTTGCTGTCCGCCGAACGGGACGTGCTCACGCCGGCCGAGCGGATTTCGGTGGCCCAAGCGCGTTTGCAGCTTTCGCAGGCGCAAGTCGACGCCGACGGGCTGCTTCAGCAGGCCCAGGCGCAGGTCGACGCGGCGAAGATCAACCTGGACCGTGCGGAACGGCTGCTCAAAGGGCAGGCCGGCACGGTCGCGACCGTCGACGCGGCCAAGGCCCAGCTCGAGTTGGCGGAGAAGGCGCACTCCGCGGCCGAGCAGCGGGTGGCGTTGTTGGAAAAGATCCGGCTCGATACCGAAGCGGGCGATGCCACGCCGATCCCGATTGTTTCGCCACGCGACGGCTACGTGCGCGTGCAGCATGCCACCGTGGGCGAGATTGTGCCGGCCGGCGCGCCGTTGTTCGAGGTGATGGACTACGATCCGATCTGGATCAAAGTGCCGATTTATGCGGGCGAAGTGGCTTCGATCGCCGATCACGAGCCTGCCCGCGTGTGGCACTTTGGCGACGTGGCCGCCAAGGCGCGGGCGGCCGAACCGGTGCGCGCTCCACCCACCGCCGACGCGCAGGCCGCCACGGTCGATCTCTATTATCAGTTGGCCAACTCCAACGGCGAGTTGCGTCCGGGCCAACGGCTGAACGTCGGACTGGCCCTGCGGAGCGAAGAAGAGAGCCTCGTCATCCCCTGGTCGGCGGTCTACATCGACATCTATGGCGGCTATTGGGTCTACGTGAAGACGGGCGACCATAAGTTTGTCCGCCGCCGCGTGCAGGTGCCGTTTGTCACGGACGACCTGGCGGTGATTCACAGCGGCCCCGCGGTCGGGACGCCCGTGGTGATCGAGGGCGTCGCGGAGCTTATTGGCACGGAGTTCGGCGCGGGGCATTAATGCGGCTCCGTTAGGCAACGGCAATGCTTGCGCCGCCTGTTCCCGAAACGCCTGCCGCTGTTCCGCAGTCAGTTCGATCAAAGAATCTCCCGAAGCCTCCTCGTGAATAGCGACTTATCCGCTCGGTCCTCACTCAATTTCGCGGTCATGCTCGACCTCCGACACAATTCTACACAACGCCGCCGAGCGCTCAAATTCCACCGCCAGCACGGCGTACATCCGCGATTGCTGGTCCCAAAGCCAGTATCCTTGGTGCCGCGTGCCGGCGATCAACGGCCGTAAAACCGGGTCTTGAGAAAAGAGCATCGGCACCAGCAGCGGATTCAGACCGTGAAAAAAGTTCCGCTCGACCGCCAGTCGCTCGGCCAGCGGTGCCAGCTCCGCCTCGGCCAGCGTGGCCAGCTCCGGCACCGTGGCTGATGACACGAAGTCGGTGATCAGCAGCCCCCGGCCGCCTGGCGCGGTCAAGCGGGCCAGCAGCCGCAGGTGTCCCGAACGAACGCTCAACAGCAGATCCATGAAGTGCGGAGCCGTTGCCGGCACGGCCTGCACCACCGCGTCGATCAATTGGCTGATGGTCCCCACCGAGGCCACCACGTCGAACGGGCCGGGCAAGAACGGTAACACCGGGTCGGCGGCGTCCTGAATCAGCTTTTCAAGCTCGGCAGATGGCTGCGTAAGCCGGCCGTTCAGTGTTTCCAACGCATCGCAGATGCCCGTGACGTCGGTCCCGCCGTGCAGGCGGAGTTTTCGGCGGTCGTGGTCGGGAAGCTGCCGCGCCACGCCCCGCTGGAGGGCTTCCGTGTCGAGATCGACCAGGTGTACCTCGCCGTAGGCGGCCAGCAGCCGCGGCAAATCGAGATCGTTGGCGTTGCCGGCGCCGAGCAGGCAAAGCCGGCCCGGCGTCCCGTGGGTCAGGGAGAGAAGGCACTCGCTGACGCGATTACGATGGTTGGCCGACGCTTGCCAGTGCCCGTCGCGGGCCCGGTTCCGACGTGCCTGTTCGGCGGCGAAGCGAGGCGGAGGCGGCATAACACCGATTTTCGCGCAAAAAACTTGTGTTCGTTGCAACCCCTATTTACTATGGTTTTGCCGACCTATTATAGCGACTCGTGGAGATGTTGATGCGATTTCGCCCGTCCAAAGCGGTCCCGCCGCGCCCTCGCCGCCGACCGCGGAACGCCCTGTCAGGCCCCAACGGCCCGGCGCTGGCCGCGCGGCCGCTCCGTTATGAACCGCTGGAAGAGCGAGAACTATTGGCCTGGAACGTGGCGCCCATCGTCATTGCGCCCGTGGAAGGCGCGCCCGTCGCCGAACAAGCCCTGGCCGACATCATCGTCGATCCCGGCAGCGGTCTGGGACCGGCCGACTTTGCCGCCACCATCAACTGGGGCGACGGCACCACCAACACCGCCGACGTCGTCAGCACGTCGCAAAACACGACGTTCGCGGTGCTGGGCACGCACACCTACAGCGAAGAAGGGCCGGAATCGATCCAGATCACCGTCACCCACGGCACCGATACGCCAAAAATAGGCACCGATGCGGTCACGGTCAGCGACCCCGCCGTGAACGTGACCGGCGGAGCCACGTTCACCGCCGCCGAAGCAGCCACGCCCTCGCAACAGGTCATGGCCACGTTCAGCGATCCCGGCAGCAACGAGGACCCGCAAAGCGATTACTCGGCCAAAATCGCCTGGGGCGACGGCAGCATCACGGCCGGCACCATCGCCTTCAATCCGCTGGCCGACGATTTTTCGGTGACGGGCGGCGGCGACCACGTGTATGCCGAAGACGGTTCCTACACCCTGACCGTCACCGTCTCGCACGATAGCGCGCCGGCGGCCAGCGCCACCAGCAGCGCGATTGTCTCCGATCCTTCGGTGGTCGGCACGGGCGGCTATAATTACACCGGCATTGAAAACAACATGAACGTTGCCTTCAACGAAACGGTGGCCACCTTCACCGATCCGGCTGGACCGGAGCCTCTCTCGAGTTATTCGGCGACGATCGTCTGGGGCACCGATCCGATCACCAATCAGCCGATCACCTCGGCCGGCACGATCACGCTTGGTAAGGGCAATGTGGACGGCACGATCGTACCGGTCTTCACCGTCAGCGGGTCTCACGCCTTCACCGAAGAGACGCCCACGATCACGCTGAATGGCGTCACCACCAATCTCGCTCCCATCAGCGTCGTTTTGAATCACGGCGCGAGTTTGCCCGTCACGGTGGCCAGCAGCGCCAGCATTTCCGACGCCCCCTTGCAACTAACCGCTTCGGCGTCGTTCAGCGCGGCGGAAGGGGTCCCGCTGGTGAACGTGCCCATGGCCACGTTTACCGACTTGGGCGGCATCGAAGCCCTTGAGGACTACACCGCCGAAATCGCGTGGGGCGACGGCATCACCACGCCGGGCAGCGTGTCGCTGACCAACGGCGAGTTCACGGTGACGGGCACGCACAACTACCGCGTGGGCGGTTTGCAGACGGCCACCATCAACCTCTACCACGACACCGCTCCCGAAACGGCGGTGCTGACGGCGATCACGGTCAGCGACCCGCCGGTCGTTCCCACCGGCAACTACGCCTTCGCCGCCACCGAGGCCCTTCAATCGACGCCTCAGACGGTCGCCACGTTCGTCGATCCCGGCGGCGTGGCGCCGCTGAACGAATACTCGGCCACCATCGACTGGGGCGACGGCAGCGCCACATCGGCCGGCACCCTTTCCGTGAATCCGATCTCGGACGTGTTCACCGTCAGCGGCCAGCACACCTATGCCGAAGAGGGCTCGTACCCCATCGCGGTGACCATCAGCCACGAAGCGGCCCCCACCGTCGCCGTCACCAGCACGGCGGCCGTGACCGATCAGCCGGTGGTGGCCAACGGCGGCTATGCGTATTCGGCCGTCGAGTTCCGTCAGTTCGGTCCGCAAACGCTGGCCGTGTTCAGCGATCCGGCCGGCACGGAGTCGCCGGGCGACTATGCGGCCACCATCAACTGGGGCGACGGCACCACGTCACCCGGCAGCATCGTGGCGAAGGCCGACGGCAGCGGCTTCAGCGTGCAGGGAAGCCACGTTTTCACTCAGGCCGGCAGCTTCGAAGTCGGCGTAACCATCCATCACGACACCGCTGCCGACGTGACCGTCCAAGACACGCTGACGGTGAGCTTGCCTCCGGTCACGCTCAGCACCCAGCCGTTGATCTGGAAGGAATGGACGCCCCTGGAGGCGCCTGACAACGCCTTGGCCAGCATCTCGTTCGTCGACAGCAACACGCAGGTGATGATCAATTGGGGCGACGGCACCAGCGGCCCGGGCACGGTCACGCAATTCGTCAGCGGCGGCGCGGGCGCCGCGCTCGGCACGCACACCTGGACCGAAACCGGTTCCTACACCGTCACCGTCACGGTGACCGACGGCGCGTCGCGGGCCACGGCGACGCTGCCCGTGACCGTGCTGAAACCGGTCTTGCCGGTTCCCAACCCCGCGACCGCTTCGGCCAACGACTATTACGTGGCCGAAATGTACGAAGACATCTTGCACCGGTTTGTCGACTCGCAGGGCCTGCAGTTCTGGTCGGGCTTGCTCGACGCCGGGGCTCCTCTGTCGGTCGTCTCGACGGCGCTACTTTCTTCCGACGAGTACCTGACGAATTTCGTCATTCGTCCGGCCTACGAAAAGTACCTGGGCCGCGACGCGGATCCCGGCGGCATCACCTATTGGCTCGCTCAGATGCACGCCGGGCTGACCGATGAAGGTCTGGCCGCTTCCCTGGCGTCGTCCGCCGAATTCTATATCAACGCCGGCAACACCAATGTCGGCTACGTCGACGCGCTCTATCGCCTCGTTCTCGGCCGCCCGGCCGACGGCGGCGGCGAAAGCTATTGGGTCGGGCGGCTCGCCGCGGGCGAGAGCGCGTTCGATGTGGCGATTGGTTTCGCCACGAGCTCCGAAGACCGCACGACGCAAATCGACCACACCTATCAGGCGCTTCTCGGCCGCAATCCCTCGTTGGGCGAGCTCGATCAATGGCTGGTCGACTTCCAGTCGGGCATGACGACCAACGAGTCGCTCATCGCCAGTATCGCCGCCACCGACGAATACTACTCCCGCGCCGTCAACGAATAGATGCCCGAAAACGAGCGGCGTGGTTGGGGCCTCGGCCGTTACTATAAGAGCAGGGCCGAAACCGCCGCCACGCCATGCTCGCCAATCCCCTCGAACTGCTGCTGCAAGCCAAACAAGGCTCCGACGTTGCGCGCGGCGAGCTGCTGGAAAGCTACCGTGCCTACTTGGAGCTGCTGGCCAGGGTCGAGCTGGGGCGAAGGCTGCAAACCAAGGTCGATGCCGCCGACCTCGTTCAGGAGACGTTCTTGGAGGCGCACCGCAATTTCGCCCTCTTCCGCGGCCAGAGCGAACCGGAATTCGCCGCCTGGCTGCGCGAGATCCTTTCGGGCAGAATCTGCAACCTCGTGCGGCATTACCTGGGCACGCAAGGCCGCGACCTGCGGCGAGAGCGGGCCTGGAACGTCAACCTGGATGAATCGTCGCGGGCCATCGACCGCGGCTTTTTAGCCCTGCAAAGCACGCCCAGCCAGCACGTGGCCGCGCGCGAGCAAGGCGTGCTGCTGGCCCAGGCGCTGTCGCGGCTGCCGCCCGATTACCGCGAGGTGGTCGTATTGCGGCACTTCGAAGAACTGACGTTTCCGGAAGTCGCCCGTCGCATGGATCGCACCGTCGATAGCGTGCAAAAGCTTTGGGTGCGCGCCCTGGCCAGCTTGAAGCAGACCCTGCCGGAGGTTGTATGAGTGAACTGGAGAATAGCCACACCGAAGTCGATCCACCCAGCTCGCCCGCAAACGCAACCGGCGACGTACTGGACGATCCGCGCGTGCTGGCCGTCGTGCAAGAATATATGGCCGAGCTCGATCTCGGCCGCGTGCCCGATCGGCGCGGCTATGTCAGTCGCTATCCCGAGTTGGCGGTCGCCGTCGGGCAGTGTCTCGACGGCCTGGAGCTGGTGCGCGCGGCGGGGCCACGCTCTTCGTCGGCGGGCGCGGACCGCGCGGCCGCCAACGAGCCGGCGCCGCGGGCCTTGGGCGACTTTCAGATCATTCGCGAGCTGGGCCGCGGCGGTATGGGAGTGGTCTACGAGGCGGTGCAGCTTTCGCTCGGCCGCCGCGTGGCATTGAAGGTGTTGCCGTTCGCCGCCACGTTCGACGCCCGCCAATTGCAGCGGTTCAAGAACGAAGCCCAGGCCGCGGCCCTCTTGCACCACACCAATATCGTGCCGATTTATGCCGTGGGCTGCGAGCGGGGCGTTCACTTCTACGCCATGCAGCTCATCGAAGGGCACTCGATGGCGCTTTTGATCCGCCAGATGCGCGAGCAGGCCGGACTGGCTTCGGCCGAGCCCGAAGTCAAATCGGCCAGCCCCAAATCAGCCAGCCCCAAATCAGCCAGTTGTGCAGCCGGAGTCTCGGCGACTGGTCCTTATCTGGGCGGCGTTGTGCCCTTGGCGACAAAGAACGAATATCTCCGCTCGACCGCCGGCGCCTCGCTCAGCATCACCGCCCGCGCCGCGCGCGGCGGCGACCATTATCAGAAGCTCGCGCGGCTGATGCTGCAGGCGGCCGATGCCCTGGAGCACGCCCACCAGGTCGGCATCGTGCATCGCGACATCAAGCCCGCGAACCTGATGATCGACCCTTCCGGCACGCTCTGGGTGGCCGACTTCGGGCTGGCCCTGTTTCAGGCCGAGGCCAGCTTGACGCGCACCGGCGACCTGGTGGGCACGTTCCGCTATATGAGTCCCGAGCAGGCCAGCGGCCAACGCACGGCCATCGACCACCGCACCGACCTCTATTCGCTGGGGGCGACCTTCTACGAGCTGCTCACGCTGGAGCCGGTGTTCTCAGGCGAAACCAGGCACGAGCTGCTCTACCAGATTCTGCACGGCGAGCCGAAAGCGCCGCGTCAGATCAACCGGGCCATACCGGTCGAGCTGGAAACGATCGTGCTCAAGGCGCTGCGCAAGACGCCCGGCGAGCGCTATGCGTCGGCCGCCGAGTTCGCCGAAGACCTGCGGCGGTTTCTCGATCACCGCCCCATCCTGGCGCGCCGCCCGACCGTGGTCGACCGCCTGCGCAAATGGTCTCGCCGGCATCCGTCCATCGTCGTCGCCGGCGTGCTGCTGTTGGCCGGCGGACTGGTGGCGCTTTCGGTCAGCACATGGATGATTGCCCGTGAACAGCAGAAGACGGCCGACAGCCTGGCGGCGCTGTCGGTCAGCAATCGGATGATCGCCCATGAACAACAGAAAACGGCCGACGCGCTGGGCCGCGAGAAACAACGGGCGAACGAGGCGGAAGACTTGTTCCGTCAGGCGCGGCAGGCCGTCGACGTGCTGGTGGAGGTGAGCGAGGACGAACTGGCCGACAAGTTCTCAATGGTGCAGACCCGCAAGCGGATGTTGCAAACCGCCTTGGGATTCTATCAGGACTTTATCGAAGAGCGGCGCGGCGACGAAGCATCGCAGGCCGATCTGACGACCGTCGAACAGCGCGTGAAGGGCATTTTGCGCGAGTTGGAGTTATTGCGCCGCAACACGCAAACCACGCTCTTGCGCAAGCCGATTGTGATCCAAGAACTGCGATTGGACGAGCAGCAGGAGCAACGTACCGCCGAGTTGTTGCACACCTGGGACGAAGAGGTGAGTGATTTGCGATCGGAGCTGGAAGCGCTCGACGAAGAGGGCCGGCGTCAACGTTTCATCGCGCTGGCCGAAGGGCGCGAACGTTCGGTCGAACGGGTGCTCAGCGCCGAGCAGCGCGAGCGGTTGCGGCAGCTCGCGTTGCAGGCGCAAGGTTTGTGGGCCTTCAAAGAACCGGAGGTGGTGGCCGCGCTGGAGCTGACGCGAGGGCAACGCCTGGCGATTCGCAAGATCGAACGCGAGCTGTTCGAGCGCGAACCGCCGCATGATCACAGACACGGTCCGCAGGACCATGGGCCGCCAGACCGCGGGCCACGCGACCATGGACCTCCGGAGCATGGGCTGCAGGATCACGGTCTGCACGATCGTGGGGCGCCGGACAGAGGATCCCATCCCCGCCGGCCGAAGCTGCGCGATTTCCAACAGGCCCTGGCGAAGGTCCTGGCGCTGCTGAGTACCGAACAGATCGAGCGTTGGCACGAGCTTTCGGGCACGCCGCTGGAAGGTTTGTTCGACATGCCTTTTGGCGAACCATCCGGCCCAACGCCTCCCGAGGATTGTACACCGGGGCAAAAACCGACCGACTAACGCACGGAGGATGGCCTTGCCAGGCCGTCCAGCATACGACGTGGCGGCCTAGGAAGGCCATGCTCCCCATCCAGCGAGAAACGACCCATGTATTTCGGCGAACCACCCGCGGGCATCAATCTCACGGCCTACGACCTCGATCTGATCTTCGCGGTGCCCAAGCCGCTGCGACTGCGGACAATTCACATCGCCGCGCTGGGCGTGGCTGCGTTGTCGCTGGCGGGCGTCATCGAATGGCCGCGGTGCTGGCAGCTCATGGCGCTGGGCGACGCGGCGGCAGCGAGCGCGCTGTTCGCGCTGGCGGCGGGCCGGGAGTGGTTCTTGCGCGGCGGACCGGCCTTTTAGCCTTCTCCGCGGAATGCCCGGCCGCGTACAATGAGGTCTGTTTGGCCGTCGATCTTGCCGCGGCAAGGCAATCCGTGCCACAATGACGGCACCGAAGGGCAACCTGGTTCAATATGCCTCATGTTCTCGAGCAAAAGATGGCTGCGGTGCGGCACCGGGTGCGGCGGTCGCTAATGCTCGATGCCGCGGGCAGGCTGGTCGCGGTGGTTGTCGCCGCCGGTCTCGCCCTGGGCATGCTCGATTACGTCGTGCGTTACGAAGACCGCGGCCTGCGGCTGATGTCGTCCTTGGCGCTCGGGCTGGCGATGGGCTGGGCTTGCTATCGGTTCTTGTGGCCGGCGTTGCGCGCCCGATTGACCGACGTGGACCTGGCCCTGCAACTCGAAGCGCGGCTGCCGATCTTGCGAGACCGGCTGGCCAGCGCCATGCGGTTCCTGCGCGAACGCGAAGACGACGCCCTGGCCGGCTCGGCGGCCCTGCGGCGCAGCGTGATCGCCGAAGCCACCGCCGAAATCGACCGCCTGAAGCTCGAAGAGACGGTCGAGCCGCGACTGGCCCGCCGATCGCTGTGGCTGGCCGGCGCATCGCTCGTCGCGGTGCTCGCGCTGGCGTTTTTCAACGTGTCCGCGACCGGCATCGCCGTCGCGCGGCTGGCGGCACCGTGGGGAAGCACGCAGTGGCCCAAGCAGAATCATTTGGAGTTTGTCAACCCGGTGCGACGACTGGCGGCCGGGCAAACGTTCGAGGTCGAGCTTAAGGATGCCCAAGGGGCCAGGCTGCCCGACGCAGTGTCGATTCAGTTTCGCTTTCCTGAGTCGCAGTCGTCGCCCACGGAAACCAGCGAGCCGATGCGGCGGGTGAACGACGCCATGTTGGCCCGCAAGGAAAACGTCACACGCTCGTTTTCCTATCGCGCCGTGGGCGGCGACGATTACTCGATGGAGTGGACCGACCTGCAAGTCGTCGAGCCGCCGCAGATCGAAGACTTGTCGGTGAGGCTTCATTATCCGGAATACACCGGCTGGCCGGCCGAGACGGCCGAACCGCACCTGCGCGCTTTGGTGGGGACGCTGGTCGAGCTGTCGGGCCGCACCAGCAAACCGGCCAGCGCCGTGAAAGTGCATGTCAACGACGATGAGGCGATTCCGGCCAGGCTGACCGACGACGGCCGACGCTTTCTCGTGCCCGGCGACGCGGCGTCGCAGTTCAAGGTCGAACGTTCGGGGGCCTATTGGATCGAGCTGGTCGACCGGGATGGGTTCTCCAGCGGCGAACAGACCCGCTACGAGATTCGCGCAGTGGAAGATTTCACGCCCACGGTCACCATCGAGCAGCCGCAGGCCAACGCCTTTGTGACGCCCGTCGCGAACGTCGCCCTGCGCGTCGCGGCCAAAGACGATCTGGCACTGGCGCAGGTGGCTTTGCGGTTCTCACGTAGCGACCGGTCGCAAGAACAAGAGACGGAGATCGTCGTCTACCAAGCGCCGCAGACTCCGCAACCGCGGACGGACGCGGCCACGAAGCTGGAAAGCGGCGAATCTCGCGAAGTTTCTCACGAGCTCGACCTGGCGGCATTGGGGCTCAAGCCGGGCGCGCAGATCACGCTCTACGCCACGGCCACGGATTATCATCCGCATCGCGGGCAGAGTCAGCCCGTCCGGTTGACGGTCATCACCGCCGATGAGCTGCGAGAGCGGCTGGCCGAGCGGCAGAACTTTATCGTCGGCGAGCTGGGCCGGCTGCTGAAGCTCCAGCGCGATGCGCGGTCGCCGCTCGCCGACGCCGACATCCAATTGCGGCGGGTCGGCCGCCTGCAAAGGCACGACATCGACCACCTGCAAAGCGCCGAATTGTTGCAGCGGCAGGTCGAGCGCGGACTCACCAGCCCCAGCGAAGGCGTGACGAGCCAGATTTCCGGACTGCTCGCCGATCTGGAGCAGAACAACGTCGACAGCCCGGACGTCGAGCGGCAGATGCGATCGCTGCTCGACGAGATCGACCGCTTGGGCCGCGACGAGCTGCCGGCCATCGGCGGCGAGCTGACGGCGGCGATCAAGGCGGCGCAGGTCGAGCTGCCGTCCGGCGCGACCAAGGAAGCCGCGGCACCGCCGGCGGGCGCCAGTGCGGTCGCGGCGCCGTTGACATCCGCGGCCGGGCACCAGGATGAGGTGATCGCCACGCTCGAGCGGCTTACCGCCTCGCTGGCCGAGTGGGACAACTTCCGCCGCTTCCACCGCGAGATCGCCACGCTCCGCCGACAGCAGGAAGAGCTGAATCGCGATTCGGCCGACTCCGGGCGGCAGACGCTGGCCAGAGACTTCAACCGGCTCACGCCGCAGGAGCAGGCCGATTTGGGGAAGCTGGCCGCGCGGCAACTCGATCTTGCCCGGCAGTTCGACAAGATTCAGGAGCGCATGCAGCGGACGGCCGAAGAGGCCGCGACGGGCGATCCGCTGTCGGCCGGCAGCATCGCCGACGCTTTGGCGCACGCGCGCCAGCGCGGCGTGTCGCAGGCCTTGCACGAGTCGGGCAGGCAGATCGGCAAGAACCAATTCGGCCAGGCCACGCAGGCCCAGCGCCAGGCGGCCGACGACTTGCAAGAGATGCTCGACATTCTGGCCAACCGCCGCGAGCATGAGTTGGGCCGGCTGGTGAAGAAGCTCCGCGAAGCCCAAGAGCAGCTCGATCAACTTCGCGAACGGCAACAGGGCTTGCAAAAGAAATGGCGGGCGGCGGCCGATGAGGCCGGCGATGCCGTTCGGCGACGCGAGCTCGAGCGGCTCACGCGCCAGCAGCGCGACGCCGCCGCCGACACTCAGCGTCTGGCTCGCTCATTACAGCGATTGCAGGCCGAACGGGCAGGCCAACAAGCGACGCAGGGCGGGGCGAACATGGAGCGTGCCGCGGAACAGGCCGATCAAGGTCAGGCCGACCAGGGTCAGGCCGACCAGGGGCAGGCCGGGGCCGCGGCCGAAGCCGCGGCCGAGGCCGAGCGCGATCTCGAGCAGGCACAACAAGAGCTGGCCAAACGGCTGGCGCAGGCCGAAGCCGATCTGGCCCAGGAACAGATGGCGCGGCTCGAAGACCATCTCAAGCCCCTGGCCGACGCGCAGCGGGAACTGCTGGAAGAAACCCATCATTACGCCGAGGTCGAGCAGTCGCAAGGCGAATTGACTCGCGCCCAGGCGATCAGCGTCGGCGACTTGGGAAAGCAGCAACATGAGATGTCGCAAGAGGCGGCGGAGTTGGCGGCCAAGATGGCGGCGACTCCCGTCTTTCGGTTGGCCTTGCAGCAGGCGGACCGGCAGATGCAACGCGCCGCCCTGCTGCTCGACGGGCAGAAGACCGGCCAGCCGACGCAACAGGCGGAACAACGCGCCATCGACCTGTTGACGCACGCGGTAGAGGCCCTCAAACCGGCCGCCGGCGGGCCTCAAGAACAAGAAAGCGAATCTCAGCCGGGCGAGCAAAATGCCAACGCCGCCGACCCCAGTCAGATGCTGGCCGAGCTGAAGCTGCTAAAATGGATGCAGGACGACGTGAACCAGCGCACCGAGGCGCTCGACAAGGCCCATCGCGGCGCCGCCGAGTTGCCGCCCGACGCGCAGCGTGAATACGAGGAGCTGAGCGAGCAGCAAGGCGTGATCGCCGAGCTGACGTTGAAGTTGGCGAACGAAGAAGGCTGATTGCGAGTGTTAGCCGCGACAAAGACATACCTTGACCTTGTCAAAAGAGTCCCGCTGAGGCCGATTCAGTCGGAAGCCGAGTTGGACCGCGCGATTGCAGCCATTGATCGGCTTTTGGAACGGCCTTCGCTGTCGCGCGATGAAGACGACTATCTCGATGTGTTAAGCGACCTGGTGTTTAAGTACGAACAGGCCGTGCATCCGCTCGCACCGGTCGGTTCGCGGCAAAGTTCCACGAGAAAACAAACGAGCACCCGACAGCGTCATGGGAGGAAATCGGATGAGTCCCTTTAGAACTTTCGCAGCGACCGCTACCATCAACCACAGCAGCGCTTTCAAGGTGAACTGCGGGCGGCAACCCGGACGGTGGCGGAGCTACATTTTTACCGTCGCCGCCGACAGCACGCTCCCGATCTCCTCGACCGCCGTCGTGAGCGATCGCACGGCCATTTTATAGTTCGTGTGATCCGAGACCTGCGGTTGCAACTCGGCGAACTTGGCGGCCGCTTCCCGCAGGCCGGCATGCTTTTTATGAACCAGCTTCAGATATTCGGCCGAGTCCTGGGCGGTCCAGGCCGGCCCCAACGCCAGGCAGAAGTCGTAGAGCGTGCGGACGACCTCCATCAGTTCGTCGTCGTCTTCGGCCTCTTCCGAGTGCTTGACGAACGTGCGCACCACCCAGATGTGGCTGACCAGCGCGTCGATCCGCCGCATGGCTTCGTCGGCAGTCATGGCAGGTCCCTCGCAACATCACGTGCCGACGGGCTGGGTGCCCGCGGGCCCGTGGGCCGGTGTCTTGGCCGCGGGGGCATGTCCGCCACGGGGAGCAAACACCAGCACCGTCACCGCGCCCGCCACAACCAGGATCAGGCCCGCATAGAAGATCGGATGGATCGAGCTGGCGCCCTGAAGCTGAATGCCGATCAACGTGTTGATCACCGGAGCGCATCCGAAGACCAGCGGCATGACGTAGATCGGCTTGCCACCGAAGTTGAAGGCCATGATCACTCCCAACGCGCCCACGGCCCCCGCGGCGCCGCCGGCCAGGCTCCACAAGCTGCCGTTATAGGTGAAGCTGCTGTCCTCCGTCGTGAACAGCAAGATGAAGACCGGCACCAGCACGGCGATGACGAAATACGATACGCCCACGCAAACCAGCGGCCGCAAGCGGCTGCCCTGCATCAGCATCTGGCCCTTGTGCAACATCGGGCCATACACGCCCCAGCACAGGGCCGTCATCGCCACGCACAGCGTGACCACCGCCGTCTGGACCAGCGACACTTCGGCCGGCGCGTGGTCCGCCGCCTGGGCCACGGCGGCCGGCGCGGCGGACGGCTTGAACACCAGCACCGTCACGGCGCCGGCGGCCACGATAATCAGCCCCGCCACGAACAACGCGCTCGGCCGGCCGTGATCGCGGTGCGTCCACATCGTGTAAAGCGTGTTGACCACCGGAGCGCAGCCAAACACCAGCGGCATCACGTAGATCGGCTTGCCGCCGCTGGTAAAGGCCAGGATGATGCCCAGCGCCCCCAAGGCTCCCGCGGCGCCGGCGATCAAACTCCACAGCGTGCCGGAAAACGTCCAGCCGCCCCGCTCCGGCCGCAGCCTGAGCAGCACGCCGGGCGCGATGATGGCAATCACAAAGTAGGCCAGGCCGACGCAGATGAACGGCCGCCAGTGGGCATGGGCGCCCATGTCGCGTTGGCCCTGGTTCAGCACGGGACCATACACGCCCCAGCACAGTGCCGTGAGACCGACAAACAACAACGCCAAAACGAAATTCTTCATGGAGAAATTGGGGACCAGGCAGGGTGGAGGGCGGCAACTCGCGATACGCTGTGCCTAGTGTAACAACCGCTGGCCCGATTTGCACGCAGGCAGCCATCGTCGTAGGGTGGGACCAACTCAACGTTAAGATGCTGCGAGAAGGAGCGAGGCCGCGTTTTCCGCGCTTCCACGGCCCGGCGAATACCGTACAATGCGGACGTTGGCCCACTCACCCCAGGAGATGTCCGATGCTCGACATGGTCGCTTCGCATCCCGCGATTTCGGCGGCGATGGCGGTGGTCTTGGCCGCCTGCATGGGACTGGCGGCCGCCGCCGGCATCGTGGGATACCTGAACCGCAGCAGCTGAATGAAATCCACCGACGCGCTCGATCTCAGACAATTCATCCGCACGATCGCCGACTTTCCCAAGCCGGGCATTCTGTTTCGCGACATCACGCCGCTGCTGGCCGACGCCGACGCGCTGCGGGAAACGGTCAAACGGCTCGCCGATCCGTTCCGGAATGAAGACATCGACGCGATCGCCGCCGCCGAGGCCCGCGGATTCATCTTCGCGGCCCCCCTGGCGATCGAATTGGGCAAAGGCTTCGTGCCGGTGCGCAAGCCGGGCAAGCTCCCCTTCGAAACACGCCGCTTCAGCTACGATCTGGAGTATGGCAATGACAGCCTGGAGATTCACAGCGACGGCCTGGCCGCGGGCGCCCGCGTGCTGTTGGTCGACGACCTGCTGGCCACCGGCGGCACGATGCAGGCCTGCTGCCGGCTGGTCGAAGGCTGCGGCGCGCAAATCGTCGGTTGCGCTTTTGTGATCGAACTGACCGGGCTGGGCGGCGCGAAACGCATCGCTCCGCACAAGACGTTCAGCTTGCTGAAATTTGAATGACCTCAATTGAGAGATTTGCATGAGCCGGCCGGTCGCCGTTTGCTTGTTGATGTGGCTACTGTTGCCGCACGTTGTCTTTGCCGATGCTGCGGGCGATTGGCCGTCGTGGCGCGGGCCGCGACGCGATGCCCGTTGTGACGAAAAGGGGCTGCTCGGCGCATGGCCCGAAGGCGGGCCGAAACTGGTATGGCAGGCCGACGGTCTGGGCGAGGGCTTTTCGGCGCCCAGCGTCGCCGGCAACCTGGTCTACGTCATGGGCAACAAAGACGGGCAAGAGTGGGTGTTGGCCCTCGACCGCACGAAGCAGGGCCAAGGTGTGTGGGCGGTGCCGACCGGACCCGTGCGTAGCAACGGCGGCGGATACCCTGGCCCGCGAGCGACACCCACGGTCGACGGCAACCGCGTCTTTGCTTTGGGGCTGAACGGCGACCTAGTGTGCCTTGATGCCGAGACGGGCAACTTGCATTGGCGGCACGATCTCGTGGCCGACTTCGGTGGCCGCGTGGGAGGCTGGGGATATTGCGAATCGGTCCTGGTCGACGACAAGTGGGTGCTCTGCACACCCGGCGGCGATCAGGCCACGATCGTGGCCCTGCTCAAGACCAGCGGCAAGCCTGTCTGGGCCTCGGCCATCGGCGATACCGCCGATTACGCCTCGATCGTGCCGATTCAGGTGTCGGGCACCAAGCAGTATGTGCAGTTGACCCATCAGGGCGTGGTGGGAGTCGAAGCCAAGAAGGGCGCGTTGCTGTGGCGATACAACAAACCGGCCAATGGCACCGCCAACTGTTCGACGCCGGTCTTCTTCGACGACAGCGTTTTTGCCGCCTCCGGATATGGCACCGGGGGCGGCCTGGTACACCTCTCGAAGAAGCGAAAAATGTGGGAAGCCACCGAGGTCTACTTCACCTCCGAGATGAAGAACCATCACGGCGGAATGGTAGTGGTCGAGGGCCACCTCTACGGCTGCGACGATCCGGGAATCCTCCGCTGCCTCGATTTCAAGACGGGCAAATCGCTGTGGCAAGACCGAAGCTGCGGCAAGTGCTCCCTGCTCTATGCCGACGGCATGCTTTATTGCCGCAACGAGCAAGGGCTGGTCAGCCTGGTGCGGGCTTCGCCGATGGGCTTTGAGCTGAAGGGGCGTTTCCAGCAACCGGACCGTAGCGACCGAAACGCCTGGCCTCATCCCGTGATTGCGGGCGGGCAACTCTATCTGCGCGATCAGGACAAGTTGTTCTGCTACGACTTGCGAAACTAGCGGAGCGGTGCGATGCTTTTTGCGACATCCCACAAAGCACTGCTGCTATTCGGAAGCAGGTTGGCCTGGGATCGCGTACCGTCGCAGGATCTTGAGCACGTGCTCGGCGGTCTCGCCGTCGATGGCGACGCCGGGCGTGCCGACAATGGTCAGCAGCCATTTGCCGCCTCCTTGGTCGGTGACGCACGTGATATGGTCGATCGACACCAGCCGCTGAGCGCCTGCGGTCAACTCGATGAAACGTTGCTTCATGGCCTGCCAGCCCTGTAAAAGAGAACTCCGCCCCCAGCCGCCTCTCGATATCCGATTCCCGCAAAAACAGCGCTGATTATCTAAAAATTCTGAGGAATGGCAAATCCGAATTGCGAGAATCGCCGGGGAGCCAAGAATGGGAGGGGTTTTAGCGCCCGATTTCGGGGGGCCGAAGCAGGAACTGACCGCCTGCGCGCCTGGAAAGCGCGAGCGCCGGCCGAGGCTTGGTGTCAAAACCGACCGGCGGCAGGGAAATTCCCGATGCGAACAATTAGGGGCGAAACTCACTCCGGCAACGGCTTGCCTTTTGTTTCGGGGGCGAAGGGCAGCACCAACAGACCCAGCAAGAAAACGCTGCACATGCTGACGCCGGCGTACCGCATCGGCTCGCTCTTGCCGGCGAACACTTCACTGGTCAGCAATCCCAGGGCCGACGGCCCGGCGGCCGCCACAAGCCGCCCCACATTGTAGCAAAACGACGTTCCGGTGCTGCGAAGGTGCGTGGGAAACAACTCGGGAAAATAGATCGCATAGCCGCCAAACAGCGACAGTTGGCAGAAACCCATCAACGGAATCATCCAGAACACGTCGGTGATGGTTTGAAAATACCAGAAGACCATCGCCGTGCTCAGGGTGGCGAGGACGAACGAAATGGCGAAGGTCGGCCGCCGGCCGAGCAGGTGCGTGACCCGGCTAAAGGCGTAGATGCCGAAGAACGCGCCCAGGTTCAGCATCACCGAGGTCAAGGCGGCCCACAGCGTCAGGCGGCCGTTGATGTCGCGGGTCCGTTTGCCGATGCGGTCGATGTGCGCCTCGACGTCGTCGCTGCCCTGGCTGGCCGCGTCCAGATAGGCTTGCCGCCGCTGCCGCTCCTCGGCGGTCTGCGGCGCGAGTTTTTTTGCGGGGTTGCCTTGGTCCAGGGCGTTCAACAGCGCCTCCGGCGTGGCGGTTTCGCCCGATTGAAAAAGATCGACGGCGGCCGCGTAGAGCCGCTCGGCGTCGCGCGTGCCCGGTTCGGGGCTGAGCAGGTGCGAGGGCTGAATCTTGTCGCTGGCTTTCTCCAGTGCCGATCGATCGGAAAGAACCAGGGCCAGAAAGCTCCGATCGAGGGCGCCGCCGCCACGCTGGCGAGCTTCGGCCTCGAAGGTCTTGCGAAACACGAGCCGGGTCAGGTCGATGCTGAAAAACCCGATGGCCCACAGCCCCACGACTCCGCAAAACGCCAGGCCCAGGCCGACCAAGGCATGCGAGCGCCAGCGCGGGTTGCCGAACAACTCCGCATAAGAGCCGAGCTTCTTGGCCACCTCGCCTTCGGTGGCTTTCGCCCTCCAGCGCTCCGGCTCTTTCAACTTCCGCCGAATCAAGATGGCCAGCAATGCCGGCACCGTGCCCACGACGAACATCACCCGCCAGGCGCTCACCGAAGTGAATCCCAACTGCTCGGCGAAGAACCGCTCCAGCGCACCGGTTTCTTCCAGCCGCCCCAGACCAAGGCTGATCAACGCGGCCGAAATGTTGCCGATGGCCGACAGGGCCTGCAACAGCCCCAGGGCGAAGGGCCGCGCGCGGTCGGGCATGACCTCCGCCACCAGCGCCACGCCCACGGCGAATTCGCCGCCCACGCCCAGGCCCGTCAAAAACCGGTAGAGGGCAAAGTCCCAGATGGTGCGCGAAAAGGCGCTCAAGCCGGTGCAGAGCGAGTAGATCAAAATCGTCCAGAGCATCGTTCGCGCGCGGCCGATGCGGTCGCCGAGCACGCCGAAGGCAAGTCCGCCGACGGCCCAGCCGATCAAGAAAATCGAGGTCGCATAGCCGCCGAATTTGTCGATGCTCGGATCGGACGGCGGCAGGCCCAGCAAGTCGGTGCATGCCGGGCGCCGCGCCAGGTTGAACAACTGTTGGTCCATCGTGTCGAACAGCCACCCCAGGGCCGCGACGACAAACACGAACCAGTGATAGCGGGTCAGCTCGCGATACCAGGGACGGCGATCGGCGTCGGAAGACATGCGGTAATCCTGAGGCTGGACAAATCGAGCGGCTGCGTCGAAATTGACCAAACGCCGCGCCGCCCGTCAAGGGTTGGGGCCGTTGACTTCGACCGCCGCGCCGGCTGAAGCACCGCAACCGTTGGTTCGGAATGCTGGACGCCAAAGATCGCGACGATGGTGTCTCGCTTGACAAGATTCGGCTCGAAGCCGACCGGCGAAGATTACGGCCCGCTGCTGGATATCTCCAAGCCTGATGGCTGCCTGCTGGCTGTCAACGGCATCGAGTCCGCGGCGGCGCTCGACCTGCACTACCTGCCGAACAACGGCGTCGCGGCCACGCTCTGCGTTTTGGCTATCCGTAGTATTGGCTGCTCGACAGCAGGCCGACGAGCGCCTCGATCGCGTTCTTGCCACCATTATGCAGCAGTTGACTGACGGCGGTGCTCACCAGCGTTGGGTCTGGGTTGCCCTGGAAAAAGAGGTCGGCGTAGCCGTTGCCCGTCAGGTTGGCCAGGGCGTAGTTGCCGGTCTGCACCGTTCCCGCCGAGGCCACCGGTGGATTGGCCAGCAACGCCTCGAAGTTGCCGTTGAAGAACTTGTTGCCTCCTTCCGAGGTCAGCAGCATCCCGCTGACCACGTTATCCCGACCCTCGGCGCCGATCTCATTGACCCAGAAGGCGAACGTCGGGTCGGTGGCCCGGCCGAAAAGATCGCGATAGAGGGCGGTCACAAAGCCCTGGTCCGTGCCGCCGGCGCGGACGTAGTATTCCTGCGATCCGGCGATGAACTTGATGATCTCCACCAGGTCATGCTTCTGCGCCAGTCTTCCGCTGAAGAACTGCAGGCCGGGGGCGTCGGGCGCGCGTCCCAAGAAATCCACGTAGAGCAGCGTGACGAAGTGAATGTCGAACTCCGCCGAATAGAGGAACCCACGGGCGACTTCGGCCCGCACCGCGGAACTGGCGCCGTTGCCGCCGAGGATGCCCAGCCAATAAGCCTGGCCCGCTGCGTCCGGCTCTCGGCCGAGTAATTCGCGATACAGGTTCGTGACGAAGGTCAGGTTCGTACCATCTCCGGCCTGACCGGCCAGATTGCCGGTGGTGGTCGGCGGAGTGGTGCTGGGGCTGACGGTGATCGTGGCCGTGGCCGTGGCCGAAGCGGTGCCCGGCGAGTCGTCGGTCAGCACGACGGTCACCGTGTCCGTCCCAGCCGCGCCGTAAACGTGGCTACCCGTCACGGTCAACGTGCCGTTGGTCAGGCTCACCGTGCCTGTGCCGCTCGTGCCGTCGCCCCAGTTGATGGTGGCCGTGAAGTCGCTGGCTGGATTGGTGGGATGGCCGGTGTTGGTGAAGGTGGCCACCGTGCCGCTGAAAGTGCTGCCTGCCGTGGCGGTGGTCGTGACCGGCGTGCCGGCGGCCAGCGTATCGGCCTCGGACACGTTGGCGGTGCCGGTGGACGTACCCGTGGCCGTGCCCGTGGTCTGGGTCAAGACCACCGATGCGCTGCCCGCCGACAGTTCGTCGCTGTAAAGGTGACTGCCGCTGACGGTGAGAGTGCCGCCCGAGCCGGTGACGCTGCCCGTGCTGCTGGTGCCATCGCCCCAGTTGATCGTGGCCGTGAAGTCGCTGGCCACGGCGGTGGTGTCGCTGTCGGTGAATGTGGCCAGGGTCGTGCTGCTGAAGGTCGTTCCTTCGGTGGCGCTGACGGTGACCGTGCCCACGGGCGTGAGCGTCGCGGCAGCGGCCACCGTCACGGTTGCCGTGGCCGTCGCGCTGGCGGTGCCCGGCGTGTCGTCGGTCAGGACGATGGTCGCCGTTTCCGTCCCGGTCGTGCTGTAAAGGTGGTTCCCTCTGACGGTCAGCGTACCGCTGGCGAGGCTGACCGTGCCCGTGCTGCTCGTGCCGTCGCCCCAATTGATCGTGGCCGTAAAGTCGCTGGCCGGATTCGTCGGATAGCCGGTGTTGGTGAAGGTGGCCACGGTGCCGGTGAACGTCGTTCCTTCGGCGGCGGTGGCGGTGACCGGTGTGCCAGCGGTCAGTACGTCGGCCTCGGCCGCGGTGGCCGTGCCGG
>Ga0307373_10002235_pt1 | contig 35072 bp, 32 predicted proteins | sample OX2MG_FD_202534 | JGI IMG/M metagenome (GOLD analysis project Ga0307373, IMG submission 202534) | Soil microbial communities from Risofladan, Vaasa, Finland - OX-2 | ecosystem: Environmental > Terrestrial > Soil > Coastal area > Acid sulfate soil | place: Finland: Risofladan, Vaasa | collected...
TCGTCACTTTGTGAAGTCCGTGATGGATGGCCTGCGAGGGGCTCCTGCCGACTCATGCGAGACTCGGCGGAACCCGTACCCCAGTGATCACCACGACCACTGTCGGGACTTTCGGCTCTGCCGAGACTGTGTCCCTCATGAGACGATGGGACCATGACCAAACGACGTTTCGGGGTTGCCGCAGTGCTCGTGGCGCTCTCGGTGGGGGCCGTCGGGTGCAGCAACAACACTTCGACCTCATCGTCGACCTCGACGACCGTCTCGTCGACTACGAGCACCACGTCGCCTCAAGCAGCCACGTGGACAGCAGTGTGGCCTACAGCGTCGAGCAGCACCCGTTACCGGACGCCAGAAGCAGCCGCGACGGGGTTTTCGACCGACTACCTCCACATGATCAATCCCGTGATCGGCCAGTTCCAGCAGGGCGATGCCCGCTCGGGGGAGGTACCCGTCCAGCCGAGCGCCACTGGGCCCGTGACCACCGTCCTGGTGAGGGAACTCGGCTCCGACAACTCATGGTGGGTCCTCGGAGCGGGAACTGCCGCCATCGCTCTGACCGATCCGACCTGGAATGCCTCCATCGCGTCTCCGGTCACGTTGAAGGGGACCGGCATGGCGTACGAGGGCACGGTCCAGACGCAGGTACGCGAGGACGACAACAGCAAGCCACTGGGTGAGGGCTACGTCACCGGCGGGAGCACGTCGATGGGTCCGTTCAGCGGGTCACTCGCGTTCACAAAGGCCACCACGAAGTACGGAGCAGTCGTGCTCTACACGACCTCCGCCGAGAATGGGGCGGTGATGGAGGCATCGGTCATCCGAGTCCAGTTCGGTTGACCAGATTCAGCCCACACGATCCCCAAGCATTGCAGCGCTGGTTTCTGCAGAGGCATCTCGCGTGCTCGGTCAGGGCAATGGCCCCAGGGGGATGGCCCAGTACGCCGCCGGTTGGTGGGGCACATTGCCCCAGGCTCCAGGGTATGGCCCAGGTGAATTCCGACATCAGTCCAATGCGTGTCCCACGACCGATTCGAGCCTCTGTCCGGCGGCATCTGCCTCTTCCACGCCAATGGTGACCGTGTCATACGACGGCACGGCGACTGAGATTGCTGTGGTTTCTGGGTGCGGTTGGTTGCACATCACCGCCCGTCAGGCCCTGTGAGTCCTGGCCGGTGACGTGGAGATGACCGCCTCATCTGCGTCCCGAACGCAGCGCGCTGGCCAAGCTGCGCCACAGCCCGTCGAAGGGATCGAGTTGCAACACCGACCCTTGACCGGCGAGATGTTTCCCGACTGCCGCTTGGTCGATTCCTCCGGTTTCCCTTCCTGGGGTTTCTGCCGCGATCGCCAATTGCGTCACCTACCGGGCCGCAACCGACCGCGTGAGTCATAATGGTGAAATGGCTGATGGGGACAGCCCAAACGACCCGGATCAACCCGATGGCTCCGAGAGTGCGGAGCAAGCGAACGGCGCCCGGGACCGCATGGCCGATGACCGAGACAAGAGATCTCAATTTATCGACCTGGCTGCCGACGCCCGCGACGACATAGCCAAACACCGCGATGAGACAGCCGAACTCCGCGACGAGGCATATGAGGACGGAGTCGACCAAGGAGCCGTTTCCGACCGAAGGGAAGCTCAGCGAGACCGCGAGGGTGCAGCCAGAGAACGCGACCATGCGGCCACCGATCGCAAAGCCGCATGGTCTGACCGGGCTGTGTCAGCCGGGCAGCGGGCCGAGCTGGGGCTTACGCAGGCGCAAGAGGCGCTGGTGCGCAGCGAGCGGATCTTTGTTCTTGGAGAAATGACGGCGGTGGTCGGTCACGAGTTGCGCAACCCTCTGGCGGCTGCCGTCAACGCGATGTTCCTCATCCGCAGTCGACTCAGCGGCGATGATGACCCCGAACTCGGCAGCTACCTGGATCGGCTGGAGCACGAGATCAACCGGATGGCGGGGATCTGTGAAGACCTGACGGCGTTCATGCGCCAACGGGAGTCCGTGATTACCGACGTGGATCTTGGCGCCGTCGTCGCCGAAGTCCTTGAATCGACTCCACCCCCACCGGCAGTCTTGGTAACCGTTGGGGACCTTGAAGGCTCATTGCAGGCCGACAAAACGCAGCTGGTTCAGATGCTCACGAATCTCATCACGAACGCCTATCAGGCCATGCCCGACGGGGGATCTTTGCGCATCACCCGCTCTGAATCAGGTGGCTTTGTCGAGATCATGGTGGAGGACAGCGGCGGCGGCATAGACGCCGCGGCTGCCGAGCGACTATTCGAGCCCTTCTTCACGACAAAGCCGAGCGGCATCGGCCTGGGATTGGCCACCGTCAAACATTTGGCCGAAAGCCACAACGGCACCGTCTCCTGCGAGAACGTTCCTACGGGTGGGTTCCGCGTGACTCTTCGCCTTCCCATGTCGCAACAGAGGTAACGAGATCCGCACCGCCCTCCAGAACAGGAAAACGCTAGCCGACCGGAGTGCGCTCGCTCCCCGTGTCCCCGGCCACCTTGCCCGGATCCGGATCCGGGCCGGGCACCATCACCCGCCGGGCCACCACTTTGGCGATCCGCCGCTTGTCCATCTCGGCGACCCGGAGTTCCCAACTGTCGACAGTGAGCACCTCGCCCTCGTTGGGGATGTGCCCGAAGCCGTTGAACAGGAACCCTCCCAGGGTGACGTACTCCCCTTCCGGGAGGTCGATCCCCAGGCGGTCGATGACGTCGTCCACGCTCATCCGTCCGTCCACCAGCCAGCGGCTCCCGTCCACCCGGACCACCTCGGGTTCGTCTTCGGGATCGAGCTCGTCGGACAACGGCCCGACCAGCGCGCTCAGCACGTCCTTGACCGTCAACACCCCTTCCACGCCGCCGTGCTCGTCCACCACCACCGCGAACGCCCTCCGCTGCCGCCGCATCTCCGCCAGGACGTCGAACACCAGCCGCGACTCGGGGACCAGGAACGGTTGGCGGAGGCGCCGGGAGATGTCGACCGGATCGGGGATCGCCTGATTCACCGGATCGGTTGCCGCCTCGGCTCCGGCCACCGCGGCCTCGGTGTCAGCCACCCCGGCCCGCCGCACTTCGGGCCTTCCACTCTGAACCCTCCACCCGGCTCGGAACAGGTCGTTGACGAACAGCACCCCGATCAGGTCGTCGAGGTTGTCGTCGTAGACCGGGAAGCAGCTGTGGCCCGATTCCCGGATGGCCCGGGTGACATCGTCGGCCGTCACCGGGATGGACAGGGCGACGACGTCCACCCTTGGGGTCATGATCTCGCCCACCACCGTGTCGCGCAGGTCGCTGAGGGCGTCCACGATGAACTGCTCCTGGGCGTCACCGCCGCGGGCCAGGCTGCCCCCGGCCCGGCCGTCCCGCTCACCGGCCGCGGCCTTCCCCTTGCCCGGGGCCCTGCGGCGCTTCTGGGTTGATGGGGATTGCCGTTCCTGGTGTCGTCGGAACACGGACCCTGCCTTCGTCGGTCTGGTGGAGGCCCTCAGACGCCGGCCGCGGGAACGACCGACAGTGGTTGGTAGGACTCGTCGTAGTACGTACCACCCTCGAGTAGCGAGGTCACAGCTCGGCGCAGGCGGATCGGATCGAGCGGCTTGACCACCCACCCCTCGGCCCCGGAGCGGCGAGCAATGAACACGTCAGGGCGACGGTCGAGGAGCATCAGCACCGGGACGTGCTCGAGGTTGCCGTACGACTCCTCGAGCCGCAGTTCGAGGCAGACGGCCATCCCGCCCATGTTCCCCATCTGCAGATCGACCACCACCAGGTCGGGAAGGCTCTCGGCGACCTCCTCGAGCACCGCCGGGCCGGAGCCGGCCTCGCGGATGGTGATGTCCGGCCGGCTGGCGATGGCGGCGATTTCGGCTCGGACCGACGGAGCGTCGCTGGCCACCAGGATTGATCGCACAGCCACGAGGTTAGCCCGCCTTCTGGGGCGACTCGGCCGGTGCCGGGGCCTGGACGGCGCCCTGTCCGTCGGTGCGGAACAGCAGGTCGGCGATGAGGCCCAGTCCGTCGAGATCGTGAACGTCGGTGTTGAGGAGCGGGACCCGGGTCACCGGAGCCGGAGCGACCCGCGCCACCAGGTCCCCGTAGACCTGCTCGTCCCGATCCGAGGCCGCCGCGTAGCCGGCCAGGTTGTCGATCAGCACCTGCAGCGGCTGGCGGTCACCGGTGGCCCGCTCGGCCAGCGCCGTCAGCTGCCCGAGCCGCTCGTCATCGATGAACCGGGGCTGGACCCGGTTGACGATCAGGGCGGTGACCGACATGTTCGATTCGGCCAGCTTGGCCGCGAAGTGCACGGCTTCTTCCACCGAGTCCGGCCGGGGCGAGGCCACCAGCACGAAGGCGGTGCCCGGCTGGGTGAGCAGCTGGTTCACCCGGATGGCCCGGGTCCGGAATCCCTCCTCCATTCCCTCGAAGGCCTGGAAGAAGGTGACCGCGTCGCGGACCACATCGGCGCCGGCCACCTTGGAGATGGTGCGCAACAAGGCGTGGGCGGCCATGCCCACGAACTTCATCGAGACCCGGGTGGGCATCATCAGCGCCTGGAACAACCGGTTGCTGAGGAAGCCGGTGAGCCGGCGGGGGGCGTCGAGGAAATCGAGCGCGTTGCGGGTAGGAGGGGTGTCCACCACGACCACGTCGAAGCCTCCCTCCTCGACCAGCTCATGGAGCTTCTCCATGGCCATGTACTCCTGGGTGCCGGACAGGGCCCCGGTCAGGTTCCGGTACATCCGGTTGGCCAGGATGCCCTCGGCCTGGTCCGGTGTGTCGGAATACCGGCGGACCAGGTCGTCGAAGGTCCCCTTGGGGTCGAGCATCAGGGCATGGAGCTCGCCCGGCCAGTCGCCTTCGATCGTCGACGGCTGGTTGGAGAGGACATCGAGACCCAGCGAGTTGGCCAGCCGGCGGGCCGGATCGATGGTCACCACGCAGACCTTGCGGCCCTGGCGGGCGGCCTGCAACGCGAAGGCGGCCGCGGTAGTCGTCTTGCCGACCCCTCCGGAGCCGCAGCAGATGACGATCGACCGGTCCTGGGCAATCTCTCCGAGAGTGAGTTCGGCGCTCACGAGACCGTCGCCTCGACGTCGGGCAGCTTGGCGATCCCGGTGGCCAGGGCATCGGCCAGCACCTGCAGCTCCTCGGGACCGATGGAGGCGGTGAAGGCGAACGGCACCCGCAGCTCGGGGAGGGGCAGCTCGTGGCTCAGCCTCTGGATCTGCTCTTGCTGGAGCGCTTCCCGGGTGCGGCGGAAGGTGCTGGCCGCGTCGAGGGCTTCGCCCAGGCCGTCGTCGAGGTCCACCCCCGCCGCCTCGGCCGCTTCGGCCGCCGGGACCGCCAACCCGGTGACCGGCTCATAGCAGCCGTTGACGATGATCGGGCCCAAGGTGATGCCCACCTTGTCCTCCAGCTGATAGGCGGCATCCACCACCTCGTTGACCGGCATCTCCTCCGGGAGGGTCACCAGCGCCACCTGGCTCCGGGCCGGGTCGGTGAGCAGGGCGACCACGTCGGCGGCCTGGGCCCGGACCGGCCCACCCCGGGCGGCGTCGAGCAGCCCGCTGGCCGACGACAGGAAGGTCATGGCGTGGCCGGTGGCCGGTGCGTCGACCAGCACCAGGTCGGCGAGGCCCGCCTGTTCGATCTGCTTGACCTTGCCCAGCACCAGGATGTCCCGGATGCCGGGGATGGCCCCGGCCACGATGTCGATGATCCCCGACGACATCAAGCGCTTGGAGATCCGTCGGAGACCGTGGTCGGCCAGGTATTCGATGAGGGCGTCGTCGGGGGTGATCCTCCGGGCCTGGACGCTCCCGGGGGCCAGGTGGGGGGAGGCTTCCTCGGCCCAGTCCTCGCGATCCTCCTCGACCTCATCGGCTCCCGCCGCGCTGAGCACCGCCCCGGCATAGTCGAGGGCGTCACCGTGACCGAAGGCGTCGGAGACCCCGGACCGCCCCTCGAGCTCGATGACCAGGACCGACAGACCGGCGTCCGCCGCCATCCGGGCAATGGCCGCCACCATGGTGGTCTTCCCCACGCCACCCTTGCCCGCCACGATCAGGACGTGACTCTGCGTACAGAATGTTCTGACGTCCATGACGCCCCGGAGCGTAGCGTTCCCACCGTCCCCGGAGGGTTCCGGGACGACCCGCGGGCCGGGAAAGCGCACCTGGCCCGGGCCGGCGAACGGAGGTGGAGAGAAAAACCTGGTCAGACCCCTTGTTTCGCTGACTGGGGGCGAGTACGTTCGCTGGCGTGGAGTAATGCCCACAGGCAAGAGGGGGAAGGCACACAATGGCGCAAGCTCTGGACACCTGGCAGATCAAAGCGTCATGCCGCGGGCCTCATGCCGAGATCTTCTTTCCTCCTGCCCACGCCGAGCGCAAGGAGGAGAAACTCCAGCGCGAGGCGCACGCCAAGGCGATCTGCGCGACCTGCTCGGTACAGACCGACTGCCTCGACTACGCCATCCGGATCCGTGAGCCGCACGGGATCTGGGGAGGGCTCAACGAGGTGGAGCGCAAGCTGTTGACCGACCGTCGGGCCGGCTGACCACCCAGCTTCGGGCTCAACCCGCGGCCAGCGCCTGTGACGCGGCGCGCACCCCTTTCGAGGTGCAGACCGAGGACGGGTTCTGGTGGGTGGCCACGCAGATCCCGGCGGACAGGTAGTTGGCCGAGGCCACGATGGCCCGGCTGTCGGAGGTGACCCCATTCTTCAGGTCGCCGATGATCGTCGACCGGGGGAGCCGCAGGATCATCGCCGGGCTGAATCCGGATGTGGTCGTTACCATCACGTTGTCGATATCGACCAGCGGATAGGTGCCGGCTCCGGTCGGTCCGGCGGATTGGTAGTGGGTGACCAGAGCCTGCTGGCCCGCGGTGAGGGTGGAGATCTTGGTGAACACCCCGTTGGCCGCGGCCACATCGGAGTAGAGCTCTACCCCGGTGAAGGTGAGATACGGGCTGGTGTAGGACGCGTCGAAGAAGCTGAAGGTCTGGAGCCCCGGGAACGCCGATGTGGTCGAGGACTCCATGTCATGGAGGACCCCGAAGGTCCCGAAACGGGACAGCGCCAGCACCAGGGGCCACCGTTCTGCCGCGCAGAAGGGGCAGTACTCGCTGCCCACGAAGAGGACCTCGGGTTTTTCCTCCGAATACATGGGTGGTTGGCCGGTGACCACCGTCGGAGGAGTGAGCCCGGTGTTGGGAGCCGTCACCCCGACCGCGTCGAAGGTGGCAACCGGCTCGCTGGCCAGTGTGCGGAGAACGTCGGGAGCGGTTTCCGCCCGGTTGACCACCCGGAGGGTGGTGGGGGTGTCGGTGAGCGTATAGACGAGCAGGGCGGTGACCCCGACCAGGATGACCACCACCGCACCCCAGGCGAAGCGGTACGTTCGGGTGGGGGGAGGATGATCAGTCGTCGCCGGCACCGGCTATGACCCGTCGTGGGCCAGAGGGGTACTTTCGTCCGACTCGGGTCCGTCGTCGGGAGAGAGCAGGGTGGGAGAGGCGGTCACCACGATCACGAACAGGAAGAAGGTGATGACGTGGACCGACGTGCACCACAGGCAGATGTTCTTGATGATGAACAGTTCGGCGATGACCAGGTAGATGATCATCCCGACGCCGACCACCGCCAGGGCCAGGCGGGCCAGGTGGACCCGACGGTCGGCTGATCGCCAGGCCCACGGGAGGCTCACGACGAGCATGGGCACGAAGTAGGCCAGTCCGAGCACCGCGACCGGGATGCCGAAGACATAGGACTGCGGGCTGGTGGTGACCTTCTCGCAGTTGATGAGGCCGCCGCTCGACGGGCAGGACACGGTGATGTGGGTGTCGAAGTGGGTGATGGTCAGGTAGACGGACACCCCCAGCCCCATCAGGCTGAGCAGCATGGTGACGATGGGCTGCCAACGCAGCGTGGGCATGGCGCGATCTCCGCAGGGGATCCGGGTCAGCTCAGCTTGAGGGCCTTGGCCGCGGCCTGGACACCCGAGCTCGTGCACACCGCGGTCGGCTGCTGCTTGGTGCTGGAACAGATGGCGGCGGTGATGTAGTTGGCGGTGCCGACGATTGACTGGGTGACCGCATTGGTCGGGTCGGTCAGATGGCTGGCGATGTCGTTGTGGCTGAGTCCGGCCAGCATCAGCGGGCTGTAGGTGGCGCCCGAGATGAGGGCCACGTTCCCGATGTCAACGAAGGGGAAGCCGACCTGTCCGGCGGTGGCCCCGGGAATGAAGGTCGGGGTGCTGTACTTGTTGAGCACCGCCTGTTCCTCCTTGGTCGAATTCCGCAGGGTGGTGTAGCCCGAGCTGTTAGGGACGTTGGTGTACTGCTCGACCGGGAAGAACGTCAGGTACTGGCTGGTGAAGGTCGCGTTCCGGTAGCTGAAGGTGGCGGTGGCGGGGGCGAAGTCGGTGTGGGACGAGGCGGTCACCTCCAGGCTGGACCAGGTACCGAACCGGGACAGCGCCGCAGTCATCGCCCAGCGTTCGGCCGCGCAGTAGGGGCAGTACTCGGCGCCGTAATAGAACATGGCCGGGGTCTTGCCGCCGAGGGTCAGGGGCGGCTGGTTGGACAGGACGATCGGCGGGTTCGGCTGGGCTCTCGACGGGATGTTCACCCCCACTGCGTCGTAGACCGACGCCGGGATGCTGGTGACGTCGGTGACGATCGAGGCGGCTGCCGGGGTGACCGGGGTGTAGGCGGCGCTGGCGTTTGAGCCGCCGCCGGTCGCCTTGATGACCACGATGACCACGATGACCACGACGACCAGCCCGACCGCGCCCCAGGCGATGAGGGCGCCGGACCGTCCTCGGGGGCCGGCCGTCGCTTGACGCTGGTTGCCGGGACGGGGGGTGTTGCCCCCCCGGCTGCCGCCCTTGCCCCCGCCGGCCTTCCCCGACACCGGGCGGCTCTGGGCCCGGCTGGCGTCTTTGGCCGACGAGGTGCCGGGCCGGGGTTTGGGCGTGTTGCCTCCCGGCTTCGGCGTGTTGCCTCCGGGTTTGGGCTTGTTGCCGGCTCCGGCGCCGCCCCTTTGTCGTTCCACAGCCATGGTGTCGCGGCTCTCCTCTAGAAGGAATTGATCCTAGTGAGCGTAACTGTTGCAGCCGAGGGGATGCGGTCGGCGCCGAATGTCCTGGCCGGTAGGTCCATCCCCCGCCCGAGCTGGGATCGTGCCTATTGTGCCCCCATGCCGGGAACGCCAGTCATCGCCCTGCCCGGCGTCGAGCCCGTCAGCAGGGACAGCCGGGCCGTCACGTGGGGCAACGTGATGGTCGACGGCCACCGGGTGAGCTACGCGACCACCGGAGACGGACCCCCGGCGCTGTTTCTCCACGGCTGGGGGCTGCGGCCCAATGCCTACGCCGAGCCGATCCGGCGGATGGCGATGGCCGGTTGCCGGGTCTACGCCCCGGCCATGCCCGGTTTCGGTGGAACCCGGGAGCTCCCGGCTGAGCAACGCTCTTTCAACGGCTACGCGGCATGGGTCGGCCGATTCCTCGATGCGGTCGGCGAGAGCCGGGTGGCCCTGGTCGCCGGTCACTCGTTCGGGGGCGGGGTGTCGACGGCCTTCGTCCACGATCATCCCGGACGAGCCATGTCTCTGTTATTGGCCAACGCCATTGGCGGGCCCACCTGGGCCTCATCCGCCGACCAGGTCCGGACCATGACCCAGCGGCCGGTATGGAACTGGGGACGCTACTTCGGGACCGACCTCCTGCACTCCCCCCATCTGATGCGGGTGCTTCCCACCCTGCTCGAGGACTTCATTCCCAATCTGATGCAGAACCCGCTGGGCATGTTCCGCACCGGGGCCTTCATCCGGCGGGCGGATCTGCTGGCCGAGCTGCGGACCATCTCCCGCCGTCGCACCCCGGTGTTGGTGGCCTGGTCGGATCGGGACGGGCTGGTGCCGAGGGCGGCCTTCGACGAGCTCCGTCGGGCCGCCAGGGTCGACGGGGTGGTGGTCGAAGGGTCGCATACCTGGCTGATCGGTGATCCCGAGAGGTTCGGGGAGCTGGCCATCCACGCGCTGGTCGACTCCGGGGCGCTGACCGCGCCGCGGTTTCTCCGCGTCGTCTGACCCCGCGATGACGGCGGTAGCCTGACTACCAATGCCCGTCACCGTCCGCGATGCCGCCACCGTGATGCTGGTTCGCGACGCGCCGGAGGATGGCGGTGAACCCGCCATCGAAGTCTGCATGCTGCGCCGCAATCTGGCTTCCGAATTCGTGGCCGGGGTCTACGTGTTCCCCGGCGGCGCCGTCGATCCTGAGGATTACGGTGACGACATCGAGGCCCTCTGCCCTGGCCGTACCGATGCGGAGGCGAGCGCGTTGCTCGGGATCCCGTCGGGCGGTCTCGCCTACTGGGTGGCGGCGTTGCGGGAATGCTTCGAGGAGGCGGGAGTGTTGCTGGCGTTCCGGCCCGCCGATCAGGCGGGAGGCACGGTGCGGCTGCTGGACACCACCGACCCGGCCTCGTTGGCCCGATTCGTCACCTACCGGGATGCCCTGAATGCCGGCACCACCCGGCTGCTCGATGTCTGCCGCAGCGAGGGACTGGCCCTCGACGTCGGATCGGTGCACTACGTGAGTCACTGGATCACCCCCGAGCTGGCCCCCCGGCGGTACGACACCCGCTTCTTCATCACCGCGGCACCCTCGGGTCAGGTCGCCCGCCACGATGACGGCGAGACCATCGCCTCCATCTGGATCCGGCCCGGCGAGGCGCTGCGTCGCTTCCGTGACGGGGAGATCGAACTGCTTCCCCCCACCATCGAGAACCTGCGGAACATCAGTCGGTTCCGGACCACCGGCGAGGTGATGGCCTGGGCGGAACGGGTGACCGACATCCCGGCGGTACTGCCCATCGTGCTGATCGAGGACGGACAGCTGTTGATCCTGCGGCCCGGAGACGAGGGGTACGAGGAGGCGGCCGAGGCCAAGATGGCATCGGGCCCGGATGCCGACGAGCATATTGCCGCCGCGGCTCGAGAGGTGCTGGGGCCGAAGGCCGACCAGGTCTGAATTGGAATTGGCCGACTTCGACCACGGACCTCGGTCGGTTGCCGGTGGTGTTGTCCGGATCACCGCCGCCAATCCGGGGATCATGACCGGTCCCGGCACCAACACCTACCTGGTCGGCACCGATGACCTGGCCGTCATCGATCCTGGTCCCGACCAGCCCGACCATCTGGACGCCATCGCCGAAGCCGGTGATGGCCGGATCCGCTGGATCCTGGTCACCCACACCCATCCCGATCATGCCCCGGGAGCATCGGGCCTGGCCCGGCGGACCGGGGCGTCCCGTTTGGGCTTCGCCTCCCGGGACGGGTTCGTGGCCGACCGGACCATCGCGGGTGGCTTCCGTCTGCGGGTTCCCGGGCTGTCGGTGCGGGCCATCCACACCCCGGGGCATGCCCCCAACCACCTCTGCTATCTCCTCGATCGCCATGATCCGGCTGCCGGGCTCTCCGTCGATGACGGTCCGCGCCGGATGTTGTTCTCTGGCGACCATGTGATGCAGGGCTCGACGGTGGTCATCGCCCCGCCCGACGGGGACATGGCCGACTACCTGGCCAGCCTCCGGCTGGTCCGCCATCTCGAGCCGGCCGTCGATGTCATCGCCCCCGGACACGGACACCCGATGGACGACCCGGCGGCCACCATCGACGGGTACATCGAGCACCGGCTCCGGCGGGAGGAGAAGGTGGCCGACGGGCTGCGGGTCCGGGGGACCGGGACCATCGACGATCTGTTGCCCGGCGTCTACGACGACGTCGACCCGGAGCGGCATCCGATCGCTCGCCGCTCGCTCTGGGCCCACCTCCGCAAGTTGGCCGCCGACTCCAAGGTGGCGGCCGACGACGTCGACGACGTCGACGGGGTGTGGCGGTGGCAGGGGACCGGGCCGGCCTGAGCCGGAGTACCTGGGTCAGACCGTCGACGTCGGAGTCGCGGCCAGGGCTCCGGCCTCCACCGCCGCTTCCACCTGCTCGAGCAGCCGGGCACTGCAGCCGTCCATCGGTGTCACCGGGGCGATGGTGGTGACCAGTTCCTCGGCGAGGGTGGCGAACACCTTGGCCAGTTCGTGACCTTCGTCGAGCGCCACCGGGGTCCCGGCGTCGCCACCGGCGGCCATCGACGGGTGGATCGGCACCCGGCCGATCAGCGGGACCCCGACCTCGGCGGCCAGCCGGGCGCCACCCCCCGAACCGAACAGGGCGTACGAGGTGCCGTGCTCACAGGTGAAGTCGCTCATGTTCTCGATGACCCCGGCCACCCGGAGGTAGCCCTTGCGGGCCATGTCCGCGGTGCGGGCGGCCACCTTCTGGGCGGCGACCGGTGGAGTGGTGACCACGATGACCTCGGTGCGGGGGAGCATCCGGGCCAGGCCCATCTGGATGTCGCCGGTCCCGGGGGGCATGTCGATCAACAGGTAGTCGAGGTCGCCCCAATGGACGTCCTCCAGGAACTGCTGGACGGCCCGGTTCAGGACCAGGCCCCGCCACATGATCGCGCTGTCCTCATCGGCCAGGAATCCCATGGACAGGACCCGGAGGAGGCCGTCGCCGATCCGCCGCTCGAGCGGGACCATCTTCTTGCCCCGAGACTCGACCTCACCCTGCATGCCGAGCAGTCGGGGGATCGAGAACCCCCAGATGTCGGCGTCCAGCACGCCGACCGTCAGTCCCCGCCGGGCCATGGCCACCGCCAGATTGACGGTCACCGAGCTCTTGCCCACCCCACCCTTGCCGGAGGCGATGGCGATCACCCGGGCGGTGTCAGGGATGTCGGTGGCCGGGGCAGGATTCCGGGCGGCCAAGCGGGCCCGTGCCATCACCGCCTTGCGTTGTTCGGCATCCATCACCCCGGTTGACGTTGTCACCGTCTCGACGCCGGCCAGCGCCCCCACATGGGTCTCGACATCGCTGCGGATCTGGTTCCGCAGCGGGCAGCCGGCGATGGTCAGGGCGACTTCGACCTCCACCTCGCCGGGGGCCGGCAGCCGGATGGCGGTCACCATTCCCAGTTCGACGATGTCCGCGCCCAATTCGGGGTCGATCACCCCGCGCAGCGCCTCGCGCACCTGCTCCTCGGAGACCTGGATTTCGCCATCCGGGGCGTCCACGCTGGTCATCACCCCCGAATTCTACCGGGGCGAGGCCTGGCGCCACCCACCGGGATGTACCACTGGAGCGCCGGTGCGGTTACCATGGGTGCCTGCGGCCAGCCCGGCACACAGTGGCTGACCGGCGTCAACACGACCTGTAGGAGGAACCTCGTTGAGCACGACCATGCAAACGGTAAAACTTGGCAAGCGTCCGGCCCCGGTGACGTTGACCGACAAGGCGGCGTCCAAGGTGGTCGAGCTTCTGGCCCAAGAGGACACCGAGGGCCTGGCCCTCCGGGTGGCGGTGCGCCCCGGCGGCTGCTCCGGCTACAGCTACGAGATGTTCTTCGACGCCGATGTGGCCGACGACGACATCGTGCGCGAGTTCGGCGGGGTGAAGGTCATCGTCGATTCGGCCAGCGCCGACCTGCTCAAGGGCTCGACCCTCGACTACGCCGATGGCCTGCAGGGCGACGGGTTCCATGTCACCAACCCCAACGCCTCCCGTACCTGCGGCTGCGGTTCTTCATTCAGCTGATCCACTGATCGTTGAGCGCGCCGATCGGTCCGTATAGCCCCGTCGTCCGGGCGGGGCCGTGGCTGGTGTCCTCCGGTCAGCTCGGCATCGAGCCGAATCCCGATCCCTCAGCCTCCCCGACGCTGGTCGCCGGCGGGGTGGCCGCCCAGCTGACCCAGGCCCTCACCAACGGTGAGCGCCTGCTGGAGAGCGAAGGGGCCACTCGTTCCGACGTGATCAAGACGACCGTGTTCGTCACCGACATGGACGACTTTGCCACTGTCAACCAGGCGTATGCGTCCTTCTTCGGTGACCACCGTCCGGCCCGATCGGTCATCGGGGTGGTGGCCCTGCCGTTGGGCGCCCGGGTCGAGGTCGAGCTCTGGGCCTACCGGCGCGCCTGAGGCGAGCGACGGTCAGCGCCCGATGCCTCCTCCGGTCATCGTGGAGTAGGCCGCCTCCGCATGCTGGGTGAGGTCGAGCCCCTGGAATTCCTGCTCGGCGGTGACCCGTAGACCGATGGTCCGATCGACAGCCACCGCGATGAGATAGGTCACCGTGAAGCAGAAGGCGATGGAGACCACGGTGGCCAATGCCTGATTGGCCAACAGGTGGAAGCCACCCCCGCTGAACAGACCGTTGGTTCCCGACGCATTGACGGAACGGGCGGCGAACAGCCCCAACAGCAGCATCCCGACGATGCCGCCGACGCCGTGCACGCCCACGACGTCGAGCGAGTCGTCGTAGCGGTAGCGGAACTTGAGCCTCACCGCGAAGGCACAGGCCAGCCCGGCGGCTCCCCCCACCGCCAGGGCCGGCATCGGACCGATGTACCCGGCGCAGGGGGTGATGGCCACCATGCCGGCCACCGCCCCGGAGGCGGCACCCAAGGTCGTGGCCACCCGTTCTTTGCAAGCTTCGAACACCAGCCACATCAGCAGTCCGGCTGCCGCCGCCAGCTGGGTGTTCACGAACGCGCTGACGGCCACGCCGTTGGCCCCCAGAGCCGAGCCGGCATTGAACCCGAACCATCCGAACCAGAGGATGCCCGAGCCCAGCAGGGTGAGGGGCACCGAGTGGGGTTGCATCGACTCCCGGGGCCATCCGCGCCGCCGGCCGAGCACCATCACCACGGCCAGGGCGGAGAAACCCGAGTTGATCTCGACGACGGTGCCGCCGGCAAAATCGAGGACGCCCCGTCGGGCCAGCCAACCCTCGGGGCTGAAGACCCAGTGGGCGAGAGGGACATAGACCAGCGTGAACCACACCGCGATGAACACCACGAACCCGACGAACCGGATACGGTCCACGGTCCCTCCGCTGATGAGGGCGGCGGTGATGATGGCGAACATCATCTGGAACACCATGATGGCGAGCGGCGAGACGTGCACCCCGTGGAATCCGGACAGTGATTGGGTCATGTTTCGAAGGCCCAGTTGGTGAAGGCCCCCCAGCAGGCCTCCTCCGATGTCGTTCCCGAAGGCGAGACTGAACCCGAACACGGCCCAGAGCACCGTGATGATGCCCATACAGATGAAGCTGAGCATCATGATCGCCAAGACGCCCTTGTGGCGGACCATGCCCCCGTAGAAGAGAGCTAGGCCCGGGGTCATGAACAGCACCAGCGCGGCGCTGATCAAGACCCACGCAGTATCCCCTGAAGACATCGAGCTCCTTGATGAACGAGAACGGTGATTGGAAGTCGCGGACCTGTCTCCAGCCCTGCGACCGGCTGAGGTTAGCCGGGGCCGACGCGGTGACCACCCGCCACCACGGCAACTCGACTCCGACCTCGCCCCCGGCCCCGGCCAGGACGTGGCCCACCGCCCGGGCCGCGCCGGGATACCCGGCCTCCAGGGCGATCTCGCCGTAGGTCATCACCTCGCCCCTGGGGATGGCGCCGATCACCGCGGTGACGGCGTCGATGAAGCCCGGGGGTGGCGCCATGCCCGCCGAACGGGGCTCAGGGCGTCCAGGAGGTCTGGCCGAACCGGTAGCCGACCGACCGGACCGTCTGGATCAGGTGGGCGTGCTCCTCGCCCAACTTGGCCCGGACCCGCCGGACGTGCACGTCGACGGTGCGGGCCCCGCCGTAGTACTCGTAGCCCCAGACCCGGCTGAGCAGCGTCTCGCGGGTGAACACCTTGCCGGGACGAGCCGACAGGAACCGCAGCAGCTCGTACTCCATGTAGGTGAGGTCGAGCACCTTCCCCGACACCGCCGCCTGGTAGGTCTCGAGGTTGAGGACCAACTCCCCGTGCTCGACCAGCTCGGGACGGAGCCCCCGCCCGGTCCGCCAGAACAGATGGGCCAACCGGGTAGTGAGCTCGTCGGGATTCACCGGCTCGAGGCAGATGTCGTCGAACAGGTCCTCCCGGAGCTCGAGCTCGGAGAGCTGGCTGGTGCGCACCACCACGATCACCGGCGCCAGCGGCACCTCCCGTTTGCGGAGCTGGCGACAGACCAGAAAGGCCCCAGCGGGATCTTCGCCACTGGCCACCACCGCGCCGGACCAGCCGTCCTCCGGCTCTTCGCTCTCGGCGGCCTCAGGGGTCGAGATGGCGCGCCAGGGATAGCCGGCCCGGTCGAGCACGGTGGTCACCTCGATGGGCGGGGGATCGGGAAAACACAACAGCGGCTCGATGTCGGTCGCTTCCTCTCTCTCGTCCAGGGGCCGTGGCGGCTGGCCGGCAGCTCTTCTGTTGGCCCTTATTACAGCAGGGGAAAGTAGCGGTCGAGTTCAAACTGGGTGACGTGGGCCTTGTACTGGGACCACTCTTCCCGCTTGTTCCGTAGGAACCATTCGAAGACATGGTCGCCCAAGGTGTCGGCTACCAGTTCGGACGACTCCATCAGCCTGAGTGCCTCGTTGAGGTTACCGGGGAGATGGGCGATGCCCTTGGCCCGCAACTCTTCGCCGGTCAGGTCGAACAGGTTGGCGTGGGCCTCGGCCGGGAGGTCGTAGCCCTTCTCGATCCCCTGGAGGCCGGCGGCCAGGATCACCGCGAAGGCAAGATACGGATTGCAGGCACTGTCCGGCGCCCGGTACTCGATCCGGGTGGACTCCGACTTGCCCGTCTTCACCACCGGGACCCGGACCAGCGCCGAGCGGTTGTTCCGGGCCCACGACATGTAGACAGGCGCTTCGTATCCTGACACCAGCCGCTTGTAGGAGTTGACCCACTGGTTGGTCACCGCGGAGATCTCGCCGGCGTGGCGGAGCAGCCCGGCGATGAACCCCTCGCCCACCACCGAGAGCCCGCTGGCCCGCTCCGGATCCACGAAGGCGTTGGTGTCCTCTTTGAACAGAGACAGGTGGGTGTGCATGCCCGAGCCCTGGACCCCCTCCAGCGGTTTGGGCATGAAGCTGGCATGGACCTGCTGTTGCCGGGCCAGCTCCTTGACCACCAGCCGCACGGTCATCACCGTGTCGGCCATGGTCAGAGCATCGGTGTAGCGGAGGTCGATCTCGTGCTGGCTCGGTGCGTCCTCGTGCTGGGCGTGCTCGACGGGAATCCCCATCTCCTCGAGGGTGAGAACCGTCCGCTGCCGGATGTCGCTGGTCCGGTCGGCCGCGGTCAGCTCGAAGTAGGAGCCGTGGTCGAGCCCTTGCGGGCGGCGGGACGGATCGGCGTCGGCGAAGTAGAAATATTCGATCTCCGGGGCCGCGTAGAAGGTGAAGCCGCTGTGGTGGGCCCGCTCCAGGGTCCGACGGAGGACGTGGCGCGGGCACCCCTGGAACGGGGAGCCGTCGAGGTTGACGATGTCGCAGAAGACCCGGGCCACCGGGGCCTCGAGTCCGCCGGACTGGTACTCGGGTCGGGCCACCGTGGAGCCGTGCCCGCGGCCGTGCCAGGGGAGCAGCTGGAAGGTGTTGACGTCCGGGCGGGCCAGGACGTCGCTCTCCTGGACCCGGCTGAAGCCGTCGATGGCCGAACCATCGAAGGTCATCCCCTCGTCGAGGGCGTTCTCCAGTTCGGCCGGGGTGATGGAGAAGGTCTTGGGCGTGCCGAGAACGTCGGTGAACCACAGCTGCACGAACCGGATGCCGCGCTCCTCCACGGTTTTGAGGACATACTCACGCTGGCTTCTCATCGGTTCGGGTAACCCTGGATCGTCAACTCCCGGCCGCGTCGCCGCAGACGGTATCCACCAGGATGGCGGTGACCTTGTAGGGGTCCATGTTGGCGTTCGGCCGACGGTCCTCGAGCCAACCCTTCTTGGCCTTGGCGACGCCCCAGGGGATGCGGATCGACGCCCCGCGGTCGGAGGTCCCGTAGGTGAACTTGGTGTAGTGGGCGGTCTCGTGGGCACCGGTCAGCCGGGTCTCGATGCCGATCCCGTAGACAGCGATGTGCTCGTCGACCCGCTTCCCGATGGCCTCGCAGCCGGCGATGATGGCGTCCCACCCACCCTCTGCGCGCATGGCCTTGGTGGAGAAGTTGGTGTGGGCGCCGGCCCCGTTCCAGTCGCCCAGGATCGGCTTCGGCTCCAGGGTGGCGTAGACGCCGAAGTCCTCGGCGATGCGGAAGAGTAGCCAGCGGGCGACCCAGAGATGGTCGGAGATGTCCAGGGGGGAGAGGACGCCGATCTGGAACTCCCACTGCCCCATCATCACCTCGGCGTTGGTGCCCTCGATGCTGATCCCGGCCTCGATGCAGGCGGCGGTGTGCTTCTCGACGATCTCCCGTCCGGGCATCTTGTCCCCGCCCACCCCGCAGTAGTAGGGGCCCTGGGGGGCTGGGTAACCGGTCACCGGCCAGCCCAACGGGCGGCTGTCCTTGATGAAGGTGTACTCCTGCTCGACGCCGAACATCGGCTCCTGGTCGGCGTACCTCTCGGCCACCTCCCGGAGGTACGCCCGGGTGTTGGTGGGGTGCGGGGTCATATCGGTGAGGAGCACTTCGCACATGACGAGGATGTCATTCGGGCCGCGCAGGGGATCGGGGCAGGTGAAGACCGGCTGGAGCACGCAGTCGGAATCGTGGCCGAGGGCCTGGTTGGTGCTCGAGCCGTCGAACCCCCAGATGCCGGGCTCCTCGCCGTCGGGGATGACCTTGGTCTTGCTCCGCAGCAGCGGGGACGGCTCGGTCCCATCGATCCAGATGTATTCGGCTTGGTAGGGCAACTCGCACTCCTCTGTCACTCGTGTTCCGGGTCCCGTGGGGAGGTCGGATCCTCGGCCAACAAGGACGTATCCTCACAGAGCGGGATTTCCCTGCCGTTTCCCGATTGTGAACGGAGGATGAACACCCATGCCACTGTGCCCGTCCCGGCCCGGAACTCCGACCCCGGGCGGGATGGTCGGCCCAGTCTATGGCACCGGCATCGGAGTCCGGAAGCGCCCGAGCCGGGCGGCCGGACCAGGCTCGGGCCGGGGAAGCGCCGGTAGTCTGCGTCCATGACCCGACTGCGGCTGGCCGCCTGCCAGATCAATACGGTGGTCGGGGACCTCGAAGGGAATGCCACCCGGATCCTGGCCGCCTTGGCCACGGCCGAGGCGGCCGACGCCGACGTGGCCCTGTTCCCGGAGCTGACGGTCACCGGCTACCCGCCCGAGGACCTGTTGAGTCGTCCCGCCTTCGTGGCCGAGAACCTGGCGGTGTTCGACCGGATTGCCGCATCGACCGGGTCGTGCGTGGCGGTGATCGGTTTTGTCGACACCGATCCGGGAGGGCACCTGGTCAACGCGGCCGGGGTGTGCGCCAACGGGGCGGTGCTGGGCCGTTATGGGAAGCGCCTGCTGCCCAATTACGGGGTGTTCGACGAGCAGCGCTGGTTCACGCCGGGGAAGGAGCCGCTGACCCTCCAAATGGTGGCCGGGGTCCCGGTGGGCGTGACCGTGTGCGAGGACATCTGGTTCCCCGGCGGTCCGGCGGTGGCCCAGGCTGAGGTCGGGGCACGCTTGATCGTCAACCTCAACGCCTCGCCCTATTCCCAGGGACGCTGGGCCGAACGGCTCTCGATGCTGGAGGAGCGGGTGGCCGAGACCGGGTGCGCCATCGCCTATGTCAACCAGATCGGCGGGCAGGATGAGCTGGTCTTCGACGGCGCCTCGGTGGTGATGTCGGCGGACGGCGAGCTGCTGGGGGCCGCGGCCCAGTTCCGTGAGGAGCTGCTGGTGGTCGACGTGGAGGTGGACGGCGACGGATCCCGCCCGCAGACGGTGAGATGCCTCACCCCGCCCCTCGAACCCGACGCCGAGGTCTACGAGGCCCTGGTCCTCGGGACCCGTGACTATGTGGCCAAGAACGGGTTCAGCGACGCGGTGATCGGCCTGTCCGGCGGCATCGACTCGTCATTGGTGGCGACCATCGCGGTGGACGCGTTAGGGGCGGACAATGTCCACGGGGTGACCATGCCGTCGCGCTATTCGAGCGGCGGCTCGGTGGATGATGCCGTCACCCTGGCCGCCCATCTCGGCATCGACATCGCCACCGCCCCCATCGAGGAAGCGCATCACACCCTGGCCGCGGTGCTGTCGCCGCTGCTCGGATCCGCGCCGGAAGGTGTGACCGACGAGAACCTGCAGTCCCGCATCCGGGGGGTGTTGTTGATGGCGCTGTCCAACGCCAACGACTGGATCGTGCTGACCACCGGCAACAAGAGCGAGATGGCCACCGGGTACTCAACCCTGTACGGCGACTCGGCCGGCGGCTTCGCCGTCATCAAAGATGTGGAGAAGACGCTCGTCTACCGGCTCTGCCGGTACCGCAACCAGCGGGCCGGCTTCGACCTCATCCCCGAGCCGGTCCTGACCAAGGCCCCGTCGGCCGAACTCCGACCCGGCCAGCGCGATGACGAGTCACTGCCGCCCTACGAGGTCCTGGACCCGATCCTGGCCGGCTACGTGGAGGGCGATCGCTCGCCCGAAGAGTTGGTCGCCGCCGGCTTCGACCGCCAGGCGGTGGAACAGGTGGTGCGCCTGGTGGACCGGGCCGAGTACAAACGCCGCCAGATGCCCCCCGGGGTCCGGATCTCGCGCAAGGCGTTCGGCAAGGATCGACGGATGCCGATCACCAATCAGTACCGGTCGGGGGCCACCCGTGTCTGAGGTGGACGGCGTCGACGGCCATCGGCCGCCGCTGCCCCTCGGCGCCGCCGCCGACCTGATCGGGGGGTACCGGTGGATCGAGCACGCGCTCTATGAAGTGCTCGGGTCCTGGGTCACCGACATCCCGTTGCCCGGGGTGGCCATCCACCTCGACGCCCAGAGCACCCGGCACGCCTGGCACGCCTCGCTGTGGGCCGACCGGCTGCCGGTGCTGCACGGGGTCGATCCCGACAGCCTGACCAAGCCTCCCCATCCGGCCGGCGCGGTGCTCACCACCCTGGCCGGCAGCGCACCGATCCCCGGAACGCCGGTCACCGCCGGATGGGCCTGGGACAGCGCGGATGACGACGGCGTGCCCCCGGATCCCCCCGGGGCCCTCCCCCGCCTGGCTGGTCTCTACCGGGTGGTGCTCCCCCGGCTGGTGGTCAGCTACGAACACCACCTCCACGCGGCCTCGGCGGTGACCGATGCCCCGTTGATGAGGGCATTGCGCCTGATCCTGGCCGACGAGATCGAGGACTGGCACGCCGGGGAGCGACTGGTCCAGCGCCTGGTGACCCGTCCCCACGACGTGGAGGCGGTCTACGGGTTCCAGCAGCGCCTCGAGTTGGCGGCGGTGGGATCGTCGCTCGCCTCCGGGTTGGTGAGGTTTCCGGCCGGCATCGGGTCGGGCTGATATCGGGGGGTTCCCGACCCGGGTGGCCAGCGCCGGGAGGGTCCGGGACCAGGTATGACCTGGTGTCCCGATGGGTCTCCACGGCGCCATATGCAGGGCCTGCCGTTCGGGGGGGTTGACGCGTCCGGTAAACTTCGAGAGCAGCGATAGTTGCGCCCACGAGCGTCAGACCTAATCGAGCGAAGCACCGAGGGGTGTGGATGGGGCGGATGCGCTCCGATTGGATCGGCGGCCCCCACCATGTGGGGAGAACGAAGGACCCGGTGAAGTTGGCAAAGGAGCGCCTCGAGAGAGACGACGAAGACCTGGTACGACTGTATCTGACCGATATCGGTCAGTACCCGTTGTTGACCAAGGACGACGAGGTCCGTTTGGCCCAGGCGATCGAGGCGGGCCGGGAATCGGACGCCACGCTGGCATCGGCCCCCAAGGGCCTCACCCCGGCCAAGCGTCGCGAGCTTCGGCGCACCACCCTGCAGGGCGAGCAGGCCCAGCAGACCTTCGTTCAGTCCAACCTCCGGCTGGTGGTCTCCATCGCCAAGAAGTATCAGGCCTCGGGTCTTCCCCTGCTCGATCTCATCCAGGAGGGCAACCTCGGCCTGATGCACGCGGTCGAAAAGTTCGACTGGCGCAAGGGCTTCAAGTTCTCGACCTACGCCACCTGGTGGATCCGCCAGGCCATCACCCGGGGCATCGCCAACACCGGTCGGACGATACGTCTTCCCGTCCACGCCGGCGACACCCTGGCCCGGGTGCAGAAGGCCCAAGCCCGCCTCGAGCTCAAGTACGGTCGCCCGGCCACCCTGGCCGAACTGGGCGCCGAAGTCGAAATGCCCGAGGACAAGCTGGTCGAGGCCCTCCGGTTCCGAGCCGAGCCGCTGTCCCTCTCCGAGCCGCTCCGCGAGGATGGTGACGCCGAGCTGGGCGATGTGGTCGAGGACCGGTCAGCCGAGTCGCCCTTCGAGGTGGCCGCGGTCTCGTTGCTTCCCGATGAGATCGGCCGGTTGTTGTCCCCCCTCGATGAGCGCGAGCGGGAGATCCTCCGGCTCCGATTCGGTCTCGACCGGGGTGAGCCCCGCACCCTCGAGGAAGTCGGGGAGCACTTCAACCTGACCCGTGAGCGGATCCGGCAGATCGAGGCCCGGGCCATGTCGAAGCTGCGGCATCCCTCCTCGGATACCGGTGCCCGCGATCTCCTGACCGTCTGACCCCTGACGGCACCGCCGGGCGGGTTCGAGCATCGTCAACCCGGTTGTTCCCGCATCGACAAGACAGCGGCGCACCTGACCGGGTACGCTCCTCGCTTATGAAGAAGCTGCTCATTCTCGCCGTCATCGTCGCCCTGGGTGTTGTCGCCGCCAAGCGGCTCCGTCCTTCCTGAGCCACCTGGACGAGCCTCGGCTCGCCCATCAGGTTCGGACATCGACCGCCGCCGGGTGCGCCCGGAGCGGGAGGGCTAGGAAATGCGTGGCCGGCGGGCGATCCGCCAGGCCACCAACGCCCCGGCGGTCGCGGCGGCGGTGGCCCCGGCCACCATGGCCGTGGCCGGAAGACTGGGGACGCTGACTCGGTCGCGCAGGCGCACCGGCTTGGTGAACTGCATGATCTCCCAGTCCCGTTCGTGGGCGGCTTTGGCCAGCACCCGGTCGGGATTCACCGCCACCGGATGGCCGACCGCCTCCAGCATGGGAAGGTCGGTGTAGGAGTCCGAGTAGGCCCACGACCCGGCCAGGTCGATGCCTTCGGTGGCCGCCAGTTCGACCATCGCCTCCGCCTTGAACGGGCCGTAGGCGTAGAACTCCACCTCCCCGGCGTACCGGCCCTCCTCGTCGACCACCGCCCGGGTGGCGATGCAACCGTCGACCCCCAGGTGCTCGGCAAGCGGCTGGACGATCTCCTCGGGTGACGCCGACACCAGGTAGACCTTGTGGCCGGCGGCCCGGTGGGCCTCGATGAGATCCAGCGCCTCGGCGTAGATGATCGGCTCCACCGTCTCCTCGAGCGCTTCCCGGACGATGTCGCGGATCAACTGCTGGTCCCACCCCCGGGTGAGGGTCAGCATCGACTCGCGGACCCGGGCCAGCTTCTGCTCGCTGGCCCCGAGGTGCAGGTAGACGATCTGGGAGACCACCGCCCGGGCGATCAGGCGCCGGTTGATCAAACCCCCCCGGTAGAAGGGCCGGCCGAACGCGGCGATGGACGCCTTGGCGATGACCGTCTTGTCGAGGTCGAAGAAGGCGGCCAGCAATCTGTCAGTGCCCCACGAGCAGTTTGCGGACGTCGTCCTCGGCGTCGGCCGTCACCAACACCAGCACCTCGTCGCCCGCGGCCAGGCGGGTGTCCCCCCGGGGCACGATCAGCCGGTCGTCGCGCACCACTGCCACCACGGTGGCCTCCCGGGGGACCCCGAGGTCGACCAGGGTGGATCCGCCGGCCGGGGAGTCGTCGGCCAGGGTCACTTCCACCAGATGGGCGTTCCCCCCCTCGAAGCGGAGCAGGCGGACCAGGGAGCCGACCGAGACGGCTTCCTCCACCAGGGCGGTGAGGAGCTGCGGTGTCGATACCGACACATCGACGCCCCACCCTTCGTTGAACAGCCATTGATTCTTGGGGTGGTTGACCCGGGCCACCACCCGGGGCACCGCGAACTCCTGCTTGGCCAACAGCGAGACCACCAGGTTGTCCTCATCATCCCCGGTGGCCGCCACCACCACGTCGACGGTGGCCAAGCCGGCGGCGTCGAGGGATGACACCTCGCAGGCGTCGGCCACCACCCAGGTGACGTCGAGGCTGTCCCGGGTCCGGGCGACCAGGTCGTGGTCCTTGTCGATGAGGAGCACCTCGTGTCCCCCGTCGTGGAGGTCGGAGGCAATGGCGGTCCCTACGCTTCCGGCTCCGGCGATGGCCACCTTCATCGCGCCCCATCCTCGTCCGCCGGATCGGTCCTCGGCGCCGGCTCCGGGGTGGCGAACCGTTCCTCGAACGAGGCCTTGCCGACGTCGGAGACGACGAAGTGGAGCACGTCCCCATCTTGACCGACCAGACCGTCGATATCGAGGCGGGCCACCCCGGCGCGGGTGACCGAAATCAGGGCGACCTCCCCGGGAACATTGAGGTCGGCCAGGTGCTTGCCGGCGAACTTCTCATGGAGCTCGCGCTCGACGAGGGTCAGAGTCCCGGTCGGATCGGTCCACTCGACCTCACCCTCGCCGGGGACCAGTCGCCGGCGCACCTGGTCGATGGTCCACGACACGGTGGCCACGGTGGGGATGCCGAGGCGGAGGTAGATCTGGGCCCGGCGGGGGTCGTAGATGCGGGCGACCACGTTGGGGATCTCGTAGGTCTCGCGGGCGATGCGGGCGGTGAGGATGTTGGAGTTGTCACCGCTGGTCACCGCGGCCAGCGACTCCGCTTTCGCGGCTCCGGCCTTGTCGAGGGTGTCCCGATCGAACCCGGAGCCGACCAGCAGGGTGCCCGGCCAATCCGGCGGCAGCCGGCGGAACGCCTTGGCATTCCGATCGATGACCGCCACCGTGTGGCCCTGATCGATCAGGCCGACAGCCAACCCCGAACCGACCCGCCCACATCCCACGACGATTATGTGCACGCGGACCATGCAACACGCCCGAGGGGGAGATGACAACTCCATTGAGCGGCCCCGGCAGGCGACCGGGGGGAACCGGCGTCCCGTGGACCCGCCAAGTCCGTGTTTTACTGAGTGGGTGGACGCTCCTGGGACCGGTGGAGGGGGAGCCGACGCGCCGCCCGAGGCGACGGTGCCTCCCGCCAGCCCGCGGGGCAGGGTCCGGGGCCGGGACACCCGGCCGGCCGCCACCCCCGTGATCAGCGTCGACATCCCCGAGACACTTCGTTATCGGCTCAAGAACAAGCTGCTCGGGCCTCCGATCGCCTCAGAGCGCCAGACGAGCGAGCGACTGGGCAAGCCGACCGCGTTGGCGGTGCTGTCATCCGACGTCATCTCCTCATCGGCGTATGCCACCGAGCAGATGCTGCTGCCGCTGGTCCTGGCCGTGGGAGTCGCGGCGTACTCACTGGTCATCCCGGTGAGCCTGGCGGTCATCTTCGTGCTGCTGTTCGTGACCCTCTCCTACCTCGAGGTGGTGAAGGTCTATACCAAGGCGGGCGGCGCCTACGTGGTGGCCCGGGAGAACTTCGGACTCACCGTGGCCCAGGTGGCGGCCATGGCGCTTCTCATCGACTACACCCTGACGGTGGCCGTGTCGGTGGCTGCCGGGGTGGCCGCCGTCACCTCGGTCTTCCCGGGGCTGACCCCGGAGACCACCTGGATTGCGGTGGTGCTGGTCGTCCTCATCGCCTTTGCCAACCTGCGGGGTGTACGCGAGGCGGGCCGGGTCTTCGCCATCCCCACGTATTTCTTCATCGCCAACATGGTGATCCTGATCGTGGTCGGGGCCTACCGGGAGATTTCCGGCTCGCTCCACGCCGCATCCGTCTACGGCCACCCCGGGGCGGAAACCATCGGGAAATCCGGGAGCGGCCTGCTGCTCGGGGCGAGCGTGTTCGTCATCCTCAAAGCGTTCGCCTCCGGCGGTTCCGCCCTCACCGGGACCGAGGCGATCTCCAACGGGGTGAGCATCTTCCGCCGACCTGAGTCCCGCAACGCCCGGATCACCATGGTGTTGATGGCGGTCACCTTGGGCTCGCTGGTGCTCGGGGTGACGGTGCTGGCCGCCCTCACCCACCCGGTGCCGTATGTATCGGGCACCCCGACGGTCGTTTCCCAGATAGCCAAATTCGTCTACGGGACCACCTGGCTGGGCCACCTCTTCTATGCACTGCTCCAGATCGGGACCACCTTGATCCTGGTCCTGGCGGCCAATACCAGCTTCACCGGGTTCCCGTTCCTGGCCAGTTTCGCGGCCGAGGACTCCTACCTCCCGCGTCAGCTGACCAAGCGCGGCCACCGGCTGGTCTTCTCCACCGGGATCATCGTGCTGACCGTTGTTTCGGTGATCCTGTTGGTCGTCACCCAGGCCCGGGTGGACAAGCTCATCCCGCTGTATGCCATCGGCGTCTTCACCGGTTTCACCATGGCCGGCGCCGGCATGGCCAAGTACCACCACACCCACCGCGAGGACCATTGGCAACGGCGACTGGCCATCAACGGGACCGCCTCCGTGCTGTCGTTCGTGGTCCTGGTCATCATCGCGGTGGCCAAGTTCAACGAGGGAGCCTGGGTCATCCTGGTCATCCTCCCGCTCGGGGTGTTCGGGCTCCTCCGGCTCCATCACCAGTACGTCGACGAAGAGACCCAGCTCGAGGAGGGCGCCACGGAGGCGGCCGAAGCCCCGGTGCTCAACCGGCACGCAGTGATCGTGCTGGTCGACCGGTTGGACATGGCCACCGCCCGGGCGCTCCAGTACGCCCGTACGTTGCACCCCGACGAGCTCCGGGCCGTGCACTTCGACCTGGACAGCCGGGTCTCACAGGCACTGGAGTCGGAATGGGGCCGGCTGGGGCTGACCCGGCTCCCGCTCGACGTCATGGAGTGCGAAGATCGGCGCCTCACTCGCGCCGTCCTCGAGCTGGCGGCGGAGACGGTCGCGGACAACGGCACCGAGTTGACCATGCTCCTACCTCGGCGGGGTTTCGAACTCGGATGGCAGCGTATCCTTCACGATCAAACCGCGGACCGGATCGCCGCCTCGGTCACCCAGCTCGATCACGTCTACGTCAGCGTGGTGCCGTACCAGTTGAAGGGTGGGTGGTTGTCCCGGCGACGGGAATGGGGACGGGTGTCGGTCGAAAGCGCGGGGCCGGAGACCCGACGGTCGACCCGGGCAACCGCCCGAGCTGCAGAACGGGTGGCCGAGCGGGAGGCGGCCAGGCCCGCCTTCGACCGGGCCGCCTTTGGCGAGCGCGGCCGGGGGACCATCCCGATCGGGGAGGCGCAATGGCGGACCCGGGTCCGGGTGGTCGGAAAGATCAGATCAGTGCGGGTGCAGCCCCGGGCCGGCACCGCCAACCTCGAATGCGTGCTGGCCGACGACACCGGCAAGCTGCTGGTGGTCTTCCAAGGCCGGCGGCGGATTCCCGGGGTGCAACCGGGGGCCAGGGTGGTGGTGGAGGGAATGGTGGGGGATTGGGGTCACCACCAGGCAATTCTCAATCCCGACTACGAACTCATCGCCGGCCCCGACGCCGGTGATGACTCGACCTGATCCGACGAGTCTTGCCTTGGAGCCCCTTTTGTCGGTAGCTTCTGCCCGCATTGCCGGTGCGGCACGCCCTTTGGGTGTCCTCCGGTGCCGGGCCCTGACCGCGGCCTCGTCAAGGGGAGGAAACCCAACCTTGAGCGAACTGTCGCGGCGCTAGGCCTCTGATCGAACTCATTGACACCTCGTGTTGCAATCGAAGGGAGCACTACCGATGACCCACCTCCTGGCTGAAGGGGGTTACCAGAGTTTTCTTCTCTCCAATCCCGAGAAGAACTGGTTGTATATCGCCATGGCCGCTGCCGTGGTGGCCATCATCGTGGCGGTGTCGTTGGTGAGGGGCGTGCTGGCCGCTGATCAGGGGACCGCGTCGATGAAAGACATCGCCCTCGCCGTCCAGGAGGGCGCCGAGGCCTTCCTCTCCCGTCAGTTCAAGACCATTCTGGTCATCGTGGTGCCACTGGCCGTGCTGATCTTCTTCACCGCCACCAAGGTGACCCACCTGAATGCCGCCACTGGCCAGACGGTGGTCGACCTGTCGTTCTTCCAGGCCGGGATCTACCGGGTCGTCTGCTTTCTGGCCGGGGCGCTGTGCTCGGGGCTCACCGGCTTCATCGGCATGAGCCTGGCCGTGCGCGGCAACGTCCGGACCGCCGCCGCCGCCCGCGAGGGGAAGATGGCGCCCGCCCTCCGGGTGGCCTTCCGTACCGGGGCCATCACCGGGTTGTTCTGCGTGGGACTCGGCCTGCTCGGCGCCACCGTGATCGTGCTCGTCTTCCAGAACACCGCCACGTCGGTCCTCATCGGGTTCGGCTTCGGGGCATCGCTCCTGGCCCTGTTCATGCGGGTGGGTGGCGGTATCTTCACCAAGGCCGCCGACGTGGGCGCCGACCTGGTGGGCAAGGTCGAGGCCGGCATCCCCGAGGACGACCCTCGCAACGCCGCCACCATCGCCGACAACGTCGGTGACAACGTGGGCGACTGCGCGGGGATGGCCGCCGACCTCTTCGAGTCCTACGTCATCACCATCATCGCCGCCATCATCCTCGGGGTCGCCGCCTTCGTGTCCATCGGCAAAGGCAATGTCTCGGCCCGCACCGTTGTCTTCCCCTTGGTCATCCCGGCCATCGGGATCATCGCCACCGTCATCGGCATCTTCTCGGTACGGGCCCGGCCCAAGGACAAGAGCGCCATGGTCCCCATCAATCGTGGGGTCTGGATCGCCGCCATCTTGACCATCGGCGGCACTGCGGCGGTGGCCGGTGGCTACCTGCACTACTGGAAGGCGTTCTTCGCGGTGCTGACCGGGGTCGTCTTGATGCTGGTGGCCAGCGCCATCACCGAGCAGTTCACCTCCACCGAACGGAGTCCGGTCCGGGAGATCGCCGAAGCCGCGCGGACCGGGCCGGCCACCACCACCCTGGCCGGTATCGCCATCGGCCTCGAGTCGTCGGTGTGGGCGATCATCGCCATCGCGGTGGCCATCGCGGTGTCAGTGGGCCTGGGCGGCGGGAACATCGAGTTGACCCTGTACCTGGTCTCGCTGACCGGGATCGGCCTGCTGTCGACGGCCGGGATGATCGTCTCCGAGGACAGCTTCGGTCCGGTGTCCGACAACGCCGCCGGGATCGCCGAGATGTCGGGCGAATTCACCGGGGAGGCCGAGCGGGTGATGGTCAGCCTCGACGCGGTGGGCAACACCACCAAGGCGGTGACCAAGGGCGTCGCCATCGGCTCGGCCGTCATCGCCTCGGTCTCGCTGTTCGCCTCCTTCATCGAAACCGTCGGATCCCAGCTGGGGCTGCACCCCCCGGCCATCGGGAGCCCCGGCTACGACGTCAACTGGCTGTTCAATCAGGCCCAGACCCAGATCAACGTGTCCCATCCCACCGTCTTCATCGGGCTGCTCATCGGCGGGTCGATCGCCTTCCTGTTCTCGTCGCTGGCCATCCGGGCCGTCGGCCGGACGGCCGGCACGGTGGTCCAGGAGGTGCGTCGCCAGTTCCGCGAGCACCCGGGCATCATGGACTACACCGAAAAGCCGCAGTACGGGCGGGTGATCTCTATCTGCACCTCGGCCTCCCAGCGGGAGTTGGCCACCCCGGCGCTGCTGGCCGTGCTGACCCCGGTGATCATCGGGTTCGGTATCAACTACTTCGCCCTGGGGGCGTTCCTGGCCGGGACCATCCTCTCGGGCCAGCTGATGGCCAACTTCCTCTCCAACTCCGGTGGAGCGTGGGACAACGCCAAGAAGTACATCGAGGACGGCCATGAGGGCGGAAAGGGCTCCGAGGCCCACAAGGCGGCGGTGATCGGCGACACCATTGGCGACCCGTTCAAGGACACCGCCGGGCCGGCCCTCAATCCGATGATCAAGGTGATGAACCTGGTGTCCCTGCTCATCCTGCCCGGGGTGATCACTCTCCATTCCCATACCGGTGCCCGATTGGCCATCGCCGGCGCCGCCCTGGTGGTGTTGCTGGCCTCGATCGCCTTCTCCAAGCGCAAGACGGAGGCCATGGACACCGAATTGCCGGTCAGCGAGGCGGTGGCCCTGGACAAGACGGCCGCGGCCACGGCGGGGTCCACCCACGACTGAGCCGGGCCGCCGCGACGGGCACCCAACGGTTGACCGCGGGGGGTGGGGTTGACAGCGGGCGACGCCAACGTTCACCCTGTGGCCACAGCTATGACACCCACCGATCTGACCGAGACGAGCCGAGACACCGCGGGGGCCACAGGCTCCTCCCCGGGGTCGAATGCTGCCCGGAGGGGGGCAAAACCCCTGGTCATCGTGGAGTCACCGGCCAAGGCCAAGACGATCGCCGGGCTGCTCGGCCCTGACTACGTGGTGGAGTCGTCCATCGGGCACATCCGGGACCTGCCCCGGGGGGCCGACGAGATCCCGGCCTCGGTCAAGGGCGAATCCTGGGCCCGGTTGGGCGTGGATGTCGACAACGGTTTCAAGCCCCTCTACGTGGTGTCCTCGGACAAGAAGGCCCAAGTGGCCAAGCTGAGGCAGCTGGTCAAGCAGGCCAGCGAGGTCTACCTGGCCTCCGATGAGGACCGGGAAGGGGAGTCGATCGCCTGGCACCTCCTCGAGGTGCTGGCCCCCCAAGTGCCGGTGAAACGGATGGTCTTTCACGAGATCACCCGCCCGGCCATCGAACGGGCGGTCAACGAATGGCGGGAGCTCGATCGCCGGCTGGTCGATGCCCAAGAAGCCCGGCGCATTCTCGATCGGCTCTACGGCTACGAGGTGTCGCCGGTCCTGTGGAAGAAGATCATGCCCCGGTTGTCGGCCGGCCGGGTCCAGAGCGTGGCCACCCGCATGGTGGTGGAGCGTGAGCGGGCTCGGATGAAGTTCAGCTCCGCCGACTGGTGGGGCCTCGACGGGACCTTCACCACCGCGGCCGCGCCGGCCGACGGGACGCCCAACTCGTTCACCGCCTCGCTGGTTGCCGTGGACGGGGTGACGCTGGCCTCCGGTCGTGACTTCGATGACACCGGAGCCCTGTCCTCGCCGGGATCCGTGGTGGTGTTGAGGGAAGTCGAGGCCCGAGGCTTGGCCGCCGGCCTGGAGGGTGCGCCCTTCACGGTGAAGTCGATGACCCACAAGCCGTTCCGGCGTTCACCGGCGGCGCCGTTCATGACCTCGACCCTGCAACAAGAGGCGGGTCGCAAGCTCCGGTTCAGCTCAAAACGCGCCATGCAGATCGCCCAGCGGCTCTACGAGCAGGGGTGGATCACCTACATGCGGACCGACTCGACCACCCTGTCGGGCGAGGCGTTGGCTGCTGCCCGGGCCCAGGCCGTATCCCTCTACGGAGCCGAGTACGTGCCGGCCAAGCCGCGGGTCTATGAGCGGAAGGTGAAGAACGCCCAGGAGGCCCACGAAGCCATTCGTCCTGCCGGGGAGTCGTTCCGAACCCCCGACGAGGCCTCGCGGTCGTTGTCCGGTGACGAATTCCGGCTCTACGACATGATCTGGAAGCGGACGGTCGCTTCCCAGATGGCCGACGCCAACGGGACCAGTGCCCAGGTACGGCTGGTGGGCACCGCGACCGATCCGGGAGGCGACGGTCGGGAGGCCGAGTTCTCCGCCAGCGGCAAGGTCATCCAGTTCCCGGGGTTCCTCCGGGCCTACGTCGAGGGCGAAGACGATCCAGACGCCGAGCTGGCCGATCGTGAGGTCCACCTCCCCCCGATGGTCGAGGGTGACCCCCTGTCGGTGGCCGGCCTGGAAGCCGGCTCCCACGCCACCCAACCCCCGGCCCGATTCACCGAGGCCTCCTTGGTGAAGGCCATGGAGGAGTTGGGGGTCGGTCGACCGTCCACCTACGCCAGCGTGATCTCCACCATCCTCGACCGCGGCTACGTATGGAAGAAGGGGACCGCGCTGGTCCCGTCGTTCACCGCCTTCGCGGTGGTGGGACTGCTGGAGCGCTATTTCGGTGATCTGGTCGACTACGGCTTCACCGCCTCGATGGAGGACGACCTCGACGCCATTGCCTCTGGCGACGAAGAGTCACTGCCCTGGTTGACCCGCTTCTACTTCGGCTCCGGCGACGGTGCCGGCAGCTCCGGCAACGGGAGGCCGGCGGCGTCACCCAATGGCTCGGAGGTCCGTCGGCTCGGCCTCAAACAAGAGGTGGACACCTACCTGGGCGAGATCGACGCCCGGGAGATCAATTCGATCCCCATCGGGACGGGAACCGACGGGGTGGAGATCGTGGCCCGGGTGGGACGCTACGGGCCGTACCTCCAGCACGGCGAGGACCGGGTCTCGATCCCGGATGACATGGCCCCCGACGAGCTGACCCCGGCCCGGGCCGAGGAGCTTCTCGAAGCCCCGTCATCCGATCGGGTGCTCGGCGAGGATCCGGAGACGGGCCTGCCGGTGCAGGTCAAGGCCGGCCGGTTCGGCCCCTATGTGCAGCTGGGCGAGGTGGTGGATGGGGGGCCGAAGCCCCGCACCGCATCCCTGTTCGCTTCGATGGTGCCGGCCACCATCACGTTCGAAGAGGCACTGGAACTGTTGCGCATCCCCCGGGTGGTGGGGACGGATCCGGCAAGCGGTGAGGAGATCGTCGCCCACAACGGCAAGTTCGGTCCCTATCTGAAGAAGGGCACCGAGACCCGGAGCCTGTTGACCGAGGATCAGATCCTGTCGGTGACGGTTGACGAGGCGGTGGCCCTGTTCGCCCAGCCCAAGACCCGGCGGGGCCGGAACGCCACCGGGCCCCTCCGCGAGATGGGAGCCGACACCGACACCGGACTGCCGATGGTGGTCAAGGATGGCCGCTTCGGTCCCTATGTGACCGACGGGACGACCAATGCGTCGCTCCGTCAGGGGGACGACGTCGACACCTTGACGGTCGAGCGGGCCTCCGAGCTGTTGTCCGAACGCCGGGCCGCCGGCCCGTCGACCCGCAAGAAGGCCACCGCCAAGAAGAAGGCGCCGGCGAAGAAGGCCACCGCCAAGAAGGCTCCGGCCAAGAAGAAGGCTCCGGCGAAGAGGGCTCCGGCCAAGAAGGCTCCGGCCACCAAGGCGGCGGCCGAACCGAAGCCGGTCGCCGGGTCCGAGTGACCGATGGGTCGCGTGGTCGACTGATCGCCTTCGAGGGGATCGACGGCTGTGGCAAATCCACCCAGGCTCGGGTGTTGGCCTCCCGGCTGGGGGCGTTGCTCACCTTCGAGCCGGGGGCCACACCGCTCGGTAATCAGCTCCGGGGCCTGCTCCTCGACGCCGGACTGCCGCCGTTGACCGACCGGGCCGAAGCCCTCCTGATGGCAGCCGACCGGGCCCAGCATGTCGCCGAGGTGGTGGTGCCGGCTCTCGACGGTGGGAACTGGGTGGTCACCGATCGATTCTCGGGATCGACCCTCGCCTACCAGGGTTACGGGCGCGGACTGGATCTCGGTGAGCTGGCCCGGCTGGTCGACTGGGCGACGGCAGGGCTGCATCCCGACCTCACGGTGTTGATCGAGGTTCCCACCGATATGGCCGGGACCCGGCTCCCCGGCGGACGCCACGACCGCTTCGAGGCGTTGGGGGCCGACTTCCACCAGCGGGTGGCCGACGGCTTCCACCGTCTGGCCGCCGACGACCCCGAGTCCTGGACGGTGGTGGACGGCACCGGCTCGGTCGATGATGTGTCCGAATCGGTGTGGTCGGTTGTGCGAGAGCGGTTGGGAGTGCCGACCGGTGACTGACCTGGAGGCCACCGAGGTACCGGTGGCGGCCCTGTTCGGCGGCGTGGTGGGCCAACCCGCCGCCGTGGCCCAGTTGCGGGCTTCGGCGCGGCAGCCGGTGCATGCCTATCTCCTGTACGGTCCACCCGGGTCGGGGAAGCGGGAGGCGGTCCGCGGTTTTGCCGCTGCGCTGTTGTGCCCGGAAGGTGGGTGCGGGACGTGCTCCACCTGCCGGAGGGCGCTGGCCGGGACCCATCCCGATCTGGTGGTGGTGGAGCGGTCCGGAGCATCGCTCAGCGTGGATGATGCCCGGAGCGTCGGGTCGCGGGCCCAGCGCCGACCGATGGAGGCGTCACGACAGGTGCTGGTGGTGACCGATATCCACCTGGCTGTCCTGTCGGCCCCCGCCCTGCTCAAGGCGGTCGAGGAGCCTCCCGACTCCACCGTGTTCGTGCTGGTGGCCGACGACGTCCCCCCGACCCTGGCGACCATCGCCAGCCGGTGCGTGAAGGTGGCGTTTGATCCGGTTCCCGTCGAGGCGGTGAGCGCCTGGTTGGTCGGACACGGCGTGAGCCAGGAGGTCGCCCGATCGGTGGCCGTGGTGTCAGGCGGCCGGCTGGATCGGGCCAAACTGCTGGCCACCGATCCGGGGTTCGCCGCCCGGGTGGAGCGATGGCGGTCGGTCCCCGCCCGGCTGGACGGCACCGGGGCCGCCGCCTGTGTGGTGGCCGCTGAACTGCTGAAGTCAGCCGATGAGGTGCTGGGCCCGTTGCGGGAGCAACACGCCGCCGACATGGCGGCGCGGTTGGAACGGGCGGAGGCGGCCGGGGCCAGGGGAATTCCCGGCCGCAAAGAAGTTGAGGATCAACACAAACGCGAGGAACGCCGGTGGCGAACCGACGAACTGAGGACTGGGCTGGCCACCCTGGCGGCTGTCTATCGCGACAGGTTGGTGACCGCCACCGAGGTCCTCCAGGATGCGAGCTCGGCCGGGGCCAAGGCCGACAGCCGCACCTTGGTGGGAGCCGTGGACGCGATCGAGCGGGCCGGTGAGGCGCTCATCCGCAACCCGAACGAGGCGTTGTTGATGGAAGCGCTGATGTCACGGCTGTCGGGATTGGCCAACTGAGAGCCCGCCCCGCTTGCGCCGGTCAGGGCGGCGGCTGGAGCACGAATCCTGCGGCTTCGGCTTCGGATAGCGTGGCACGTCGCGCCTGGGTAGCTCAGTCGGTAGAGCAACGCACTCGTAATGCGTAGGTCAGGAGTTCGATTCTCCTCCCAGGCTCCAGG
>Ga0307373_10002236_pt1 | contig 35051 bp, 29 predicted proteins | sample OX2MG_FD_202534 | JGI IMG/M metagenome (GOLD analysis project Ga0307373, IMG submission 202534) | Soil microbial communities from Risofladan, Vaasa, Finland - OX-2 | ecosystem: Environmental > Terrestrial > Soil > Coastal area > Acid sulfate soil | place: Finland: Risofladan, Vaasa | collected...
ATCGGTTCCGGTTGCGCCGGCCTTCGGAGTTCGCGGACTTCGAGTTCCGGGTGGACGATCTACGCGTTTTCTATCGGGTCGCAGTCGATCAGGTTCAGGTGGTCCTAATCGGAGAAAAAAAGGGAAACCACCTGGTCATAGACGGCAAGAGGTTTACGCTGTGAAAGTGGAAAATATCAAAGAGGTCAAGGCGCGGTTCAACCGAATCGTCAGCGAGCTTCCGACTGAGGGATCGGTGATCATCACCAAGAATGGCCGCCCATGCGCGGTCCTGATGCCGATTACCGAAGACACCGACTTGGAGATCGTCGCGCTCTCCCAGAACAGGCGCTTCTGGAAGCTCTACGATTCCACAGTGGACAAGGCGAGCAAAGAGGGTTGGGCACCGCTCGACGACGCCTAGCGGCTTCGCGTCCGTCTCGGGCTCGTTAAAGTCGTCCCCGAAGAAACGGCGCCCGAGCGCTAGCTCGGGCGCCGCGAAAATCTAACTTTTGAGCGTGCGGTTGAGAATGAAGTCCGCTGCTTTCTGCGCCTGCGCCGCTGCGTGTACGACAAGCTTGCGATCGTCGCGAAGCTTCTTCAGCCATCCGGCGACATAGGCCGCTTGATTGGCTATCACGGCCGGCGAGATTCCGGCTTCAGCGCATAAGTAGGCTGCTCCCATCTCCGCAACGAGTTCCTCGAGACTGTACGTCGGTGATCCGAACGGCGCCGCTTCGCAAATCCCTTCTCGCGCGAGGCGTTTCTGACTTCCTGAACTATGGATGGTCTCGTGCAGAGCGGTCGCGTAAAATTCTTCGGCGCTCGCGAAGAGTTCTCTCGGAGGCAACGTGATCCGATCAGTGATCGGGCTATAGAACGCCTTCGACCCGGCGTACTGAATCTTGGGCGGGTTGGGCATGCAGGCGATAATCCGTTCCGCCGCTTCGATTGAGTCGTGCTCGTGCGTCTCGATCTTCGGAAGCTTGTCGAGCACGGCTTGCGGCAGTTCGCATTGTTCAAGGTTGAAAATGCGATAATATCGCAGAAGGAATCGGCGGCGATTCTTGTCGTCGTTCTCCTGGGTGTCGAGGTCTTCGCTGCTCTCCTTCACGTCGTCCGCCTTCCAGAAAATTACGATCGTACTTTCCTCGCCTTTGCGTACATGGCCGTCCAGTTCAGTGGCCTGGCGGTAGGTCAGCCAGAACGGTGAAACGTACTTCGATGCCGAAAGCAGGAAGACATTTAGGCCGCGATACGGCTTCTTACTCACAAGGTTGCACGGCAGTCCAGTCGAGGTCCACGGCCTGCGCCACGGCACAGCCCCTTGCTCCAACAGGTTGATGATCTTCTCGGTAACAATCGCGTACACGTCCATTTGCATCGCTCCTTTTTGCGCTCGCTTCCCGAAGGGCAGAGCGCGGTTTGGTTTGTAAAAACCCGAACCTTTCTTTCCGCCCCTCGCTCTTCACCCGAAGCTGAGAGTGAGAGGCGGAACGGGACCGATGCGGAGCGCAGCGGCGCTACCAATGAGCGCGGCGGAGCAATTCAAGGACGGCGTGTCAGAGCGAAGCGGTCCGAAGGACTGGCGCGGCGGTCTTGAGCGGAGTCGCGCAAGGCGGGACGGTGGCAGAGGCAATCAACCATCAGCGCCGCCGCATACGGCGGCGCGAGGATCATTGGTATTACGTCAAATTTGCGTTTGGCAGGGCGGCGGACCTCGCTGACCAAAGACGGGGGGCATTTCCGCAACATGGGCGAATTCTAGCGGCCTCTCGCAAAATGAGGGATTCGACTTTGAGAACCGAATGTTTAGCGATGACTCGTTTTGCGCTCATCAGAGCGCGGAACCTATTGAAGCCCAATCGTCGGCGGAGCAGGCGGCGGCGTACAGGTTTGAGCGGAGACGTAGCAGCGCATAATCTACGGAACGTCAGCGGCACGGATCAGAGCGAAGCACCGCTGGCGGGTACGAGTTTTCTAGCTTTGGGCGACCATCGGGGCCCGCATTCCATTCGTTAAAAAAAATCGAGATATAAACGTCATGACGCACAAAGAGCTGATCCTGGATTGCCTCCGAGTCGGCCTGGACGGGGAAAAGGTGGACTACGAATGGAACAAAAGCGAGGATCAATCGGTGCTGGTTAAATTCGAGGACGGAAAGCGGGTTCGGGTTACAGTTCAGGAAATGAACGGAGTCTGAACAGACGAACCCGCACCACCGCTCTCGAAAGCTGGAGCTTGGCAGGCCCGGAGAAGGGGCACGGAGCGGTTGTGCCGCCTCATGCATAAGTGACGACATCCCCCATGAAATGCGTCGATCCGATTCCGGTAATTGATCTCTTCGCGGGACCGGGAGGTCTGAGCGAGGGGTTCTCATCGGTGCGTCGCCATGACGGCCAACCGACGTTTGAAGTGCGATTGTCAATAGAGCGGGATTTCCATGCACATCGAACGCTCGAGCTTCGAAGCTTCTTCCGAAAGCTGCGATTAAAGCGAGTACCTGAAGCCTATTACGACTATCTTCGACGTGCCGATGATCCCGAGGAGCGCCGCCGTGATGAACTGTTCGCCAAGTTTCCGGAGGAGGCGGCGCGGGCGACAGCCGAAGCGTGGTTGGCGGAGTTGGGCAAGGATGACCGGGAGAAAGTTCATCAGCGGCTATCTCAAGCCTTGGGTCGAGCGGCTGATTGGGTCCTGATCGGCGGGCCACCGTGTCAGGCGTATTCGCTGGTGGGCCGCGCGCGGAACAGAGGAAATCCGAACTACGTTCCGGAGGAAGATGAGAGACAGACCCTCTATTTGGAGTACATCCAACTGGTCGCCGATCATCTGCCCGCCGTATTTGTAATGGAGAATGTCAAAGGTCTGTTATCGGCGACGCTGAATGACCGACAAATCTTTCAGAAAATTCTCGAAGACCTGCACTTTCCTGCGAAGGCTCTGGAACGGACCGGAAGACAGGTAACCACGCGAAGCCGACACCGCCAAGTTTCTCGCCGATATCGCGTTGTATCACTGGTCGATCGCTCTCTGTTCGACGAACACGACGTCCGACGTTTTGTTGTGCGGATGGAAGATCACGGCATTCCGCAGGCTCGCCATAGGGTTATCCTGCTGGGGGTGCGCGAGGACTTACAACCGGTCAATCCCGGAATCCTACGGATGGAGAGTCCCGTGCCTGCGTCGCGGGTGATCGATCAGCTGCCGCGTCTGCGTAGTGGACTATCACGCGAGGGCGACAACTTCGACGCGTGGGCCGCAAGAATCCTGAGCGTTTTCGATCAGGACTGGTATCGGAGGCTCGCAAGCCGAAATGGGAACCTTCATTCCGAGCTCGTGAGAGCAGCGGAGAATGTTAGACATCCGCGAGCGGACCGTGGTGGCGAGTACCTCGCGTGCGAGCCTCATTGCGAGTACAAGCCTAGTTGGTTCTTGGACGGACGAATGGATGGTCTTTGTCATCATGCGACGCGATCGCACATTGCAGCCGATCTGCAGCGCTATCTGTACGCGTCCTGCTTCGCAAGGGCATATGACCGCTCACCGTCTCTCAGTGACTTCCCGGTCGAGCTTCTGCCCCACCATGAAAATGTACGGGATGCGCTTGGCGGAAGTCTTTTCGCTGATCGGTTCAGGGTTCAGCTTCGCGATCGGCCGGCAACAACAATAACCAGTCATATTGCGAAGGACGGACATTATTACATTCACTACGATCCTACGCAGTGCAGGAGCCTGACCGTGCGTGAGGCGGCGAGGATTCAAACCTTCCCTGACAATTATTTCTTCTGCGGACCCCGGACTTCTCAATATGGGCAGGTCGGGAATGCCGTACCGCCTTTGCTCGCTGTTCAAGTCGCAGAGATAGTAACCAAGATCTTCAAGGACAGCGGGTTATCGAGTTGAAATGGATAGGATTTCAAAGGAACGGCGCAGCTGGAATATGTCTCGGATCAAGTCCGAGAACACCGCCCCGGAGAGATCTGTCCGCTCCGCTCTACACCGGTTGGGGTTCCGTTTTCGGCTGCATCAGAAATCTCTTCCCGGAAAGCCGGACATTGTCCTGCCCCGACTCAAGACTGTAATTCTCGTTCACGGATGCTTTTGGCATAGGCATCCAAGTTGCGTATTTGCCTACGTTCCGAAGACCAGGCAGGCGTTCTGGCAAAGGAAATTTGACGAAAACGTCGCACGAGATCAGCGCGTGCGCGGAGAGCTTCGCAAATCTGGGCAACGGGTCGTGGTGATTTGGGAGTGTCAGACCACGAACTCCGCCCGGTTGGCGGCAATCATAAAACACGCGCTGTCGCCGTCAAGAGTCAGCGCGTCGCCGCGATCAAAAGAAAATACGATGACGAATGGCGCTGGTTCGTCAATTTGATAGCTGTCTGGAGCATAGCGAGCCGAGTTCCAGCGGTTTGAGGTCGAGATGAAGAATGAAAGTCAGCCTTACGAAATCGCGAGCCCGAAGCCGGCAGCGCTGATCGAGGCGCTTAGGGCGGTCGGGTACAACCTGCCAACCGCTATCGCAGACATCATTGACAACAGCTTGACCGCAGATGCTCGAAACGTCGATCTTCACTTTCACTGGGCCGGGTCGGAATCGCGCATTAGCATCATTGATGATGGCCGCGGGATGTCGGAATCGGAGTTGCATGAGGCGATGCGACCGGGGAGCCGCAGTCCGCTTGAGGAACGCACTCCCGAAGATTTGGGTCGGTTCGGCCTAGGGTTAAAGACGGCCTCATTCTCTCAGTGCCGGTCCTTAACCGTCATCAGTAAGGCGCGTGGCGCAACGCCATGCTCGCGGTGCTGGGATCTTGAGTATGTGGCTGACCATGACGAGTGGCGCCTATTGAAAACTCCGGCGCCAGGTTCGGAAGAATGGCTGAGAAGGATACATGATCGACCGTCGGGCACCGCTGTAGTCTGGAGCCGCCTGGACCGTATTACGGGAGCGGATCGGACTGCAGACGCTGCCGCACATGTACGCTTCAATGATGCCATCGATCACGTGCGGCAGCACCTCGCACTGGTCTTCCACCGGTTTTTTGCCGACGGTTCGCTCAGCGTGAAGATTAATGGTGACGCGATCAGGGCGTGGGATCCGTTCCTGGAGAACCATACAGCGACATACCGTACTGCTGAAGAGCGGATTCCTTTCGGCAAATCACCGGTCGTGTTTAGGGGCTTTGTTCTGCCTCACAAAGACAAGCTTCAAGCCGCGGAGTTCGCGGCTGCGGCGGGGCCGTATGGATGGGCGGCGCATCAAGGATTCTATGTTTATCGCAATCGCCGCCTACTGGTTTTCGGTGATTGGTTGCGACTCGGCAATCCTAACGCCTGGACCCGTGACGAGCAGTTCAAACTCGCCCGTATCCGGCTCGATACCACCAATGAGACCGACAGTGAGTGGCATTTGGACGTCAAGAAGTCCACGGCACGGCCGCCGGTTGCTATACGCGATCGCCTAACGCAGCTTGGGGGGGAGGTCCGCAGAATGGCGAGGGAGGTGTTCGCGCATCGCGGCCGTTACGGTCCGCGTGCACCGGCTCCTCAAGACATCGAGCGCCCGTGGGTCTCACAGGTGCGAAACGGGCACCGCGTATATTCGATCGACCGGTCCCATCCGATAGTCGGCGGCGTAATCAGACGTTGCGGCCAAGCTGCGCAGGAGGTTGAGACATTACTCAGGATCCTCGAAGAGACAGTTCCTGTTCAGCAGATCTGGCTGGATTCTGCGGAACAGACTTACGATCATGCGGTGCCCTACGATGGGGTCGATTACTCGGTGCTGCGAGCCGATATGCGTCGACTTTTCGAGATGCTGACAACATCCGGAATCAACGCACAGACTGCCAGAGAACGCATGCGGTCGATTGAACCGTTTAATCGTTACCCGAACCTGATCAAGGAGCTATAAAACTCCGGTGACCGACGAAACCACGTTCAGGACCGTCCTCGGAATGTGCCAGATCATGCTCCGGCAAAAATCTGGCGATAAAATCTCTTTCCTCGCTAGTACGGATATCCGCCACGCGGTAGAGGAAATCACGGCCCTTCAAACGTTCGCGAGCGTCGACAAGGACCGCTTGATTGCCGAACTCGAAGAGCGTTTCACGGTCTATGCGCCACTCCATCAGACCCTTGGCCAGAATGACGATCATCTCCCCTGGCTGCCACAGAAACGGGGAGCACTCAGTTGGCGCTATTGGGACCGATACCGTCTTTTTCTCGAGGATCGAATGCCCGGAGCCGCAGTGGAGAGTCTCGAGCGAGTCGCTGACGACGTGCTTGAGCGCCTGGAAGATCCGGAACGCTCGGGGATGTGGGACCGACGCGGACTCGTGATGGGTCACGTACAATCCGGTAAAACGGCGAACTTCTGTGGCCTGATCTGCAAAGCCGCAGACTCGGGCTACAAAGTCGTCATCGTTCTTTCGGGAATTCATAACAGTCTCCGCAGCCAGACTCAGATCAGGCTGGATGAGGGTTTCCTCGGATTCATGAGCGAACCCAGGGCGTCCGGGCAGCATCAAACCTTCAAGAGGGCAGGCGTAGGCTTGATCGATGGTTCGATTCACGCGAATGCCGGAACGAATCGCACTGAAAGGGGTGATTTCAGTACCCAGGTGGCGAATCAATTTGGAATTCATCCCGGCGGATTGCCTCTAATTTTCGTCGTCAAAAAGAACGCGACAGTGCTCAGGAATCTCCTAGGCTGGATCCAATCCTGTGCAGATGCTTCGGACGAGGCTTCCGGCCGCCGCTTCATCAGTAACGTACCGCTCCTCGTAATCGACGACGAGGCGGATCTTGCCTCGATCGACACAAGACAGCAAGAGTTCGACGAATTCGGAAGCCCTGACCCCGAGCACGATCCCGCCCGGATCAACGGTCTGATACGCCAGATTCTGCGTTCTTTCGAAAGAGTGGGCTACGTCGGGTACACGGCGACGCCGTTCGCGAACATTTTCATTCACGACCGCGGCCAAACGCGCGAACTGGGCGACGACCTTTTTCCGCGCAGCTTTATAGTCAACATTCCGCCGCCCAGCAATTACGTCGGACCGGCACGCACCTTCGGGATCGGCGCGAACGATGACGCGGGGCTTGAGGAGATACACGCGCTCCCTGTCGTCCGAGTCGTGACCGACCATGCAGATTCGGACGAGCTGGACGAAGAGAACGGCTGGATGCCGCCGAAGCTGGTCAAGCGCACCGCGCACCGGCCGGTCTATGACGGAAAGGACTGTATTCCGCCTTCTCTTCGTGAAGCAATTCTAACCTTTATCCTCACGGTGACGGTTAGAAAGCTGCGAGAACCTGGACCGCACCACAACTCGATGCTCGTGCATGTAGTCCGTTATACCAATGTCCAGCAGCTGGTGGCGGAACAAGTCGAAAGAGCTCTGCGCGAAATTGCGCAGCGGATCCAGAACGGTGACGGCGACCGATCGCCGGGCATTCTGGATGAGTTGCACAACCTTTGGACTCGAGACTTCATTCCCACCAACCGACGATGTCAGGAAGTGGCCGGAGAACGAGCAGCGCCGAGATTGCCGTCCTGGAGGGAGGTGCGTGCACGTTTGAAGGAGGCCGCCCTATCTATCCACGTGCGCACGATCAACGGCTCTGCGGGCGACATTCTCGACTACGAGGAAAATCGGCTCACGGGTCTGAACGTGATTGCGGTTGGTGGCGACAAGTTGTCGCGAGGTCTCACTCTTGAAGGGTTGAGCGTCAGCTACTTTCTGCGCGCCTCTCGCATGTACGACACGCTGATGCAGATGGGACGCTGGTTCGGCTACAGGGACGGCTATCTTGATGTCTGCCGTCTCTATACTGCCGCAGAGCTCCTTGAGTGGTTCACTCATATCGCTGCCGCCAGCGAGGAACTTCAGCGTGAGTTCCAGCACATGGTGAATGTCGGCGGGACACCGAAGGATTATGGCCTTAGAGTGCGGTCCCACCCAGTCATGCTCGTCACGTCTGCTGTCAAGATGCGCAACGGCACAAACATGCAATTGTCGTTCTCCGGTGACATAAGCGAGACGATCATCTTCAGCCGCGATCCCCGCTGGATTACGCAAAACCTCACGGCTGTCGCGAACTGGCTTGCTTCGCTCGGCGGACCCGTGGGCGGAGGCTCAAAGACCGGGGGCTACACGTGGAGCGGCGTAAATGTGGAGCAGGTTGTAACGTTTCTCTCGTCCTACAGGTCACACGAAGACGCGCTGCGTGCGAATACCGCACTTCTTTCGCAATACATTAAGGCACAAAGGGAAAACGGTGAGTTGCGTAATTGGACCGTGCGTCTGGTTTCCTCGGGGAAAGCCGATGCCGTGGAGTCAGAGATCAACGGCCTGCCGATTGGCCTCGTTGCGCGCGCCCAGTATCCTGAAGATTCGCGGCCCGGACGGTATACGATCCGGCGCTTGGTGAGTCCTTCCGATGAGATGATCGACCTCAGCGAGGAGCAGCGAAAACAGGCTCTTGCGGTCACCGTCAACGATTGGGAGCAGGACAAGGACCCCAAGAAACGCGAAAACCCTCCCGAGGTTCCGGGTGGACGCCAAATCAGGCAGATCCGGCCAAAGGTAACCGGCCTGATTCTCATTTACCCCCTCGACCCGCAGCGCGCGGGAATCAGCGATACGTCGCAACCAATCACTGGGATCGCAATCAGTTTTCCAAGAAGCGACACAGCGAGGGAGATCGCTTACGCCGTCAACAACGTGTTTACGCGCCGCGGGGGCGATGATGACAGCCTCTGACGCTCTTCGACAAACTTGGACGGCGACATCTGCAGAAGCCGCACCACGAGCCGGTTATTACCATCGTCGGGTGCCATTTCCCGGCCACGCCGTCTATGCCGGAGTTGTCCGGCCTGGGGGGTTCCGTCGGCTCTCGATTGAGGTCGAGAAATCTGCGCTCACTCGGACCAATTTCGAAGATCAGACGCGCGGCTACCTCGTCACGGTGGAGGATCGCGACCATGAGCATTCCGGTCGCACATTCATTCACCTCCAGGAGACAGGTCCGGCTCCCGCGCGCGATCTATTCGTAATCCTTTGCGCGGACATTCTCGACCACATCAGTAAATGTGGTAGCGAGCCTGAGGCAGTCGGTGTTTTGGACGACCGGTTGCAGCACTGGAAGCGATTTTTTCAGAGCCGTTCGCCTGAAGGACTCTCACGCGAGGAATACATCGGGTTGTACGCTGAACTCGACTTCTTCGACGCGTGCCTTGCAGGAGGCATCAATTCACAAGCCTTGGCAAACGGGTGGCAGGGGCCGATCGGAGCCAATCAGGATTTTCTCTTCGGCGGCGTGGCGGTCGAAATTAAGGCATGCACTGGGAATCAGACAGATTCTGTCTCGATTTCGAATGTCCGCCAACTGGATGACACGGGACTCGATCAGCTCTTTCTTTGTCAGGCCGCCTACGACTTTCGTCAGGATAGCGGACGAACCCTGAGAATGGTCGTCGAGCGCCTGCGGCAGCTGCTAGCATCTTCGCCTTCAGCCGTCGCCATCTTCGAGGAGCGTCTACTTGCTGCCGGGTATGTCGAACCATCTGCGTCCCCGTTTGATAGCTACGGTTTCACGCCTCGTTTCCGCCGCTCTTTCCATGTCGCAAACGGCTTTCCGCGCCTTCTTGAGGCTTCGTTGCCACACGGCATCTCGGATGTCTGTTACACGCTCAACCTCGCGGGTTGTGGGTCCTTCGAAGTGACAGCCGAGATCGTAACTGTGGCGATTAACCACTTTTAGCGCAGTCTATGTCGGACGAATTGAAACTGCTGTCCTTTTATCGAGAGCTCGAAAGCGAGATCGCGGATCATTCCCTTCCCAGTGAGGGCTCTGGAGCCGCAAAACTGCGCGAATATGCGTTTACCGATATTCTCGCGGATGAACTAGAGGCCTCCGGGGTTCTCGAGTCGCCTGTCGTTTGCCACGACGAAGGTGGTCAAGGCGTCTCCTCTTTCAAAGTGAATGGCTACGGTGTACCGGAGGAAGACTCCCGACTCGATCTTTTTGTGACTCTGTACTTCGGCCCCGGCGCCGAAATTCAGACCGTCAATTCCACCCACATCGATACGGCGATGAATCGGCTGGAGCGCTACCTTGGGAGGGCACTCAGGGGCCGCCACGAAGAAATCGAACCTGGTCTGGATCACTTTGCAATGGCGCAAGGGATTCATGGATTGAAGGGAACGGTTGACCGCGTAAATTTCCTCCTTTTCACGAACGGACGGCTGTCGCAGCGCCGCGAGAAAGAACGCAAACCGGAGGTTCATGGACTCGCCGCCACCTACGAGGTTTGGGACATCGAGCGGTTCCGGCGCCTCCGCGAAAGCGGAATGAGCTACGAGGCTCTCAATGTCGATTTGCGGGCGCAGCCGTGTGGTGGCCTACCGTCGGTCTGTCTTGAGACGGGTGACGGAGGCTTTCAGACCTGGGTAACTGTCTTTCCGGGACGCCTGCTGGCAGATCTCTACGATGAGTACGGCTCGCGGCTGCTTGAGTTAAATGTCCGCTCCTACCTTCAGGCTCGCGGGAAGGTGAACAAAGGGATTCTTGAGACACTCCGTCACGATCCCGAGGACTTCATGGCATACAATAACGGTATCACCGTCGTTGCCGAGGAAGTCATAGTGGGCAGTCTGAATGACGGAAATCGCGGAATTTGCGCGCTCAAAGGAATGCAAATTGTCAACGGTGGCCAGACCACGGCTTCAATTCACCGCGCGGCCCGCGATTTCGGCGCAGATCTCTCTCGGGTATTTGTGCAGGGAAAGATTACGGTCGTTGATCCGGGACGTTTTCAAGATGTCGTGCCTTTTATCTCTCAATACTCGAACACACAGAACAAAGTCAGCACGTCGGACCTCAGCGCCAACCACACGTTTCACATCGGTATGGAGCGGGTTTCGCGGCGCGAGTGGACGCCCAACCAGCAGAGCCGCTGGTTCTATGAGCGGGCGCGGGGCAGCTACCAAACGGCAAAGATGCGTGATGGTACGACCCCAGCCAGGCGACGCGAGTTTGACCAGCGCTACCCAGTGCATCAGCGGTTCACAAAAGAGGATCTGGCGAAATTCGAGAACGCATGGCGCGGGGAGCCGCACTGGGTAAGCAAAGGTGCCCAGAAAAACTTCGTCCATTTCATGGAACGCATCGGCCGGCTGCCTGACGGCTGGGAGCCGGCAGTCGAGGAATACCGGCGTTATGTGGCCAAGGGCATCCTCTTCCGCGAGGTTCAAAAACTCGTTCGTAACATCGATTCGATCACAGCGTACCGGATCAATGTCTCCGCCTATACCGCTGCACTACTTGCCGAGAAGACGGTGCGCAGGATCGACCTCGATCGGATTTGGAGTCAGCAGGGAATTTCAAAGACGCTCGCGACTATGCTCGAATCCTGGGCTCCGGTCGTATTCATCAATCTTCCGGAACCCGCCCGACAGGCCGGGAAGCATATCGAGGAATCGTTCAAGACTCAGGCATGTTGGGATTACATCCGGAACCTAGACCTGCAACTGACTCCAGCACTTGAAAACGAACTTGTCTCCGCAGTCGATGGCGCTCAAGTCGATGGTGCCGCTCCAAGCCGTGGCCGCTCCGAGACGTTGAAACCGCAAGACCATAACAATATCGCGCTTTGTAAGGAGCTCGGAGAAACTCAATGGTTGAAGATCGCGGCGTGGGGGCAGGAAACCAGCACCCTCGCTGAGTGGCAACGCGGTATCGCGCGGACGCTTGCCGGCTACGCGGCGGAAAACTGGAATCGTTCTCCTTCCGCGAAACAGGCAAAGTTTGGTGCGCAGATGATCGAGAAGGCGCGGGCTGAAGGCGTCTTCACGGAGGACTGAACCGAGATAAGTCGCGAACAAGGCTGTTTCCAGAAGAAGACACGGCTCATCCAGTTACCTGCCTTCAGCAGGGTTTCCGCTTTCTAGCCGAAGCTCTTGTCATAGAGGGCCCAAGCCTCGTCCAAGCTGCCGAACGTCCGACTCGGCTCCACGCACCTCCGTAGCCAATTGTCAAAGTCGAGTCTTCTGTGATGCGCGACATCAAGCGACGGCAGGTGAAACCGCTCAGCCACGCCCACTTCGTCCATCCCTTTCAATTCGTTTATCAGCTCCACGATGTATTTCATGGGACCTTCCTCGCTTCTCAATTGAACATGCTATCGAAATTCAGCTTCATTCGACGAGCGGGACGCGCCGGACCGACGACCCCAGTGCGCTCCGTTGTCGTTCCTCAGAACGGCGCCTCATCGGCGGGTGGGATAGGTTCCTCGACCGCGCTGACCTCGGTCCCTTCTGCAGGCCGTGCGCCAAGAAACTGGACGCGCGAGGCCACGATCTCTGGCCGGCGGAACCTGCCGCCTTCGGTAGGCTCGTATTCGCGGACCCGGATACTGCCCTCGACGTAGACCTGGCGGCCCTTCTTCAGATGTCGCTGGCACAACTCGGCGAGCTTTCCGTACGCCACGACCGTGAGCCAATCGGTCCGCTCCTTCTGGTTGCCGTTCCGATCCGTGAACGACTCATTCATGGCGATCGACAGATTCGTTACCGCTCGCTTTGACGCCGGCATATAGCGGATTTCCGGATCGTGCCCGAGGTTTCCGATCAGCATAACCTTATTGAGCGACATAGCACTGCACCTCCTCATTTCATTGATTGTGCTCGGCACGCCATACGACGTTTTCAACCTTCGCTTCGTCGCCGTGCTTGAAGAACTCGGCAAAGCACGACCAGTGAAAGACGGCGAATCCTGCCCACAAATGAATCTTCAGCCAATTTCCAGCAGCGGCGACTTCCCGCTCGCAAACCACGCAATTCATCTTGGTCAACTCCTTTCCCCGCCCGCTTGCCGACAGGCCAGGGCGCTTCTGCTTAATTGCGCGAAAATTTTTCGCGTCGCTCTCTCACCCAACCATGGAGAGGGACGCGCTGATTCCTTGCTGCGCTCGGCGGAGCGCTGCACTTGTGACGAAGACTTTCAGTCGTCCGGCGAAGCCGGTCGGCGCATGTGCCAGCGGAGCGAGCGCCACCGTAGATGCATGGCCGAGCGAGAGGGACGTCTGCGACTTTCTGGAGTGTCTGCATTCGCCAGAAAGCCAGTTCGCTTCTCATCATCGCCTTATTCCGTGGACGCGATTGATATTGTGAAGAATCCGATCGGATACGGTTTTGAAGGCCGGGCTCAGGTTCGGTTGGAGACGCTCGAGCGCCGTTGATTTCTCGGGATTGCGGCTTACCGTTTGCCGAAGTCGCTCGCGATCGTCGGTATAGATCGACACCGCATGTCGCGCACGGCTGATCGATACGTAGAACTGTTTGCGGTTTACGAGTTGTGCCGAGCGGGTCGTGTCGACGTTGACGATCACCCGGTCCACGGTCGCTCCCTGGCTCGAATGCGACGTAGATGCGTACCCGTGGTCGATGTGGCGGAGCCGCTCGCGAGCGGCGCTGATCTCTCTGCCGTCGTCCATGCGGAGCGTCGCGCGCTGCGAGTCGATCGCCATAACGGTGGCGAACTCACCATTGGCGACGCCGAGCATTCGATCCGGCGCCCGGAACTGGATCCGCTCTCCTGGTGAAAACGCGCGCCGCTCGGAGCGGAACACTGCAGCGCCGGTGAGTCGAGACGGGAAGTACTCGACCGCTCGACCATCGGACGTTCTAACGGTCAGGCGATGCCGCGCGCGGTCCACACTCTCGACGTTCGCGTAGGTGTCCTTCTCGAGGCCGTGGCGCGTGCTGCCGCGCGTAAATCGGATCACGTCGCCGGTTTCGTAATTGTGAGCGCGTCGGCGCTGCTGGCGGGTGAAATCGCGACCGACGAGTATGGCCTGCTCGATTTCTGGGCCGGTGATGACGCCGGCCTGCTTGAGAGCCGCCCGAATCGCGGCATTCAGTTCGCGCCGCTCCTCGTTTGCCGGACTGACGACCAGCACGCGTTCTCCCGCGCGATGAGCGGCCACATACTCGGCTGCAATTGCGCGGTAGCGTTCGGCGGCATTACCGACCTCGCGGATGTCGCCGCGCTGGTCCAGCACCGCCAGCGCTTCCGAAATCCTGCCTGCTGACGCATGGAAGACCGATCGCCGCAGATCCGGGTCACGCTGCCGCCGAATCGTCTCCAGGCGCGCTGCGACCATACCCGCGCGCTGCATCTGATAGATGGGCCGTCCCGCTTCTATCGCATGATGCTGCCGCTGGTCGCCGACGAATATGATTCGATCGACCTCGGAATCGCGCGCCTTGCGCAAAAGCCCGTTTATCTGCCGCGTCGCGAGCAGGCTCGACTCATCGATGATCCAGAGTTCCTTGCGAGCGGGTTCGATTGGATTTTCGAGCAGGCCGGCCACCGTACGGGCTGGCAGGCCGACTTCGGAGAGCGCCTTGACAGCGCGAGTGGTCGGCGCGAACCCGCGGACCAGATACCCGTGCTCGGCGGCGAATTCCTTGATCGCGCCGACGGTGGTGGTCTTTGCGCTGCCGGCGCGCCCCTCTATAGCGGTCACCCAGTCGGTTGCGGAGAGCGTGACTTCCGCGGCATCGGTTTGGTCGGGCAGAAGACCCCGCTTCACCGCCCACGATTTCACTTGGTCGCTTGGCGCGATCGCCGTTGCGCGGCCGAGCCCGCCACGCATCAGCGCGAGGTTCTCTTTTTCGAGCGCGACCATCTGCGGAGTGGTGTAGGCACCCTGCGGAGAACTGATCGCATTTCCGACTTGGATGAGTTCGGCCGCCTGTTCGTGGCGCTCGCTCTCAGCGCGCACCTGATCGAGGTCCGCCGCGCCCATCAGGTTCTGCAACGCGGTCGCTTCCAGAGCGCGGCGATCTATGACGGCTTCGCGTTCCGTGTTATGTGCCGCGCTCAAGCGGACTGCGTCGGCGACCGCTTCCATCGTGCCGAAAGCCGGAACTCCCCGAGTGTTGGCAACCGATGCGACGCGCTGGGTGCTGATTCCGTATTCCCGTGCGCGCATCCGCCATTCGGCCTTGAGACTCTGCTCGTCACGAAGGTCCTTTGCTCCGCGCGTCTGATGCGCAATATTCTGCGCCGCAGCCGCGCCGTTCAGCCCCTGCCGCGCAAGCTCCTCTTCGATATCCTGGCGCCGGCGCGAAAATGCCATCACCTGCTCGCGCGTATAGCCATCGAGTTCCCAGCGGCCGTCGGCTCCCGTGACGCTCACCCGATAGCCGAGGCTTTCGACCTCGCGCGCAAGCTCGGACCGATAAACCGCGGTCGCGAAGGTTTGCGAGCGATATATCTCGATCGGATCGAGGCCTCGCCATGCTTCGTCTGGCCGCCGCGTCATGTTCGCGATGACGACGTGAGTATGGAGATGCGGGTCGGGGCCGTAGCCGTCTTCCGCGCTGCTTTGTGACGGCCGGGCGGCGACGTGATCAAAACGCGCGGCGACGATGTTTTCCGTGACGACCCATTCGCTGCCGCCTCGTTGCCGGGAAAGCGCGTAGCGTTCGAGTTCAGCGAGCGCGCGACTCACGGAACGGCGATGCGCTTCGATCAGGCGGCCATCTTCGCCCAGCAAGGCTTGGATGCTGACAGATTTGGGAGCGTTGAAGGTCGCGTCCCATCCGGCGCGCCGGCCGTCATACCCACCGGCCTGCTGGATGAGCACCTGCCCGGTCGCCGGATGCAAGCCGCGCAGCACGGCGCGGAATGCCTCGGTCTCGACTTCTCCGTACAGTCCGAGTACCGCCGCGCCCTTGCCGAACCATCGGCCGACGACCCGGCGTTCTTCCGTGTAGTAGTCGTCCTGCGAGTATTTTTCCTCGTAGTAGGACTCCGCCTGCTTGGCGCTGAGCGCCCCTTTCGACATTACGAGCATGGCTATGCCAGTGGTCGCTTCGTCCGTGAAGCCGCTTGGACTCGACAGCCATCCGCCACACCCGCGCCTGTCTCCGGCGTGCCGTTAGCCGAAGCTGGTGCCGACTCGGCCTCCGGTTCTTCCTTTGTAGTCAGCCGCTGAACGAATCCGGGCTGTCGCTTGATCGGATTCAGATACGAAAACTCCACGATCGCTCGGCGATGGCCAGTGATGCAGAGATAGCCCTGGAACGGTTGCAGCATCTGAATCTCGCTCGGTAGTGCCGCCTTCTCGACGACGCGCTGCGGATGGATCGTGAAACCGTCGCGCATCTCGCGCGGACCGGCACTGGCGCCGACTTGGGTCCGGCTGACTTCGCGCTCTCCGATTTGTTCACTCGACCATCGCGCCGTGTCGGGCTCGCCCGTCCGAAGAATGAGCTTGGTCGCCGGCGCCGCGGCCATTGTTGCCGTCTGGTCACGCCCATAGAGCGCGCGGAGCTGGGTGATCGCCTGAAAGCCAAGGACGGCGCAAAGGCCCCGCTTACGCCCGCGCACCACCAGCGATTCGAGTTGCGCCTGTCGTTTAAGTACCGGCAGTTCGTCGGCGACAATCCAAATCTGTTCGCGAGATTCCTGCGCCGCCATCAGGCGGCGGACCAGACAATCCAGCCATACGCTCTGAAGCGGCGACGCGGCGTCGCGCGAATCCTCGGTGGAACTGAGGAAGAGCCATCCCCTCCGGGATTCTGCCCATTCGAGAGCGCTCCAGTGCCGGTCTAATTGCGACGCCAGTGGCACGTAGAAGCTCGCCCGCAGGTAACGGATGAAGCGTTCAACCTTGCCCTTGGTCCGGGGCCGCTCCATGTGGGTCAGTTTTACTTCGGCGATCCGAGCATAGGTGGGTCAACATTCAATCGGCGTTGACAACGAGTAATGGAATGGACCCAGCCTCACTTTCGAACGGCCTCGATGAACGGGCCAGGATGGTAATTTCGACTATCTAAGAAGAGTGAGGAGGGTCCAAGAATGAAGGTTATGACGCTCGGTATCGATCTGGCAAAGAGTATTTTCCGGCTACATGGCGTGGACGCACGCGGTGTCGCAGTGCTGCGCAGGCAGCTTACCCGCCAACAGCTTCTGCCGTTCCTGGCGAAGCTTTCACCATGTCTGGTGGGAATGGAGGCTGGTCCCGGAGCGCATTGTTGGGCACGCGAGATGAGCAAGCTTGGACACCAAGCGCGGCTGATGAGCCCGCACTTCGTCAAGCCCTACGTCAAGAGCAACAAGAACGACGCTAACGATGCCGAGGCGATCTGCGAGGCGGTCGGGCGGCCATCGATGCGGTCCGTACCGAACAAGAACACCTCGCAGCAGGACGTGCAGGCGCTGCATCGCATTCGCGCGCAGCTCATCAAGTGGCGCATGGCGCTGGCCAATGAGATCCGTGGCCTGCTCGCCGAGTACGGGATCGTAGTTACCAGAGGCATCGCGCCCTTGCGTCGGATGCTGCCGGTGATTCTCGAGGACGCCGAGAACGGACTAAGCGGACCGTTCCGCGAGATGCTGGTGGAGATGGCGGAGCGGTTGCGGATTTTAGACGAACGCCTTCGGCAGTACGACCTGCGTGTGGCGCGCGTCTTTGGCCAGGACGAACGCTGCCATCGTCTGGCCCAGGTCGAGGGCGTCGGACCGCTGGTCGCGACCGCGCTGGTGGCGGCGGTGGGCAACGCGCATGAGTTCAAGAGCGGTCGGGAGTTGAGCGCGTGGCTGGGACTGGTACCGCGTCAGCACTCCAGCGGGGGCAAGACGGTTTTGCTCGGAATCAGCAAACGCGGCGACCGTTATTTGCGAACACTTTTCATTAATGGGGCACGCTCGGCGGTGCGCACCGTGGAAAGCCGAAAGGATCTGCGTAGCCTTTCGATCAGTCGGCTCAAGGGCCGCCGCGGACCAAACGTGGCGGCGGTCGCACTCGCCAACCGCAACGCGCGCGTGCTGTGGGCGCTACTCACCAAGGGTGAGAGTTATCGAACAAATTCGTTTTCCGCCCGCATCCCCCAAGTTGGTGGAGGGACGGCGGGCGGAAAACGGCTATTACCAACCCGAGATTGCGCAGGCGGTTTCAATGATGATGGCGAACCGGTCAGACCGGCACTTTCCAAACCTGAGTTGAGGCGAGGCCCACGAGGCCACACGAGTGATGAGGTTGAAACTGCGCGGATTCCATCAGGGCCAAGGGTACCAAAGTGTCACCCCAGCAGAAGGCCGGATATATGTGAGCAACCGATTCTCAGCATTCAGAGATAGCCTTGCGCCGAGGCTGGGTCCATATATGCCTCAACGAACATGTATTCCTAAGTCTCGCAGGAGCGCGGCAAACCATCGAAGCGTGGCGTTACGACTACAATCACCTGCGACCACACAGCAGCCTCGGCGCATTGACACCCACCGAGTTCGCCATGCTTAAAGGACAGCAAGAGCAACCGCCCCACGAGGGCCAAAACCACGACCGACTCTACTTATGATCTGACGGGCATCGGGGGGCAGGCCAAGAAGATGCGTTACCGGGGAGAGCGGCCCTGAAACCGGCGGACAGGTCTGCGCCGAAACAACACGCGCCCGGATAAATAGAGAAAAAGAGGTGCGACAACACTAAGCGATAGTGTCATTCGTTCTCCGACCCGTGTTGGAGCGCCTCTGACGGTTGCGATGCGTTTTCTGAGCCGCGGTAGACTAAGTAATAGACCAGCGGTATGACTATGAGTGTGAAGGCGGTCGAAGCGAAAATGCCAAAGATGAAGGCCCATGCAAGTCCTGAGAACACCGGATCGAGCGCGATCGCCGCCGAGCCCAGCATCGCCGCGCCGGCGGTCAGCGCGATTGGCCGGAGCCGGATTACTCCCGCCTCGACTACCGCCTCTTCGAGACTCTGGCCGCGCTTCAGGCCCAGGTGAATGAAATCGATCAAGATAATCGAATTACGCACCACGATCCCGGCTAAGGCGATCATTCCGATCATAGCGGTCGCGGTGAAATACACCGGGTCGGCATATCCGCTCACGGTTTGGCTAGTAAAAAGATTAAGCAGAAAGAAGCCCGGCGTGATTCCAATCAAGGTCAGAGGTATGGCCGCCATGATAATTAACGGCATCGCGGTCGATCCGGTTTGCGCGACCAGCAGCACGTAGATAAAGAACAGCGCGGCGCCAAAGGCGATGCCAAGGTCGCGGAATACCTGGATGGTAATTTGCCACTCGCCTTCGCCAGTAAAGTTGGCCACATAACCGGGACCGAGGAGCCGGGCCGCGCGCGGTTCCAGCCATAGGACTTCGTTTATAGGGCTCGCTCCGGCGGTGCCCGCCGTCACCATCGCGACCCGGCGGAGATCTTTATGGTAGATCGGCTGCTGTTCGATAGTGTGGCGGAACTCGCCCAGTTCGCCGAGCGCAACCATGCTGCCATCGTTGGCGCGCAACTTTATCGCCAGCAGATCATTGATGCTCGAGCGGCCGGCGCGCGGCAGGCGCAGTTCGATTAGGTATGGATCGCGTTCGGCCGGAGTGTGAACAGTCGCCGGAGCTTGTCCGGCAAGTGCGAACAGCAGCGTCCGCGCGGCCTCGCCGGCGCTGATACCGTGCAGCGCGGCTTTCTGACGATCAAGGATGAACTCGAGCCGAGGCTGCGCGGCGATCGCGAGATCGTCGGCGTCCACCAACCCGCTAGTGTTGGCGAATAGCCCGCGGATACGTACGCTGGCGGCGATGAGGTCGTGATAGCTGGCGCCGACTGGGCCATAAATCTCGGCGACGACGCTGGCCAGCACTGGAGGCCCGGGTGGCAATTCAACCAGCTTCATCTTAAGGCCCGAATACGAGCGCGCGATCTTTTCGAGTTCGGGCCGGATACGCAGCGCGATTTCGTGAGAACCCTGCGTGCGGTCGTCTTTAGGTGCGAGGTTGATCCGGATGTCAGCCTGATAAGGTTCGTGGCGCAGGTAGTAATGGCGGACCAATCCATTGAAGTCGATGGGAGAGTTAGTTCCGGCGTACGTCTGGTACGACGTTACTTCGGGGACTCGAGCCAGCAGACGCGCAAAGTTCTCAACGGCGGCATTGGTCGCCTCGAGCGGGGTTCCTTCGGGCATTGTAACCAGCAGGTCTAGTTCGTCCTTGTTGTCGAACGGCAGCATCTTGACCGGAACCAGACCGGTCACCACAAGCAGTACAGAGATCACGAAAGCGCCAACCATCGCGTACAGAAACCGATGCGCGCGTTTGGGACTTTCGAGCAAAGGGCGCAAAATCTTCGAATACCACTTTCGGACCATAGCGGATTCGTCTTGCTCCCCGACTTTTGCAGGCTCGTCGTATTCGTGACGCAGCAGGTGATACGACGCCCATGGCGTAATCGTGAACGCGACCAGCAGCGACATCAGCATCGCCACGGGAACGTTGAATGGCATCGGCCGCATATATGGACCCATCATCCCGGTCACGAACAGCATCGGGATGAACGATATGATCACGGTAAAGGTCGCCAGGATTGTTGGCGGACGAACCTCGTCCACTGCAATCAAGGTTGCCAGGCGCGGCGGATGATCGCGCAGGCGAAAGTGGCGATGGATATTCTCGACATCGACAATCGGATCATCGACCAGTAGTCCCAGTGCTAAGATAAGCGCAAACAGCGTTACGCGGTTGATCGTGTAGCCCATCAGCAGATTGCCGAGCAGCGTGATCGAAAGCGTGACAGGAACCGCGATCGCGACGATAAAGGCCTCGCGCAGGCCGAGCGAGAAGGCGAGCAGGACCGCGATTATCGCGACCGCAATCAGCAGCTCGCGCACAAGGTCATTGACCTTGGCGTTGGCGGTCTGGCCGTAATTGCGCGTAATCAGCATCTGAACGTCAGATGGGATCACCACCGACCGCAGCCCGCGCAATTTGGCGAGCAGCCCTTCCGCCACGGCTACGGCATTGGTGCCGCGGCGCTTGGCGAACGCGAGCGTAACGGCTGGGTAGAGTTTGCCGCGTTCGCCCAGCTTCTCGCCGCGCAGTTGTCCGGGTTCCCTACTGATCAGTTTGCGCGCCGGACCGAAGCCAATGTCGGTGTAGGTCGTGGCCTCGGCAGGTCCATCGAGAACCTGCGCAACATCGCGCAGATAGACGGGCTGTCCATCGTGAACGGTGACGACGGTCGCGGCTACTTCGCTTGCGTTATGCAAGAATGGTCCGCTGTCCACCACGTACTCGCGGTTGTTGCGATCGAAATCCCCCACGCGCAGATTTGCGTCTGCGCCCTCGAGCGCGCGCGCCACGTCGAGCGCCGTGATGCCGCGAGCGGCCAGCCGCGAGGCGTCGAGTTCGACCCGCACCTGACGGGGGCGCCCACCCACCACGTAGGAGAGACCGGTATCGGAGACCGCCTGCAGGCGATGCAGAATTTCGTCGGCGATGCGGCGGAGCTGTGCGTCATCTTCATGCGCGCTGAAGAGCGTGACGGTGACGATAGGAACGTCGTTGATCCCCATCGGCTTGACGACCCATCCGGTCACGCCCGGAGGCACCGCGTCGCGATTGGATTCGAGCTTGTTGTAAATCTGGACCAGGCTTTTTATCCGATCCGCTCCAACCTTGAAGCGCACCGTGACCATCGCGGTCCCCGGCCGCGAGATCGAGTAGATATGCCGCACGCCATCCATCTCCCAGAGCTTTTTTTCGAGATTGATGGTGACAAGATTTTCCACCTCGCGCGCGCTGGCGCCCGGCATCTGCACGATAACGTCGGCCATCGGCACGACGATTTGCGGATCCTCTTCGCGCGCTGTCGCCAGCAACGCGACCGTTCCCGCCGCAAGCGAAGCCAGCAGCAGCAGCAACGAAAGATTCGAGCCGAGAAACAAATCGACGATACGGGCGGTGAAGCCCAGCGATTCCGCCCCTTCGGGGGCTGCCGGGTTGCTCATTGATGAACCACAGGAATTGGGTTCGGAAGAGCCTCGAGCAACACGGTCTCGCCCGCGCTCAGTCCCGCCAGGACTTCTACCTGCGCACCGATCGGGCGTCCCAGCGCGACCTGCCGCAGCTCCACCGATCCATTCGACAGCACCCGCACCGTGTTGAGTTGGCCTACCGCTTGAACCGCGCTGCGTGGAATCGTGAGCAGCGCTTCGCTCGTGCCGGGAATCGCCGCGCGTGCGAACATCCCCGGTTGCAGACCGGAGCCTGTCGGTAAATTGGCGCGCACGGTTACGCTGCCCGATTGGGCATTCGCCGCCGGAATAATCTCCGATATCGTCGCGGTGAAATCGCGATGCACCGCGCCCACGCTTATCCGTATCGGCGCTCCCAGGCGCAACGAGCCGAGCAATCCTTCGGGCACCGCTAGCGCCGCGCGCATCCCCTGCGTCCCATAAATCCGGAGCAGCGGCTTTCCGGGCATCGCCATGTCGCCCGGCTCGACCATCCGGTCCACCACGATTCCATCGACCGGCGACCGAACGGTCGCATACGCGAGTGCTGCGTCCGCGCCGGAGATCGCAGCCGCCGCTTGCTGCTCGTTCGCGGAGGCGCTGCTATAAGCGGCCTGTGCCGCGTCGCGTTCCTGTGCGGTTGCGGAACCGCGGGAATACAATGCGGAGTACCGATGCCAATCCGCCTGGGTCCGCGTCAGCTCGGCAAGCGCGGCGGACCTTGCTCCGCGCGCACGCGCAAGCTCGGCGACAAGGCTGGTGGAATCCAATTGGACCAGAATCTCGCCACGTGTGATGTGCTGTCCGGCGCCTACGCTAATCTCGCGCACACGCGCCGAAATGTTGCTCGACACCTCAACCGGCGCACGCGACTCGATGCTGCCGATCACCTGAGTTTCCCGGGGCACCGCGATGGTCTGCACGCGGAAGGTCGCGGATTCGCCAATTCCTGCCGGCGAACCAGGCAACAGACCCGGCCGGATGCGTCTGGCGCTGTGAAAATAAACCGCAACCGCTACGACAATCAGTGCGGCTGCGCCAATCATCCATCCGCGCGAACGCATGCTGCTCACTTGTCCAGCCCTGCGGCGGGCGCTTCCCCGCTTGCCAGGCGTAGCGCAGCCTCGTCGATCACAACTGCTACGCGCGCCTGCGCAAACTGCATGTCCGCCCTGCTGCGCGAGGTCTGCGCGTCGAGCACGTCCACATTGGCGGCCAAGCCCGCGCGGTAGCGGTCCTCGAGAATCCCGAGCGCATCGGACGCATAGTCGCAATCATGCCGCGCCACCTCGATATTTGCTCTCGCCGCGCCGAGATTCCGATACGCGCTCTCTACTTCCAGCGCGATCGCTTCGCGCAGGTCGCGCTCGAGCACTTTGGCGCGGTCGAGCCGGGCCCGAGCCGCGTCAAGGTCGGCCATGCTCGCGAAGCCGTTAAAAATATTTTCTTTCACGTAAGCATAGACCAGATAGCTGTTGCCTGCGCGGGTGAGTTCCTGCGAGTCATTTTCGTAGGTCGCCGCCACGCTAATCGTTGGCAGATATTCGGCGCGCGCGATCGTTACTCGCTGGCGCGCAGCGTCAACCCGGGCCTGCGCGATCCGGAACTCGGGACGATGCGCGGGCGCTTCCGCCGTAAGTTCATCAAGGCGGCCGAGCGTCGCGGGAGGCGCACCCGCTATCGCGTCGTCAGGCACGAGCGGCGCCACCATCTGGTCTTCCGCACCTAGAACGTGCGCGAGCGCCGCCCACGCGATGTTGAGTTGCGCGTGCGCTTCGGTGTCGCGCTGCTCGAGGCTTCCGAGCATCACCTCGGTACGCAGCAGATCAGATTTGAGTGCCATGCCCTGACGGAACCGATCGTCGGCCACTCGGCGATGCGCCTGCGCGGCATCAATTGCGCGCGCGATCACGCCGGTGGTCTCTTCGGTAAGAACCGCGCGGTAGTAGGCCTCGATAACCTCGTACTCGATCTGCTCGCGAGTGCGCGCGGCCTCGAATTTTCCGATATCAGCCTGGTCGTCCGCGGCCCGCAGCGAGGCCAGCAGCCGCCCGCCGGCAAACAGCGATTGCGACAGGACCGCCTGGGTCTGGAAGTTCGAGTAGGACGAAGGAAAGTTCAGGTGCGAAAGTGAAAAGTCCTTGGTAGTAAAATCCTGCTGCGCCAGGATGTCGGTGAAGACCAGCGGCGGATAGTTGGAGTTGGAATAATTTTCGATCGCGTCGAGCCGCGGCAGTATCTGCGCCCGCGCCACCGTCACCTCCGAACCCGCGGCCCGCTGTTCGAGGCCCGCCGCCCGAAGCGAGCGGTTTTGTCGCATCGCAATTCTGAGCGCCTCAGCCAGCGCGATCCGGTTGGGAGATCCAGCCGCCGCGGCATTTGCGCGGCCCTGGACGACGGCCAGGATGATCACGATTGCGACGGCATATCGGAGCATGCTCATAACCTTCCTCCCTCAGGTTGCCATTTCCGGCGCTGTGCTGCTCGAATCATTGTGCGCGCCGATTGACGCTGCATAATATTCCAGTATTCTATGGAATATGATACTCCGTTCACGGGACGATACAAGCCTGCGCCCCGATTTGCTGGTGCTCGAACAGCTGGCGAACCTCGCGCGCGCTCTCGGACATCCCCATCGCCTGCTCCTGCTGACCCACCTGGCTCAGGGCCAGCGCAGCGTTGAGGCGCTTGCCGAGGCCGCCGGACTCAAGCTCGGCAACACCTCCCAGCATCTGCATCGCCTGCAACTCGCGGGCCTGGTCGTATCGCGCAAAGAAGCCCAACGCGTATTCTACCAGTTGAGCGACGAGGCGGTGGTCAGAATGATCGCGAAAATGCGGCAGGTCGGCGAGCGCAATCTTGCTCAAATGTCCCGCATAGAACAAAAATACTTCGTTGAGCACGATCGGCTGGCGCCGATTTCGCGCGGGCAGCTGCGCCGCCTGATGAAAACGCATTCCGTTACGATCATCGATGTCCGCCCGGCCGGAGAGTTCGCCGCCGGCCATTTGCCCGGCGCGCTTAATCTTCCACTCGCCGAGCTTCAGCGGCGCTTACGCGAGCTTCCACGAGATAAAGAGGTAATTGCTTACTGCCGGGGTCCCTATTGCTTGATGTCTTACGAAGCTGTCGAGCGCTTGCGGCTGCGAGGCTTCAAGGCGACCCGCCTGGAAGACGGTTTTCCGGAATGGAAAGCGGCGGGTTTGCCGGTCGCCGCCAGCGCTGTCTAATATTGCGCTGAGATGAGGCTTGCTATGGACGCGCTGGCGGCTGATCGCATCCAATTCGCCTTCAGGATCAGATTTTACTACCTGTTCCCACAACTCACTATGGGACTCGCGCTGTTAATCTTAATATTCAAAAGCGTGGCGACCGGCGATGCGCATTACGATCGGGCGGCGCAGTTCTGGGGTAAAATCTTCGCGATCAATTTCGCGGTCGGTGTCGTGACCGGCATCCCAATGGAGTTCCAATTCGGCACCAACTGGGCCGGATGATTCTCGAAGACCGCCGGGGGCGTGATCGGGCAGACCCTTGCGATGGAGGGAGTCTTCTCGTTTTTTCTCGAGTCGAGTTTCCTTGGCCTGTTTCTGTTCGGCGAAAAGCGCTTGGGCCCGCGGCTTCAGGCTGAGCGCGTTCCTCGTGTTCCTGGGATCGTGGCGGTCGGGATTTTTCATTATCGCAACCAACGCATGGATGTAGCATCCGGTCGGCTACCGCGTCCTGGCTGACGGCACGATAGAGCTGGAAAGCTTCTGGAGTCTGCTGCTCAACCCATGGCTCCTTTGGCAATATCCGCATAGCATGCTCGCGTCCGTCGTCACCGCGAGCGTCGTGATGGGCGCAACCGGCGCGTTCTATTTGCTGATTAGCGCGCATGAAGACTATGCACGAACATTTGTCGGTACCGGAGTGGGCGAAAAGTCTTCACTCATGGGCGCGCTTAGCTGCACATCAATCGGTGCAAGGGCGCGGAAATTGAGAACCGCGTCGATTATGCTTCCGGAACTGAAGAATGTCTTCACGTTCGGAAGCTCATGGGCGAGCGTGACGCGTACAGCCTGCTCGTAATATGAGGTAGATTCCGAATGGTCCACCGTGGCCATGAAATTGCGCACGTTGTAGCGTCCTTCATTCTGCAACTCGGTCTCGCCGTAGGGGCCCGAGACCGTCACAAGGATCACCGGAATGGAAGACGAAGCGTGGTACTCCAATACCAGCGGCGGAAGTGTGCCCGGCGGCATCAGCCCCAAGTCGCCCATCGCGAGCGTGGCCAGATTGGCGTCTCCGACACCGATGTTGACGTCGGGATGAAAGTAACACTGTGATCGCGCTAACTCCCGGAATCGAGCGTGACTCGATGTGCTCGATTCCGTTGCCCAGAGTGAAGAACCGCTCGTAACGGCTGGTTATATCCTGCTCCATCGCGAGCGGCGCAAATCCAGGATAAAATATCGCCACCACCGCCGCTTTCATGTACGGCCGAGGAAAAACCTCGACTGGCATCCGCGCGAACGCCATCACGCCGAGAATCGCGATCAACAGCGCCGCGACAATTATCAGATGCGGATTGCGCAGCGAAAACTGCGGCATCGCTGATCCTCCTTCCCGAAAAACAATGTGATTCGATCGGGGCTTCCCAGCTTGGAACTCGGCTCTCTCCATGCCGACACCGAATCAGCGACCGAGCCAGGTATCCGGTAGGGGAATGAGGAGATCCAGGAAGCCCAGAGGAGATGAGGCGAACGAAACCCATTTGCGTGACTCTTTTGCTGGCTGGAGCGGGAAAACTGCAAAGACCCTTGCCCTGCGGGGGATTGGTACAAGGGGTAGCTTTGTCTGTCGAACCGCCCGCCTTCCGCTCAAGTGCGTACCCGCGGAGGGCCGAGGGAGAACAAACGATGGCCACGCAAGACCGCCATCGAGCTTTTTGCTCCGCCAAACCTTCATTTCGCGGGCGCGAGCAATGTGCGAGGCTAGAGAGCCGAACTGGCCGCCTTGGCGATTGTTTCGCTCGCCATCGGATGCTGGCCTGGGAATTCACCCAAATCGCGCGCCGTCAGCCCCCGGGCCACAGCGAGCCCAATTTCGCTGATCAGATTCTCAGCGTCTAGCCCGACCACCCATCCCCCAATCAGGCGCATGCTCCCGGGGCTGAAAAACAAGCGGACCTCGCCGCCCATTTCGTCGAGAATCTGCGCGCGCGAATCCTCGCTTAGCCCCGCCGCCGCCTCAATCAGGTTGATTCCAAGCTGAGGTGCAGTTGACGGCGTTGTTCCGACACAGGCGGCGGCGGGAAGCGTGAACACCGTGAAGGGCACCGACCCGCGATCGAAGTAATCCACCGCGCCGTCCCAGCCAGAATGTTCGCTGCGGCCACGAGCGATTGGCGCACCGCGGCGTGAAAGAGCGGTGCCTGGTTGTTAACGTCGCCGCACGCATATACGCCCGGGACCTTGGTTCGTTGGGCTTCGTCCACCCTGATCGCGCCGCGCTCTAACTCAAGACCGATACGGTCGCTACCCTCTGGGATGACTGGGGGCTTCCAACAGCTATCAAGACCTGGTCAGTTTCCGCAGATTCCTCGTGCCCGTCGCGCCGATACCAAACGTTGAACCCTGTCGCCATCCTCTCGATGGCTTCGACCTTCGCGTCAAGCGTGACCATGATTTCAGGATCCAGAAGTCGCCCAAGTTCTCTGACCATCCGCGGATCGAAACCGGAGAGAAGCTGATACCACGTGCATGGGAGTATTGTCGCCCCCATGGGCCAATCCGCCGATGCCTTGCTGCCGGAATCACGCTCGATCGACGCTGCGTTGCGGGAGGCCGGTATCGCGTGCGAGTCGCACGAGATGGCCGATATGCTGCACGCCTTTATGATGATCGGGCGCTCTGGGCGTGCCGTGAGGGTCAGCGGCTGATGTTTGATTTCCTGCGCCGCCATCTTTAACGCTTATTTCCGCGTCAGCTCGAGCGGAGTTTACGAACGGATTAATTCGCGCAACGTTTTGCAAGGGGCTTCGGGGTTGAATCCCAGCACAGATGGTGACCGGCGTTGGCGAAGCGCTCGACAGCCGCTAGCTGTTATGCGGGAAAAATCCGCCGAGCGACGATAGCCTTCAGGTCCTTCAGGTGCGGGCGGAGCTGCGCAGTCCGTCCGTAATTCCGCGCTTCCTCCCACGCGGCTGACTTTGTCGCTTCAGCATCCGCCATCTCATAGACAGCGAGATACTTCGGGTCGCCCTCGACTGCGATGTAGCGACGGGCGCAATAAACGCCGGGCACCGCGACCAGCGCCGGAACGTGGTCCTCGTTATACCAGTCGTTGAACAACTGCTCGTGGTCGGCGGGCGTGTTGAGCCGCACCGTCAGCACGTACTCGGCCGCTTTTTCGGGAGAATTCCCGTGGGCGAAAATCTGCCGGAAGACTCCGCGCTGGGTATTGCGGAATTGCGCAGTCATCCGCTTGGTCCAAGGGGTCGGATCCTCGCGCACGGCGCGAAAGCCGTCACTTTTCAGCACATTCTCCTCCGCAAGCTGATATACCGCAGTATACTTCGGCTTGCCCTCGACCGCCTGATAGCGCCGGCCGCTCAAAAATCCAGGCACGGCTAACAACTGAGGAATATGCTCCTGGTCGTACCACTCGTTGAACTCATTCTCGTAGTCCGCTGCGATATCGGTCCAAACGACCAACAACCCGGTTCCGCTTGCCATAAAATTACCTCCCTTGGACGTTTGCGCGCCGCGCGTTCTTTTGCGCTGCCTGCGCGAGAGATCTCGCCACTTCGTTCACCGCTGATAATAGAGCGGATGCCCGCGGAAAGTGGTCTGCACGCGGCTCTTAGACATTATTTTCTTTGTCGACGACCACATCCTCAGACTTCACTACTCCGCGGCCAAAGACTTCAACCGCATCAACCGAATACGCCGCCGTGCGCATGTCCTCCTTTATCAGCTCTTGATCCTCAGTCGCAGGTTTTGCGTGAAGGATCAAGCCGCCGGAAGCGACGTCGTCGTGTCTTGGCGACAGACCTGACCCTGCGCGCTTTTCGCCAGCAAAAGACGTATCGTCGCACTTGGCGCGCAAGCCGGAGTTTCTGCTATGCCGGCGGCAGGGCGTAATCGCAGTGTCGTGAGGTGGGCGGTATAGCGCGATGTCGAGTGGGGACATTGAAGTCCTGGTTATCGTACGGGCAGCCGACGAGGCCTTGCGTCGGATTGCAGCGGTGGACCCGCGTATCCGTGTCATCGACGGGCGCGGCTGGTTCGACGACGAATACCGTGAGAGTTGGCCGGCGTGGAGCGTGCGACGCTATCTCGGCGCGCATTTCGGCGCGATCAGCTCGCGTCAGGAGCGCGATCGATTGTTGGCCAGCGCGGAGGTGATTCTCGGTGGCTGGCCTTTTCCCCTGGATTTGCGGGCGCGGTCAAGGCGCCTGCGATGGTTTCATCAGTTACCCGCGGGGGCGAGCAATCTTTTGCGCGGCGACCTGTGGGGCAGTGACGTGACTGTCACCACCTCGCGCGGCTATGGCAATACGCGCGCGATGGCTGAGTATGTCCTCGCGGCTTTCCTGCATTTCGCACGTGGCCTGCACCACGCTTCCCACGATCGCGAACAGCATCAGTTCGACCATCGCGCCTACCGGCCAGTGCTCCTTCGGGACAAGACGGCGTGTGTCGTTGGTACCGGCGGAATCGGTAAGGCGGTCGGCGAGCTTTGCGCCGGCGTCGGCATGCGGGTGATCGGTACCCGGCGACATCTGCGGCCAGGCGATGCTCTACCAGCCGGCTTCACCCGTATCGAAAGCGCCGATCGGTTACATTCGCTCCTGGCCGAGAGCGAGTTCGTGGCGATCTGTTGTCAGTGGACGCCGGAGACGACCGATCTGATTGGCCGCGAAGCCCTCACTGCGATGAAGCCGAACACCATCCTTGCCAACGTCGCACGAGGCGAAGTCATTGATGAGGACGCGCTGATCGCCGCGCTCGGCGAAGGCAGGCTCGGCGGGGTCGCCTTGGATGTGTACGTCGGCGAGTTCGAACGCGAGCCCGACCGTCGTCTATGGGACCACGACCGCGTGATCATCACCCCGCACGTGTCGGCCGCTGATGACGTCGGGCAACATCGCGGAGTTGACCTGTTCTGCGCCAACCTTCGCGCCTACCTGGACGGTCGACCACTCACCAATGTGATTGATTGGACGCGCGGTTACTGACGCGAAGCGGAAACCGTACACGAGGACTCGCTATGTACGACTTGATTCTAAAGGGCGGCACGGTAATCGACGGGAGCCAAGGCCTGAATGGCCGACTCGACGTGGCGATCCAAGGAAGCGCGATCGCACATCTCGCACCGGCGATTCCCGGCGAAGAGGCGCGGCGTGTCATCGAAGTGCCCGGCACAGTCATTACGCCGGGCCTGATCGATCTGCATGCCCACGTTTTCGAAGGATTCACTCGCTTCGGCGTAAATCCCGATATCGGGGGCGTCTACGCGGGAGTCACCACGCTCGTTGACGCCGGTAGCGCGGGGTCGGCAACTTTCGAAGGTTTTCCGCGGCATATCCTGCCGCATTGTCATACGGAGATTATCCCGTTTCTGCACATCTGTCAGACCGGCCTGGCCACGATCCCGGATATCATCGCGGAGGGCAGCATCGACCTGGAAGGAACCTTGCGCGTCGCGAGTCGGCACAAGGGACTCATCCACGGTATCAAGGCCAGGATGGTGTCGCCGGCGCTTGAGATTATGGGTATGGAGATGCCGCGACTGGCGAAACGGGCAGCGCGCGAAAGTGGCATCAAGCTGATGGTCCATATCGGCGATACTGAAAAGCGCTACGATCCCACGGTAATCCGCCGCCTGCTGCCGTTGTTGGAGAAGGGCGATATCCTGACACATTATTTCACCGCGAATCCGGGCGGTGTCCTCGACGGTAATGGACGACTGGTGCCGGAAGCCTGGGAAGCGGCTAAGACGGGAGTCTGGTTCGATACTGCGCACGGGCAGATGAACTTCAGTTTCGACATCGGCCGACGCATCATCGATCAGGGCCTGTTGCCCCATTGCATCAGTACGGATCTGACGGTGCCGGGACGTCTACGTACGGTCCATAGCATGACCGAGATGATGACCCGGTTCCTTGGCCTGGGGTTCACCCTTGAGCAGATCGTGACGATGTGCACGGTGAATCCCGCTCGAGCGATCGGCGCTGATAACCGGCTCGGCAGTCTCGCGGTTGGGCGGCAAGCCGACGTTTCCGTGCTGCGTATCGAGGAGGGCGACTGGACGGTCTATGACGTGCTCGGCGCGAGCCTGCAGGTCAAGCAGGCCGTGATGCCCGTTCTCACGTTGAAGCGTGGCGAGCTGTTCAGGCCTGAATGGGGACCGCGATCATGGGGCTGGGAACCCGATCCTGGACCGTCCGGCGCCGTCGGCTTCAAGGGCTGTTGTTAGTTCTTCGCGGTCCGAAAAATTGGAAGCTCGGCGCGATATCCAACTCGACGCATCTGGCCCACAGAAGATCATAGTCGTGCTCGCTGTCGAGGCCGAGCACATCGAGCCATTCGCAACTTCCGACAGTTTGGATTTAGTCGTTTTGAGCGATATCGCTGGTGAAGCCGCTTCACTTTAAATCGCGGTGGAAGCCGCTGCGGATTGTTTGCGCGCTTGCCGGAAGGCATGCCCGACGGGTTGACGATCGATGAAGAGGGTGGCGTCTGGGCCGCGGTGGTCAACGGTCCAGGCGAAGTGGTGCGCTTCAAAAATGACGGCACGCTCGACCAGCGGATTAAGGTACCCGCCAAGACCGTTACGAGCCTCGCGTTCGGCGGCCCCGATATGCGCGACCTTTACGTGGTCACCGCCAACAATTCGGAAAATCGTGATCTGAAGGGAACCGTCTTTCGTGCGCGCTCGGAAGTGGCGGGTCTCCCAGTGCCAAAGGCGCGTTTCTGATGGGTCGGCTGACCGCATGCACGGCAATCCTTTCGGTTGGAACTACTCTGACGAGAGTCGAGCCTGCTCCCTCGGCTCGCCCAGAGGCAGCGGGCGGCCGCATCGACCGCACGCCCGTATGGTTTCCATGAAATCCTCTCCCCTGGTCTATCGGTCTCAGCGTCCCGCTGATGCTCGACAGACCCCGGTCCACAGATGAAAGTGAACATTCCGTGGTTAGAAAGGATTTCAGGGCCGAGAACATGGTGCAGCTAATTAAGCAGAAGCTGAATTGCGTCGGAATAATCGCGGGCGGCGCGAAAAGGAAAATCAGCGCGTCCCCCCGGCGTTCCAACGAACGATCCGCTCTCTCATCGCGGGAATCAGCGGTAGAAGACGCATCAGATAGGCGCGGTAAAGAGCTGTGCCGATATTGGCGTGGGCGCGATGCGCAATCTCTTTCGACGCCGATTGCTGATCAGGAATCGCCGCGTCGATCATGCAGACCACCGCCCGACAGGAGGATTACCGGCGCTTAGATACCAGAGCGGCGGGCACGATCAAGCAGTCGGCCGGCGCCGCCGCCTCCTCGCCCGCGTCGCGGCGCGGCCCGAGCAAAATACTCGCGCCATGTTTTCGGGCGTGGCGTCAAAATCACTCGGTCGCCGTCGCGCTCGATTAAAACCTCCTCGCAGGCGAAGCGATATTCTTTGGGAATCCGCACGGCCTGGCTGCGCCCGGTCTTGAAAACTTTTGCAGTCGCGCGCCCGCTCGTCTTCCTAGCCATATACCATCGATATATAGTTTGGCAGCGCCTGTCAGCTTCGAAGACATCAGACGCTGACTGTGGTCCCGCGATAGTAGTGCTGCAAGATTTCTTTGTAAGTCTTGCCCTCATTTGCCATGACTGCCGCGCCGATCTGACATAGGCCGACACCATGTCCCCAGCCGGCGCCTCTCAAGACAAAGCGGCCAGGCTCCTTGTCGACGACGAATGCCGAGCTGTAAAGATGCGTGCGCGATAAAGCGCGGCGAATTTCCAGTTCTTTTCCGATGATGACGTAATCGCGCTCGCCCGCGATCTTCAGCCGATATATTCTGCCTGAGGGTCCGCGAGCGAGCGCCTGCACGTCGCGAATCGGACCAAGGCTCACGGCAAGCCTGGACCTGATCAGATCGGCGAGTTCTCCGGGCGTGTACGCGACCCGCCAGCGATAGAAATCGCGGGTCTCCTGATCGAATCCCGGGAGAACGCGCGCGAGGAGCTCCGAATCGTGAGTATTGCAGTAAGCCGGCGGGTTTGAGCGTATCCATGTTTCAGGACTGTAAGGGCGGGATTGCGCCGGGCCGTCGAAGACAGATGTAAGATAGGGAATATCTTCATCTTCCCAGGCGGTCGCGTAGCGCTCGGTTATTCCGCCGCAGGACTTGGAAAACCGCGCGTCGCAGATAGCGCCGTTGTAACGGAGAAACTCGCCGGCCGTCGCACGAACCCCTTCGGCTGCAGCCGGAGAGAACGCCTTGGTGATGCCCTGATACCGCTGGCAGTGGTCATCGGCACATACATCGAAATCCGGATGCGCTTCGCGGCCATACCAGCGAAGGATTTCGTGCGGATCGAGAGCCTCGCTATGCCGTCTCCCGGAGCGAGAGGGATTCGCTTTCGGGAACCACAGCCAGCTGCGCGAAATCACCGCGTGAGCTTTCAGCATCTCAAGAGGACAGGACGCGCTCATCTCGGATGAAATCACGCTCGTGACATACTCTTCGAGCGGAACATCATTAATCACTGTCAGCCCTGCTTCTCGCTTCGCGAGGCGAAAAGCCCCACGGAATGCCTGGCGCTCCTTGCGTTCCCAATGAAATCCGATTCCTATCGTGACGTCGTCCAGCGCAAACGCGCACGATGCCAGGTCCGGCGGAGTAAGCGTAACTTCAGAAGTAAATTCGTATCGCCCCGGAGTGTACGGCTTGCTGGAAGTATCAGTAAACGTGCCCGTCAATTCGACTTCAACAACGGATTGGCCTTCAATCAGCCCTACAGATACATTCAACGCTCACCCTCCAGCTTCCTGGCAACTTCCTGGAACTGACCATCAGGCAAAGTGACCTCTCGAAAAATTGCGGCAATGGCGTCGCCCGTGATTCTTTCGAAATCCTGTGCCAGCGGCACGACAAATATTCCGCACAAATCAATCGATGCCGGACTGACCGTCAGTTCGCCGGTGTAAAAGACCTCTGGCCGATGTTTTTTGCGCGGAAACAGATACGCGACCCACTCCCCGCGCTCATGAAAGAGAGCGATGTTGACCATCGGCTCCGCCCGTTTGCCCGTGGTTTCCGCGAGGAGCTCGATGACGCGATCCATTCGATGGATCAAAGCGGATCGATCCCGCCCGCGAAGTAAAAACACATTTCTTCCGTACTTCGGCACGGTAACGCCAGTCAGTCCCGCGGTGTCTTTCTCGATCGGAAATAATTCCCGCGAACCAGCCTGAAAATGCATGTGGTCCGGTGCGGATGCTCCGCACTCCGGGCCGTTATAAACGACGAAATATCCAGGCAGGGTTGCCGCAAGGTCGAGCATATTTCCGAACCGGTTCGCGATGTGCTGCAAGCCGTGTTCCCTGTGAACGATCGTGAAATGATGATCCACGATTGGAAACGGATTGCAGTAGATCGTGAAGTCCTCAAAGCGCAGACCCTCTTCCTCCGGAGGCAGATTTGCCGAACATAGGAAGCAGGGGCGTTTCGCCACGGACTCCCGGTCGACAGACGCCGTTGTACTACCCATACGATGGGGAATTTGACGGATGAAGATGTCGAACCAATCGATCCGTACCGGCCGTGTCTTTGCCCGCGCAAGGCCTTCAACGCCGTTCGCGAGCTGCGGCCATGCCCGCGCCTGCCGCTTAAACAGTTCTTCGATTTCGTGGATCATCCCTGCATGCGTGCCTGAAGCTCGATAGTTCGGAGCCAGTCCTTGTACCGATCGTATCGATTCGCAACCTCGAGAGGCAGCGCGCTGTCGCTATTGCCTTCCCAGCGCCGGCAAAGATAAACGGACTCGTAGATGCGGCCGATCTCATAATCGCGGCTGATGCGTAACGCTACGGCGTAATCCTCGCCATAACTGACATTCGGAAATCCGATACGGCGCAGAATCAAGGTATTGAATGCGCGCGGCGCGCCAAGCCCATTGACCCGGAGGGCATTGTTTCTTCCATTCTCGCGACTCCATTCGCGGTGATCGATTAGACCCGGCGGAAGCTCTTGCAAGGAAAAATCGACCATC
>Ga0307373_10002237_pt1 | contig 35051 bp, 26 predicted proteins | sample OX2MG_FD_202534 | JGI IMG/M metagenome (GOLD analysis project Ga0307373, IMG submission 202534) | Soil microbial communities from Risofladan, Vaasa, Finland - OX-2 | ecosystem: Environmental > Terrestrial > Soil > Coastal area > Acid sulfate soil | place: Finland: Risofladan, Vaasa | collected...
CAGAGCCCGCGAAGAAGTCAAGCACTATGTCCTCTTCTGCGGTTACAGAGCGAATCAGGTATTTTAACAGCCCGCTTGGCTTGGGGTGACTCATCACATCCGTTCCAAAGAGCTGACGGATTTCCTCTGTGGCATCTTCGTTGGTCGGGACGCCGTTAGTTCTGTGAGAGAGGAGATTCGCTGTTTTCTTTAGCTCCCCCGATCGATTTATGTAGTTAGGGCGAAAAGGAATTTTGCTGATTAAAATCTCAGCTCCCGCCCGAACAAACTCATCAAGCCTCTGTTGGGAATATCGCCATTCGCCCCTCAAGCGAAAGGCGTTGGCGTTACGGCCACCCTGGATAATTACCTCATTCAAGAGCTCAGTCTTTATGTTACCCTCGGACATGTCTTGGGCTGGGACTCTTTGGGCAGAACAGGTGAACTGCACGCTATTGGCTGGAAATATCAAAGTCTGAACGCCGTTGCCGGCATTGTTGAAGGGGTACTTTTTGCCTTCTTCAACCGACCCTGCGCCAAATGGCGGAGAGGTCTGTCGGTTCTTCGCAAAGCAGACGATGTAATCTGTGACACCTCCCATGTTTGCGCTCAGGAACGACGGTTTTTTCTTCTTCTCCCAAACGAATGTGCCGCAGAAATTTTCGTCCCCGAATATCTCGTTGCACATCTTCAGCAGGTTATCGATTTCGTTGTCGTCGATACTGATGAAGATTACGCCATCATCTCGAAGCAGATTTCGCGCCAGCTTGAGGCGGGGATACATCATGTTGAGCCAGTCGGTGTGGAAACGGCCCGACGCCTCGGTATTGGAAGAGAGCTTGCGGCCGTCGCCGCCCACCTGGCCGGTCAGTTCGAGGTAGTTCTTGATATTGTCGCGATAGTCATCGGGATAGACGAAGTCCTTGCCGGTATTATAAGGCGGGTCGATATAGATTAGCTTGACCTTGCCCGCATAGCTCTTCTGCAGGAGCTTGAGGACTTCGAGGTTATCTCCCTCGATCATCAGGTTCTGCGTGGTGTCCCAATCCACGCTGTCCTCCGGACAGGGCCGTAGCGTTCCCGTCGAGGGCGTAAGCGCGAGTTGGCGCGCGCGACGCTTGCCGTGCCAGTTGAGGCCGTACTTCTCCTCGCGCTCGTCGATCGCGCCGCCGAGAAGCTGCTTGAGAACCTCAAAATCGACCTTCCCCTCGCTGCACGCCTCGGGAAAAATCTGCTTGAGCCGCTCGATATTCTCCGCAACGATATCCGGCGATTTCGTCTCCGCGTCCTGTGCGGTGAGTTTCTGCATGGAGTCCCTTCTACAGTGCTTTTGCGGTTGCGGCCAATTCAGTTTCCAGCCGCTTGATCGCGAGATTGAGTTCCACGCGGCGGTTCATCTGCGTCTCCCGCTGCGCCTGCGCGCGCATCGTCGCAATGTCGCGCTGGAGGCGGGCGTGAGCGGCGAGGGCCGCGCGGCGGTCGCGCAGGCGCGGGTCGCGTTCACGCGCAAGTGGCAGCTGCGCTCACAGACGGTCAGTGCAAGCTTCGCGGAGGCCGGCGACGAGCTTTTCACCTTCACCGCTTTCCCCATTTCGCAGTGGAAGGCGCTGCGGACCACCAATGCGCTGGAGCGGATTAACGAGGAGTTCCGCCGCCGCACCAAGACCCAGGCCTCGTTGCCCAGTGAAGAGGCGGTGCTGTTCCTGCTCTTCGGCCTGCTGCGCAGCGGCCAAATCACGCTGCGCCGTCTGGTCGGCTGGCAAGCCCTGGCCAATAATAACTCGCAAGCCGAGGCCGCATAGCAACTGTATAATCTATCGCTCGCTCGTCGAATGCTGATGCTAACCGCTTTTCCACCACTTGACCGACACCACCCGCGAGCCACGAATTTTCGATGTCACGCACGTTTCCGCTGTACCGCGTCCTCCAGCGCCTGGCGGATGAAGCGCTGGTAGGGAACTCCCGCTTTGGCTGCCGAGGCCCGCACCGCATCGAGCAGCTGCCGCGGCACGCGCATGTTGACTCGCTCGCTCTTGGGCTGAAACTCGAAGCGGATCGGTCTCATCGCGGACAAGTCGTACTCGGTCAGATCGGCCTTTTCGACAAACGCCTCGGCTTCTTTATCGCTTCGCAAGCGTGGCAGTTTCTTTTTCATAATGGTCCATTTCCTTTGGCACTTGGACCGGTTGCCCTCATCCCAGTCGAATCCCGCTACTCGCATTCAGGCCTCAGCCGCCGAACTCTTCTAAGTCTGTACTGTTGTACATCCATTCGTCAATATTCCTGGATGTACTGATGCTCGACACTATCCGAGTTCGCGAGCGTGAAAAGTGTCCACGAAGTGTCCAAAGTGTCCATTCATGGGGTGATCTGAGGCAATCGCTCGACTGGAAACCCCCTTGATTTTCCTGCATGATCTGATCTGAGATGACCTGAGATTAGCGCTTCCGCGAGATTCCTAATCCTGGGGTCGGCAGTTCGAATCTGCCAGGGGGCGCCAGAAATTTTTGAGTCTTGTTCCGACGGCAAATGGCGAAGCCAGGGACACATCGCCGCGCGGGTGTACGCGGTGAGTTGGACGCGGACCGGGCGGCGCGGCGTGGGGAGCGAGCGGCGTTGGCGGTGGCGACGGAGATAGGTCACGCCAGAGGGCATCGCTCGCCTGGCATGCGGCGACGATTAGCGTCGTCGCGATCGGAATCCGGACCTGGATTCGGATGTGACGTGGGACGCTGCGATAAACTATCGGCGAAAATCCGGCCGCATCTGTAACCCAAGCGGGGTCAAGTTCGTCTGTCATGTGGGGGGTGTGGAAAGGTGAATAAAAGTGACGACACAGGGTCCAATTAGCACGTATTACGCCCGGCTACGTATCAATAACATCCCCAAGTCTTACGCCGACGCCCGATCTGGTAGCGGCGAGCACCTGCCCGCGCGAACCATCGGCGTGCGCTGCCGACAATTTTTCTTCAGTGGTAGTGGCCGCCGCTAACCCGGTGTACGCGGCCGGAGGGCAAAGCCTGCACGGTAGCAATTGAGCCCGGTTTGCGAGGCCCAGGCTACGCTATTCCTTTCCATGATGCACAATGGAGCGGTGGACGCCGGCGGCTCGAGGTTCTCCTGAGAACCCCAAGCGGCCCGGCTCGAACCGGCGCTGGCGCGGGCGAAAGCGTCCGGCGTAGTCTGGAAAGGCTGACGGCGCAAGACCGATCGAATTAACTGGAGCGAGGTCTCAAGCGGCGCAAGATCGCGGAATCGATACGTGTAAGATGGAGAGCAAAACGGCAACCAAGGCCACCACGGCACCACACTTCGATGCCGTGGGCGTGGGAAATCGGCCAACGGTTGGCGGCCTCAACCGCGGCTGGTACTGGCTCGTGGCGATCTGCGTGGCAGGTCTCGCAGTTTACGCCTGGGCCACGCATCGCAGCGCCGCGCCCGTCCGCGTCGCATCCGCGGTGCCGGTTTCGGCGATCGCGGCGAAGTCTGGCGACCTCAATATCTATCTCAACCAGATTGGCACGGTCACGCCGTTTGCCACGGTCACGGTGCGCGGGCGGGTGGCCGGCCAGATCATGCAAATCGATTTCACCGAAGGGCAGATGGTGGAAGCGAACCAGCTGCTGATGACGATCGATCCGCGGCCGTACCAGGCGCAACTGGTCCAGTACGCGGGGCAGTTGGCGCGTGATCAGGCCACCCTCGCCAATGCGCGAATTACGCTGGAACGTTACCGCGCGCTGTTCAGCCAGGGGGTAATCGCCCGGCAGGATCTCGACAACCAGCAGGCGCTCTATGCGCAGGCCCAGGGATCGATCGAAAACGATCAGGGGCTGATCGACGGGGTCAAGGTCAACCTGACATACTGCCGCGTGGTCTCGCCGATCCGAGGGCGGATCGGCCTGCGCCAGGTCGACCTCGGCAATGACGTGCAGGCGACCGACCCGCTGGTGGTGATTACCCAGTTGCAGCCGATCTCGGTAATCTTCAGCGTACCGGAAGACAATATCGGCGAGATCGTCCGTGCGATGAGCAGCGGCCGGCAGGTGCCGGTGCAGGCCTGGGACCGCGATATGAGCAAGCAGATCGCGAGCGGCTTTCTGCTGACCATCGACAACCAGATCGACCAGACCACCGGCACAATCAAGCTGCGCGCGCAATTCGACAACTCGGGCGACGTGCTGTTTCCAAACCAGTTCGTCAACGCGAAGTTGCTGGTCAAGACGCTGAACAACACGGTCCTGATACCGACCGCGGCGGTGCAACGGAGCCAGCAAGGATCGTACGTATACGTGGTTCAGGCCGACCAGACGGTCGTGCGCCGCACGGTCACGATCAGTGCGACGCAGGGCGATGTCACCGCGATCGGCCAAGGGATCGCGAACGGCGACGTGGTGGTAACGGACGGACTGGACCGGCTGTTGCCGGGCAGCACGGCCGCCGTGCGGATGGATAGCGCGCCGACGGCGGCGGCCACGCCGGGTCCGATCTAGTCCGGTACGGTGCCGGGCGCCCCAATGAATCTGTCGCGACCATTTATTCTGCGTCCGATCGCCACCACGCTGCTCATGGCCGCAGTCATACTCGCAGGCGGATTCGCCTACAACGAATTGCCGGTGTCGGCGCTGCCCGAGGTCGACTACCCGACGATCCAGGTGGTGACCTTCTATCCGGGGGCGAGCCCCGACGTGACCGCGTCGTCGGTGACGGCGCCGCTCGAGCGCCAGTTCGGCGAAGTGCCGGGGCTCAACCAGATGACCTCGAACAGTTCGTTTGGCAGTTCGGTCATCACCTTGCAGTTCGATCTGAACCTCAATATCGACGTGGCGGAGCAGGAGGTGCAGGAGGCGATCAACGCGGCGGCAACCTACCTGCCCGCAAATCTGCCTAATCCGCCGGTCTATAGCAAGATCAATCCGGCCGACGCGCCGATACTCACGCTCGGGCTGACCTCGACCGAACTGCCCCTGGACCAGGTCGAGGATCTCGCCGATACCCGCCTGTCGGAGAAGATCTCGCAGGTCCCCGGCGTCGGACTGGTTACGATCAGCGGCGGCGAGAAGCCTTCCGTGCGCATCCAGGCCAATCCACTGCAACTGGCGTCCTATGGCCTGACGCTGGAGGAACTGCGCAATGCGGTCGAAGTATCGAACGTCAACGAGGCCAAGGGCAACTTCGACGGCCCCGACCTGGATTACACGATCGAGGACAACGACCAACTGCTGTCGGCCGCGGCCTACCTGCCGCTGATAATCGCCTATCATAATGGCGCGCCGGTGCGGCTATCCGACGTGGCCAAGGTGATCGCCGGGCCGGAAAATATGAAGGAGGCGGCGTGGATGAACCGCACGCCCGCCGTGATCCTCAATATCCAGCGCCAGCCAGGCGCGAATATTATCGCGGTCGTCGATCAGATCAAGCATCTGCTGCCGCAGCTTCAAGCCACGCTGCCAAGTTCGATCAAGGTCACCCTGCTGACCGATCGCACGGTGACGATCCGGGCATCAGTCAAGGATGTCGAGTTCGAGCTGCTATTGACGGTGGCGCTGGTCGTGATGGTGATTTTTCTGTTCCTGCGCAGCCTGTCGGCAACGATAATCCCGAGTATCGCGGTGCCGCTTTCGCTAGTCGGCACCTTCGGGGTGATGTATCTGCTCGGCTACAGTCTGAACAATCTCACCCTGATGGCACTGACTATTTCGACCGGGTTTGTGGTCGACGACGCGATCGTCATGATCGAGAATATCAACCGCTTTATCGAGGCAGGCGAGGCGCCGATGGCGGCGGCGCTCAAAGGCGCGCGGCAGATTGGGTTTACGATTCTGTCGCTGACGATTTCGCTGATCGCGGTCCTGATTCCGCTGCTGTTCATGGGTGATTTCGTCGGGCGTCTGTTCCGGCAATTCGCGGTTACGCTGTCGGTGACGATCCTGGTATCCGCGGTGGTGTCGCTGACGCTCACGCCAATGATGTCGGCCAAGCTGCTCTATCCGATCGCCGAAAAGGACAAGAGCATGATTTTCAAATGGTCGGAGCGCGCCTTCGATCGCACAATCGAGCTCTATGGCCGGACCTTGAATTGGGTGCTGAAGCGTCAGACGGCAACGCTGATTGTCGCGGTCGGCACGCTGATTATGACGGTAATGCTGTACTGGTACGTGCCCAAGGGATTTTTTCCGACCGAAGACACCGGGGTGATCCAGGGCGTATCGGAGGCGCCGCAACACATCTCGTTCACCGCGATGGCCCGGCGGCAGCAGGCGTTGGCAAATGCGATTCTCGAGGACCCGGGGGTCGAAAGCCTCTCCTCCTTCATCGGGATCGACGGCACCAACACCACGGTCAACAGCGGACGAATCCTGATCAATCTCAAACCGCTCGCCGAGCGCAAGGCAAGCGTCGAGGAGATAATCGCGCGCCTGCAGCCAAGGCTCGACCAGGTCGATGGAATCACGCTCTACCTGCAACCGGTCCAGGATCTTACGGTCGAGGACCGCATCAGCCGGACGCAGTATCAATACACACTTGAAGATCCCAGCGCGTCGGAACTGAGTATCTGGGCGCAACGGCTGGTCAAGCGACTCCAGTCGATCCAGGCGCTGCGGAATATCGCCACCGACGAGCAGAACAGCGGCCTCGGCGTGCATCTGGTGATCGACCGGGAGACCGCGTCGCGGCTGGGAATTACCGCCGCCACGATCGACAACACGCTTTACGACGCGTTGGGACAGCGACAGATCTCGACCATGTTCACCCAGCTCAACCAGTACCACGTGGTGCTGGAAATAGATCCGCAATTCCAGCGCGACCCGAAATCATTGCAGAGTATCTACGTCAGCTCCTCGACCGGCGGCGCGGTGCCACTTGGCGCCTTTACGCATTTCGAAGCGGACACCGCCCCGTTGATCGTAAATCATCAGGGACAGTTCCCCTGCGTAACCATCTCGTTTGATTTAGCGCCCGGCTACTCACTGGGTGAAGCGGTCGATGCGATCAACAAGGCGCAGACTGAAATCGGCATGCCAGCCAGCGTACAGGGAGCGTTTCAGGGAACCGCGGCAGCCTTCCGCGCGTCGCTGGCGAACGAACCGCTGCTGATCCTGGCGGCAGTGATCACCGTTTATATCGTTCTGGGCGTGCTGTACGAGAGCTACGTACATCCCATCACGATCCTCTCGACGCTGCCCTCGGCGGGCGTCGGCGCGATCCTGGCGTTGCTGATTTGCGGAATGGATCTAAACATCATCGCGCTCATCGGCATTATCCTGCTGATCGGTATCGTCAAAAAAAACGCCATCATGATGATCGACTTTACCCTCGAAGCGCAGCGCGAGAACGGCAAGAGCGCTGACGAAGCGATTTACCAGGCCTGCCTGCTGCGCTTCCGGCCGATCATGATGACCACACTGGCGGCGCTGCTCGCCGGGCTGCCGCTGGCGCTGGGGACGGGCACTGGTTCCGAACTGCGGCGGCCGCTGGGTGTTGCTATTGTCGGCGGCCTGTTACTCAGTCAATTACTCACGCTCTATACGACTCCGGTGGTATTCCTTTATTTCGATCGTCTCGCGTCCCGCTGGAATCCGCAACTTGCGGCCGAGGAGACCGAGCTCACGGCGCCAGCCTCATGAGCTTGTCCGAGACCTTCATCAAGAATTCCGTCGGCACCACGCTGCTGACGATTGCGCTTGGCCTGGCCGGTCTCGTCGCCTTCCGGTCGCTGCCCGTGGCGCCGCTGCCAACGGTTGAGTTTCCAACTATCCAGGTCCAGGCGAATTTACCCGGCGCGAGTCCCGAGACCATGGCCAGTTCGGTCGCGACGCCGCTCGAGCGCCAGTTCGGCCATATTGCGTCGCTGAACGAAATGACCTCGACCAGCTATCTGGGCCAGACCACGATCGTCCTGCAATTCGATCTCAATCGCGATATCGACGCAGCCGGGCGCGACGTGCAGGCCGCGATCAACGCGGCCGGAAGCAACCTGCCGGCCAACCTGCCAGCGAAACCGACTTATCGCAAGGTAAATCCCGCCGATCCGCCGATTCTGATTCTTGCGCTGACCTCGGACATCAAGCGGCCCGGCCAGTTGTATGATGCCGCGGACTCGATCCTGCAACAGAAACTATCGCAAATCGAAGGGGTTGGTCAGGTGGTCGTCGGGGGCGGAGCCCTGCCCGCGGTGCGAGTCGATATCAACCCCACTCAACTGAACAAGATGGGTATCGGCCTCGAGCAGGTACGCAGTGTGCTCGCGTCGGCCAACGCCAACCTCCCTAAAGGCGAATTTGCCGACGATGAAAACGCCTGGAGTGTCAGCGCCACTGACCAGTTGCTTACGGCTGCCGAGTACCAGCCGCTGATTGTCGGCTATTACAACGGATCGGCGGTGAGATTGTCGGACGTTGCCAGCGTCAGGGATTCGGTGCAGAACGTGCGCGCTTCGGGTTACTCAGACTTGAAGCGCGCAATACTCATTCTCGTGTGGCGGCAACCCGGTGCCAACGTAATCGATACGGTCGACCGGATCTATGCGGGCCTGCCCGCGCTGCGCGCTTCGATACCAGCCTCGGCCAATCTCGACGTGGTGCTCGATCGCAGCACCAGCATCAGGGAGTCAGTCAACAACGTCGAGGGCAGCCTGTTGATCTCGGTATGCCTGGTGGTACTGGTGGTATTTCTGTTCCTGCGCGACCTGACGACCACACTGATACCCGGTGTGGTCGTCCCGGTTTCGCTGGTCGCCACATTTGGCGTGATGTACCTGTTCGGGTTCAGCATCGACAACCTGTCGCTGATGGCGCTGACGATCGCGACCGGCTTCGTGGTCGACGACGCGATCGTCGTCGTCGAAAACATCTCGCGCTACCTGGACCAGGGCTACTCGCCGTATCGTGCGGCGGTGACCGGCACGAAGGAAATCGGCTTCACGGTAATCTCGATTAGCATGTCCCTGATTGCGGTCTTCATCCCAATCCTGCTGATGGGCGGTATCGTCGGGCGCCTCTTCCGCGAATTCGCGATCACTCTGGCGTCGGCAGTCCTGGTCTCGATGATGGTGTCGCTGACGACCACGCCGATGATGTGCGCAAAGCTGATGCGTCCGCGGCACGATCGTCATCACGGGCGCCTCTACAATGCGAGCGAACGGGGCTTCGACTGGATGCTCAAGCACTACGAAACCGGCTTGACGTGGGTGTTGCGGCATTCGCGTATCGTACTGGGTACTGCGCTGTTGACGGTGGCGGTCAATCTTTATCTCTTTTACATCATTCCGAAAGGGTTTTTCCCCGAACAGGATAACGGCCGCCTGGTGGGAGCGATCGTTGCCGACCAGGATACGTCGTATCAGGCGATGAACACGCGGCTGTTACGGCTAATCAGCACCGTGCGCAAGGATCCTGCGGTCTACAACGTGCTCGCTTTTACCGGCACCAACGGCGCCACCAATACCGCCACCATGTTCGTTGGCCTGAAACCGTTGGGCGAGCGGAAGCTCAGCGCCGAGGCGGTAATCGCGCGCATCCGCAAGAAGCTTGCGAAAAACTCGGGCCTGAGCCTTTATCTGCAGGCACAGCAGGATCTGCGAATCGGTGGAAGAACCTCCAACGCTGAATTCCAATACACCCTGACCAGCGACGACCTGCATCTGCTCACGCTGTGGGCGCCCAAGCTACTAACTCGCCTGCGCGCCCTACCGCGACTGACCGACGTCAGCAGCGACCAGCAGAACTCCGGACTTTCGGCCGATGTATCGATCGACCGCGACACCGCATCGCGCTTGGGCCTCTCGGCCCAGGTCATCGACGATAGCCTGTACGACGCATTCGGTCAGCGGGACGTTTCGACTATGTATACGCCGTTGAATCAGTATTTTGTCGTAATGGAGGTTGCACCCGAGTTCTGGCAGAGCCCCGACACGCTTGACCTGATCCAATTAACCTCCAATACGCAGCCGGCGCCACCGGCGGCCACAACGAACGCATCTGCCGCGGGGCCTTTTGCGAACGCCGCGAGCGATACCGCCTCCGTCGTATCGTCCGGCGCCAGCACGTTCGTCGATACGGGCGGACTCGTCCGCGGCATCCAGAGTGCGGTGGGCACCAGCGTCAACGGATTGCCGAGTGCGACCGTCGTCAGTGGCACTCCGGCACTCGCGACCGGCCTGGAACCATCCGCGGCTCCGGCAATCTCGATAACTACGAACTCCCTAACGCCATTGTCCAATGGAATACTCAGTACCAACATCAGCGGTACAGCGGGAACTGCTCCTTCAATCGCACCACTTATGAATCCAGTTAGCGGAACCTCGACTTCATTGGTCGGTAATGCGTTGACCGCTCCGACGATCATAGAGGGTGCCGCGACCGTGCCAGGCGCTGGCGTAAGTATAATCGGGACTGCGGCTTCAGCAGGAATTTCGGGCGGCGCCAGTATGGTCCCGCTCGACGCCTTCTCCCGATTGGGCGGATCGACCACGCCGCTAGCGGTGAACCACCAGGGCCAATTTCCCGCTGTGACCGTGTCATTCAACCTCGCGCCCGGAACCTCGCTCGGACAGGCGGTCGATCTGATCAATCGCACTGAGCGAGAGATTCACATGCCGGCTGAGATTCGCGGCACCTTCGCGGGTACCGCGCAGGCCTTTCAGGCTTCGCTCTCCGACGAGCCGATGCTGATTCTTGCGGCACTGCTCAGCGTTTATATCGTGTTGGGGATTCTGTACGAGAGCTACGTTCATCCGATCACGATTCTCTCCACCCTGCCGTCAGCCGGGGTCGGGGCGTTGCTTGCGCTGGAGATCTGCGGCATCGACTTGAGCGTCATCGCGCTGGTCGGGATTATTCTGCTGATTGGAATAGTCAAGAAGAACGCAATTCTCATGATCGATTTTGCACTCGAAGCCGAACGCGTCCACGGCGAATCGCCCGAGGACGCGATCTTTCAGGCGTGTCTGTTGCGCTTTCGGCCGATCACGATGACCACGATGGCGGCGCTACTCGGTGGTCTGCCGCTCGCCCTGGGCACGGGCTACGGCTCTGAGCTGCGCCGGCCGCTCGGCGTGGCGATCGTCGGCGGACTGATAGTCAGTCAGATGCTGACTCTGTTCACGACGCCGGTAATATATCTCTATCTTGACCGCGTTCGTCTATGGGGCTTGCGGGTCTCCAGGCGCGGTCCGAAGGCTTCACCTGCCGTGCTGCAGACTTGACCAATCTTCAGCCTCGTGGCTTGCGACCTAATCGCGATCAAATGATGACGCCCGCTTCCCTTCAATGGTCAGAAAGTCGGCAGATGCTGAATATCCTTGTACTTGTAATAGCCCGGACCAACGCCGTATTCCATTATGCCGTAGCCGATATCGTCTCCGCAGCGCCATTCGATCAGATGATCGCTGAGGGTACTCGCCTCGGCCAGGACCTTGGGATTGCCCAGATCCCATACATCATGCTCGAAATGGTAATCGCCCTTCTGGTCGCCATGATACCATCCGCGATAGCCGCCGTAGCCGCCGCCCTTGAGATGCCATCGCGGCGTGTGCGTAACGAATGAGACTGATCGCGTCTCGCCATTGCGGAAATGAAGATCGATGTCGCCGCCCTTGAGGGTCTGCACGGGGCCTGAACCGTCCCAGCGAAACTCCTGTTCGGCGCGTTCGAGATGCCATCCCGGATCCTCCGGCGTACCGCATGGCGCGACCTTCTCGCCGCTGAAATAGCTATACTTGCCAGGCCCCCGCTCAACGAAGCGCCAATGCAATGCATATTCGCGAAACTGCGCCACCGACCAACTGAACAGAAAGGGCGCGAAGGTCGTGCGCTTGGCGTCAGAGGTATCGGTGCGCAACGGACGGCGCGTGCCCCATGAACGATCGCGATGGCCCCACCAGGCGTCTTCACTGAGCGCAATCGTCTTGCCGCCGAATTCGAGTGTGCCCCGCACCCGCCCCACCTGGTCGAAGCGCGAAATGTCCTGCACGACTTTGCCGCCGCTTTCGCGGCGATCGTGCGCCTCTTCATGCGGGTTCATCGCCCCGATCCATTCGAGGTCGAGCTTCATGCCCGACGGATTATCGTCCAGCCGCATGCGAAAGCGGCGCAGCCCTTCAAGCAACTCGACCGACAGCGGTCCGATTTTCACTTCGTCGGCGCGTGGCCGCAGAGTGCGCGAAGCGCGAAAATTATACTGCTTGCCCTGATGCCAAACGGTCGCGAAGCCGTCCTGGACATTCTTGTTCGGGTATTGTCCGACGCCAAAGCCGAGAATGGTATCCTTGTCGCGAACATTATAGATGCTCACGTAGATGCGCTCGGTCCATTCGGGATTATCGGTGTGCACATGGTCCATCGTGACGGGCAGTTGATGGCACATCATTTCGTCGAAACGAGTCAGCATCGCGAGACTCCTTTTCAGCGCATCGGCCGAATAGTCAATACCAAATGAGTGTTACCGGGTCAGAAACCGAGGGCCCGCGCCGCCATGTCAAGCACCACCGGGACCGAATAGGTAGTGCGAGCGAGTCGCAGATCCTTGCTGCGGCCTTCGGCGAACAATCCCGAAGCGCTCAGCCAGAAGGCCGCCGTGCGCATCAGGTACAGCACCTGGTAGTAGCGGCAGGCGTCGAAATCGATCGCCAGCCCGGTAAGCTGCTGATAATAGTCGATAAACAAATCGCGCTCGACAACGCATGACAGCAGCGGCGAGCCTTCGCGGTTGAGATCGGAGAGCACGTAAGCCACGTCGTACATCGGATCGCCGATAACCTGCAATTCCCAGTCGATAATCGCGGCGATCGCATCATCCTTGATCATCAGATTGCCGGTGCGGTAGGCGCCGTGGACGAAAGCGAGCCGCTGGACGGTGGGCGCGTTCGCCTTTAGCCACATGATCACTTCGCTTAAAATCGGCTCGGGCTTCTTTGATGATGCGTGAATCAAGCTCTCCCACTTGGCGATCTCGCGCAGCGCAAAGTCCTTGCCGGGACCCGGCACGCCGATAAAATCGAGGCCGGCCGCGCGCCAATCGAGATTGTGCAGCGAGGCCAGGGCCTCGACGAAGCTGCGCGGCAATTTCCCGCGTTTCGCGGCTTCGGCGTAGAATTTCTTGCCGGCGCGCGACCACGGATTGGTGGCCTCGCCCTCGACTTTTTCCATCACCAGGAACGGTCCACCAATGAGCGACGGGTCTTCCTCGAGCCAATAGACTTTCGGCGTCGGTGCGGCGGTGGGCTCGAGCGCCTTGATCACGAGGAATTGTTCCTTGAGGCTGGACAGCTCGCGCAGCAAGCCGGAGCCGGGATCCTTGCGCAAGCAGAAGCCGCGGCGCACCGGCCGTCCGTCTTCGCTCCAATTGGCGTAGAAGACGAAGATTTCGTGCGACCAGCCGACGGCGGTCTGTACCCAATCGGAAAGCACCAGGTCGTGCGCCCCCGGCAACCGGGTTTTCAGGTAGTCAGCGATCCGGTCCTGGATTGTCGGTTGTTGCGCCATCGTTCAGCTCTCGCTTTTTCCGGCGATCATCAGATCGAGGTCGAGTAGTTCACGCAGTGCGCGGCGCACCCGTCCGTGGGCCGCGACGAATGCCGCTTCGCCGATCGTCTCGCGCTGTGCATAAAGGTCCTCGATCAGTTTCGCCAGTCGCGCCTCATCGTCATGCTGACCGCCCGCTTTATTTCCCATGGAAACGCCAGGCATTTTTGCGAGATCCGCAAACAGCGAAGCGAGCGCACGGCTGCGGCCGGCTGCGATATCCGAGCGTTCCTCAACCTGGCGGGAGAGAAACTCGAGGATCACCGCCGCCATGTAGGCTTGCGTCCTTGGATAAGGATCGGCGATTGCGGGCGCGATCACGTTGCGCAGCGAATGGATCAGTTCCTCGAACAAGGGCTTGCTTGCAATCATTCTCTGATCAACTCTTCGGGCGCGAGCGGGTCGCCGGATTCAGGCTCAAGCGCCTCAACTAGCGCGTTTCCCGGATTTAGTAAAGGTCCATACCATTTACCGAGGCCCGCGCGGCAATCGCCGGCTTCGCCGCGCTCGCCCGGAGTTTCTTGTGAACGGCGCCCCGCGGGCTCGCGCGCACGATCGCGTTCTTGATCTGCGACAGGAGATTTACCATGCGGTCGCGTTCGGTGGCGCTGATGTCCTTGAGCATCACGGCGTTGAACTCGCGATCGACGCGACGCATCTCACGCAAAAGCCGCCGCGATTTGGTCGTAAGATAGATCCGCTTGGCCCGTCGGTCCACCGGATCGGGATGCCTCGCCACCCATCCGCCAGATTCGAGTCGATCGATCAGCCCGCCAAGGCTGGCTTTTCCGACGTCGAGTTCGTTGGCGAGCTGCGTCTGCATCATGCCGTCCTGGCGCGAAAGAAACGCGATCACCCACCATTGGGCACGCGTCGCGCCAAGCGGCTTCATGAGTTGATCGAAGGTGACGCGCCGCAGGCGTGAGACGTCGTGAATCAAGTAGCTCAGGCGCAAGTCCCGCTCGTAACTATCGCTGATCCGTCGCATCCCGATGATTTCCCTTCTCGCCGGCCGCGCGAGCGCAATCGCCAGCGCGCGAGCGCCTCCATCGATCGGCTCCTTCACGACCATACGTGAATTTCGACCGGCTTGCATACTGTCAACATCTGGACTATCGACTGAATGAAGGAACGCGAGGTGCTCAGACTGGCCATGCACGGGTCGCGGAACCGCGATGAAAGTCGAGGTACTTTTTCTTGCCGAATCATCGAGCGAACAATTATGACTACTGAGAATGCTATGGATATGCAGAAATATAGTACGATGAATGCAACGGTGAACGGCCCGATTGGGCACCTGGTGCTGAATCGGCCCGAGCGGCTCAACGCAATCAATGACGCCGTGATGAGCGAGATGCTCGAAGCGGTGAGTTGGCTCGACAGCCATCGCGAGCTGCGCGTGGTGATTTTCAAAGGTGCCGGGCGAGCCTTTTGTGCGGGGGCGGATCTGAAGAGTCTGCCCGGCGCGGAGACCCGCGTGGAGAGCGGCGCGAGCTGGATCGGCCGGCGCAAGGCCGGACAAATCGGCACGCGCCTGTGCGAGGCGATCGAACAGATGCAGGCGGTGACAATCGCCCAGGTACATGGCGCGGCCGTGGGCGGCGGCGTCCTGCTGATGGCCTCGTGCGATCTGCGCATTGTGGCGCAGGGTACGGTGATGTTCATCCCGGAGGTCGATCTGGGTGCGCCATACTCGTGGGGTGCGATTCCCCGCATGGTGCGCGAAATTGGTCCCGCCGTGACCAGAGAACTAGTCATGACCTGCCGCCGCTTCACGCCCGAAGAGGCCAAGGAGTGGCGCTGGATTAATCGCGTCGTCGCGCTCAATCGGCTCGAGGGAGAAGTTGAGGAGCTGGCGCGGGAATTGGCTGCGAAGCCAGTGGTCCCGATGCTTATCACCAAGGATCACGTTAATGCGATCGCTCGCGTGATGGGTGCCGGGATGACGTCGTACGCCGATGGCGATATCGCCCGCGGACTCGCCTCCGATCAGGAAGCGCACGCGGCGGTTAGTGAATACGCAAGTACGACGATCGGCAACAAACGCGTCCGCGGTAAGTAGGTAAAGCAGGAGTGCCAACATTGAAAGCACTTGTTATCGGCGGCACGGGACCCAGCGGTCATTACATAGTCAATGGCCTGTTGCGGCGCGGCTACAGTGTCGCGATACTCCACAGCGGAAAGCACGAAGTAGATGAGATTCCGGCGACCGTGGAGCATATTCATACGGATCCCTTCTCCGAAGAGGCGCTCCGCGCCGCGATCGGCATCCGCACGTTCGATATAACTATTGCCGCGTATGGGCGCCTGCGGCGAATCGCCGGGATCATGGCGGGCCGCACCGGCCGTTTTATCTCAATCGGCGGAGCACCCGCTTATCGTGGCTATATGAACCCGACGGTGTTGCAACCTGAGGGCATGCCAATTCCGTCCGCCGAAGATGCGCCGGTGGTGCCGGTCGAGGAAGAAGACGGCAAGGGTTGGCGCGTTGCGAAGACCGAGCAGGCGGTGTTCGAGAAGCATCCGGACGCGGCGCATTTCCGCTATCCATTCCTGTACGGACCGTACCAGATTGCACCGCGCGAATGGTGTGTAGTGCGGCGGATACTCGACGGACGCAAGTCGATTGTCGTGCCGGACGACGGGCTGACGCTGAATCATTCCGCGTATGTCGAGAACGCGGCGCACGCTATACTGCTTGCGGTCGATCGGCCGGAAGCGTCGGCCGGGCAAATATACAATTGCGGTGACGAGCGGATGCTCACGCTGCGGCAAACGATCGATATAATCGCACGAACGCTGAATTACGAAATAGAAATAGTCTCAATGCCTAAAGAATTCGCGGTGCCGGCGCGTCCGATGATCGCACAGCCGTGGACCACGCACCGAGTATTGGACCTGACCAAGATTCGTACGCAACTCGGCTATACCGACATCGTCGCACCCGAACGCGGCTTGGCGATTACGGCTATCTGGCTCAAGGATCATCCCCTGCCGGCGAACGGAACCGACGAAAAAATATTGCAGGATCCGTTCGATTACCGCGCCGAAGACGAGTTGATCGCTTCGTGGAAGATGCTCTGTGCGAAGATGCCGCAGGTGCGATTTGAGCGGGAGCCGGGCTACACGGCCACCTACAGCGGGCCGGGCGGAAAACCTCGCTCGTCGCCTTTCTCCTGACCTCAGAATGCGGCGACGCAGGCGCGCCACGCGCGCGGCCAGGGGCGGCCGCACGGCGAAACGCTCGGCCGTGCGCGTGCTCGTTGAATGTTTGTTGTCAATTATCCGGCAACTCGAATACGTTTTGTAACTTCGGATATTTCCGCATCAAGGAGTGCATATGGGCAAGCTCGACGGAAAAGTCGCTGTAATAACCGGCGCCGCAAGTGGTATGGGACGCGCGACCGCATTGCGCTTTGCCAAGGAGGGCGCCGCGGTGGTCGTCGCCGACCTTAATTCGCAGGCGGCTGAAGCCACCGTCTCCGAGATCGCGGCGGGCGGCGGACGCGCGGTCTTCCAGCATACCGACGTCGCCAGCGACGCCGCCATCAAGGCGCTGATCGATCGCGCGGTGCGCGAGTACGGGCGCCTCGACATCACCTACAACAACGCCGGTATCGGCGGAGCGACCGGCCGCCTCGAAGAGATCACGGCGCCCGACTGGGACAAGAGCTTCGTCATCCTGACGCGCGCCGTCTTCCTCGGCATCAGGTACTCGATTGAGCCGATGCGCAAGGTGGGCGGCGGATCGATCATTTCCACTTCATCGATCGCCGGCCTGCGTGGTGTCGCCGGACTGCATGCCTACAGCGCCGCGAAGGCTGCCGTAGTCAGTCTTACCGAAAGCGCCGCGATCGAACTCGGCCGCGACCGGATTCGCGTCAACTGCATCTGCCCCGGCGGAGTCGTCACGCCCCTGGTCTACCGCGGGATGCGTGGTGGCGAAGACGCGGCCCGCAGCAGCATGGCGAAATCGCAGCCGATTCCGCGCGCGGGACGCCCCGAGGATATCGCCGCGATGGCGCTGTTCCTGGCCAGCGATGACGCGGAATGGATCACCGGCACCGCGATGGTGGTTGACGGCGGAATGAATACCGGCAACACCCGGATCAAATTTGGCACTGGGTTTTCGGGTCCGTCATTCGAGCGTCCCGATCGTACCAATAGCTAGTCGAAGCGCTGTGAAAACTCTAAAGCTGGACTGGCCAGGTGATGCGTCGACTGTGGCGGTAGTGACGCTCAATCGTCCGGGCGCGCTCAACGCGATGAACACCGAGATGATCGAGGAGCTGCTCAATCTGTTCCGCGAACAATCCTACAACGACGCGTTGCGATGCATGGTTATTACGGGTGCTGGCAGCCGCGCTTTTTCCACCGGCGGCGATCTCAAGGAGCGCAATGGCATGTCCAGCGATCAGTGGCATCGACAGCATCATCTGATCGAAGACGCGTTCCGGGCGCTGTGGGATTTTCCGATCCCGGTAATCGCAGCGGTGGAAGGGTATGCGTTTGCCGGCGGCTGCGAAATCGCACTCGGCACCGACTTCATCGTCGCGTCGGACACCGCCGAGTTCGCGCTCAAGGAAGTCACTCGCGGCATCATGCCCGGCGGCGGCGGAATCCAGCACCTCGCGCGATGCATCGGTGTGCGCCGCGCCCGCGAGTTGATTTATACCGGACGTGCGATCGACGCCGCGACCGCCTACGAGTGGGGCTTGGTAAACCGGGTCGTCGCGGCCGGTCGCGCATTCGAGACGGCGATCACATTGGCCGAACAGATTGCCGCGAGCGCTCCGCTGGCCGTGCGAACGGTGAAGGTTGCGCTCGGGCGCGGCGAGGACTGCGATTTCAAGACCGGCTATGCGCTCGATATCGCCGGATACAACAATCTGGTGGGCAGCGAAGATCGGCTCGAGGGTATCGCGGCCTTCAACGAAAAGCGCGCACCCATCTGGAAAAATCGCTGACGCTGGGCGCGGCGTCTTAACAATTCGCCGAACGATGGGTTAAGTTGCAAGCCATGGATTTCGAACTATCCGATAGCCAAAAAGAGATTCGCGCCGCGGTCGCCGCCGCGTGCGCGCGGTTCGGCAACGATTACTGGCGCTCGTGCGACGAGCGCAACGCTTATCCCGACGAGTTCGTCAAATCGATGAGCGAGGCCGGATGGCTGGCCGCGCTGATCCCGCAGGAGTACGGCGGCGCGGGGCTCACCATGCTCGAAGCGTCGCTGATCCTCGAGGAGATCAATCACAGCGGCGGCAATGCAGTCGCCTGCCACGCGCAGATGTACACGATGGCGGCAATACTCAAACACGGCAGCGCCGAGCAGAAGCGGCACTACCTGCCGCGCATCGCGTCGGGCGAACTGCGGCTGCAATCATTCGGCGTCACCGAACCCGACGCGGGATCGGAAACTCCGCGTATCAAGACGTTCGCGCGCCGCGACGGCGACAGCTACGTGATCAACGGACAAAAAATTTTCACCTCGCGCTACCAGCATTCGGACATGCTGCTGCTGCTCACGCGCACTACGCCGTTCGACCAGGTGAAAAAGAAAACCGACGGCATGAGCCTGTTCCTCGTCGATATCAAGGAAAGCGGCAGCGCGCTCAAGGCGGTGCCGATCGCGACGATGGTCAATCACGGGACCAATCAGCTCTTCATCGATAATCTCGTTCTCCCGCGGGCGGCGCTGGTCGGAGAAGAGGGCAAAGGATTTTCCTATCTACTCAGTTCGCTCAACGCCGAGCGCATCCTAGTCGCCAGCGAATCGATCGGCGATGGCCGCTGGTTCGTCGAATTTGCGACGCAATACGCCAATCAGCGCCGGGTTTTCGACCGACCGATCGGCATGAACCAAGGCGTGCAATTCCCGATTGCCAAGGCCCACGTTTCGGTGCGGGCGGCCGACCTGATGAGATTCAACGCGGCGGCGCGTTTCGACGCTGGGGTTTCGTGCGGCGGCGAGGCGAACATGGCGAAATACCTCGCGTCCGAAGCCGCATGGGAAGCGGGCGAAGCCGCAATGACCACGCTGGGCGGGTACGGCTTCACCAAGGAATATCACGTCGAGCGAAAATGGCGCGAGGCGCGTCTCTATCGCACCGCGCCCATCGCCAACAACCTGGTCCTGAGCTTCGTCGCGGAGCATCTGCTCGGCCTGCCCCGCTCATACTGAGGCGATCGCGCTGATCGTGCGCGAGCGAGCGGCCTGGCGTTGCGAAAACGAGTATCAGAAATACGCCAAGCTGCCGCTCGTTCCGCTGCTCGTAACGCCCGACGATCAAAGCCTTCAGGATTCCACGCCGATCACCGATCACGTCGACACGTTTCATCCGCTGCCCTCGATTCATCCGGCTGATCCGATCGCGCGGTTCATCCCGGTATTGATAGAGGAGTTCGGTCCTGAGCGGGCTTGCGCACGCCGGAGCCTCAGCGGCCGCCGGTGCTGCAACTTGACGCGTATGCTCTCCTACCTTCTCGCTTTGAAAGTGAACATATCCATGAGATCGCCGATCGCGGGACCGTTAGTCGGAAAATACGGGGCCGACGAAAGGCTAATTGGATTAGGCAGGTTGTCGCGGCTCCGCTTGGAGAGCGGTTTGAGTCTCCAGTTGCGCTCGATGAACTTGATAATCGATGCGTGATCCGAATACGTATGGTCAACATATCCGAATTTTGCGTATGGGGAGACCGCTATCATTACGGTGCGCGGACCATCGCCGAAGAAGTCGATCGGTTGTATAAATCCGGAATCGTACTCACCGCCGGATTCGTCAAACGTGATTAAAATAGCGGTGTTCTTCCATAGTTTCGGATTAGTCTGCACCGCCTCTATGATCCGCTGGGAAAACCCCTCGAACAGCGGTGGCGTCGAGCTTCCCGGATGACTGTCGAGCAGGACGTCAGGCTTCACGAATGAAACGGCGGGAAGCTTGCCGCTGTTTACGTCAGCGAAAAAGACGTCCAGATCGGCCAGGTTGTTCTTAAGCGGGCCGGTCATGATTGAGCGCGAGAACTGAAACGGATTGCAGATTGCGCAGTATAATTCGTTGGCCAGGGCCGGGGCATCGGCTGAATTCATCCCCTCTCCGTAGTATTTCCACGAGACCCGCTTCGCGGCCAACGCATCGCCGATCGTGCGCACGGTTTGCGGACCAATGGCAAAGGCGGGCCCGTTGGGAAATTCGTTGCCCTGCTGGATCGGATTTCCCAGATGGTCGTAACTCGGATACTCATTGTCAACCTGGTAGTAATTACCAGGTGCGCAATTGCCGTCGTTGAATGGCAGATACGGAAGCCCGCCAAGATAGCCACCGATCGCATTCACACCGGGCTGCGTGTTGTCCGAGCAGTCGACGAAGCCACCGGTGCTGGTGCTGCCGAGATCGCCGTCGGCGGGACGGTCGTTGGTATAGAAGTTATTACTACCCGCCTGGGGATTCGGATTTTCGATCAGATTCCCCGATGGAGTCGCGGGGTTGCCGTTGCTGTCGGTGTAGTAATAGATATCCGCCGTGCCGATCGACTGCGAGTTCGGACCCGTCCCGCCCATCACGAACTGATGATAGTTGTCGTTAAGTGCGTAGCCCTGGGCGAGCGCCTGAAAGTATGGGTAATCGCCGGCGGCCATGTTGTAAAAGCCCATCGCGATCCCGCCCTGGAAGGTGCCCTGGTCGTCGGTGGGCGGAAGGCCGTTTGCCGTGATCTGCCAACCAACCGTAGTGGCTACCCAGCTATAGAGGTCATGTGCGCATCCCGAGGGATTGCCGGCGCTCATATTGGCGACGCTACAATCATTCTGCTGCCACATCTGGAAAAATCGATGCGCCGGGTCGCCGGCATTATCGGTGAACTGGGTCGGCGTTATCGATGATTTGAGAGTCGGCGCCGGACAGGCATTCAGCCTCGATGCGCCAACTAACGAATAGGGCCCGTCGGGTAGATCAGACGGGTAGCGGCAGTCCGGCGCCGGAAGCATGGAGAGCCCGAGCGGTACTCCATAGAAGGCTTGTCCCGTACCGCCGGCCGACAACAGGAACTGCGCCGTGGGTTGCAGCCCGTAATCAGCGCAAAAGAGAATCCCTGACGGATCTTTGCCGAATTCGAGCAGCAGGGTAGAGAGGTCGCAGGGCGAGACCGGCAGCGCGTTGAGCGTGGTACTCGGTTGCGGCAGCACGGAGAACGCTCCGGTCTGCGTGGGACTTAACTGGTAGGTTGTTGGATCGTTCGCTTGATTCTGCTGCGCGAGCGCGAAATTCGGACCCGGCAAACCGGCCTGATTGACGATCCCCAGCGAGAGCAGATTCCATACGTGCTGGCTCGGATCGGGTGGAACATAGGTCGCAAATACATTATCGAAGCTGCGATTTTCACCGATCACAACGATCAGATGCTTGATCGGGGTGCGCGTCTGGTTGGAGTTTCCGATTCCCGCCGCGTAGCCGAAATTACTCGCCATCAAGAGAGCGACCAACGTGAGTGTGACCGATCGCAATCCACGAGTTGCTCTGCTCATTCTCCACCTGCCTTCGCTATCGAAGCCAATATGCCCTGGCTCGGCGTATCGCTCGCAAGACTGCCTGATCGATTATGAGTTGTCGAGACGCGACGCCACCGTGCGTGCGATTCCGAATCGAGACCGGATCGAGCGGGCGCGCCGTCCGCGCTCCGAGCGCCTGTGCAGCGACGAAACAATGTTTCCTTGGGTGCGGCGCAGCGCACGCGAAGTACCGCCGCGCGCGCCCAACCGGTTTCAACGATTGCATGGAGCGCCGGTTTTGAGATACTCAATGCGTCGCCACTCCATGCGCAGGAGAAATTCGCTTATCGAGGCGCGCGCCGATCCTTGCCGCGATATTTTTCTTCTTTCTACTAGTCTGCCGGCGCCGCCGGGCGAGCCGGTAGCCGACTGCGGTAATTAATTATGAAAACGCCGAATTTCGACAGCCGAATGAACCAGCCGGAGTTGGAGCGGGTCCGCGCCGAAATCCGCGAATTTTTGGCCAACGACCCTTCGATCGCGAAACCGCACGCGGACTCCTGGAGCCATTTTGACGCAGCCTTCAGTGGCCGCCTGGGACGCGCCGGGTATATCGGAATGACGTGGCCGAAGCGCTACGGCGGCGGCGAGCGCAGCTCGCTCGAACGCTATGTGGTGATCGAGGAACTACTCGCCGCGGGTGCGCCGGCCGCCGCCCATTGGATTGCCGATCGGCAGACCGGCCCGCAATTGCTGCGCTTCGGGACCGAGGCGCAGCGTCAGCAGGTATTGCCGGCGATCGCGCGCGGCGAATGCTTTTGCTCGATCGGAATGAGCGAGCCGGACAGCGGCTCCGACCTGGCCAGCGTGCGGACGCGGGCGACCCGCACGGGCGACGGCTGGGTGATTAACGGGCGCAAAATCTGGACGTCGTACGCGCATCAATCGCACTACGTCCTGATGCTCTGCCGGACCAGCGATAACCCTGCCGCTCGCCAGCAGGGGCTGAGCCAGATCCTCGTGCCGCTCGACACGGCCGGGCTGAGCATCCGCCCGATTATCAATATGGCCGGCGCCCACGATTTCAACGAACTGCTGTTCGAGGACGTACAGGTTCCGGCCGACGCGCTGCTCGGCAGCGAAGGCAAAGGCTGGGACCAGGTAATCAGTGAACTCGCTTTCGAGCGCAGCGGCCCCGAGCGTTTCCTGTCCTCGTTTGTGCTGCTGGAGGCCTTCGCCGAGCTGGCCCGGCAGCAGCCCTCGGCCGAAAGCGCGACGCTAATTGGCTCGATGATTTCGCGGCTGGTACCGCTGCGCGGGATGTCGATGTCGATTGCGGCGCGGCTGGGCCAGGGTGAGTCGCCCAATTTCGAGGCCGCCCTGGTCAAGGAGATGGGCTCGCTCTTCGAACAGGATATCGGCGACCGGCTGCTCGGCGAAATCGTTCCGGCGGCCGATCCAACGTCGGACGACAAGTTCAAGCGGCTGCTGGCGGAAGCTGTATTGCATGCGCCGTCGTTCTCGATCCGGGGCGGAACGCGCGAGATATTGCGGGGCATAATCGCCCGCGATTTGGGGTTACGCTGATGAGTGATATCGCGATGATCGAAGATACCGTGCGGCGCACGCTCGCCGACGCGCTGACCGCGAATGTAATCGAGGCCGCGGAACACGGCGCGTGGGCCGGCACGCTCTGGGAGCGGCTCGAAGCGCAGGGCTTCCTGCAACCGGCGGCACTCGCGGAGAGCGGTGATCTGGGCGAGGGGCTTGAGATCGAGGCTGCGGTACTGCGTGCGGCAGCCGCGTCCGCCCTGCCCTTACCGATCGCCGAGACCGCGCTCGCCGGATGGTTCCTCACGCGCCACAATCTCGAGACTCCGACGGGCCCGCTGTCGATCGCTTCATTCGCCGAGAACGAGTCGCTGTCGATGGCCGACGGCCGCGTCAGTGGTCGCCTCGAGCGCGTGCCGTGGGGGCGCAACGCGGTTGGAGTCGTCGCGATCGCGGGTGGCGCGATGCTACTGCTCGATCCGCGCGCCGCGGCGATCACTCCCGGCGCCAACATGGCGGCCGAGCCGCGCGATACGATCGAGTTCAGCAAGACCAAACCGATTGCGATCGGCGGTGCGGCCGATCGCGAGCAGATGCTCTGCCGATGCGCCGCGGTGCGCGCCCTGCAGATGGCGGAGGCGGCGGCGCGCGCCCTGGAAATCTCAGTGGAATATGCAGGCCAGCGCAAGCAATTCGGCAAGCCGATCGGCGGCTTTCAGGCGATTCAGCATCAATTGGCCGCCGCCGCTGGCGAAGTCGCGTCGGCGCGCGTTGCGGCGCGGCAGGCCTATCTAGCATTGGCCGCCGGGCAGAACGTGGTCTTTGCCTGTGCGATCGCCAAAGCACGCGCCAATGATGCTGCCGGTACGGTCGCCCGCATCGCCCATCAGGTGCACGGCGCGATCGGCTTCACCCAGGAATATCAGCTCCATCGCTTCACCCGGCGCATCCAGTCGTGGCGCGGCGAATTCGGCGCCTCGGCGCTCTGGAATCGGCGGCTGGGCGAGATGGTTCTTGGCGCACCCGATCGCACCCTATGGTCGATCGTCGCCTCGGGAATCTGAGTCTCGAACGCCGGATCGCGGCGCCTCAGGAGAAGTGCGGCATCACCTTGTTTGCAAACAGATCGAGTTCGTCGACGACCTCGTCTTGCTCGAGGTATCCCTGACCGATCTGGAGATGGACCTCGTTGAAGCGCAAGGCGTTGAAGGCCGTCTCGATCTGCCGGCTGACCTCGTCCGGCGTCCCCACGATCGCCATCGGCCGCGCCTGATCGAACGGCAGGAACCATTGATCCCACACCCACCAATGCTCCTCGAGCTTTTTCAGCGCGCGCTCGCGGTTGCGGTCGATTGAGATAATCCCGCCCCACGCTGCGATATCGTCCTGGGCGACGGTGCGGCCGGCGCGGTCGGCCTCCTCCTTGTACGCATCCCAAAGCCCTTTGCAGAATTCCAGATTGTTGGCCAGAACGATCGGCTTGCCGCCCTCGCGCGCCCAGAAGCGAATCGTCCGCATGCTATGGGCAAACGCGCCGTACAGTTTCGGATGCGGCTTCTGATACGGCCGCGGGGCAATCCCGATTTTGGTGACGCGGCCGTCCGGCTCAACCCCTTTGCCATACTTGAGATAGGCCGGATGCGGTTGCACCAGGTCTTTGGGCGGAAACGTCCAGTATTTGCCCTCGTAGCTGAAGACCTCGTTGGTCCATGCGGTCTTCACGATCCGCACCGATTCCTCGAAGATCTCGCGGTTGATCCGATCCTGTTCGTCGCGCCGCTTGGCCAAATCCGGAGTGGTCGCCCGGGCGCCCGGCACCGCTGCATAATTCTGGAACCATCGCGCCTGGTAGCCGCGGGTGAAGCCGACCGCCAGCCGTCCCTTGAGCACGTGGTCGAGCGTCGCGATCTCTTCCGCCACGCGCACCGGATTATGCGTCGGCAACACGTATCCGAGGGTATTGGCGCGCAGCCGTTTCGAGTTCATGCCGATGAACATGCTCGACATGCCCGGATGATTGGTCTCCTCGAAACCTTCGATTTGCAGGTGATGCTCGTTGTGGCCGTAGCCGGCATAGCCGAGTTCGTCCGCCGCCCGCACGTACGTGCGAACTTCCTCCAGGTAGCGCTGGTACAGGTCATCGCGCTGACCGGCCATCCCCTGCTCTAATTCTTTCCGTCTTCCGACTGCGCCCGCCTGGATCAGATGAAATTCCATTCGCTTGCCCCTCGCCCGGCTCCCGACAATTTCCACCAACGATCGCGGATCACGTTCGATCCGTTACGACATTTAGTCTGCAATGATTTATTTTTCCAGCGGATGAGCGCAGCCTTGCGCCACCGTCCGGCGCCTCGACATTCAGCCAAGGCAATGCCATATCAAATTGAAGGACAATTTCCGCATTGTGACATGGCTAAAATTCTCGACGGTATTCGCGTCTTCGATCTGACGATCGCGGCGGTCGGCCCGTGGGCCACCAAGCTGCTGGGCGCGATGGGCGCCGACGTGATCAAGGTTGAAGCGCCCGGCGGCGATCGCCTCTCGCACGCCGTCCCGCCGATGATCAAGGGCAGCTCCGTGCTCTACATCTCCGCCAATCACAGCAAGCGGATGATCGAACTCGACCTCAAGCGCGAGGCCGACCGCGCGATCGCGCTCAAGATTATCGCGCGCAGCGATGTCTTCGTGCAGAACATGCGGCCCGGCACGGTCGAGCGCCTCGGCCTCGGCTACGACGTCGTCGCCAAAGTTAATCCGCGGATGATCTACGTCGCCGCGTCCGCCTATGGGCGCATCGGCCCGATGGCCGGCGAGGCCGGAATCGATCCGACCGTGCAGTCGTTCTGCGGCTGGTGCGGTATCACCGGCCCCGATCATGGACGCGGCGAGCTGTTCCGCCATCTGGCGCATCTCGATCTCACCACCGCATCCACGATTACGCAGGCCGTGCTGCAGGGGCTGATCGCGCGCGAGCGGACGGGACGCGGCCAACTGATCGAAATCGAGATGCTGACCGCCGCGATGGCGCTACAGACGACGCGGCTCGCCGAATACTTCGCCACCGGCGAGCAGCCCGCCCCGCTCGGCAGTGCCGCATCTACCACCGCGCCGCATCAGGCGTTCGAATGCGAGGATCGCAGATACCTCGCGATCGGCGTCGAGCGCGACGAACAATGGCCCGGCTTCTGCCGCGCCCTCAAGCTCGACGATCTGATTTCCGAACCGCGCTTCGCCACCAATCCGCTCCGCGTCAAGCATCGCGCCGAGTTGGTCCCGCTTGTCGCCGAGCGCGTCAAGACCAAACCGTCGGCGTGGTGGACGATCCGCCTGAACCATGAAAACGTGCCCAACGGCCCGTTCCTCACGTTCGCGGAGCTGCGGCGCCATCCGCAGGTCCTCGCCAACGGCCATATCGTCGAAATCGATACGCCCCACTGGGGCCGGATGCACGTCGATGGCCTGCCGTGGAAATTCGATGCCACGCCGGCCGGCCCGATTCGCGCGGGTGGCAAGCCGGGCGAGCATACCGTCGACGTGCTGGCGGAACTCGGCATTGTCGACGAGCGCGACGCCGGCCGCTTGCGATGAGCCACGCGGGCAGTCTCGACGGCTTTCGCGTCATCGATCTGACGCAGGGTCTATGCGGTCCCTTCTGCACGATGCAGCTTGGCGACGCCGGCGCCGAAGTAATCAAGATCGAGCCGCCCGCCGGCGACTTCGCGCGCCGGATGGGGCCGCCCTTCGTCGCTGGCGAGAGCGCGGTTTTCCTCAGCCTCAATCGCAACAAAAAGAGCGTCGTGCTCGACCTCGAGACCTCCTCGGGCCGCGCTGCCGCCGCTCGGCTGGCGCGCGACACCGACGTACTCGTCGCGGATTTCGCGCCCGGCGCGGCCGACGGATACGGCCTCGCCTACGGTCAGCTTCGCGCGGCCAATCCGCGACTTGTCTATTGCTCGATTACTCCTTTCGGCGAGGACGGACCACTGCGTCACAGCCCCGGTGCCGAATTAGTCATTCAGGCGATGGCCGAATACACCGCGTCGTTGGGGCAAATCGGCGACCCGCCAGTGCGCGTCGGCGCCGACATTGCGAGCCTCAACACCGGAATCTTCGCCGCGCAAGCGATTCTAGCCGCGCTCTTTCATCGCCTCAGATCCGGTGAAGGCCAACGCGTCGCGGTGAGTGAATTCGGCTCCCTTCTGCATATGCGCGGGATCATGTGGACCTCGATGAGCGACCCCGACGATTGGTACGGCTTTCATCTCGACCACTACACCAAGCCGCACGATCACGGCTATCGCACCAAAAACGGCTCGATGTACTTCATCTTGCGGCGCGGCAGCAGCGAGGACTGGGACCGCCTGATAATGGAACTCGGAATGGAGGAAGTGCTCGCCGACCCGCGCTTTGCCGATTACGGACGCGCCGCGACCAGTATCGGCCGTTACGCGACCGAGGTGAAACCCATTTGGGAAAAGGCCTTCGCCAATCGCACCCGCGAAGAGCTTGTCGACCTGATCAAGAGCGTCGGCGGTGACGCCGTACCGATCATGGATTACCCCTCACTGACGACACATCCACAGACGGCAGCTCTGGAAGCCACTGCGGAAGTCGATCATCCGACCGCCGGCCGCTTCACAACGGTGCGTCCGGTCGCGCGCTTTTCGGCTACTCCGGACTCGATCCGAATCCCGCCGCCGACCCTTGGCCAGCATACCGATGAAGTCCTGCGCCCCGCCGGCATCGCGCCATCCCGATCAAATACATAGACTCACATTGACTATTTTAATGAAATTGATCAGTTACACTCACAAGCACGAACGTAACAGTTTCACATCCCGGAGGCAGTCGTGATCGTCCACGCGCGCAAAACCTACAAGATCGTAACTGAGAAAAGCGTTCCGATGAAGACGCGGGACGGAGTCACGCTATATGCGGACGTGGTCCGGCCCGACGCCCCCGGACGCTTCCCCGTCCTGCTCTGCCGCACGCCCTACAATAAAAAAGGTACCGACGACCCCAACGGTCCGACCTACCTCTTCGCACGTTATGGCTATGTCTCGATCACGCAGGACTGTCGCGGCCGTTTCGAGTCCGAAGGCGAGTACGACACGATCTTCCAGGAAATTGCCGACGGTTACGACGCGGTTGAATGGGCCGCGCGTCTGCCATGGGCCAACGGCCGCGTCGGTACCACGGGCCAATCCTACCTCGGCCTGACGCAGTATATGATCGCGTGCAACGATCCGATGCCGCCCTCGCTGCAGGCCATGGCGCCGGTCTCGGCGTCGTCGGACTACCATGCAAGCTGGATCTACCACACCGGCGGCGTCTCCCTGTGGGGATGGATGATCCCGTACGCCATCTTCAAGGGCCTCAACACGCTCAAACGGGCGAAGCGCAATGACCTTTTTGAAAAGATGAAAGAGTATGTCGAAGGCGGCGAGTTTCCGATCATGCGGCAGACTCGCTTCGGTCTTAACGCCTTCACTCCCCTCACCGACAAATGGTATCGCCATCTCCCGATCAAGGACTGGGTCGGGCTGCTCAAGGAGACCGCCCCGTATCTCGCGGATCATATCGCGCATGCCAACGACGGCGAGTACTGGCATCGCGCCAACGTCAATCGCCATGCCGCGAGCGTCAGCGTGCCGATGCTGCATGTCACGTCATGGTATGACATTTTCGGCGAAGGTGGTCAGTCCGCCTATCGCAGTATCAAGGACAATAGTAAGTTCGAGAATGCGCGTAATGGCCAACGGCTGATTATTGGACCCTGGGGACATCTGCTCCCGTATCATGTGCCGAACTCGCGCGGAACCGGCGATATCGATTTCGGACCGGCCGCCCTGATCGATCTCAATGAGACTCTGTTGCGCTGGTTCGACTACTGGCTCAAGGACATCGACAATGGAGTAGTCGATGAGCCGCCCGTCACCGTTTTTACGCTGGGCGAGAACCGCTGGCAATCGCTGTCCGATTGGCCACCGCCCAATATGCGCCAGGTGCGTTATTTCCTGCACAGCGACAAAAGCGCCAATACTCTTAGTGGCGACGGCGCTCTCTCAACCGTACCGCCCGACTCCGAACAAGCCGACACCTATGTCTACGACCCGAATGATCCCGTGCCGTCGATGGGCGGTAACAATCTGGCTATTGATATGGGCGTGCAAGACCAACGTCCGGTCGAAGAACGATCCGACGTACTGGTCTATACCTCCGATCCGCTCGAGCAGCCTTTGGAAATTACCGGACCCGTGAAGGTCGCCCTGTGGGCCTCGTCGTCAGCCATCGATACCGACTTCACCGCGAAGCTCGTGGACGTGCATCCGAGCGGCTACGCGCAGAACCTGGTCGACGGCATCCTTCGCGCACGGTATCGCGAATCCGAGAGCGCGCCGAAGATGATGCAGCCGGGAAAGCCTTATCTCTTCACGATCGATTTGTGGGCCACCAGCAACGTCTTCCGCCCGGGCCATTGTATCCGGCTCGAAATCAGCTCGAGCAACTTTCCGCGCTTCGATCGCAATCTCAACACCGGTGAGGCATTCGGCGAAGGATCGAAACCCATTTCCGCGCGCCAGACCATATTTCACCAGGCCGCGATGGCTTCCTGCGTCCTGCTTCCGGTCATCCCGCGGTAGGCCGGGGGCGGGTCCGCGGCCGATCAGCGCGTCGCGACCGCGGGATCGCTCAGCCGCGGCAGCCTGAACCAGACCTCGTTGCAGGTCTCCATCTCGTCGGTGTCGAGCGTCAGTTCGGTGGCCGGCACGGATTCACGGAGCTGCGCCGCGGAGGTCGCACCGACGATTGCCGACGTCACGTCAGGTTGCGCCAATACCCAGGCGATAGCCACTCGAGTGAGCGACTTGTTGCGCTTCGTAAAGTAATTATGCAGATGTTCCACCGCCTCGAACTGAGCGTCCTGCCAGTAGCGCTTATGGTAGATTGACTTGGTATGCCCCGACAGAAATCCAAACCGCGTCTCGCGCGGAGGCTGCGCGCCCGCATGATATTTGCCGGTCAAGAATCCGCCGGCCAGAGGATTATAGGCGATTACCCCAAGGCCGTGATGATGGCACAGCGGCAATATCTCATTCTCGATTTCGCGAAATAGTATGTTGTAGCGCGGCTGTATGCAGTCCATCCGCGCCAGTTCGTGCCGATCGCTTATCGATAGCGCCGTCGCGAGGAGCCACGCCTTGAAGTTCGAGCATCCGATATAGCGAACCTTGCCCTGATGCACGAGATCGTCAAACGCCCGAAGCGTTTCGTCGATCGGCGTTTCCGGATCCGGTGCGTGCGCCTGGTACAGATCGATGTAATCTGTTTGCAGGCGGCGCAGGCTGCCCTCGACGGCGTCGAAGATGTGCTTGCGCGAAAGCCCGCCGTCGTTGGGTCCGGCGCCCATCGGCACCCAGCATTTGGTCGCGAGCACGATTTGGTGGCGCCGCCCTTTCAGCCATTTGCCGACGATCGTCTCGGTGCTGCCGACGGTTTGCAGCGTACCGCCCATCGGATAGCCATCCGCGGTGTCGAAGAAATCGATTCCCAGTTCGAGCGCCGCGTCCATGATCGCGAAGCTGGTCGCTTCGTCGCATTGCTTGCCAAAGGTCATCGTGCCGAGGCAAATTTCCGCAACCTTGAGTCCCGTGCGCCCCATTCGTTTGATTTTCATCGCCAGCCTGTCGCTCCCGCGTCGTGTGTCTCAACTATCGCTTAGCAAATTTCGTCCGCTTGCTCCTATCGATCGACCTCTCGTATTGGTTAGATCACGTCTTGCACCTCACGCCGTGGTGCGAAGGGAGTCTGAGTTATGGCGAGTGGAGCCGATTTTTCCGGCCGGGTCGATGAAGCGTGGCTGGCGCGCCAGCGTGAAGAGATTATTGACCCTGAACTTCCGATCGTCGATCCACATCATCATTTATGGAGTCGCGACGGCAACGATTATCTCTTTCCCGAATTGCTGGCCGATTTATCGAGTGGCCACAAGATCCGCGCGACGGTCTTTGAGGAGTGCGGCTCGATGTACCGCGCCGACGGACCCGTCGATCTGCGTTCGCTCGGCGAGACCGAGTTCGTTACCGGCGTGGCCGCGATGAGCGCCAGTGGCGGCTTCGGACCGACGCGCGCCTGCGCGTCGATGGTCGGGAACGTCAATCTGCTGCTCGGCTCGCGCGTCGAACCGATCCTCGAGGCCCATCGCGCCGCCAGCGGCGGGCGCTTTCACGCGATTCGGTTTTCGACCGCGTGGGATGCGGATGAACGTGTACACCAGACCGTGCCGAGTCCCGGGATGCTGGCCGACACGCGCTTGCGCGACGGCTTCCAATACCTGTCGCGCTTCAATCTCGCCTTCGACGCATGGGTTTACCATCCGCAGTTGAACGAGGTCGCCGCGCTGGCCGCAAGGTTCCCGCAGACCCCGATCGTCCTGAACCATTTCGGCAGTCCGATTCTGGGCGGCCCCAACGCCGGTCGCACCGCCGAGGTCTTCGCCGAATGGCGTGCCGGCATGACCGCGCTCGCCCGTCACGAAAATGTCCACGTCAAGCTGGGCGCGCTGCCGGTGCGGCGTTCCGCATCCGCGCGTCAGGCCGGCGCCCCGCCGCTCTCCTCGGAGGAGATCGCAGCGGCGTGGCGCCCGTTCTTCGACCTGTGCGTCGAACAATTTGGCGCGCGCCGATGCATGTTCGAGAGCAATTTCCCCGTGCAAAAGCGCTGGTGCAGCTATGCCGTGTTCTGGAACGCCTGCAAGCGTCTCGCGGCGCGCGCCTCCGCCGGCGAAAAGTCCGCACTCTTCAGCACGACTGCCGCGCGCGTCTATCGCGTTCCGATTGAGATCGCCTGATCGGCGACGCTAACGTTAAGCGCGCCACGAGCGCGCGATCACGGCGGCGCGATATCATGGTATTGTGATCCATGGCGACGCCGGTTCAGGCTTATTCGAGACTGCATTCGCGTGGCGGATCGGCACCGTCACCGACGTTAGCCGTCGCGACCGCCGCGAAGTTCGGAGCAAGTTTGCGGTAAGTTCGCGGCAAGACGGCAGGAAGATCGGAGGATAGGGTGTTTCAGGCGCGCAGCGTTTTTTCGCCCGACGAACTTCTGACGCTCAAGCGCAAGTCCGATTGGTACGGCGCGTGGATGATCTTTCACGCGTGGGCGGTCGTGTGCCTTGCGATGGCGATGTTCGTGAAGTGGCCCAACCCGATCACCTTTGTGATCGCCGCCGCGATTATCGGCGCGCGCCAGCTCGGCCTCGCCGTGATTTCGCATGACGCCGCGCACGGCCTGCTGTTTTCGAACATACGGCTGAACGACTTCGCCGGCACCTGGCTGACCGACTATATCCTGCTCGGCGACATGTACGCCTATCGGCGGGAGCACGTCGCCGGCCATCATCGCTTCACGCAACAACCCAACGATCCCGATATCGGCCTGACCACGCCGTTCCCGATCACGCGCGCAAGTCTCGGGCGCAAGATGGTTCGCGATATCACGGGTCAAACGGCCTACCAGCAGCGCCGGGGACTGGTGCGCCGCTCGTTCGGGCTCGGCAAAGAAATGACGGCCGCCGCGCGCCTCCGCAAGGCGTGGCTGCGCCTGCATGGCGCGATTGTCACGCACGCCGTGCTCTTCCTGATCCTCGCGATGGCCGGCTATTGGTGGCTCTATCCCGTGCTATGGCTGATCCCGTTCTTTACGTTTCAGCCGCTAATCGTGCGTATCCGCGCGATCGCCGAACATTCGATGGTGCGGAGCAAGGACGATCCCTTTCTCAACACCCGCACGACCAGGACCAACTGGCTGACGCGGGCTTTCATCGCGCCCTACTTCGTGAATTACCATCTCGAGCATCACCTGCTGATCGCGGTGCCCTGCTACAACCTGCGCAGGGCGCACGCCTTGCTGCTCGCCAAAGGATTTGGCCCGCGGATGGAAATTCAGCCGGGCTATCGCGCCGTGCTCGAATTGGCGACGTCGCCGCCGCAATCATCGACGCTCCACGCGTCCCCGGCGTAGCGACAGTCGCGCGACTGAGGCATCGATCGCCCCCGCGCCGTGCGTACGTATGCGCTACGCGACGGCGATCGGCGCGCCCCGCCTACTCGTCGCTTTCCTCGGACTCGCGGATCGCGTCGAGCATGAATACCAACGCTTCCGTCCCGGTGATCTTGCCCATCAGACTCACTTGGGAAAGCACCTTGAGCTCTTGCGGCTTGACATTATAGCGATCGAGCAGCGCGCGATTGCGCGAGAATGCCTCCCAGATATGCGACTCGTCCCGTCGATGAGTGCCCGGCCGGTACACCCCCGCGGGTGAATTTGCTTCGGTCTCGGCCAGCTTGAAGAGCCGATTCTTGTCCAGTTCGAGAATGTGGGCGACGCGGCCCAGCAACTGAAACGACGGGCGGATCGAATTGTCGGCCTCAAGCTGCGCCACGTGAGTAGCCTTCACACCCAGCGAGAGGGCAAGCTCGCGCTGCGAAAGTCCCATTTCCTTGCGCTGATCTTTGAGGAGTTGTCCCAGGGTTCGCTGATCGATTGCCGGCATCTGCCGGGAGACTCGAGATTTGATCGTGACGGACTTATCAGTATTCCGCTGCGCGCCGGTAACGTCGCGCGGCGCCTTCGCTTCGGCGTTCGCGATCGACCTGTCGCGTGGAACCGACTGCATCAGCTTCAGCACGCCGCGCAATTCACGATCGGGAAATTCAATTGCCCCTGCGATTTCCTGGATCGTCGGCACCTCGGAGGCCATGCTCCGCATTTTTTGCGAGTATTCGCGCAGCCGCGCGCTGTTCCCTGATGGATCCCCCGAGGAGATCGATTCGATCGCTTGCGCCGAGCAGGTGAGGGATTCGCTCAACATCCGCAACTCGCGGCACAATCCCTCCCGGTCATACCTGAACGCCTCAAGCGCCGCACATTCGAAGGCCTCGGGATGGGCGTCCGCCCATTTGCCCGCAGTCGATGTAACCGACTCGATCACTTCGGCCGCGATCGATTCGCCCGCGATCGATGAAGTATGGCCGGAGCCGTCAATTAGTTGCAGCACCGGGTCGACCAGGCTCGAGACGCCCCACGTCCCGTTGGTCCGCTCAAGCAGTGCCCACAGATGAATCGTGACCCGGCGCAGCCTTAGCGGCTCGACGCTCGAGGCTTGCAGCAGGTTGCGATCCTGTGGAATCAGCTCCACCTCTCCGAACGGAGTCCGAATTTTACCGACAATGCTTAGTTCCATCACTATGCTCCGAGACGCCATTCGGTACTTGCGGAAATCAGCCCGAATTAACGCATACGATTGCAGGATTAAATCGGAACCAAAGACAGCAATAGCGATGCCATCTGGGTTTTGGCTCAAAAGCTTATACTTTTCCCATCTATTTTTATCTGGCCTAACTTTTCGTGTCCGATTTTTGTTGCCATAGTGCAAATCCAATCCGAGTTCTCTAACTGGATTGTTGCAGTCGTGAAACAATTATCGAGAAATTTTCCGCCAATTGAGT
>Ga0307373_10002239_pt1 | contig 35036 bp, 28 predicted proteins | sample OX2MG_FD_202534 | JGI IMG/M metagenome (GOLD analysis project Ga0307373, IMG submission 202534) | Soil microbial communities from Risofladan, Vaasa, Finland - OX-2 | ecosystem: Environmental > Terrestrial > Soil > Coastal area > Acid sulfate soil | place: Finland: Risofladan, Vaasa | collected...
CATCGCCACCGTGCGCGCCGAGGGCGGCGGACGCTACCGGTTCTACAGTCACGAGATCGGCGAGCAGCTCGAGGCCAAGCGGCGCTTCCACCGCGACGTCATGCGCGCGCGCGAGCGCAACGAGTTCCGCCTCTACTACCAGCCGGAGGTGGATCTGGCCAGCGGGCGCGTGGTGGGTGCCGAGGCCCTGCTGCGCTGGTTTCCCGCCGAGGGCGCGATGCGCCGCGCCGCGGAGTTCATCCCCTTGGCGGAGGACACGGGCCTCATCGCCTCGCTCGACCAGTGGGCCCTGCGCGAAGCGGTCAGCCAGATCCGCCGCTGGGAGCTCAGCGGGCGCGACGTCGTGCTGGCGTGCAACCTCTCCGGCCGCAGCATGCACGAGCCGGCGCTCCTGGACGAGCTGCGCGAGCTGGTTTCGCGCAGCGGCATCGATCCCGCGCATCTTCAGATCGAGGTCACCGAAACGGTGGCCATGCGCGACGTGGCGCGCACCAGCGAGTTGCTCCAGGGCCTGCGCGCCCTCGGCATCTCCGTCGCGCTCGACGATTTCGGCACGGGATACTCCTCCCTCATGCATCTGAAGAGCCTGCCGATCGATGTGATCAAGATCGACGGGAGCTTCGTGCAGGCGCTCCCGCACCGGCGGGAAGACGTGGCGATCGTGCGGGCGACGATCGCGCTTGGTCACTCCTTGGGGCGGCGCATCGTCGCCGAGTGCGTCGAGGAGGAGGAGCAGGTCCGCTGGCTGGCGGCGCAGGGATGCGACTTCGCCCAAGGATACTGGTACGGCGAGGCGATGCCGGCTGAGGACTTCGAAGCATGGATGGACGCGAGGTAGACGAGCGCAGGGAGCGCGCCAGCGACGACGCGCGCCGGCTGCAAGTGGTCTACGCCATCCAACGTCTCCTGGCTTTGCTGCAGGACGAGCCGACGGTGTTGCGCGAGTCCTGCGAGCTCTTAGCGCAGTACCGCGGGTACGCGGGCGTCGCCATCACCTACGCCCTCCCCGAGGGCGGGGAAGAGGTGGTGGCCGCAACGGGCGTGCGCCCCGTCTCCGACGACGCCACGGAGCTGGCCATCCGCACCTGCGAGCCCGCGGTGCTGGCCCTGGCCGATCCGCTCGTCGGCGCGGTGGGCGCGGTCCCGCTGCGCATCGCCGAAGACGTCGCCGGCGCGCTGACCGCCTACCTCCCGCGCGGCTTGACCTTCGACGCCAAGGAGCTCCAGCTGCTCGTGGGGATCGCCGAGGACATCGGGCGGGCCGTCGAGTCGGTGCGCATGCGCGTCCTGCTGGCCGAGAGCGCCGCGCGCTCGCACAGCTCGCTGGGCCGCCTCGAGACCCTCTGGCGCCTGAGCACCGACCACTCCGGCGACGTGGCCGAGCAGGCCATGGCCATCCTGGCCGAGGGCACGCGCACGCTGGGACTGGAGTTCGGCGCCGTCGACCGCATCGAGGGCGAGCGCATCGACTTCGAGTGGATCTGCTGGTCCGAGCGCCACGCTGAGCCCATCATCGGCCTAGCGCTGCCGGGGACGATCGCCGAGCTCATCCGGCGCCGTCAAACCACCCTCGCGCACATCGACGACGGCGACGAGAGCGATCCCGAGCTGAGCGGGGTAGCGCTCGCGTTCTCGCTGCGCAGCGTGATCGGCACGCCCATCGCGTTCGGCAACGGCGACTATCTGCTCGTCTTCGGCTCGCGCGTGCCGCGCACGCGCCCGTTCGCCGAGGAGGACCACACCTACGTGGAGCTCCTCGCCGCGCTCTTCGGGCGCCTGCTGGAGCAGCGCCGTCAGCAAGAAGAGCTTGCGGCGCTGGTGGCCACCGATCCCGTCACGGGCCTGCTCAACCGCGCGCGCTTCATCGACGTGCTGGGCCAATCCATGGTCGAAGCGCGCGCGCGAGGAGAGGGCCTCAACCTCGTGCTCGTGGTCGTCGATCACTTCCGCGACCTGCGCGCCCACCTCGACCGCGATGATCACGACCGTATCATCCGCACCTTCGCCGACCGCCTGCGGGGCATCGTCGGCAATCACGCGCGCGTGGCATACCTGGGAACCGAGGAGTTCGCCCTGGCCGTCAACGGACCACCCGAGCGCGGCGAGCAGCTCGCGCGCGTGCTGGGCGAGGCCGTCGCATTACCCGTCAACGTCGAGGGCCGCGAAGTGCGGCGCAGCGCCAGCGTGGGCGTGGCGCTCTTTCCGCGCGACGCCGACGAGGCGGAGCTGCTCCTGGGAGCAGCCGACGCGGCCGTCGTGCGCGCCCAGCAAGAGGGCGGCGGAACGGTGCGCTTCTTCAGCGAGGAGATCGGCGAGTCGCTGCGGCTCAAACGGGCGATGCTCCAGGGGCTGCGCTACGCGCGCCAGCGCGAGGAGTTCGAGCTGCATTACCAGCCCGTCCTCGACCTGGCTGACGGCGCCGTCTCCACGGTGGAGGCCCTGCTGCGCTGGCACGACCCGCAGTACGGCTTGCGTCTGCCGGCGGACTTCATCGAGGCCGCCGAGGAGAGCGAGTCCATCCTGCCGATCGACGAATGGGTGATGCGCGAGGCGATCCATCGCTCGCGCGCCCTGGTCTGCGGCGCGCGGCGCCTGCAGCTCTCGTTCAACCTCAGCGGCAGCGCCGTGGCTCACCCCGGCACGCTTGCGCTCCTCGCGCGCATCCTGCGCGACGAAGGCGCGGACCCGGCATACCTCCAGCTCGAGATCAGCGAGCGCATCGCCTCGCGCGAGCCCGAGGCCGCCCAGCGTCTGGTGGAGGGCGTGCGGGAGCTGGGCATGAGCGTGGCCATCGACGACTTCGGAACCGGCTACGCCTCGCTCATGCTGGTCAAGCAGATGACCATCGACGCGCTCAAGATCGATCGGGCTTTCGTACGCGACCTCCCAGGATCGCCCGAGGACGAGGCGATCGTCCGCGCCACCGTGGCGCTGGGGCGCAGCTTGGGGCGCCGCGTGGTGGCGCTGGGGGTCGAGCGCGAGAGCACGGCCGCCTGGCTCACCGCCGAAGGGTGCAGCGCCGCGCAAGGCTACTGGTTCACGCCTCCGCTCCCGCAAGAGGAGTTTCTCTCCTGGCTCAGCATCCATGAGTGATGGATCTCGCCCTCTCGCTTACCGCGCTCGTGGCCTTCGTCGGTGGCGCGATCGTCGCGTGGCTGGCGGCGCGCGCCCAGCTCGCTGCGGTCCAGGCGCGGCTCGAGGCCACGCACGCCGAAGCCGACCAGACGCGCGCGGATGGCGCGAGACGCGAAGGCGAGCTCGACGAGCTGCGCCGCCGCATCGGCGAGCTGACCGCGGAGCGCGCGGCCACCGAGGCGCGGATCGCCGCCGAGCGCGAGTCGATCGAGCGTGAGCGCACGCAGCAAGCCCAACTCCAGGAGCGCTTCCGCGACGCCTTCAAGGCCCTGAGCTCCGACGCGCTCAAGGACAACAACGCGAAGTTCCTCGAGCTCGCCCAGCAGGTGATGGCCAAGACGCAGGAGGCCGCCAAGGGCGACCTCGAGCTCCGGCAGCAGAAGATCGGCGAGCTCGTGAAGCCGCTGGGCGAGAACCTCCAGCGCCTCGACACGAAGATCCAAGAGATCGAGAAGGCGCGCACCGGGACGACGGAGGCGCTCAAGGAGCAGCTCGGCGCGCTCATGCAGTCTCAGCGCCTCCTGCAGACGGAGGCGTCGAATCTCAACGCGCGCACGGGCAGCCTGGTGGAGGCCCTCAAGAATCCCACCGTGCGCGGCCGCTGGGGCGAGCTCCAATTGCGCCGCGTCGTCGAGATGGCGGGGATGCTGGAGCACTGCGACTTCGAGGAGCAGGAGACCGTCGTCGGCGATGGCCGGCGCGACCGCCCGGACCTCACGGTCAAGATGCCCGGCGACAAGCTCATCGCCGTCGACGCCAAGACCCCGCTCTCCGCCTACCTCGAAGCGATGGAGGCCGGCGACGAGCCCACGCGCCAGCGCCTGCTGGATCAGCACGCGCGCCAACTGCGCGAGCACATCGTGGCGCTCGGCAAGCGCGACTACGGGAAGATCCTCGGACACGCGCCGGACTTCGTGGTGCTCTTCATTCCCGGCGAGTCGTTCTTCAGCGCGGCGCTCGAGCGGGACCCCACGCTCATCGAGACCGGCATCGAGCACCGCGTCTTCCTTGCCAGCCCCACCACGCTCATCACCCTGCTGCGCTCCGTCGCGTACGGTTGGGGGCAGCAGCGCCTCGAAGAGAACGCGCGCGAAATCGGTAAGCTCGGCGCAGATCTCTACGAGCGGCTGGGAACCGTCGGCGACCACGTCGCGGCGCTCGGCAAGAATCTGGGGCGCAGCGTCGACGCGTACAACAAGGCCGTGGCATCTCTGGAGTCGCGTGTGCTGGTCACGGCGCGCAAGTTCAAGGACCTCCATGCCGCGCCCAAAGGCGCGGATCTGCAGCTCCTCGAGCCGCTCGAGCAGACCACACGCGCGTTGACGGCGCAAGAGCTCGTCGAGGGGGCGCCCGCGCAGCTCTACCCCGGCGAGACCGAATGAGCGCGCCGCACCCGCTGGGCGAGCACCTGCGCCGGCGCCTGTTGCGCGCCCGCGCGCACGGCCCGGCCGGCGAGGGGGCGCCGCTGCTGCGCGGCGAGGGTCTGGAGTTCGCGGAGCTGCGCGCCTACGCCGAAGGCGACGACCCGCGGCGCATCGACTGGGCGGCCACGGCCCGCTCCGGCGAGCTGCAATCGCGGGTGATGCTGGAGGAGTCCGGCCTCCACCTCTGCTGTGCCGTCGACACCGGGCCGCGCATGCTCCTGGGGCGCGCGCGCCCGCTGCGCGACGCCGCACTGGCATACGGCTCGCTCTGGCTCTCCGCCGCGCGCGACCGCGACCGCGTCCGCCTGGTGCTGGGCTCCAGACCCGTCGACCCCGGGACACTGCGCGGACCGCGCGCCGCCGCGCTCGCGCTGCGGCGCCTCGCCGCTCCCGACGCCGCGATGGAGCACGTCATCGACGGCGCCACCCTCGCCTATCTCGACGCGACCCTGGCCCCCGGAACGGCGCTGCTGCTGGTGGGCGAGTGCTACGCCATGGAGTCCTTGCTCGAGGATGCCCATCTCGCGCGTCTGCCGCTGCGCCGCCACGCCGTGGCGCGCATCGCGCGCGATCCCTGGAGCGACGGCCTGCCGCTGCGCGGCGCGGCGCTCTTGCGCGACGCAGCCGGCGGCCAACCGCGCACGCTCTGGTTCGATCGCGGTGCCGCCGCCCGCCACGCCGCGGCGTGCGCGGCGCGCGAGGCGCGCATCGTGGAGCGCATGCGCTCCTTGGGGTGGCGCGTGCGCCTCTTCGACGAGACGGCCACGGCGGCGGACCTGGTCGCGTAGGGCTCGCCGATGATCGCCTTCGGCCATCCGTGGGTGCTCGCGCTGCTGGCTCCGCTGATCGCGCTCGCATGGACGCACCACGCCGCGGAGGCTGGCTCTCGCCGGCGTGCGCTGGCCTACAGCTCGCTGGCGGCGGTCGCCCCCTTCGCCCGCGATGTCTCGCGCCTCGCCCTGCTCCCGCGCGCGCTGGGCTACGTGGGGATGGCCCTGCTCATCGCGGCTCTTGCCCAGCCGCGGGCGATGCTCTCCGTGCCGATCCACGACGTGCACGCCGTCGTCTGCATCGACACCTCCGGCTCCATGGGCGCGAACGACTTCACGCCCACGCGCGCCGACGCCGCGCGCGCCGCCGCGCGCCGCTTCGTCGAGGCCCTGCCCTCGGGGACGCGCGTGGCCGTCGTCGCCTTCTCCACGACGGCGCAAGTCGTGCAGACGCCGACGGCAGACCGCGGCGAGCAGCTCGCGGCCCTGCAGCGAATTCCCGCTCCCAACGGCGCCACCGCGATCGGCTCGGCGCTGGCCACCGCGGCGAGCCTCCTGCCCGCGCGCGGCCGGCGCGCCATCGTCCTGCTGACGGACGGCGTGAACAACCGGCCCCCCGACCCGCTGAAGGTGGCGCGCGAGATCGGCAAGCGCGGCGTCGTCGTGGACACGGTGGGCATCGGCAGCAACACGAGCACCGCCACCATCCCCGGCACCAACGAGATCGCCACGTTCGACGCCGCCGCGCTGCGAGCCATCGCCGCCGACGCGCACGGGAGCTACGCCCAGGCCTCAGACGCACGAGGCTTGGCTGCCGCGTTCGTGCGCCTGGCCCGCGGCATCTCGTGGGAGCGCCGCCCCGTCGCGCTGACCGAGGCATGCGCGGCGGCGGCGCTGCTCGCGCTGGCCGCCGGGGCGCTCGGCGGGGCCGTGATGCTCCGCGGTTGAACGGAATGCCCGAGAAGAGGAGCACGATGATCGAGTTTCCGGAGCGCCGTTTCGAGGACTACGCCGTCGGTCAAAAGACCTCGTACGCCAAGCGCATCACCGACGCCGAGATCGCCGCCTTCGCGGCGCTCAGCGGCGACGTCTACCCGCTGCATACCGACGACGCCTACGCGGCCAGGACGCGCTTCAAAGGACGCATCGCCCACGGCCTCCTCACCGCCTCGCTGCTCTCCACGGCCAACGCGCTGATGCTGGGCCTCCCCGGCGGCATCTACGTCTCGCAGAGCCTGCGCTTCCGTGCCCCCGTCTATCCGGGCGACACCATCACGGCCACCGCCGAGGTCATCGAGGTGCTCGCCCAGCGCCGCCGCATCCGTTGCCGCACCACGTGCGTCAACCAGCGCGGCGAGACCGTGCTCGACGGCGAAGCCGTCATCCAGAAGGACGACGTCGGCGCAGAGCCCGTCAGCTCTTCAGCTTCACGGGCTTGAAGATCCGGTAGAGCGCGAGGTCGTAGACGATCTTCACCACCCCCGAGACGACGAAGGGCAGCCCCAGCGCGGCGTGCTGGACGGCGATGCCGGCCAGGATGGGGGAGATCGCCTGCGCCCCGGGCCGCACGGCGTTGGTCAGGCCCGCCGCGCGCGCGCGCTCCTCGGGCGGCACGATCGCCATCGTATAGGCCTGGCGCGTGGGCACGTCCATCTGCGAGAGCGCGAAGCGCGCCCAGAGCACCACGGCGGCCAGCGGATACGTCGGCATCAGCGGCACCAGCGCCAGCAGCACGTTGGAGGGCAGGTGCGTGAAGACCATGGTGTTGAGCAGCCCGAAGCGCTCGGCCAGCCGCGCCGCCAACGGAAACGAGAACGCCGCCAGCAGGTTCGCGCCGAAGAGCAGCGTGCCCAGCGCGCGCTGGTCGACGCCGAAGCGCAGGTGGAACCAGTACGCGATGAAGCCCTGGACGACGAAGCCGCCAGCCAGGGCGTCCAGGCCGAAGAGCGCCGTCAAGCGCTCCACCACGCCGAAGCGCGGACGCGGGGCCACGGGCTCGGCGCTCGTCCCCTCGCGGGGGCGGGCCGCCGTGCGGGCGTCCGGGGGGAGCTCGACGGATGGGCCGAGCGTGGCGTACAGCCCAGCCAAGAGCAGGCCCACTGCCAGGTAGGCCCACAGCAGCGCCGCGCGCGAGACCACCGCGGCCGCCAGCGCCCCCACGGCGATGGCGAACGTCCCCACCAGATTGTAGGTCGCGAAGGCGCGCGTGCGCCGCTCCGGGGCCACGATCTGGGCCAGCATCGCCTGCTCCAGCGCCCCGAACGGCCCGACCTCGGCGGCGCTGGGGCTGATGGTTCCCAGCGCCACGGCCAGAATCAGCAGCGGCATCCCCTGGGCGCGCGCCAGCAGGATGGCCGCGAGGGCCGTGACCAGCCCGCCGCCGATCAGCACGGTGCGGCGCCCTAGGCGGTCGGCCACGCGGCTCAGCAGCACCGCCGAGAGCGCCCCCGAGACCAGCGCGATGGTGAAGAGCATCCCCACCTGCGCGGGAGCAAGCCCCTTGTCGGCCAGGAGCACCGCCAGGAAGACGGAGAGGGCCCCGTAGGAAAGCGTGCGCACGGCGCGCGCCGCGACGATGGTGCCGAACGGCATGACGAGTCGCCCACTTGCATGAGCGCTTGCGGAGGACCTGCGGCGATTGCGCCGTAATGCTGGCGGGATATGCCCGCACCCCACCGCATCCTCGTCATCGGCTCCGGCCCTATCGTCATCGGTCAGGCAGCCGAATTCGACTACGCGGGGGTGCAAGCGTGCAGGGCCTTGCGCGAGGAAGGCTGCCACGTCATCCTCGTCAACTCCAACCCCGCCACCATCATGACGGACACCGAGGTGGCCGACGCGGTCTACCTCGAGCCGCTTACCGTCGACTCGCTCGACCAGATCATCGCCAAGGAGCGCCCCGACGCACTGCTGCCCACGCTGGGCGGTCAGACCGGGCTCAACCTCGCCGTCGAGCTGGCCGAGGCCGGCGTGCTCGAGCGCCACGGCGTCCAACTGCTCGGCACGCCGCTCGAGACGATCCAGCTCGCCGAGGACCGCAAGCGCTTCAAGGAGATGATGCTCGCCATCGGCGAGCCGGTGCCGCAGAGCGCCATCGTCGAGTCGATCGATCAGGGTCTGGTGTTCGCGGAGAGCGCCGGCTACCCGCTGATCATCCGCCCGGCATACACCCTCGGGGGCACGGGCGGCGGCGTGGCCCACGACCGCGAGGAGCTCGCCGAGATCCTCCAAAGCGGCCTCGCCGCCTCGCTGATCCACCAGGTCCTGCTCGAGACCTCGCTGCTCGGCTGGAAGGAGCTGGAGTACGAGGTCATCCGCGACGCCGCCGACAACTGCATCATCGTCTGCAACATGGAGAACCTCGACCCGGTGGGCGTGCACACCGGCGACTCCATCGTCATCGCCCCCTCGCAGACGCTCTCCGACGTCGAGTACCAGAAGCTGCGCAGCGCCTCCATCAAGATCATCCGCGCGCTGAAGGTGGAGGGCGGCTGCAACATCCAGTACGCCGTCCATCCGGACACTGGCGCCTACATGATCATCGAGGTCAATCCGCGCGTCAGCCGCAGCTCGGCGCTCGCCTCGAAAGCCACCGGCTACCCCATCGCCAAGATCTCCGCGAAGATCGCGCTGGGGCGCAAGCTCGACGAGATCCCCAACCCCATCACGGGCGTCACCAAGGCCGCCTACGAACCGACGCTCGACTACTGCGTGGTGAAGATCCCGCGCTGGCCCTTCGACAAGTTCCCGTTGGCCGACACGCGCCTGGGCACGCAGATGAAGTCGACCGGCGAGGCGATGGCCATCGGCCGCACCTTCCAGCAGGCGCTGCTCAAGAGCGTGCGCGGCTTGGATCTGGGGCGCGAGACGCTCACCAAGCTCCAATTCGCCGACTGGAGCGACGAAGAGCTCCAGCACGTGCTCGCAAACGCCACCCACGAGCGCCTCTTCGCGCTGGCGGAGTGCCTGCTGCGCGGCTGGACCATCGAGCGCATCCACTCGCTCACGCAGATCGACCCGTTCTGGCTCTACGAGATCGCCGAGTTGGTGGAGCGCGAGCGCATCTTCGCCGCCGATCCCACGGAACAAGGCGCCGCGCAGCTCTACGTCGATGGCTGGTCGACGCGCGCCATCGAGCACCTGGGCGGTCCGCCCGCCACGGAGCTCGCGCGCACGCTGATCGCCGGCGGCGCGGGCGGCGACGCCTTCCGCGTGGTCGACACGGCCGCCGCCGAGTTTCCCGCGCGCTCGCCGTACTACTACCTCTCGCGCGGCGAGATGGACGAGCTGCGCCGCCCCGACCGCGAGTCGATCGTCGTCGTCGGCAGCGGACCCATCCGCATCGGGCAGGGCATCGAGTTCGACTACTCGTGCGTCCACGCCGCGTGGGCGCTGCACGAGGCGGGGCGCGCCAGCGTCATCATCAACAACAATCCGGAGACCGTCTCCACCGACTTCGACGTCGCCGACGTGCTCGTCTTCGAGCCCCCGGGGCCCGACGAGGTGCAGGCTCTCGTCCATCTCTCCGGCGCCGCCGGCGTCATGCTCTCGTACGGCGGGCAGACGGCGATCAACCTCGCCGAGGACCTCGCCGCGCGCGATGTTCCCATGGTGGGCTCGGGGCGTCACGCCCTCGATCTGGCCGAGGACCGCGAGAAGTTCGACGCCGTCCTCCAGAACTTGGGAGTCGCGCGGCCCGCCGGACGGACGGCCAAGTCGTTCCGCGAGGCGCGCGCCGTCGCCCGCGAGCTGGGGTTTCCGGTGCTCGTGCGCCCCTCCTACGTGCTGGGCGGACGCGCCATGGAGATCGTCTACAACGAGGGCCAGCTCGCGGCGTACGCGGAGTCCGCGCCGCCCATCCGGCCGGGTGCGCCCCTGCTCGTCGACAAGTATCTCGCGGGTCTGGAGGTGGAGGTCGACGCAGTCTACGACGGCGAGGAGATCCTCATCCCCGGCATCTTCGAGCACGTCGAGCGCGCCGGCATCCACTCGGGCGACTCCATCGGCGTCTACCCCACCCAGCACGTCTCCGAGGAGATGCAGCAGATCATCGCGCGCACCACGCGCGAGATCGCGCATGGGCTGGGCATCCGCGGCCTCATCAACATCCAGTACATCGTCGCCGACGATCGCCTCTACGTGATCGAGGCCAACCCGCGCGCCAGCCGGACCGTGCCGATCATCTCGAAGGTCACCGGCTGCAACATCGTCGCCGCCGCCACGCGCATCGCGCTGGGCGAGAAGCTCCGCGAGATGCCCTACGGCACCGGCCTGCTGCCGCGCGTGCCGTTCGTGGTGGTCAAGCTCCCGGTCTTCTCATTCACCAAGCTGCGCGGGGTAGAGACGATCCTGGGCCCCGAGATGAAGTCGACGGGCGAGGTCCTGGGCATCGACCTCACCTTCGGCGGGGCCCTGCGCAAGGGATTCCGCGCCGCGGGCGTGCGCGTACCCACCACCTCCGCGCGCGTGCTCGCCTCCATCGCGCACGAGGAGAAGGAGCAGGCGCTTCCGCTGCTGCGCCGCCTGGCCGAGCTGGGCTGCCGCATGCACGCCACGCCGGGAACGTGCGCCATGATGCGCAACGCGGGGCTGGCCTGCGAGCAGGTGAACAAGATCTCCGAGCCCGCGCCCACGGTGATCGACTTCATCACCTCGGGCGGCGCCGATCTGGTGATCAACAACAGCGCGGCGATGCGCGGACGAGAGGCCACCGACGGCTACCGTATCCGCCGCGCCGCCGTCGAAGCCGGCGTCCCGTGCATCACCTCCACGGACACGCTGCGCGCCCTGGTGGAAGCGTTGGAGTCTCAGCCCTCGCCGCCGCGGTCGCTGCAAGCCTACCTCGAGAGCATCGCGGCCGCGCAGGCGCTGGCCTAATCGTTATCGCCGGGGCGAGCCGCGGCGCCGCCGTGAGACTGCGCGGGTACCGTGAAGCCGGGCTGCGCCTCGGGGTGATGGATCTGTCCACCCAGGTTCGCTGCCCAGCCCATGGTCGCCAGCGCCAGGAGGTTGAGTACCAGCACGCCCGGCAGCGTGACACCGGCGGCCGCCGCGCCCGGCACGACCAGCGCCCCTACGGCAACCACGCCCAGCACCTCGGTGGCCACGAGCGCGACCTTGGAGGCGTCCTCGTGCCGGTCGATCAGGTCCTTGGTGAGCCCCGGCACGTTCGCGATCACGTCCTCGCTCTTGTCGCCCGTCAGGTAGACCGGGATGGCCGTCAAGGCAACCAGGGCGATCGCCACCAGCGCGGCGCGGCGCACTTCGGCGCTGCGCCGCACGGCGGCCCACAGCAACAGGAACGCCGTGAAGGCGAGGCCGACGACGGGTGCGTGGTTGATGATCAGATGCAGGTGCGCCACGTTCATGCCGTCACTCGTACCACCGCGGCAGGCAGGCGCGGTGAAGATGTCGGGAACGCCGCCCTCCGGCAGGAGCGCCGAGCGGGCGTTCCCAAGAACGGCCGGGTGAACGTGAGCGACGTGGAATGAGCATCTTCGTGCTCGGCGGCGGGGAGCACATGCTCGCTTTCGTGACGCAGGCTTCGGGCGAGAAGGGCCAATTGCCGGTGGTCATGGCCCCGCTGGCCTGGACGCCCGTGGGCGTGGCCATCGGGGACGCCTGGCAGCGCGTGCTCATCGACGAGGACAACGTCGCAGGCTGGGTCGATCAGACGTTCGTCCCCGAGGACGAGCGGGCGTTCATCGCCCCGCTGGGGGAGCTTGAGCTCCTGCGGCGCGTCGGCTGGCGGGACGCCGTGCCCGAGCGCTTGACCGAGGAGGAGATCCTCAACCTCGCCGACCTCCCCGAAGACGTGGTCGACGCCCTGGCCTCCCCGATGCTGCCGATCGCGCGCTGCACGGCGTGCAGGCGCAGCTGCGTGAAGGACGACTTCGTCTGGCAAGAGCGCCAGCTCTGCGCGTGGGATTGGCACCGCACCGTCTTCGGGCGGCGCGGGCCTTGGCGCAGCGAGCCCTACAACCGCATGCAGTTCTCCAGTGCGTCGGCCGCGGCGTACGTGGTTCCCGCACTCGCCGAAGAGGCGGGGGCGGAGACGCTGATGCTGCTGGGACGCGTCGATCCCGACCTCGCGTACGACGTGGTCAGCACCGTGATCGAGCGCGTCGGCGAGGGATCGTACCTCACGGTCTCCACCGACACGGGCTGGGTGCTCCTGAGAGAGCGAGCGTGAACTCGCAGGTCGACCGCACGATCGCGCGTATCCGCGTGACCTTTGCCGTGCTCTTCGCGCTCCTGGTCGCCGCGCAGATCCGGGTCCAGCTCTTCGAGGCTCCGGCGCTGGCCACCAACCCGCACAACCCGCGCCAGGCCCTGCTGGCCGCCTACCGCGGATCGATCTTGGCCTCCAACGGCGCGCCGCTGGCCGTGACGCGAGGGGGCGTGCGCACCTACCCGCTGGGCCCGGAGCTGGCCCAGGTGGTGGGCTACGCGTCGGCGCGCTACGGCACCTCGGGACTGGAAGACGCCTACGACGGCGCACTCTCCGCGACGTATGTCTCGACGGATCCCGTCGAGCAGTTCCGCCTGCTCCTCAACCCCGCGCAGCGCAAGGAGGAGCATCTGCGCGGGGCCACGATCGTGACCACCATCGAGCCTTCGCTCGAGCGCGTGCTCTTCAACCAGCTCAACCGGTACGACGCGGCGGCCGGCGTCGTCCTTGACGCCAAGACGGGGGCGATCGTCGCCATCGCGAGCATCCCGTCCTACGACCCCAACGACCTCAACGCGATCTTTCCGCGCCTGCGCGTCGACTCCGGGAGTCCGCTGCTCGACCGCGCGCTCCAGGGCCTCTACCCGCCGGGATCGACCATGAAGGTCTTCACCGCCTCGACGGCCCTCGACAGCGGAACCGTGACGCTCGCCTCCACGTTCCACGATCCAGGATACTTCCAAGTGGGCAACTTCCGGATCCACAACGACGAGGACGAGATCACCGGCACCTCGGACCTCACCACCGCCTTCGCCATCTCCAGCAACGTGGACTTCTCGCAAATCGCCATCAAAATCGGAGCGACCACGTTCTACCAGTATCTGCGCGCCTTCGGCTTCGGCCAGGACCCCGGTCTCGGGCTGCCCGTGAGCCCGGACCACCTGCCGCCCGAATCCGGGATCTACCCCGGCGAGCTGGCGCAGTTGGGCTTCGGGCAGGACGCCTTGCTGGTCACCCCCCTGCGCATGGCGCTGGTGGCGGCCACCGTCGCCAACGGCGGCGTGGAGCCCCGGCCCTACCTGGTGCGCGAGATCCGGCGCCCGGGCGGCGGCACGACCACCATCGGTCCCAGCGCCCTGGGGCAGCCCATTTCGGCGGAGACGGCCGCCGAAGTGACGAAGATGATGATCGCCGTCGTTCAACGTGGGACGGGGAGGAGTGCCGCGATTCCGGGTATCCAGGTCGCCGGTAAGACGGGAACGGCCACCAACCCCAGGGGGGCGCCGCACTCGTGGTTCGTCGCCTTCGCCCCGGCGGAGGCGCCGCGCTACGTGGTGGCGGTGGTCGTGGAGCACGGCGGCTATGGAGCCGCGGTCGCCGCCCCGATCTGCCGAGACGTGCTGACGGCGGCGCTGGGCCGCGAGTAGAAGAAGAGTGCAAGAGTCGCAACAGACGGTCTTCAACCAACGGTATCGCCTGGGAGCCCGCCTCGGCGAGGGCGGCATGGCGGTCGTCTACGAAGGCACCGACATCGTGCTGCGCAGGCCCGTGGCCATCAAGGTGCTGCGCGAGCAGTACGCCTCGGATCAGGAGTTCGTCCAGCGGTTCTATCGCGAGGCCCAGTCGGCGGCCTCGCTCTCGCACCCCAATATCGTCAACGTCTACGACGTCGGGCAGGAGGGGAGCGCCTACTACATCGTGATGGAGCTGGTCGACGGGACCACGCTCGCCGAGATGATCGCCGGCGACGGGCACCTGCCGGAGGCCGCCGCCATCGACTACGCGGCGCAGATCTGCGCGGGCCTAGCCTACGCGCACCGCCACGGTTTCCTGCACCGCGACATCAAGCCGGCCAACGTGCTGGTGACCAAGGACGACATCGTCAAGATCTCCGATTTCGGCATCGCGCGCGCCGTCTCGCAGCAGACGATGGCGGTGACGCAGCCCGGCATGGTCATGGGCAGCGTCTCCTACCTCTCGCCCGAGCAAGCGCAGGGCCACGAGCTCACGCAGGCCTCCGACCTCTACAGCGTCGGCGTGATGCTCTTCCAGATGGTCACGGGGCACCTGCCGTACGAGGGCGACTCGCCGGTTGCCGTGGCGCTCAAGCACGTCAATCAGCCGATCCCGCAGATCCCCGAGAGCGAAGCCTCGCCGGCGCTGGCGGCCGTGATCCGCAAGCTGCTGCAGAAGGATCCGAGCGCGCGCTTCCAGTCGGCGCACGAGACGGCCACGGCGCTGCGCGCCGCGCTCGAGCGTCCGAACAAGGCGGCCGTTCCGGGCGCGCACGCCGACACGAGCTACCCCTTCCCCGGCGTCGATCCGCGCGTTCCCCCGCCGCGGCCTCGCCGCGCCGCGACGGCCGAGGAGACGGACGAAGAAGAGCGCGACGACGAGCGCCAGCCGCGCAAGCGCGGCGTGGTGGGTTGGCTCCTCGCCATCGTGCTGGTGGCCGCCGCGACGGCCGTCGGCTGGTACCTCGTCGCGGGCGTCGGCTTCGGCCCGCCCGTGGCCGTTCCCGACGTCACCAACGCCATCGACACGCAGGCGGAGCAGGCGCTGACGTCCGCCGGATTCAACGTCCGCGTCCAGCAGGAAGCCAGCGACACGGTGCCCTCCTCGCACGTCATCCGCACCGATCCCGCGCCGGAGGTGCAGGCGCCCAAGGGCTCGTCGGTGGTCGTCTACGTCTCGAGCGGCCTGCCCGCGATCGCCGTGCCCGACGTGGTCGGCTACACGGTTTCGGACGCCACGCGGCTGCTGGCCAACGCCAAGCTCAAGGCCAAGGTCGCTGGCTCCCGATACGACGAGAAGATTCCGCCGGAGAGCGTGGTGGAGCAGCGTCCCGTCGCCGGCGCCAACGCCCACGACGGCGACGTGATCGCGCTCGTCGCCTCCAAGGGGCCGGCGCCGACCACGGTCCCAAGCGTCGTGGGCATGACCGTCGGCGACGCGCAGAACGCGCTGAGCAGCGCCGGCTTCAGCCTCAACGTCCTCTCGCGCCAGGCCAGCGACGCGATCCCCGCCGACACCATCATCTCGCAGGATCCGGGCCCCCGCGCCAAGGCGCAGAAGGGCGCCGTCATCAACGTGGTCGTCTCGACGGGCGCGCCTCCGGCTAGCGTGCCGAACCTGGTCGGCGGGACGCTCGATCAAGCGCAGAGCGCCCTCCAGCAAGCCGGCCTGCAGAGCACCGTGCAGTACAGCATCCAGCAGAGCTCCCCCGCAGGCAGCGTCGTCGGCCAGCAGCCCGGCCCGGGCCAGACGGTGACCAAGGGTTCCACGGTCACGCTCCTGCTCGCCGTGCCCGGCGTCGTTCCCGACGTCTCCGGCATGACGCCCGACCAGGCGCGCGCGCGGCTGAGCGCCGCGGGCTACACCGTCGGCGCCATCACCTCCGCGCCGCAGGGTCAGCCCGGCCTCGTCGTGCGCACCGATCCCCCGCAGGACACCGAGCTCTCCCCCGGACAGAGCGTGAACCTCATCGTCGGCGCCCCAGCCGGCGCCTCGACGCCGCCGCAGTGATGGGCGGCTCGGGCTTCGGGACATACAGCTCGGGGCTTCGGGACACGCGGCGTACGTGTGGCGTGATCGGCACGTGGAGTCGGCGCCGCGATGAGGTCGGGGGTAGGGATGTGATGTGGCGTTGGTGGCGGCGGCGACACGTGCCCCCTGAGGGGCCTCAAGGCGCCGCGAGAGCCCTGGATGGGCGAAGCGGCGCCGCAGCGGAGGTGACTGAGCGCGCAGGAGAGCGCGCGAGGGAACGTCCCCGAACGGGGGGATGTGTCGCCGCCGCCACCGTTGAGGCATGCCCTGCCCGCGACGGCGAGGCGGAGAGATGATCATTCTTGGGCTCGACCCCGGGCTGGTGCGCACCGGGTACGGCGTGATCGAGACGGGGACGCGAGGCGAGGAGCCGCGGCTGGTGGAGGCAGGCGTCGTGGAGCCGGGTGCGCGCGGAAGCCTCGAGGGGCGGTTGGCTCGGCTCTTCGACGGGGTGCGCGACGCGCTGATCGCGGCGGCGCCCGAGGTGATGGTGGTCGAGGAGCTCTACACGGTCTACCGGAACCCGCAGACGGCGATTCTCATGGGCCACGCGCGCGGGGTCTGCTACCTCGCCGCGGGGCAGGCCGGCATCCCGGTGGGCCACCTCGGCCACAGCGCCGTCAAGCGCGCGCTCGTAGGCCATGGGACGGCCAAGAAGGAACAGGTAGGAAAGATGGTCGCGGCGCTCCTGCACCTGCGCGCGGTGCCCGAGCCCAACGACGTCTCCGACGCTCTGGCACTGGCCTTGGCCTATGCCAACGTACGCCAACATGAGGAACGGCTGCGCTCGATCGACGATGTTCTCACGGATCACGGGTATGCTCGCGGAGAGAGGCGACGAGAAGGCGCTCGTCGAGGTGGCGGGCCTCAGCTATGAGGTCCTGCTCCCGCCGTGCGTTGCGGAGAAGCTGCGCGGCGGCGAGGGGCGCCCGGTGACGCTGGAGGTCTACAGCCAACTGCAGACCGACGGCAACGCCGGGCGGTTCGTCTTCTTCGGATTCACCAACGCCATCGAGCGCGAGTTCTTTGAGGCGCTGCTCACCGTGGCCAGCATCGGGCCCAAGTCGGCGTGCCGCGCCTTCAATGCCCCGATGCACCGCATCGCGCGAGCCATCGACGAGGGCAACCACACGTTCCTGCGCTCGCTCCCCGGCATCGGGCAGCAGAAGGCCAAGGACATCGTGGCCAAGCTCCAAGGCAAGGTCGCGCGCTTCCTGTTGATCCAAGAGGCCGAGCCGGTCGAGGTGCCGCCGCCCACGCCCGACTTCGCGCAAGAGGCGCTGGCCGTGCTGCTGCAGCTGGAGTACAAGAAGGCCGAGTCCGAGCGGATGATCGCGCAGACGCTGGAGGCCTCGCCGGAGATCCGCGACGCCGAGGCGCTGCTGGCCGAGATCTACCGCCGCCAGAAAGCGGTGACCACATGAGCGACGCGCGTAGGCGTCTGCTCTCCGGCGACGACGCGCTGCCGCCCGAGGTGGAGGAGCGCATCGTCTCGCCGCGCGAGGGCATCGAGGACGAGCTCTTCGGCGCCACGCTGCGCCCGCGCTCGTTCGAGGAGTACGTCGGCCAGCGCGACGTGGTGGAGAACCTGCGCATCGCCATCGCCGCGGCCCGCAAGCGCGGAGAGCCCTTGGAGCACGCGCTCTTCTATGGCCCGCCGGGCTTGGGAAAGACCACGCTCGCCTCGCTGATCGCGCACGAGATGGGAGCGGCGCTCCGGCCGACATCGGGCCCCACCCTGGAGAAGCCGAAGGACCTGGTCGGCATCCTGACCTCGCTGGAAGAGGGCGACATCCTCTTCATCGACGAGATCCACCGCCTGGGGCGCGTGGTCGAGGAGTTCCTCTATCCCGCCATGGAGGACTTTCAGATCGACTTCGTGGTCGACCGCGGCGCGTACGCCAAGACGCTGAAACTGCCGCTCAAGCGCTTCACGCTGGTGGGCGCCACCACGCGCGCGGGGCTCTTGACGGCGCCGTTGCGCGAGCGCTTCGGCCTGCTGGCGCACATGGACTACTACGACGTGGCCGACCTGCACGCCATCGTCACGCGCAGCGCCGGCGTGCTGGGCGTGCCCATCGAGCCGGCCGGCGCCACCACCATCGCCTCGCGCTCGCGCGGGACGCCGCGCATCGCGAACAGACTCCTGCGCCGCGTGCGCGACTACGCCGAGGTGGTGCACGACGGCGTCATCACCGCGGAGATCGCCGACGCTGCGCTGCGGCGCGAGGGCGTCGACGCGCTCGGCCTCGACCGCCTCGACCGCGCATTCTTGCAGGCCATCTGCACCACGTATCGCGGCGGACCCGTCGGCATCGGCGCCATCGCCGCCACGCTCAACGAGGAAGATGAGACCCTCGAGGACATGGTGGAGCCGTACCTGCTGAAGGTCGGCTTCGTCGCGCGCACCGCCAGCGGCCGCAAGGCCACCCCGCGCGCATTCGAGCATCTGGGCCTTTCCATGCCAGAGGCCGCCGGTCCCCAGCCGCGCCTGCTCTGAAACCTCTCAACACCGCGCGCGGCTGCTTGCGCGTTGCCGGGATCCGCCTTGGCCGGGAGACTCTCTTCCCTTTCGGCGCTCCCAGCTACAGCGGGAGTTCGATCACCTGCCGGGAGGATCGTTTCTCAACAACGCCGCCGAGCTTCGCGACCGCATCGCAACGCCACCGATGCCGCGCGACCATTGCGATCCGGAGTTCGTCCTGAGAGCAACGCAGTGAGCGTGCGAGGCATGGCACTATACGCTGACGACTCGATGATAGGGATACAAGGCCAGCGGCGAGACCCTCCGCCACCGGGGGGCCAGCCAAGCTCCGGCGCGCCGCCCGATCAGCTCGGCGAGCGGGTCGTGCAGCCGCTCTCGGCCCTTGCCAAGAAGCCGTATATAGATATACAATGGATATCATGCAAGTGACCGTCTCGCGCTGGGGAAATAGCCTGGGTATTCGCGTCCCCAAAATCGTCGCCGACGACCTCCACCTGACCGAGGGGGCGATCATCGACATCGAGCCACTCGATGGGGGATACGTACTTCGCCCCGCCGCACGGGCGCTGGTCACGCGTTGCTCCCTCGCCGAGCTGGTGAAGCAGATGGGTCCAGCGGAGCGCGAGCCGCGAGAGATCGACTGGGGTGAGCCACGCGGCGCTGAAGCGTGGTAGAGTCGCGGCCCTACGTCCCCGAGCGCGGCGACATCGTTTACGTCGGGCTCGACCCCACGCGCGGTCATGAACAGACCGGTCGGCGCCCGGTGCTCGTCGTCTCCAACCGGCTATATAACGAGCGATCCTCTCTCATCATCGCCTGCCCCCTCACCAGCCGACGCAAGAAGTTTGTATTCGAGGTGCCCGTCACGTTCAAGGGGCGAGCGGGTTCCGTGTTGGTCGACCAGATCCGGGCTCTCGATCGGATGGCGCGCCCCATCGAGCACGCGGGTAGACTCGCCGAAAAGGAGCTAGCGCACGTGCTCGGCCTCTTAGACGCCTTGCTCTTTCAGTAGCGAGGGGGCAGCGCTCGGCATCGGCAGCCGGCGACCGGAGGGGTGCCGTCGCGCCGCGCGAACACTAGTCTGACTCGCTCCCCCATACCAGGCAACCGAGTACTCGGTGTTCTTCGACCCGCTATGAGGTGTTCACGTATGGGTATGCGCCTTCCCCGCCGGCTCCTGGGAGCGGTGGCCGCCATGGCCCTCTTCGCCGGCTTTCCGTCGCACGCGAACGCCGCCGGGGGCGGCGCCGAACCGACCGTCGCCGTCTACGGCTTCAACTCGGGGGGACTCAACCCGTGGTGGGGCCCCGACTTCGATCCCGGTGCCGCGCTCTCGAGCCTGCTGACGGACCAGCTGGTCAACACCAACAAGTTCTCCGTGGTCGACCGCGCGCACGTCGAGGACGTGCTGCGCGAGAAGAACATGGCGCAATCCGGTGACGTCTCGCCGGCAACGTCGGTGCAGATCGGTCACCTGATCGGGGCGGGCTACCTCGTCGAGGGGCGGATCATCCAATTCGACAAAACGGCCTCGAATGCCGGCGCCGTCGGTGGGCTGATCGGCGGCGCGCTCGGCGTGGGCGGCGTCAAGGGCGACAAGGTGACGCTGCACGTCTCCGTGCACGTCATCGACGCCACCACCGGGCGCATCGTGCAGGCCATCGACCAGGAGCAGAGCGCCACGGGCACCTCGTTCGCGATCGTCGGCATCGGGCGCGGCATCGGAGCCGGATACTCGAGCCAGAACTTCCTGAGCTCGACGATGGGCAAGCTGCTCAACAGCGCCGCTCAGGGCATCTCCGAGAAGATCGATCCCACCAAGATGGTCGCGACGGCGCCCGCGGCGCAGATCGTTGGCCGCATCATCGCCATCGATCAGGGGGCCATCGTCCTCAACGTCGGAGCGAACAAGAACGTCCAGACGGGCATGTTCTTCGACGTCTTCGAAGTCAAGAAGATCAAGGACCCCGACTCGGGCAAGATGCTGACCACCGAGATCAAGCGCGGCACGGTGCAGATTCTCTCCGTCGATGCGCAGACCGCCGTCGCCAAGCAAATCTCGGGGACCGCGAAAGTCGCGCAGGAGGTCAAGAGCCAGTAGGACGCTTCGCAGGGTGCGGAAAAACCCTGTTAGTGCGTCACCTCCGCCGGAATGTGGCCCATGCGCCCGGCATGGAAGTCCTCGAAGGCCTGGACCAACTCGTCGCGGGTGTTCATCACGAAGGGACCGTAGCGGGCCACGGGCTCCCCGATCGGCTTGCCGGCCAACAGTAACGCCTGCACCGGGCGGTCGCCATCGGCGGCGCGGATCGTGACCGCGTCACCGTCGGGCCGATAGATCACCGCCGCGTGCGCCGGAGCCGAGCGCCGCTCGCCGTCCAACGCGAGCGCCCCCTCGAAGACGAACGCGAAGGCGTTGAATCCCGCTTCGATTGGCTGCGTGAAGCTCGCCCCCGGCTCGAGGATGAGATGCAGGAAGACGATCGGGGTATGCGTCTCGATCACCGCGCGGATCGACTCGACCTGGCCGCTGATCACCTTGGCGGTCACGCGGCCGTCGGCGCTCCGCCACACGGGAATCCGCTCGCCGGGAATCTCCTGATACCGCGGGTGCGTCATCTTGTCGGCGCGCGGCAGGTTCACCCAGATCTGGAAGCCGTGCATGTTGCCGCCCTCGCGCATCATGGCGTCCGAGGGCATCTCCGAGTGCACCACGCCCTCCCCGGCCGTCATCCACTGCACGTCGCCGGGTCGCAGCCCGCCCGCATGTCCGGCGGAGTCGCGGTGCTGCATCCCGCCCTCCAGAAGGTACGTGACCGTCTCGAAGCCGCGGTGCGGGTGGTCCGGGGCCCCGACGGCCTCGCCGACGCCGTACGTCACCGGCCCCATCTCGTCGAGCAGCAGGAAGGGGTCCACGTGGTCGAGCTGGCCGGTCGGGAAGGGGCGATGGACGATGAAGCCGCCGCCCTCCTTGAATTGGGGCGCGGGGACGACGGATGCAATGGATCGTGGCTGCATGGCTCTAGTTCACTCCTCCCGCTCCCTGTAACCCGGGGCAGGTTGCATCCGGAGCAGTCCCACCCCTTTGCGCCGCGCCGACGCCCCGCCTCGTCCGCCTCCCAGCGCTTCCTGGTCCGATTCCCTGCCTCTTCCCGAGCGGTTCGCACGGCGCGCGTACGATACTCCAACATACCCCGCCGCGAGAGGGATGCCCGATGCCCACCGACGTGATGACCGCCATCCACGAGCGGCGCGCCACCCGCGCCTATACGGACGAGATGGTCGACCGCTCCCTCGTCGAGCAGCTGATCGAGGCCGCGATTCAGGCGCCGTCCGCCATGAACCGCCAGCCGTGGGCGTTCGTCATCGTCGAAGGCGCACCGCGCCTGACGGCGTTCTCCGACGAGGTGAAGAAGGAGGTGCTCCGCGGCGAGGGCGGACATCTCTCGCCTGATGTGCGGGCGATGCTCGGCGACGCCTCGTTCGACGTGTTCTACGGTGCGCCGGTCCTCGTGGTGATCTGCGCCACGTCCACCGAGGCACAGGCCGCTGAAGACTGTTCCCTCGCTGCGCAGAACCTCATGCTCGCCGCTCACGCGGCGGGTTTGGCAACCTGCCCCATCGGCTTCGCGCGGCAGTGGCTCAATCGCGCCGAGACGAAGCGGCGCCTCGAGATGCCCGAGGACCTCGTGCCGATCTTCCCGCTGGTGCTCGGACATCCCAGCGAGAAGCCCCAGCCACACGCGCGCCGCGCACCCCGCGTCCTCTGGCTCTGACCTGCTAGGGTGGCGCCCGAACGCGCCGAACGAAGACCGCATGAGACTCGACCGGCGCACGGTGATCCGCGGAGCCGTCGGCCTCGCTGCGGCGCTGGCCGTGCCGCGGGGCGCGCTCGCCACCGGCGGCATACTCGAGAGCGACGTCGACGCGGCGCAGCTCGGCGCCACGCCTCCGCCGATCTCCGTCAAGCCGCTTCCCGGCGATGCGATCCGGGTGCTGCTCGCTGGCGGCCGCCCCTCCATCCAACTCTCCTCGCCCACCGGTCTCGCCGTCTTCGACGCCGCCGGAAGCGGCGCGCCCGTCGCGCGCGCCGCAGCGGGCCAGGCCCTCACCTACGACCGTGCCGCCCTGGCGCGCACCAATGGCAGCGCCATCGTCGAGGCCATCGGCGAGGGGCCGCTCTCGTTCGACGGCCATCCCTATCGCGGGCGCCTGCTGCTCATGGCCGACGGCGGCAGCGTGATGGTCGTCAATCAGCTCGCCGTCGATCTCTACGTGCTGGGCGTGCTCGGCCGCGAGATCTCGCCCGCGTGGCCGGCGTCGGTACTGCAGGCGCACGCGATCATCTCGCGCACCTACGCCCTCGTCCGCCGCAAGGACGCCGCGCACGCGTTCGACGTCTACGCCACGACGGCCGACCAGGTCTACGGCGGCATGAGCGCCGAGTCGCCGCAGGGCAACGATGCCGTCTACCAGACGCGAGGCCTGGTGCTGGGTTACGGCGGCGGCCTTGCCTCCGCATTCTTCTCGTCGTGCTGCGGCGGCCACACCGAGAACGCCGCGGCGCTGTGGGGGCAGGAGATCCCGTACCTGCAAGGCGTGGCGGATCCCTACTGCGTCGGCGCTCCGCACTATCGCTGGCGCTCGTATGTGACCGTCGCCACCTTGCGGGATCGCCTTGGCCACGACGTCTCCGGCGACGTCACCGCGCTCCAGCCGCAGGACATCGATCCCTCGGGGCGCGCGCAGCGCATCGCCATCGACAGCTCCGTCGGCGTGCGCGACGTCGTGGCCAAGGTCTTCCGCGAGCGCATCGGCACCAGCGTCGTCCGCTCCACGCTGATCCACCGTTGTCAAGTGGCGGCCTCCGCGGGTCAGCTCCAACCCGATCCCGCCTACAACGATCCCTCCCCCGTGCCGCCGCCTGCGCCGCCGCGCGACGGCCCGCTCGCGATGATCGAGGGCGCGGGCTGGGGTCACGGCGTCGGCCTCTGCCAGTGGGGGGCGCGCGGCATGGCGCTCCAGGGAGGCACGGCCACGCAGATCCTGGCGTTCTACTTCCCGGGCACGGTCATACTCCAGCACGGATCGACCATGCCGTGAATCTCGCGCTCGCAATGTAGCCTCCCTCAGCGGAGGTACGCCGCCGCCGCGGCCCAGGACGCCCCGTGGACCCGTGGAATCCCCAGGCCATGGAGAGCAACGCGGTTCGCAGCGACGAAGGGGCAGTGCCGGGGGCGGTCGTCATGCAGGAGAAGACTTCCGGGCTCGAGCGCATCTTTCAGAACGTGCGCAGCGCCTGGCTCGACCTGGCGCAGAGCAAGGACCAGCAGCGCTTGCGCGACCGCATCGCCGCCTGCATCGAGGGGCGCAGCGGTGAGATCTCGGCGCGTCGCCGCGCCATCGAGCTGGGCCGCAGCTACCTGGCCCTGGACTCCGACGGCCGCAGCCGCTTCCTGCGCATGCTCGCGGAGTTCGACGTCGACCACGCCTCCGTCCAGAGCGTCGCCGATCGCCTGCGCGCGGCCGAGGACGTCGACGTGCAGCGCAGCCTGCGGCGCGAGCTGCGCGAGACGCTCACCGCGCCGCGCACGCGGCTCCTCCGCCAGTTCACGAGCCTCCCGGACGGCGTCAAGTTCCTCGTCGACCTGCGCGCCGATCTGCTGCAGCTCCGCGGCCACGATCCCCTGCTGCGCGACCTGGAGGTCGATCTGCGGGGACTGCTGGCATCGTGGTTCGATGTCGGCTTTCTCGATCTCCGCAAGGTCACGTGGGACGCGCCGGCGTCGTTTCTCGAGCGCCTCGCCGGCTACGAGGCCGTGCACGAGATGCGCGGCTGGCAGGACCTCAAGCATCGCCTCCAGGGCAACCGCCGCTGCTTCGCGTTCGTCCACCCGCTGATGCCGGACGAGCCGATCATCTTCGTGGAAGTGGCGCTGCTCTCCGAGATCGCGACGGCCATCGCCCCCCTGCTCGCGCGCACCGACCCGGGGTCCGCGCTCGATCCCAACGACGCCGAGGTCGCGATCTTCTACTCGATCTCCAACTGCCAGCGTGGCCTCGAAGGCATCAGCTTCGGCAACGCGCTCATCAAGCGCGTGGTCTCCGAGCTCAGCGGCGAGTTCCGCGGCCTGCGCACGTTCGCCACGCTCTCGCCCATTCCGGGCTTTCGCACGTGGTTGGAGACGCACGCCAAGGGAAGCGACGCCCCGCTCGCTGCCATGCTCGCCAAGCGCTCCTGGCACCGCGATCCCGCCGTGGCCGAGGCTCTGCGCGGCCCGGTGATGCGTCTGTGCGCCCATTATCTGCTCGACGAGCGCCGTTCCGACGGCCGCGCCCTCGATCCCGTGGCCAACTTCCACGTGAGCAACGGCGCGCGCGTCGAGCGCATCGACTGGCTGGGCGACCTCTCCGCCAAGGCACTGGCCGAATCCGCGGGCTTGATGGTCAACTATCTCTATAAGCTCGACTCCATCGACGCCAACCACGAGGCGTACGCCGTGGACCGGCGGATCGTCGCCTCGCCCGCGGTTCGCGCGTTGGCGCACTGACCCGGCGCGATGTGGGGAAGGTAAGGACCATGAAGACCTCCGCATCGCCGACGCTCACACCCGCCGCGGCCGCGCTCTCCGCCGAGGAGCTGGAGCGCATGAACGCCTACTGGCGCGCGGCCAACTATCTCGCCATCGGCCAGATCTATCTCCTGGAGAACCCGTTGCTCCGCGAGCCCCTGCGGCCGGAGCACGTGAAGCCGCGCCTGCTGGGTCACTGGGGCACGACGCCGGGGCTGAATTTCGTCTACGTCCACCTCAATCGGCTGATCAAGAAACACGACCTCGACGCCATCTTTCTGGCGGGACCCGGCCACGGGGGACCCGCGGTGGTCGCCAACACGTATCTCGAGGGAACCTATAGCGAGCTCTACCCCAACGTGCCGCAAGACGCAGAGGGCATGCGCCGCCTCTTCAAGCAGTTCTCCTTTCCCGGCGGCGTGCCCAGCCACGCCTCGCCCGAGACGCCGGGCTCCATCCACGAGGGCGGCGAGCTGGGCTACTCGCTGGCGCACGCGTACGGAGCCGTCTTCGACAACCCCGATCTCATCGCGTGTGCCGTAGTCGGCGACGGCGAGGCGGAGACGGGAGCACTGGCGACGAGCTGGCACTCCAACAAGTTTCTCAACCCGGCCCGCGACGGCGCCGTCCTCCCGGTCTTGCACCTCAACGGCTACAAGATCGCCGGCCCCACGGTGCTGGCCCGCATACCCGACGCGGAGCTGATCGATCTGCTGCGCGGCTACGGCTACGCGCCGTACGTGGTGGAGGGGAACGATCCCGAGCCCGTGCACCAGGCGATGGCGGCCACGCTCGACCGCGTGCTCTCCGAGATCCGCGCCATTCAGCACGACGCGCGGCGCAACGGTTTCCGCGAGCGGCCGCGCTGGCCCATGATCGTGCTGCGCACCCCCAAGGGCTGGACGGGACCGAAAGTGGTCGACGGCCTGCCGGTGGAGGGGACGTTCCGCGCCCATCAGGTGCCGCTTGGCGAGGTGCGCACCAACCCGCAGCACCTGCGCATGCTCGAGGAGTGGATGCGCGGCTACCGCCCCGAGGAGCTCTTCGACGCCAACGGCAAACTGCATGAGCATCTCGCCGATCTCGCTCCGCGGGGTCAGCGGCGCATGGGCTCCAACCCCCACGCCAACGGCGGCATCCTGCTGCGGGATCTCGTGATGCCCGCGTACGCCGATTACGCCGTCGCGGTGACCTCGCCCGGCAGCGTCCGCGCCGAGGCCACGCGGGTCCTGGGCGCCTTCCTGCGCGACATCTTGCGGGCCAATGCCGAGACGTTCCGCGTGATGGGTCCCGACGAGACCGCCTCGAACCGCCTGGACGCGCTCTTCGAGGTGACCGACCGCTGCTCGACCGCGCGGATCATCCCCACGGACGACCACGTCGCCCCCGACGGCCGCGTGATGGAAGTGTTGAGCGAGCACATCTGCCAAGGGTGGCTCGAGGGATATCTCCTCACGGGGCGGCACGGATTCTTCTCGTGCTACGAGGCCTTCATCCACATCGTCGACTCGATGTTCAACCAGCACGCCAAGTGGCTCAAGGTCACGCGCGACATTCCGTGGCGCCGCCCCATCGCCTCGCTCAACTACCTGCTCACCTCGCACGTTTGGCGCCAAGATCACAACGGCTTCAGCCACCAAGACCCCGGCTTCATCGACCATGTCGTCAACAAGAAGGCCGACGTCGTCCGCGTCTACCTCCCGCCCGACGCGAACTCGCTGCTCTGGGTGGCCGACCACTGCCTGCGCAGCCGCCACTGCGTCAACGTCATCGTGGCGGGCAAGCAGCCCGAGTGGCAGTGGCTGGACATGGAGGCCGCCGTGCGCCACTGCACCGCGGGGATCGGCATCTGGGAATGGGCCGGCAACGACCAGGGCCTCGAACCCGACGTCGTGATGGCATGCGCCGGCGACGTGCCCACGCTCGAGACGCTCGCCGCGGTGGCCATGCTGCGCGAGCGCGTGCCTGACCTGAGGATCCGCGTCGTGAACGTGGTCGATCTGATGACGCTCCAGCCGCAAACGGAGCACCCGCACGGCCTCACCGACCGAGACTTCGACTCGATCTTCACCACGAACGTACCGATCGTCTTCGCGTTCCACGGCTACCCGTGGCTGATCCACCGCTTGACCTATCGCCGGACCAACCACGACAACCTGCACGTGCGCGGCTACAAGGAGGAGGGAAGCACCACCACGCCGTTTGACATGGCCGTGCTCAACGAGATCGACCGCTACCACCTGGTCAGCGACGTGATCGACCGCGTCCCGCGTCTGCAGAACCGCGCCGCGCACGTCAAGCAGATGGTGCGCGACAAGCTGGTGGAGCACAAGCTCTACATCCGCGAGCACGGCGAGGACATGCCCGAGATCCGCGATTGGCAGTGGACGGGCGCGGGCGGGCCAGGCTAGCCCGCGGTGCGCATCCTCAGCCTCGACGCCGGCTCGTCGTCCCTGAAGTACGCCGCGTACGACGTCGCGGAGGGCGCCTTCGCACCGCTCATCGCAGGCCAGAGGGAGGCTCCCCACGACGCTGACGGCGCGCTCGACGCGATCGCGCGCGAGTTCGAGGGGTGCTCGGCGGCACCTCCCGCGGCCGTGGGTCACCGCATCGTCTTCGGCGGCCCCGCCTACGTGGAGCCGACGCACGCTAGCGACGAGGTCCTGCAGGATCTCGAGCGCCTCGTGCCTCTCGATCCGCTCCACCTGCGTTCGCAGATCGATCTCGTCCACGCCGTGCGGCAGCGCTTTCCCGGGGTGCCGCAAGTGCTCTGCTTCGACACGGCCTTTCATCGACTGATGCCGGCCGTGGCCAAGCGTCTCCCGCTCCCTCGGGCGCTGGGAGCGGAGGTGCAACGCTACGGCTTTCACGGGCTCTCGTACGAGTATGTGCTCTGGAAGCTCGGCGAGGCGGCGCGAGGGCGCGTCATCGTTGCCCATCTGGGGAGCGGAGCGAGTCTCTGCGCCGCGCGGCACGGCGTGCCGGAGGATACCACGATGGGCTTCAGTCCGCTCGGCGGGCTGATGATGAGCACGCGCCCCGGCGACCTGGACCCCGGCGTCCTGCTCTATCTGCTGGGTCCCGGCGGGCAGTCACTCCATGACCTGACCGAGTTGCTCACCCACCATTCCGGACTGCTCGCCGTCTCCGCATCATCCGCGAGCATGAAGACGCTCCTGGAGTCCTCGGCAACCGACACCAGCGCCCGCGAAGCCGTCGACCTCTTCGTCTACCAGCTGACGAAGCACCTCGGGGCGATGGTCGCCGTGCTGGGCGGCCTCGACACGCTGGTCTTCACCGCGGGCATCGGCGAGCGCGCACCGCAGGTCCGCGCGCGCGCCTGCGCGGCGCTCGGTTACCTCGGCCTACGGCTCGACGAAGACGCCAACGCGCGCAACGACGGCGTGATCTCGGCGGCCGGGAGCGCCGTTACCGTGCGCGTGGTGCCCACGGATGAGAACCTGATGGTCGCGCGCCACACCGCCGCGGCCCTCTCCTAGGGCTAACCAAACGGCGGCGCCGCAAGCGCGGCGAAGAGCGGCGCCGGACCTCCGGCGTCCCGGAGCGTGGCGGCGGCCTCCAGCAGGCGCCGAGCGCGCGGGGAGCCGGCGGTCATCTCCGTCTTGCGCGACAGCTCCTCGCGCGTGAGCGGGCGGTCGCCGCCGCCTCGATTGGCCAGCACCCGCTCGGTGATCTCGCGGCCGTCGCGCAGCCGCACGGTGACGATGGCGGGGAACTGCTCCGGAAAGACCGCGTCGCAGGCCGCGTCGACCACCACGTCGGTATGCTCAGCCAGGCGCATGCGCCGGGGATCGGCGAGCGCGGCCTCGGTGAAGTCGTCGAAGCCTACCCCGAGACCACCGCCGCCGGCCATCGCCGTCGCGAAGACGAAGGGGCCGCTGAAGGCCGCGTGATACGGGGACTGCGGATGACGCTTCTGCTCGATCGGATCGCCGATGGTGCGATGGGTGGCCGTGGCCGTGCCGATGCGCACGTGCTCGATATCGTCGGCCTCCACGCCCTGCGCGCGCAGCGCCAGCGCCGCGTCGACGATCGCGTGCGTGAAGTGGTTGCACGGATAGAGCTTGAAGAAGATGCGCGGCGTCTCCCAACGCGTGCCGAGCCCGTCGAGCACCGCGTCGGCGCGCCAGCGGTCGCGGCAGTACGCTTCGAAGAAGCCGAACCGCCCCTCCAGCACGCTCGGCGGACCGGTGAGCCCGTTGGCCGCCAGATCCGCCGCGGTGATCGCTCCGTGCGCCGCCCAGCCGCAGTGCATCCGCTTGACGGAGCCGCCGGCGCGGTTGGCCTCCACGATCCCCGCCCCCATGCTGCAGGCGATCGCCAACGCGTGCATGATGCCCTCTGCGCCCAGACCCCGCAACTGAGCGCAGGCTGCGGCACCGGCCACCGTCCCGATGATCGACGTCGCATGGAGGCCGTGCTCGAAGAAGACCGAGTTGCGCAGCTCGGGGTCGTACTGCGCCATGGCCAGTCGCGCGTAGATCTCATAGCCCGCCACCAGCGCCGTCAGCAGGGCCCGCCCGTCGGCGCCGCAGGCCTCGCCCTGCGCAAGCACGGCCGGCACCAGCGAGGCGCTCGGGTGCGCCACGGAAGGCAGGTGCGTGTCGTCGAAGTCGAGGGCGTGGGCGCAGGTACCGTTGTAGAACGCCGCGGCGGCCGCCGGCAGCGAAACCCGGCCCTCGCCGATCAGCGTCGCCTCGCCGCGGCCTCCCCACGAGCGCACGACTGCCCCGACGGCGCGCGCGGCGTCCGTCTCGCGCGCGGCGAAGGCGATCCCCAGCGTGTCGACGATGCGGTCGGCGGCGCTGGTCACCGCCTCGCGCGGGAGCGCCTCGAAGCGCAGCGCCGCGGCCCAGGCGGCCAACTCCTGCGCGAGCGTCACGCCACCACCGCCAGCGGCCGAACCGGCGAGCCGGTGGCGCCCACCAGCTTCAGCGGCGAACAGACGAAGAGGAACTCGTAGACGCGGTCGCGCGCGAGCTGCTCCAAGTCGAGCACCTCCAGGATGTGGATGCCGTGCTCGACGATCAGCGTGATGTGCGCGGGGAGCCGGCTATGTCCCGCGCCGGGGGCGAGCCACTCGAAGGCGATGGTGTCGGCGCCAGCCACGCGGATCTCACGCTCCGCCAGCCACCGCCCCGCCGAGGCGTCGGGCCCCGGAACGCCGCTCTTCCAGCCGATGAACGCTTCCGCGTCGTTCCAGTGGCGCGCGGGCCAGCCGCTGCGGATCAGCACCGCGTCGCCGGCGCGCACCTCCACGCCCTGCGCGCGCGCCGTGGCCTCCAGTTCCTCCGCCGTCGTGGCGTGTGCCGCCTCCAGCGTCTCCATGCCCAGCGCCCGGGGCACGTCCAACAGCACGCCGCGACAGACGAACGGCGCGATCGTCTCGGCGCCGTAGACGTTGAAGCGCCCACCGTGGGAGGCCTCCGCCGCGTCGACGCCGCCGTAGAGGTGCCCCTCGTGCGAGACGTGACAGAGCGCGTCGATGTGCGTCCCGGTGTGACAGCCGAGCGAGAGCATCTCGTTGGCCCCGCTGCCGCCGTCCTCGCGCATGCGGTCCCCGTGGCGGCGCATGAGCGCCATACGGAAGGGGGGATGATTGGGGCTCACGGGCGTGCTCGCCTCGAGCCCATGTCCCAGGTCGTAGATGCGCGCCGCGCTCGCGGCGGCGATCAGGCTCGCGGTCTTCGCGGTATCGATCGTGCTCATGTTCCTCGTTCCTCCCGCTCGGCCAGGCGCAGGATCTGACGCGCGCGCTCCGCCACCGGCACGTCCACCATCTCGCCCTCGGCCGTGCGCGTGGCCGCGCCGCCCGCGGCCTCGAAGGCCTCAAGCGTCCGCCGTGCCCACGCCACGTGCGCGGCGCTCGGCCGAAAGACATCGTGGATCGCGGCGATCTGGCGCGGGTGGATCGCCGACTTGCCGAAGAAGCCCAGGCTGCGCGCGAAGGCCGCCTCGCGGCGCAGACCCTCCACGTCGGCGATGCGCGTGTACGCGCCGTCGCACGGCGGGGCGATGCCGGCTGCGCGCGAGGCCAGCACCACGTGCGAACGTGCGTACAACGTCGGAATCTCGCCGCCGTCGATGCGGAGGTCGGCGCAGAAGTCGGCGTTCCCGTAGATCAGGTGCGCCGTCTGCGGTGCCGCGGCGATCTCGCGCGCCGCCGATACGCCGCGCGCCGACTCGATGGTGCAGCCCAGCGGCAGACCCGGCGCGCGCGCGGCCACCCACGCGACCTCCTCCGCCGACTCGACCTTCGGAATGCGTATGCCCAACGCCAGCCCCGCCACCGCCTCCACGTCGGCGGCGCAGCGCTCGGTGCCCGGCGCGTTCACGCGCACCCAAGCGCGCTCCCGCCGCAGCGCCTCCACGACCATTACGCGCGCACGGTCCTTCTCGCTCGCGGGCACGGCGTCTTCGAGGTCCAGGAGCACGGCGTCGGCGCCGGCGGTGTAGACGCGCTCGAGCAGCTTGGGGTCGTGTCCCGGCGCGAACAGGTAGCTGCGCGGCGAGGACGTGGCGATGCCCGTCACAGGATCCCTCGCTCGTGCAGCGCCGTCAGCTCCGCGCGCGAGAGACCCAGCTCGCCGCAATAGACGTCCTCGTTGTCCTGACCCAGGCGCCGTCCCGCGAAGCGCACGCGCCCCGGCGTCCCCAGCATGCGCACCAGCACGTTCTGCATACGCAGCGGACCCAAGTCCTCGTCGTCGAGCGTGACGATGGAGGAGAGCGCGCGGTACTGCGGATCCTCCATCACCTGCGCCACGTCGTAGATCGGGGCAACGGCGGCGCCGGCCTCCTCGAAGGCCCGGATGACCTCGCCGGCGTCGCGTTCGGCGATCCATCCTCCCACCATCGCGTCGAGCTCATCGACGTGCTGCACGCGCCCGCTGCCGCTGGAGAACCACGGCTGATCGATCACCTCGGGGTGGCCCACCAGGCGCATCACGCGCTCGGCGATGGTGTTGGCGCTGGTGGAGATCGCCACCCAGCGGTCGTCGCGCGTGCGGTAGGTGTTGCGCGGGGCGTTGTTGGTCGAGCGGTTCCCCGTGCGCTTGGAGACGATGCCGAGTTGGTCGAAGACCGTCGGCTGCGCGCCGAGGATCGTGAGGATCGGCTCGATGATCGCCAGATCGATCATCTGCCCCTCGCCCCCGCGCGCGTCGCGGTGGTAGAGCGCGAACATGATCGCCATGGCTCCGGCCATGCCCGCGATGCCGTCGGCGAGGCCGAACGGGGGCAGCGTCGGCGGACCGCCGGCCTCTCCGGTGATGGCGGCGAAGCCGCTCATCGCCTCGGCCAGCGTTCCGAAGCCCGGGCGCTTGGCGTAGGGACCGAACTGCCCGAAGCCGGTAGCCCGCAGCATCACCAGGCGCGGATTGCGCGCGCGCAGCTGCTCCCAGCCCAGGTTCCAGCGCTCCATGACGCCGGGGCGGAAGTTCTCGATCAGCACGTCGGCGCCCTCGACCAGGCGCAGCAACAGCTCGGCTCCCTCGGGCTTCGAGAGGTCGAGCGTGACGGCGCGCTTGTTGCGCCCCACCACCTTCCAGAGAAGACCTTGGCCCTCTTTGCTCGCGCCGTGCGAGCGGATCGAGTCGCCGCGCGGGTGCTCCACCTTGATCACGTCGGCGCCGAAGTCGCCGAGGAACGTCGCCGCAAGCGGCCCCGCCAGGATCGTGGCGAGGTCGAGGACCCGAATGCCGGTCAGTGGGGCATCGGCCATGACGCGCCTCGCCTACCGGGCCGCGTGCGCCGCATGCGGCATGCCCTGCGGGCGCGGCAGGAAGGTTCCCGACGGCGGGGAGACGATCTCGCCGTTGCGATAGACGGTGCGGCCGCGCAGAATCGTCTGCACGGGCCAACCCTTCAGGCGCACGCCTTGGAACGGCGTGTGATCCTGCGCCGAGTGGAGCAGTTGCGGGGTCACCACCTCTTCGCGCTCGAGGTCGACGATCGCGAAGTCGGCATCGCCGCCGACGGTGATGGCGCCCTTGCGTGGATAGCACGCGAAGGCGCGCGCGGGAGCCGCCGACGCCAGCTCGGCGACGCGCTCCAGCGAGAGGCCGCGCCTGTGATAGCCCTCGGAGATCAGCACGGGATAGAGGAGCGCGGTTCCTCCGAAGCCGGGAAGCGCGGGCCACAGCTCGTCACCCTTCATCGCCTCCATGCAGCACGCGTGGTCGCTGGCCACCCAGGAGATGGCCCCGGACTTCACGCCCTCCCAGAGCGCCTCCACGTCGCGCGGCTCGCGGATCGGCGGATTGACCTTGCCGCCCAGCCCCTTGCCCTCGAGCATGCCGTAGGTGAGGCAGAGGTGGTGCAGCGTCGTCTCCAGGCGCACGTCGAGCTCGGGATAGAGGCCGCGCAGTTGACCCGCGGCGATCATCGCCTCCTCGCTCGAGAGGTGCAGCAGGTTCACGCGCACGCGGGCCGCATTGGCCAAGACGCCGGCCTCGTGGATCGAGAGACGCTCCGTCATCGGCGGGCGCGCCTTGCTGTACGCCTCCAGCGGTGGCAGCCCGGCTTTCTTCACGCGCTCGATGAACAGCTGAATCAGTTCGGCGTTCTCACAGTGCAGGCTCAACGAGACGCGTCCTTGCGCTCCGTAGGCGGCGTCGGCGGCCGCCACCTGCTCCATCATCGCGTAGAGGTGACCGAAGTCGTAGGAGTCGCTCATCGTATACGACTTGGCGTCGGCGGAGTCGGCGGCGAGGTTGAGGCCTTTGTAGAAGAAGTAGTACTTGAAGCTCGCCACCCCGGCCTCACCCGCGAGCCAGTCGATCTCGCCGAGCTGCGCCCGCGTCATCGGCGCGATGTGGAAGCCGACGTCGGTGTGGACGCGGCCGCGCACGGTCTCCAGGACGGCAGGGAAGATCTCGCGATACGGCCCGGTGCGGTTGAGGTAGTGCTGACCCGTGCGGAAGTAGCTGAGCACCGTGGTCGCGCCCCCCACGAGCGAGGACTCCGTCTCGCTTTGCGCGTCGGCCGCGAGGTCGCGGTAGATGCCCAGATGGAAGTGCGCGTCGACGCCGCCGGGAAAGACCACCATGCCGCCGGCGTCGATTGCCTCGTCACCATCCACCGCACGCAGGTCGTCCGCTAGAGCGGCGATCCGTCCGTCCGCGACGCCGATGCCGCACGGAACCACGCCGTAACCGGGCAGCACCACGCGCCCGCCGAGAATCACGCTATCGTATCGTGCCACCGAATCCTCCTCACCAAAGCTGACTGGCGAGCTCGTCGGCACCGCGCCGCACCAACTCGCCGAAACCGGCCACCCGCTCGGGCGTGAGCCGCGTGCGCGGGCCGCAGATACTCATCGATCCGATCACCCGCCGCCCGCCGGGCAGGATCGGCGCGGCCACCGCCGCGGCCCACGGATCGCGCTCGCCGGAGCTGGCCGCGTAGCCGTGATCGCGCACCTTGGCCAAGTCGCGCTCGAGCCGCTTGCGATCGGTGATCGTGGACGGCGTGAGCGCGTCCAACGGCGTGCGATCCAGGTAGCGCGCAACCTCCTCCTGCGAGAAGTACGCGAGGATCGCGCGCCCGGAGGCGCCGGCGTAGACGGGGTAGCGGCGCCCGACCTCGACTGTCATGCGCACCTCTTGGGGACTCTCCACCTGCGCTGCGTAGATGCGCTCGGTCCCGACGAGAAGGCTCAGCGTCGCCGTCTCGCCGCTCTCGCGCACCAGCTCCTGCATGATGGGGAGCGCGAGCGTGCGTACGTCGGGGGCGCCCACGGCGGCCAGACCCAACTCGAGCGCGCGCGGCCCCAAGCGGTACCGTGCCGTCTCGTGGTCGCGCGCAACCAGACCCGTCTCCACGAGAGCGTCGAGCGCGCGATGGACCACGCTCTTGGGCAGCGCCAACTTTCGCGCCATCTCGCTGACCCCAAGCAACGGCTCGCCCTCG
>Ga0307373_10002241_pt1 | contig 35023 bp, 47 predicted proteins | sample OX2MG_FD_202534 | JGI IMG/M metagenome (GOLD analysis project Ga0307373, IMG submission 202534) | Soil microbial communities from Risofladan, Vaasa, Finland - OX-2 | ecosystem: Environmental > Terrestrial > Soil > Coastal area > Acid sulfate soil | place: Finland: Risofladan, Vaasa | collected...
AAACTTGGAAAAGAAATTATTGCCTGCTCACAAAAAGTAATCAATATGGTTATGATACCTCAATTATCAAGTGCTGCATAATCTATTTTGACAGGAAATGCAACAATTTAAATTTTAAGGTACTAATCCCAAATATGGAATTTTAATTGGAACAAAAGAAGACATTCAAAAACGCAGGCTGGTTTATGAAAGACTAAAATGATGAGATTGCTTTCTGACTGAACCAGTCTGGATAAGCTATTTTATTTTTTCATATAAGTGGAATTGCTATGAAAAAAAATTCTGATTAAAAAGAACGAATAAGTCTAAAGTTATCCCCGTTATTTACCGCTTCGTAACTCTCACTGCCACTTCTAAAACCTTTTCCAATTGCCTCGCAACCGGAGTTAGGAGCAGATGTATAAAAACCAATCCTGCCATAAACATCCGGAAAGGCGTTAAGGTTTAGTCCAGGAACATTCTGTCGGGCGTTGTACAAAAGTCTTAATTCTTTAATAGTCGGAAGCCGCCAGTCTGTAAATCCTCCTGGCTTGTAAGTTGCTAATTCAGTTTGTAATTGTTTGCAAAAATCCAGACCACTTGATGTATCCTTAACATTATAATCTTCGGGTGCAGCAATAAGCCCATGGTGGCCAGCACTATCAATAAAAAAAATAATCCCTCCCTGTAATTTTTCTCCTATTTCCAAAACTTCATTATCAGGCACTTGATTTACCGGAATCTTATTCATCATTGAGTCTTTAGCCTCGACTGAATCTGATTTTGCAATTGAGTTCGACACCGGGGGATTAGGACTATTATGCATTAGAAACAAAATTATTATTACTGCAACCACCAAAATTGCACCTCCAATAATATATTTTCGTGACGACTTTTTGTCTTGAGTTTTGTTGGCGTTTCTCCCGATTTCATTTACTCCACGCAATGGATGGTTATTATTTTCTCTCACTTTTTCTTCGGAAACATTTTGCGGAGTAGCTGTTTGATCCCGTTTTGGTAATGTTGCAGTAGCGTTTGTCCTTTCATGGCCAAGAACTTCCAGCAGGTGATCCATTCCCTGTTGATAGTCAGTAGTAAAATCTATGCGTTGCAATCTTCTCAGTCTGAAAGAAGTTTCACATTCGCTCAACAATATAGGTATGATCGTTTTCCCATTTTCCAATGCAAATGATACCTCGTCCATTACATTATTCGATTTTACTGACTCCGGCGAGAGTACCACAATCATTCTTGGCGCAGAAACCAATGCATTTTCTATTGCAGAATCCCAATGCGAGCCAGGCACAATATCCAACTGGTCAAGCCATATAGTAACTCCGGCTTCCCTGAGATCTTTTGCAAGCTTTAATACAAAAGCGCTATCTGCTCTTGAATAGCTGAAAAATGTTATTGCTGTATCCATGTCTGTTAATTGTTTTTGTGGGCATCTTGCCAGGTAGGGCGGCTTTAGTTTTTGGATATTTGGATCGTCCTGAATTCATATCAAATGTATATCTTTTACACGTAGAATGTATATCTCATTGCAAACGATGCCATAAAATTATATTAAAAGCATTTGGCTTCACCGTTAAGCCTCCTTCAAAATAAATTGGAGTAATTTATTTGTAAAATAATCCCTGTGTATAACGGGGATTTTTTTTAGTAACTAATAGCTCCTATTGAATTTATTTCTTTTCTCTTACGACCTTTTCCTATAATTTAAAATTGCCCAACCATTGAAGAAAATTGCAAATCCAATTATAGCAAATATTTGATTTTTTATATCTGCGAGTCCGCTTCCTTTTAGGATCGCCATTCGCATTACTTCTATAAAATAAGAAACAGGGTTAAACCAGGTAATTACCTGCGCCCAATGCGGCATACTTTCAATCGGCGTAAATAAACCACTCATCAAATTAAAAATCATTATTACAAAAAAGGCAACGAGGAATGACTGCTGCTGCGTTTGAGCGTAAGTCGACATAAGTAATCCCAGGCCAAGTATCGCCAATAAATAGATAGCGGAAAAAATATAAATAGTTATGTAATGACCAACCGGAATAATATTATAAACAAGGCGTGCAATGATAAGTCCCGCCGTTAATACAACCAATGCCAATATCCAGAAAGGAATTAATTTGCCGAGGATAAAATATGTTTTTTTAATCGGGCTTACATTGATCTGTTCAATTGTTCCCAACTCTTTTTCCTTCACAATATTAAGCGCGGCAAAATTTGAACCGATAATAGTGATCAGCATTACCAGGATTCCCGGCACCATAAAGAATGGATAATTCATATTTGGATTATACCAGTCAGAATATTCTACATCAATGGTTGGTTGCGGACTGAATCGCGGAAATTGGATCCATTTCATGCGAACCGTTTGATTATAATTCTGTATGATCTGTTGAATATAAGCTGCGCCAAGTCCTGCTTTTATTCCATTGATTGCATTGGCGGCAACAAATAGATTTGCCTTATTATCTTTCACAAGATCTTTTTGAAAATGCTCAGGAATCTCCAATATAAGATCTGATTTATCCAGTTCTACAGATTGCAAAGCCAGGGGAAATGTTGCACTGTAATCTGTTAACCTAAAATATCCGGAAGAGACAATCTTATTGATCAATATTTGCGAATATTGGGAATGGTCATGATCAACGACAGCCAGGTTAATATTTTTTATTTGATAATTTGCCGCCAATGGCAATATGAGTAATTGTACAATAGGTGCAATAAACAATACCCTGAAAATAGATGGATCACGGAATATTTGCCGGAACTCTTTTTGTAATAAGAATTTGAGTACTCTCATGCCAGCCTGATTTTAAAATTTCTGATACTGATACCCAATAAAACCAAAGTCATCACTACCAAAATCAATGTTTCTTTCCAAACCGCCCAAAATCCAAGGCCTTTTATCATAACAGATTCCACGATGATATAATACCATTTAGCCGGAACAATATTGGAAATTAACTGTAAAGGCCATGGCATGCTTTCGATAGGAAATAAAAATCCGCTGAACAATAATGTTGGCAGAAACAAACTCAACAACGATGTAAACATAGCAGACTGCTGTGTTTTAGCCCCATTGGAAATTAATATGCCGATTGCAAGTGCCGTGATAGTAAACAAAATACTTTCCGAAACCAACAATACGAGGCTACCGTTGATAGGCACATTAAGAACATAAACACTCAGTAAAAGAATACAGGCAATATTAAATATGGAAACAGCGAGATACGGAATTGTTTTTGCAATAATGATTCGAAATGGTTTTAATGGAGATACAAGGATGACTTCCATGGTACCTAATTCTTTTTCCCTTACAATAGCGATAGATGTCATCATTGCGCAAACCAGCATGAGCACTAAAGCCATTACACCAGGAACAAAACTATAAGAGGATTTCAGTTCCGGATTATAAAGCATGCGCAGGTTTGTTGTTATAGTGTAAGGCAAGTCTTTATTTTGATTTAATGATTGCTGGTAATCGTGTATAATAGCTGTTGCATAATTAGTCAATGTATTAGCAGTGTTCGGGTCGGAAGCATCCGCAATCAATTGTATTTGCGCATAATTTTTCTGCAGGAGATTATCCTGGAAGTTGGGAGGGAAAACAACCGCCAGCCTTATTTTCCCTTGCCTGAATGTGGCTCCTATTTCCTTGTAAGAATGAAGGTTTTTGATAACTTTAAAATACCGGCTTGCATTAATCTCATTAATAATAGTGGTTGTTGCCACATCATTTGATTGATCAAAAACTGCAATTTCAGCATTCTTCACTTCATTGGTCAATGCAAATCCGTACAAAATAATCTGCACTATTGGCATCCATATTAAGATAAATAAAGTGCGCCTGTCTCTCCAGATGTGGAGCCATTCTTTCTTTACAAAAATGAAAAATTGGTTCATGATAGAGTTTTTAGCTATTGTTTTTAGCGAAGTTTTTTATAAATGAATAATCATTTTAATTATTTTTTTTAATGCAATAAAATTCTCTCTTCAGTTTAATGAATTCTTTTTAATTTTTATTTCTTCGGTTTTATAAGTGGAAGGGAATGTGTATTGAATCTGTAACCGGTTTTAAAACCTTAGTAGAAAATAAACCGTCAAAATATTCCACCTTATTACCTTATTATTCCGTCATAAGAAAATAAGGTAATAAGGTTGGTGAAATTTTATTTTGCGTATTCTACTAAGGTTTAAAAAACAAAATCTACATTCCACTTTTTATAACCAAGAATCTAGTGTTTCATAAAATTGTTTTTTTAATTTGTTATCTTTCTTTATTTCATTGGGCGTTCCCCAATGCTAACATATATCGCCTCTTCAGGGCTGTAAATACTAAATAGAAATATTAATTAATTAATTGTTTATTTATTGTTTGATTAACTTCTTCTTTCACTTGATTATTGATTATTGATTATTGAACATTGATAACTCATAACCCATAACTCATAACCACCACCTTTCTCACTCACTCCTCACCGCTTTTCTCGCCAAATGCAAAAACACTTCATCCATTGATTTTGCTGAATAATTTTTCTGCAGGTTTGCAGGAGAATCCAGTGCATCAATTCTACCATCAACCATGATGGATACACGATTACAATATTCTGCTTCATCCATGTAATGCGTTGTTACAAAAATGGTGATTCCTCTTGCTGAGGCTTCATAGATCAGGTTCCAAAATTCCCGCCTCGTTATCGGATCAACACCGCCTGTTGGTTCATCCAAAAAAACAATTGCCGGATCGTGAACAACAGCAATAGAAAACGCGAGCTTCTGTTTCCAGCCAAGAGGTAACGATCTTACCAAAGTTTTTTCTTCTCCTTCCAAATGAAGTTGCTTCACCAATAACGGAATTTTCTCTTTTATTTCTTTATCTCTTAATCCATAAATACCTGCATAAAAACGGATGTTTTCCTTTATCGTCAAATCTTCATACAAAGAAAATTTCTGGCTCATGTAACCGATACTTTTTTTAATCAGCTCGTTTTGTTTATATACATCATAACCCGCCACAGTAGCCTCGCCTGAAGTAGGCAGTGACAATCCACACAGCATCCGCATGGCGGTCGTCTTACCCGCGCCGTTAGCGCCAAGAAATCCGAAAATTTCTCCCCCGGTCACTTCAAAAGATATTTTATCAACGGCAGTAAAATCACCAAACTTTTTAGTGAGTTCATGAGCTGTTATCACTTTGTCGTCTTTCATAATTTTCATTAACCGATTTTATTGCACAGGTTTTACCAATTAACTAATCAACCAATAAACTAATAAACCAATAACTTATTCTTTCATCAATGCCATAAAACAATCTTCAATGCCCGGCTTGATGGTATGTATTTCCACATTAGAAAAATTCCCTTTAGCTGAAATATCTTCAAGCTCCTCTTTATTATTTTCATCCGATTTAAAAACAACATGATGGTATTGCCCAAATGAATAACAACTTTCTACTAATGGATCAGCAACGATTGCTTTCATCAATGGAAACATTTCACTTGCTTTTATTGCCCACAGAGGTTTTTTAAATTCCCGGGTAACTCCTTCAGGAGTATTAATGGAAAGAATTTTCCCTTTCTGAATTAATGCAACTCTGTCACATAAATTGGCTTCATCCATGTATGCTGTTGAAACCAAAATAGTAATGCCCTGCTCTTTGAGGCGATGCAACATTTCCCAAAATTCTTTTCTTGAAACAGCATCTACACCTGTAGTTGGTTCATCGAGAAACAGAACTGAGGGTTTATGTATTAATGCACAACTAAGCGCGAGCTTCTGTTTCATACCTCCGGATAACTGGCCCGCTTTCCTGTTTTTGAATGGCTCTATCTGCTGGTAAATGTCTCTTATCAGATAATAATTTTCTTTAATAGTAGTAGCAAAAATAGTAGCAAAGAATTCCAGATTTTCCTGCACAGATAAATCCTGGTAGAGTGAAAATTTTCCCGGCATATAACCCACCCTGTTGCGAATCTGTTTGTATTCTTTCACTACATCAAATCCGTCCACCGAAGCTTTGCCGCTATCGGCCAATAATAAAGTTGTGAGAATCCTGAACAGGGACGTCTTGCCTGCACCGTCGGGCCCTATGATACCAAATATTTCGCCTTTGTCCACAGAAAAAGAAACGCCTTTTAATGCCTCAACGACTACTTTTTTTGAGCCATAGGTTTTTACAATATTTTCAACAAATACAGAGGGCATATTTTTTAGTTGAACTTTACTTCACCATACATTCCAATCTTAAGCAATCCATCGTTTTTTACATGAATTTTTACAGCATACACCAGGTTGGCCCTTTCATCTTTTGTCTGAATCGTTTTTGGAGTGAACTCTGCTTTATCCGAAATCCATGTAATCACACCCGGATATTCTTTATAAGTATCTGCCGTACTGTCAACAAATACTTTTACAGCTTGATTTAATTTTATATGAGCAAACTGGGTACCCGTTACATACACCCTTAACGTAATCACCGAAAGATTACCAATTGAATACAATGCCTTGCCAGGTGTTGTGTATTCTCCCGCCATTGCATATTTTATAAGAACTGTTCCACCTATTGGATTTTTAATTTTTGTACGTTTCAACTGGTCTTCAATTTGGGCAACTGATTTCTTTAATGGTTTATACTCACTGAGAATAGTACTATTTTGAGTTCCGGTACTTGATTCCTGTACTTTTATCTGTTGTTGATTTACCGCAATTTGCTTTTGATAAACGGCGATTTGTGTGTTCAGGTCATCCAGTTGTTTTTGAGTGGCAGCATCTGCTTTAATCAATCTTTCTGTTCTCTCTTTCTCATGGATGGCATCATTTAGTTGCACCTTTAAGACGCCTATCTGGTCATTTAAAAGCTTTACCTGTGGCGCTACATTTACAGTTTTTTCCTGCAAGGCATTCAGGGTTGCTTCTGCCTGTGCCTTCTGCAATTCAAGCGGCACAGAATCAATATATCCCACGATACTGTCTTTTGCCAAAACAGAACCTTCCCTGATAGTAAAGGCTTCTATTTGCCCGGAAACCTCAGAAGAAACGACTACTTCATCTACTTCAAAAGTTCCTGAAGCATCAAAATTCTGCTTGTTGTTGTTGCACGCAAAAAGCACCAGGCTCATGATGGTAACGTACATGGTTATCCGAATTTTCATTTTGTATTATTTTAAAATTTGCGTTATTTGTAATTAATATTCCCGACAATATTTTGGTAACTATACTGTGCCTGCAATAATTGCATTTCATGAAGAATTTTAGTTTGCCGCGCCTGGTCTTCGGCGTTTACCTGGTTAATGTAATCGTGTGCACTGAGCACTCCATTTTCAAGTTGCGCATAAGCAGCCTTCTTTACCGATGCCCGCAGGTTAATGATGGCATCATCCTTATCAAGGAGACTGTCATATTTTTGAACATTTTCATTCTGTTGCCGCTGTGAAATCTTTGTATTAAAGAGGAAAGTTTCTTTTTGTATTTCCAGCGAATTCTTATTTATATTTAGCAGGCGTTTTTGATTTTTTATAGTATAAAGGCTTCCGAAATTCCAGTTCAATCTTAATCCGCCTAAATAATACCATTCAAAATTGTTACTCAAAAAATTCAGCCCCGGCCGGCCATATCCTCCCTGTGCAAAAAAGCTGATTTTTGGTCTTAACTGGTCACTTAGCAATTTATCCTGCAGGTCAAAAATTTTCTTCTGTGAATCATACCCCAATAATTCCGGCCTGGTAATACTGTCAGTTAACGTAGGGGCAGCGGGCTTTTCAAGAATTGTGCTGTCGCCAGGTTTAGCATCAATGAAAAGGTCAAGCATATCTAAATAAGATTTCCTGGTAGCGATAAGATCAATTCGTGATTGCTGTGTTTGTAAAAGTTGTGCCGACAATTCATCAACGCTGCTTCTATAGGCAATTCCATTTGCGACCTGTGCCTTTGCTTTGTCAATTCCGTTTTGTATATCCTGTTGAAGTAAATCGTTTTCTTTTAATTGTTCATCCTCTAATAAGGCGCCGAAAAAAAGTTGATTTACCCGGTCATATAGAGCATACAATTGAACTTCGAGGTTTTGTTGCTGAACCACTTCATTTGCTACTGCAGTTTCTTGTTGATTTTTGATGACACCTCCATCATAAATCACCTGGTCCCCTTCAGCATAAAATTTATATTGGTCTCTGCTGAATTGAGGAATCGTAATGCCAGGAACATGAAATGGAAAAGTAGTCACTGCAGATTGATACGTTGCCTGGCCATTCACAGAAAAAACGGGTAAATAGCCTTTTGCTGCATTCGATACCGAATAGTCTTTTGTTTTTGCGATCAAATCTCTCTGTTTAATCAGGGGATAATTTTTTCTTGCCAGTTGATACACTTCTTCGATGGAAAGTGTTCTAGTTTGCTGTGCATACAATCTTAAACTTGAAGATGTGATTAAAATGATTATAAAAATCAATGAGAGCATCCATCTTAACCAGGTGGTTAATTTATTCATATAAATGTCATTTTTTTATGGAATCAATAATAAATTGTGGGATCTCCTTTTTTCGTTGTTGCATTATATTTCTAAACTGCAATTCATCAATCCCCATTACAAACTGTATCATTGGCTTACCTACAAAAGGAAAAATTGACATGGAAATCAGGTTGATGAGCAAATGAAGCGGACTGATTTTCTTAATCGTTCCTTTCTTAATTTCCCTTTCTACCTGCTCCAGGAATTTCTGGGGATGTGGGAATTGTTGTTTATTCCAGAATTTCCCAAGAAACATTTCAGAATCTTTGCTGATTTCGTTTAATACAAACAATGGCAGGTAAGGGTTTTCAGACATAACAGTGATGTACTCCCCGCAGAAATTTTCAATCTTTTCAAATAAAGGCGCATCCGACTCAAAAATGGAATTGATCTTTGGAAACAATTTCTGTGCAGCCTCTACGAAGATTACTTCAAATAACTTTTCCTTGCTTCTGAAATAATAATGTAATAAAGCTTTATTGATCCCAGCCTCATCCGCTATATCCTGCATGCGGGCGCCAGCCATTCCTTTTGAAAGGAAAACCTTTTTTGCAGCAGCATGAATTTTTTCTTCTGTAGATTTTTCTATTTTCTTCTTAACCATAACGTTTAACCAAACGGTTAACAAAAATAGAATAAAAATTGATAACTCCAAAAAAAATTGTTTGAGTGGAAATATAGAAATGCTATAATTGCCTGGTAAAAGATCTACCGTTACTTAAAACTTCAACAAATACTTTGTAAATTGAGATACCAATTGATAGAAATTAAAAACCTTGCAAATTTGATCAATTAAGGAAACAATTGAAAGAGAAGAACCTTTTGACGAAGTTAAAATGACGCGTGAGGTTTGGAAAAAAATTAGTTTTGAAACATAGAAATTCAATAGTATAAACCTTTTTCAATATCGAATAAATAGTTGTTTTAAATGACGCCACCCGCCAACATACAACTTATAAAAGGAGAGATAGCTGATTACTGGTATGCGCCTGACGGCATCTTATATTCTTATTCTAAAAATCCAACACGAACGATAAAGAATATTACGGAAAATATCGCGTTAGTGAAACGCATCACAGACAATAAGATAGTTCCGTTGTTGATTTATTTATCTAACTCTCACGTTCCGGACAAAGCGACAAGAATATTTGCTGCAGAACAATTACCTAAGGTTTATTCTGCAATGGTGATGGTTTCCAAACCAGGGCTTTCAAAATTCATAATGAATATTTTTTTCCGGCTAAAGCCCCCTGCAATTCCAATGAAATCTTTTACAGACGATCAACAGGCAAAAGAATGGATAAAACAATTTGTATGATACATCACATAACAGCACCCGGCAATAATTTTAAAACGACAAACTAAATATGGAACCAAACAAAAAGATATCACAACCGGATAATACCGCGGTGAGAACGGCCTTATGGGGAGCATTGCACATTGAGATTGATGCAAAACCTCATATTCTTGAAGATGAAACAGGATTACAATTGATAGCGCCTGATAAAGATTGGCATCAACGCCCTGATATGGATCTGGAGTTTACTAAACGCCTTCGGGCATCTATGGTGGCACGTGCCCGTTTTATTGAGGATCTAATTATTGAACAAAGCAAAAAAGGAATTAGACAGTATGTCATTCTTGGTGCGGGATTGGATACATTTGCCCAACGCAGGCCGGATATTGCTTCCCGACTTCATGTATATGAAATTGACCAACCTGGAACGCAAACCTGGAAACAACAACGATTAATTGAACTCGGTTTCGGAGTTCCAAAGTGGTTGCATTTTGCCCCTGTGAATTTTGAAATTTCTCCCTGGTGGGATCAGTTATTAACAGCAGGATTTGATATCCACAAACCTGCTGTTGTTGCCTGCACTGGAGTTACTCTATGCCTTACAAAACAAGCGATTTCTGATACGCTACATCAAATGGCGAAACTCGCGCCAGGTTCAAAGTTGGCTATGACATTTTATTTGCCAATAGATTTGATTGATGAAGAAGACAAACCCTTGCAACAAATATCAGAGAAAGGTGCCCGTAATGCAGGAACTCCAATGATAAGTTTTTTTACTCCGGATGAAATATTAGCTTTAGCAAATGAAGCAGGTTTTAAAGAATCAAGAATAATTTCATCAAAAGACCTGGAACAATATTATTTTACAAATAGAACCGATAATCTTATTCCAGCAATTGGAGAGATATTTCTGTTGGCAACCATGTAAATAGCTGTTGCACAATTCATCATCTTTTGTTATATCATCGGTAGTTCAGAAAGAAATGTTTATTCCGATAAATATTTGGAGTGGCTTTTTCTTCCAGTTTTAATAATCAGAACACAAATTCTCATTGGCTTTTTCGGCAGTTTCAATTGCAGTAAATGAAGAAAGAATATCAGCTTTTCCTTTTTTTACACAAACCGTGTGTTCATAATGTGCTGCTGGTTTTCCATCGGCTGTCCGCACTGTCCAGCCATCTTTATCTGTAAAAACTTCCTTAGCACCAAGATTGATCATAGGTTCTATTGCAATCACAAGACCATCTTTCAATTTGGTTCCTTTACCTCTTTTCCCGTAATTGGGCACCTGCGGATCTTCGTGCAAACTTTTTCCAATTCCATGTCCAACCAATTCCCGCACCACACCGTAGCCGTAACCTTCGGTATATTCCTGCACAGCAAAAGAAATATCACCTATACGGTTTCCTACTATCGCTTTTTCAATTCCTTTATAAAGTGATTCTTTGGTAACGCGCATTAGTTGTTTTACTTCATCTTTTATATCCCCTATTGCAAATGTATAAGCGCTATCGCCATGGTATCCTTTTTTAACGGCACCACAGTCAATTGAAATAACATCTCCGTCTTTCAATTCGTCTTTTGTTGGAAAGCCATGTACGACAGCGTCATTCACTGAAATGCAACAGGCAAAAGGAAATCCATGATAATGTTTGAAATTTGGTATTGCGCCATGGTCCATAATATATTCATCAGTTTTATCATTGATATGCAAAGTGGAAATACCTGGTTTCAATAAAGAGGCGGCATAAGCGATGGCATCGTTTACGAGAATACAGCTTTGCCTTATTAATTCTACTTCCGCATTTGATTTATAATTAATCATCTTTTTAAAATTTGAAAACCCCGGCATACGAAAGCCAGGGTTTGAAAAGTATTTTTATTCGGGTTATTAATTAAATCCCCCCTGTAATGCCCGGTGCTGAAGTAGTTTGCCTTCCTTGTATCCGGCCGCTGCTCATTAATCCATCATACTGACGCATAAGTAATTGAGTTTCTATTTGCTGCAAAGTGTCTAATACTACCGCTACCATGATCAATAATGAAGTGCCTCCATAAAATGTAGCAAATCCCTGGGTAACTCCTAATATTTGCATGATGCCCGGCAAGATTCCAACAATCGCCAGTAATACAGATCCTGGCAAAGTAATCCTATCCATAATAGTGCCTATATAATCAGTAGTAGGTTGTCCTGGTTTTATACCCGGAATAAATCCATTATTTCGCTTCAAATCATCCGACATTTGTTTGGGATTAAAAATAAGGGATGTATAAACGAATGTAAAACCTATAGTCATAATTCCATAGACAAGCATATAAACTCCATTCGTTGGGTCCGTAAAATAGGAGGCCCAATTTTTGCCTGTAGTCTGGAAACCAGCGAAGATAGTGGGTAAGAACATGATTGCCTGTGCAAAAATGATTGGCATTACACCAGCAGCGTTTACTTTTAATGGAAGAAATTGTCTGGCTCCTCCAAATTGCCTGTTGCCCACAATTTGTTTTGCATAATTTACCGGTACTTTTCTTACTCCCTGTACAAGTACCACCAAACCTAAAATAACGGCAATAAAAGCGGCAATTTCAATAAGGAATATTAATAGACCACCACCACCATGCGTTTGCTTTGCCGTAAATTCCTGCATAAAAGATTGCGGAAGACGTGCCAAAATACCGATCATGATTATTAATGAAGTACCATTTCCTAATCCTTTATCCGTAATTTTTTCACCAAGCCACATTACAAACATAGTACCTGAGGTAAGAAGGAAAACGGTAGATACCCAAAAGTAAGGTTTGTATGCTTCAAGTAAAGCGCCGCCGCTTGAAGATTCTAAGAATCCAATATAAGCGGCTGCCTGAAACGCAGTAACGATAACGGTAAGATAGCGGGTCCATTGTTCAATTTTTCTTTGTCCGCTATCGCCTTCTTTCTGAATTTTAGAGATCTGCGGCACCAGTACAGTTACTAACTGCATAAAAATTTGTGCGGAAATATAAGGCATGATACCCAAAGCAAATATAGATGCCTTGGCAAAAGCACCACCCACAAAAGCGTCCAGAAGCCCAAGCATACCACCCTGCGCGCTATTTGCCAGATTAGAAAGTTTGTTGGGATCAATTCCGGGAAGAACAATAAAAGAGCCTACCCTGTAAACTAAAATGAGGGATAAAGTAACTATGATTTTATCTCTTAGTTCCTTTATCGTCCAGATATTTTTTAGTGTTGAGATGAATTTCTTCACAGAATTAGTAAGATTTAATTATTTGAAATCAAAATATAGATTGCAAATATCAATTAATTATTTTATTATTTCTACAGAACCTCCTGCAGCTTCAATGGCACCTTTTGCTTTTTGGCTTATTGCATTTACTTTAAAAGCAATATTAGCTTTCAATACGCCATTTCCCAAAACCTTTACCCGATCATTCTGGCTGATTAAATTATTAATATAAAGATTTTCAGGATTAAATTCTTTGATCTCATGCTTTTCCAGCAATTGGTCAATTTGTCCCAGGTTAAATACTTTATATTCTATCCGATTAATATTTTTAAACCCACGTTTAGGAATTCTTCTTTGAATAGGCATCTGCCCGCCTTCGTGAGCCATTTTTATTTTATAACCAGCACGGCTTTGTCCACCTTTATTACCTTTTGTAGAAGTTCCGCCTTTCCCTGATGCTTCTCCGCGGCCTAATCTTTTTATCTTGTGTGTTGCGCCCTTTGCAGGCCTTAAATTTTGTAATTGCATTGTACTTTTTTTTGAACTTAACGCCCCAGGTACCCGGAGCTCGCTTTTATATATTTATTAATAGAAAAAGAGTTATGCCAATTCTTCTACTTTCACCAAATGGGTTACTTTTCTTACCATACCCAAAATTTGCGGTGTTGCTTCCACTTCTTTTGAAGCATTCATTTTATTAAGCCCCAAAGCTTTTAAAGTCAGCTTCTGACGCTCCGGACGGTCAATACCACTTTTAACTTGTGTAATTTTAATTTTTTTCATAATTCTTAATTGAGATATTATCCGTTAAACACTTTTTTTAAAGAAAGGTTTCTTGTTTTAGCTACTGAGGCAGGCTCTCTCAGCATTGAAAGTGCTTTTACCGTTGCTTTTACCACATTATGAGGGTTGGCTGAACCGAGAGATTTTGCCAACACATCTGTAATTCCCGCGCTTTCCAAAACAGCCCTCATGCTTCCTCCTGCTATTACACCGGTACCCGCGGCTGCGGGTTTGATAAGAATTTTTGCAGCTCCATCTTTGCACCATTGTTCATGAGGAATAGTTCCATGCAAAAGCGGAATCCTGATGAGATTCTTTTTCGCATCATCAATTCCTTTTAAAATCGCTTCCTGTACTTCCTTTGCTTTACCTAAGCCGTGTCCAACTACCCCGTTTTCATTTCCTACTACTACTATTGCCGAAAAGCTAAATGCCCTTCCACCTTTGGTAGTTTTTACAACACGGTTTATAGATACCACTTTCTCCTTTAATTCAAGATCAGCGCCTTTTATTCTTTGTGTATTTGATTTCAACATTATAACTGTTTGTAATTTTTATTTTTGGAACCTAAATTTTAATTAAGGCTTATTATTAAAATACTAACCCACCTTCCCGCGCTCCTTCTGCCACTGCTTTTATACGTCCATGGTATAAATAGCCACTACGATCAAAAACAACATCTTTAATTCCCAATTCCTGAGATTTTTTCGCAATCGCCTCACCTACTAATTTGCTGGTCGATACTTTATCTCCTTTTTGTGTAGCAATATCTTTTTGCCTTGATGAAGCAGATGCAATAGTAGTTTGACTGGCATCATCAATCAATTGTACATAAATATCTTTGTTGCTTCTGAATATACTAAGGCGTGGTTTTGAAGCCGATCCGCTTATCTTTTTACGGATGCGATATCTTATCTTTTGACGGGCTTTTACTTTCGAGTTCATTTTGTTCTGTTTTATATTCCGATACTGCCGGAAAAATTTATTTAATTATTTATCAGGAAACCCCGATTAGAAATCTTTATTTGCCTGCTGCTTTACCTGCTTTTCTACGCAATACCTCTCCTTCAAATTTGACACCTTTCCCTTTGTAAGGTTCAGGTTTACGCAAGCTTCTGATCTTGGCAGCTACCTGGCCAAGCAATTGTTTATCTGCGCTGGTCAATACCACTTTTGGGTTTTTCCCTTTCTCCTGTCCTGTAGAAACTTTCAGTTCTTTTGGAATTTCAACAATAATGTTGTGAGAATACCCTAATGAAAGATCCAAAAGATTTCCCTGGTTTGAGGCTTTAAATCCCACACCCACCAGTTCCAAAGTTTTCGTATAACCTTCAGTAACACCCACCACCATATTATGTACCAATGAGCGATATAAACCATGCAGAGCCTTGTGTCGTATTTGGTCAGTAGGACGGGCAAAAATTACTTTATCATCCTTTATTTCTACTTTAATATCAGGATCTATGGCCTGTTTCAATTCGCCTTTAGGTCCTTTTACTGTAATCACATTATCTGATCCCACACTTACATTTACACCTTTAGTAATTGTTACGGGACTTTTTCCTATTCTTGACATAGCCGGTTTATATTTTTAAGTTTTTATCCGGGAGTGTTCAGCCACGACTAAGGCTTAATTATCTTACCCTGATTTTTTAATTTTTTTTATTCGAACTTTTCAAAACAAATCTTATTGCAAAGAATAAAACCAAAAAAGTTATGATTATTCCAACAATAGAATTCATAATGAATCAATAAATATTACACAATACTTCTCCGCCGATCTTTTGAGCTTTCGCTTCTTTATCTGTCATTACACCTTTTGAAGTAGAAATTATTGAAATTCCCAAACCATTTTTAACTCTTCTAAATTCATTAGGTTTTGAATAAGTACGCAAACCCGGGCGACTCACTCTTTCAAGGCTTTGAATTGCCGGAATTTTTGATTGTGCGTCATACTTCAAGGCAATTTTGATAACACCCTGTTTGGTATCATCTTCAAATTTGTATTTTAAAATATACCCCTGGGTGTATAGAATTTCAGTAATACGTTTTTTTAAATTACTTGCCGGAATTTCTACAATTCTGTGGCCAGCCATCTGCGCGTTGCGAATTCTTGTAAGATAATCTGCTATAGGATCAGTAACCATTGTTTATTTTTCTTAATTTTTTTTTGTTACAATGCGATATCCAATTGATACCATTCTTTGAAATGTGAGCTTTTACCAGCTCGCTTTTTTTACGCCCGGAATTTTACCTTCCAGTGCCATATCACGAAAAATATTTCTTGAAATTCCAAAATGCCTGATATAACCTCTCGGACGGCCGGTAAGCTGGCAACGATTTTTTAAACGAACCGGAGAAGCATTCTTTGGCAACAGATCCAGACCTTTATAGTCGCCCGCCTTTTTCAGGGCTTTTCTCTTTTCTGCATATTTTGCCACCATCTTTACACGTTTACTTTGACGTGCTTTTACTGACTCTTTTGCCATAATTTATTTTTGTTTTAAACCAGGTATCCAATACCTACGCTTCTTTTTTTACATTTTTAAAAGGCATCCCCAATTCTTTCAACAATTCAAATGCTTCTTCATTGGTCTTGGCCGTTGTTACAAAAGTGATGTCCAATCCGGTAATTTTATTTACTTTATCAATATCTATTTCAGGAAAAATGATTTGTTCGGTTATTCCCAATGTGTAATTTCCGCGCCCATCAAAAGATTTATCGCTAATACCTTTAAAATCGCGTACACGTGGCAGTGATACAGAGACTAACCTATCCAAAAACTCATACATATTTACACCGCGCAAAGTAACTTTAGCTCCTATCGGCATATTTTTACGCAGCTTAAAATTAGAAATGTCTTTCTTAGACATGGTAGCTACTGCTTTCTGACCGGTAATGGTAGTTAGCTCTTCAATAGAAATATCTATTAACTTTTTATCTGCAACGGCTCCGTTAACGCCGCGGTTAATACAAACTTTGGTAAGTCTGGGCGCCTGCATTATCGTTTTGTAAGCAAACTTTTTCATTAGCGCAGGTACCACTTCTTTATGATACTTACTGGCAAGTCTCGGAGTATATTTTTCGGTGCTCATTATTTAATTACCTCCCCTGATTTTTTTGCTATTCTTATTAATTTTCCGTCTTCTCTTGTTTTGCTTATCTTAGAATGAGAATGAGAATGTGAATCCCATAGCATTACATTTGAAATGGCAATTGGCGCTTCTACTTTCATAATTCCACCCTTGGTATTTTGTGCAGAAGGTTTAGTGTGTTTGGTCACAAAATTCACACCTTCTATCAGCACTCGGTTTTTTTCTGTGATTATTTCCAACACTTTACGCGGTTTCTTAAAGTCTTTGTCATCGCCGGAAATAACTACCACCGAATCGCCTTTTTTTATGTTGAACTTTGGTTTAAATCTTGTCTTCATTTTTGACAAATATTTGTCTTGATTAATTACTTATTAAATACCCTGTTTTTTTAGGGGTGCAAAGATACAATTTATAATTATAATACTTCGGGTGCCAGAGAAATGATTTTCATATATCCCTTATCGCGCAATTCGCGGGCTACCGGCCCAAATATTCTGGTTCCTCTTGGTTCATCTGCCGCATTTAAAAGCACAACAGCATTATCATCAAAGCGGATATAGGAACCATCCTTACGACGAAGCTTATTTTTGGTACGAACAATTACTGCTTTGCTGACCGTACCTTTTTTTATTCCGCCGGCAGGAATGGCATCTTTTACAGTTACCACTATTTTATCACCTACATGGGCATAATCCTGTCCGGAATTTCCCAGAACTCTGATGCACAGAACCTCTTTTGCCCCGCTATTATCCGCTACATTTAGCCTGCTTTCTTGCTGTATCATTTTTATTTGGCTTTTTGCCTTTAGCTTTTAGCTTTTGGCTGATTAAACTTATATTTTAATTTCTCACGCTAATAGCTTACAGCTAATAGCCAATGGCTTTTTATTTTACCTTTTCAACAATCTCTACCAGTCTCCAGCGCTTTGTTTTGCTCAATGGTTTTGTTTCCATGATCTTCACAAGATCGCCGATGTTACATTCATTCTTTTCATCATGGGCATGAAATCCGGTTGTTTTTTTCACAAACTTCCCATAGAGAGGATGCTTTACTTTCCTTTCTACTTTTACAGTAATAGATTTATCCATCTTGTTGCTGGATACCACACCAACCCTTACTTTTCTTAAATTTCTTTCGGACATTTTTTTATTTTTAGGATTTAGTACCTAATTGTTTTTTTCTTAATTCTGTTTTTGTTCGGGCTATGTCTTTTCTTACATCGCGAATATTCATAGGATTCTCCAGGGGAGAAACCGAATGAGCAAATTTTAATTTCTTTTTCCGTAATTCATCTTCCTCAATCCTTGACTTAAGATCCTGTTCAGTCATACTTCTCAGGCTGTTTACGAAATCGTTTCTGTTTGACATTGTTTTAATTTATTTAATTAGCTAATTATGCTACATAATCCCTGCTCACCACAAATTTTGTATGAATAGGAAGTTTTTGCGCAGCCAGCTCAAAGGCTTCTTTGGCAACCTGGAGCGGAACTCCGTCTGCTTCGAAAAGAATTCTTCCCGGTTGAATGACTGCTGCCCAATATTCCGGGTTCCCTTTACCCTTACCCATCCTCACTTCTGCAGGTTTCTTAGTAATAGGCTTATCAGGAAAAATTCGAATCCACACATTTCCTTCACGCTTCATGTGGCGGGTTAAAGCCTGCCTCGCAGATTCTAACTGGCGATTAGTTAACCATACAGAGTCAAGGGATTTTAACCCGAATGTTCCAAAAGCAATAGTATCACCACGCTTGGTATTCCCCTTCATACGGCCCTTCTGCATCTTTCTGTGCTTTGATCTTTTTGGCTGTAACATAATTGTTTTATTTTTCTGTTTGTAGTAGCTTACTACTCTAAACTTTTTGCTTAAAAATTATTTAAAAATCCTTTTGATTATCTTCTTCCGCCTCTTCTTTCACCACCGCCTCTTCTATCTCCTCTGTCACCTCTTTCTCCGGCTCCTCTTCTATCGCCAAATCCGCCGCCCCTTCTATTACCCTGCATTTCATGATCACTCTTTCCTCCACCGGCAATTATGTTTGGATTCAAATCTCTTTTTGCCAGAACCTCACCTTTGCATATCCATACTTTAATTCCAATTTTTCCATAAACTGTTTGCGCAAAAATGCTGGCATAATCTATATCCATCCTCAAAGTATGTAATGGTGTACGGCCTTGTTTTATTTCTTCGCTTCGTGCAATTTCCGCTCCACCCAAACGACCGCCTACTCTCACTTTTATCCCTTCTGCACCCATTCTTAATGCAGAAGCTATCGACATTTTGATTGCTCTCTTATAATTGATACGGTTTTCAATTTGCTTTGCTATCGTATCAGCTACTATAGCTGCATCCAACTCAGGACGACGTATTTCAAGAATATTGATCTGTACATCATCTTTGCCGGTAAGCTTCTTCAATTCTTCTTTGATACGGTCCACTTCGCCACCGCCTTTTCCGATTATAATTCCAGGTTTGGAAGTATGAATAGTTACGATCAATTTATTCAAAGTGCGCTCGATGACAATTTTTGCTATTCCACCTTTATTGATACGTGCATTCAGATAATTTCTGATCTTATCATCTTCAATCAATTTTTTACCATAATCTTTTGGACTTGCAAACCAGTTGCTGTCCCATCCACGGATGATTCCCAACCTCATTCCAATCGGATTTGTTTTTTGACCCATTATTCGGTTTTTATTTTGTTGATTTTTTTTCTTTTGATTTTTTTTCTACCTTTTCTGCCTTTTCTTTAGCAGGTTTTGTCGCTTTTGTTTCTCCCTTTGCAGTTACTTTCTTTGTAGCCGCTTTCTTTGGTTTTTCTACAACCACTGATTCTTCAACGGGCACTGCTTCTTTTTTAACATCTGTTTTTTTAGCGATTATTTTTTCATCATTATAAATACTATCCACAATAATGGTAACATGATTACTGCGTTTACGTACCCGGTACCCACGGCCTTGCGGAGCAGGTCGCATTCTTTTAATTACTCTGCCACAATCAACCATGATGGTTTTTACAACCAGGCCGGCATCTTCTACTTTTTCGTCTGCATTTTTCTGTTCCCAGTTATTGATGGCGCTTTTTAATAATTTATACATCGGTACGGCAGGATGTTTGGGATTGAATTGTAAAATACCCAAAGCTTTTTCTACTTCAAGCCCACGAATCAAATCGGCCAGCAATCGCATCTTGCGCGGCGATGTTGGATAATTATTAAGTTTTGCTACTGCTTCCATATTATTTTTATTTCCCGATACCATGTAGCTTTTACCTGGTAACTGGTTTGGTTTATACAATCTTTTTACTAGAGTGTCCTTTAAAATTTCTTGTTGGTGCAAATTCACCCAATTTATGACCCACCATAAATTCAGTTATATATACCGGAATAAATTTATTTCCGTTATGCACAGCGAAAGTGTGCCCAACAAAGTCGGGGGTAATTGTTGACCTGCGCGACCATGTTTTAATAACACTTTTCTTTGATTTTCCTTCATTGATGCCAAGCACTTTATCTTCCAGCTTAGCTTCTACGTAAGGGCCTTTTTTAATTGAACGAGCCATAATTTATGTTCGATGTTTGATGTACTATGTACAATTTAAAAACTTTATTTGTTAGGTAATTTCTTACCATTCCTTCTTTGAATGATCATTTTATCAGAGCCCTTACCGCGTGTGCGGGTGATTTCACCTTTCGCATATTTTCCTGTTCTGCTGCGTGGGTGGCCCCCGGATGCTTTTCCTTCGCCTCCGCCCATCGGATGGTCAACCGGGTTCATAGCAACGCCTCGTGTTCTTGGCCTGATTCCTTTCCATCTGTTTCTGCCGGCTTTCCCTTTGCTTTCAAGGCTGTGGTCGCTGTTGGAAACTACGCCAACAGTAGCATAACAATTAATTAATATTTTCCTCAACTCCCCACTTGGCATTTTTAATACTGCATATTTATCTTCTTTATTCGTCAATTGTGCAGAAGATCCTGCGCTTCTGGCCAATTTTCCACCCTGGCCTGGTTGCATTTCAATATTGTGAACCACAGTACCCAACGGCATGTTTTTCAGTTGTAAAGAATTCCCGGGTTCAGGAGCTACATCATCTCCACTAATAATTGTTGCTCCCACCTGTAAACCCTGTGGCGCTAAAATGTATCTTTTTTCACCATCCGCAAAAACTGTCAAAGCGATAAATGCACTTCGGTTAGGATCATACTCAATAGTTTTCACAGTTGCAGGTATCTCTTTTTTATTTCTTTTAAAATCAACTATACGATACATCTTTTTGTGGCCACCGCCGAGATAGCGCATACTTCTGTGTCCCTGCACATTTCTTCCGGCAGTATGATGTACTTTCTCCACAAGGCTTTTTTCAGGAACGTTGGTAGTTACTTCGGCATAAGCATTGCCTATCCTCCAGCGGGTTCCTGCGGTTGTTGGTTTGTATTTTTTTAAAGCCATGATTTTCTATTTTTAATCCAGTGTTATTCCGGATATAATTGTTTGTTTTTATTTTATCAACTCAGTCTCGCCTTCTGTTCCGACTGCTACTTTCTTAAACATTTCCATACAAATCAATAGTATCGCCCTTCACCAATGTTACGATTGCCTTCTTTTTTGCAGGTTTGCGTCCTGTAAGTAAACCCGCCTTTGTATTACGTTGTTTTACTTTGGAGGGCATTACCAATGTATTCACATCTTCTACTCCTACACCATAAAATTGTTCAACAGCTTTTTTTATTTCCAATTTATTAGCCTTCCTGTTTACGATGAAAGTAAAACGGTTAAATTTTTCTGAGAGGCGATTTACCTTCTCTGATAAGACCGGTCTTATTAAAACTTCTGACGATTTCATATCTATTGTTTTTTAAGATTCAGCAGATTCTTTATCGTCTGTTGAACTTTTATCTTTTGATTTTTTTTCCTCTGTTTTAGCTTTGGATACCTTTACTTTTTTCTCTTTTGTTTCGGTTTTCTTTTCGGCGGCAGCTTCTTTTACTTTTGCTTTCTTTTCTTCTGTTTTCTTTGGCTCTTCCACAGCATTATTATCTTCATCGGTTTCTTCTACAAATATTTTTGCAGCGCTTTCCGTAAAAATTACAGAATCAGCATTTACAATATCATAAGTATTGATATCGCTTAACAATGCACCACAGATCGAAGGCACATTACGAAAACTCTTATAAACATTTTCGTCGTATTCCGGCATTATAAATAATGACTTCCTGCTTCCTCCATTGATATTCATAAACATCCGGTTGAATTCTTTGGTATTTGGAGATTCAATTTCTACTGATGCGTCTTCAACAATAACTATTTTATTATCCTTAGCTTTTGCACTTAAAGCACCTATCTTGGCAAGGTCTTTTACCTTTCGGTTTAGCTTAATATCATAACCATGTGGTTTAGGTCCAAACACAGTACCACCTCCTTTGTACAAAGGATTTCGGAGGTTACCTTTTCTACTTCCGCCGGTTCCTTTTTGCTTATGAAGTTTTTTGGACGAACCCTGTGCTTCGGCACGGGTTTTCACTTTATGAGTACCCTGTCGTTGAGCTGCGAGGTATTGTTTTACCGCGAGCCAGATCACGTGGCTGTTTGGGTCCGCATTAAAAATTTCTTCCGGCATATTGATCGTTCTACCGGTCTTTTGCCCTTCTATATTTACGATATCTAATTGCATATTATTTCTGAATTAAAACGATGGAACCATTATGGCCAGGAACCGAACCACTTATTAATAAATAATTTTTTTCTGGAAATATTTTCACAACAGTCAGTCCTTTCATCTGTACTTTATCATTTCCCATACGGCCGCCCATTCTCATTCCTTTGAACACCCTGGATGGATAAGAGGAACCGCCCACGGAACCAGGAGCCCTTGATCTGTCGTGTTGTCCGTGAGTTTGTTCGCCTACACCATGAAAACCATGACGCTTTACCACGCCCTGGAAACCTCTTCCTTTGGTGGTGCCTATAACAGATATTTTATCGCCTTCGGCAAATATGTCAACTTCAATGGTATCGCCAACATTTTTATCTGTTTCGCTATCGCGGATTTCTTTTACGAATTTTTTTGCCGGTGTGTTTGCTTTGGCAAAATGGTTTTTTTCTGAGAGGAGGGTATGCTTTTCTTTTTTGTCTCCGAAAGCAATCTGAACAGCATTGTAGCCATCGGTTTCTACGGTTTTCTTCTGCGTTACTACGCATGGCCCTGCTTCAATAATGGTCACGGCTGTCTGCCTGCCATTACTATCGAAAATGCTGGTCATGCCAACCTTTTTTCCAATAATACTTTTCATTTCTATTTTATTATACCCAGCGCTATCCCGAAATTTCGGGATAGATGAGTGTTACAATTTTTATAAGAACTTTTGAAACCTCATCCCGTCCTTCTCCAGGAGAGAAGGGAAAGAAAGGTTTCCTTTATGCTTTAATCTCAACATCAACACCAGATGGCAAATCCAATTTTGAAAGTGCATCCACAGTTCGCGAACTGCTGGTGTAAATATCCAGTAAACGCTTGTGAGTGCACAATTGGAACTGCTCTCGCGCCTTTTTGTTTACGTGAGGAGAACGCAATACGGTAAATATTTTTTTGTGGGTAGGTAAAGGGATTGGCCCTGTAACTACGGCACCGGTACTACGTACTGTCTTTACAATTTTTTCGGCAGATTTATCTACCAGGTTATGATCGTAAGATTGAAGTTTGATCCTGATTCGTTGAGACATTTTAAAGAACTTTTTTTATCCCATTTTATTTTGGGAGTGCAAAAGTAGGTTGATTCATCTAAATAACAAAAAAATTATCTACTCTTTTCTAAAAAAGTGGCAGAGTCAATAGCAGCGCTATTTTATAAGGTAAGAAATGAAATTCTTTGGTGTAAGAAAATGAATTTTTTGCAGAAGGCACCTTTGTCAGAACAAATGGGTTTTACTAATGAATTCGGGTTAATAATCAAACAAAAAAATGAAGGAGCTAATATTTTCCCTTATATTTTCTGCAAAGAATCCCATGGTTATGGCCAAAAATATCATTACAAATTCCAAAAAATATTCTTTGAAATTTTTCTTTCGATTGTTATCGGGATCTTCTTGTGGGTGATGAGGTACTTCCATTTTGTTTTGAATTGTAAATTATTTTGACACTTTTTGCTCCATTTTTTCCCCTTCACTTAAATGATAATCCTTTTCTAATTCATCAATTAGCAAAATAGCCTGATGCAATAAAGTTTTTGCATCTTTTAATTTCCATTCAATAAACCTGGAACGAATCATCTCAAGGTATTCATTAAACAATGTTTTGTCTTCGGTCAATAATGGTGGATTGGTTTTCATAAACGAATCCAGTAAGGCGCGGTTAGAATCAATTTTGCTTGCCTGGTAAATATTGTTGGCAATTTCATTGTATTTGAATTCAAAAATCCTTGCTCTGGCTTTCCTTACTTCTGTGTAAATTCCAAGATCAGCTTCCGCGCTCTTTTGCCATTTGCGACAAAGCTGATCATAATTAGCCACATTACGGTTAAGTGTGGGATTGGTAAAATAGCGTAGCGTGCCTGAGCTTTCCATTTGATGTATAGTTGCATCATGTGGCACAAAACTTCCAGTTGCGCCACCCCATAAGCCATACCAGTATAATTTACCAGTAGAAATTTGTTTCACCTCTTCGTTTGAAAGCAATTGGGAAAGCGTATCTATATTATTCAATGCTATCGTATAATATGCTATATATGCTTCTAAATCGGTCGAATCGCTTGTAAGATCGCTGATCATAGATTTAGCATATTCTTTTGCATGCTTATGTTCCGATACATATTCGCGCAGGCTCTCTGCAAAAAAACCAAGCGTTACTGCAAGAAATATCATTATAAATTCCGAAAAATATTCCTTGAAATTTTTCTTCCGATGGCTATCGGAATCTACATGTGGTTGATGATGTACTTCCATTGTTTCAATTTTTTTTTAAAATTCATTCATCTTTAAGGTGTAATAAAATCAATGTCAAAATCAGGAAACTAACAATTCTTTCAGCCGCACCCAATCCATTCCATGACTGGCTTTGCCACATTTGAAACCACTCACCTCCTATTACTTCAAAACCAAAGAACCAAACAATTACGCCAATTAAAATTCCTGCGATTGCCCAATTTTTAGAAGCATGAAATATGGCACTATTGCTTTTTATATTTTTAAAGAGAAGCCAGCTTCCTTTTAAACAACAAAACGCCATCAAGGCTTCCATAACGATGATAAAAATATACCCCGAATTAAAAATGATCCTATTATTAATACTCCTGTAATGAATATGGCTTGCAGGAAAAGTGGTGTCCATTTTCATTACATGTTCTACAAAAAGATAGTTGGTATAATAATCTGTTGTATTCCCAATTACAATTAAAGCAGCCATGATGCCGGCCGTTGCAACTAAAATTGCTTTAGCAAGCCGAAATAGAAATGAAGTAGTAAACATAATTTCACTTGTTTTATCATTTAATGAAAAGTCAATTTTTTGAAAAGACTAATTCAAAAAATATTCTTTGAAATTTTTCTCCCTATGGTTATCTGAATCCACGGTTGGGTGATGAAGTATTTCCATAATATTTACACTATTTTAGGTTGTATTCTTTTTGAATGATCTTTATGGTTTCCGCTATTTCTTTACAAAAAATTTCGTAATCATCTCTTATACCTGTTCGCAGGTAGAAACTGTATTTATCAAGCTTATCTGCATATAATATCATTGCATTTTTATTTTGCCATTTTACCAGTGCCGTAGCAGGCACATCTGATAACTTAAGACTGGGAAACAAAGGATTCTCAAAAGCAATTTTTCCTGCATTATAATCTGCCGTTCCATCAAGAAATCCGTACGAAGAAATATCGATATCATTCTGCATAGACTGCATGACATCAATTACCGGTGAAAAAAGTTTATAATTACCTTCCAGCCGGCTTATTGCATCAACTACTTCATTTTTCCTGATTACAGAAAAGCCTCCACTGTGGAGTTGAGATAATGTTCGTTGGTTGAAATGAAAATCATACGACCACGCTGTGCCAAATATCAGTGCCTGGTAAACCATCCTGTCTTTGCCCGTATGGCCAGGTGTTTGCAATAAATTCCTTGTTGAATCCATCCATTTTAAATGATAAGGGATTAGTGTATGAGTACTCAAATTTAAAAATGCAGTATCGCTTTTAAGATCTTCAATTAGGGAAATCATATATTCTTTTTCTTTTGAATTATTGTTTAAATATTCCCTATAGCTCTCCGCAAAAAAGCCAAGCGTTACAGCAAGAAATATCATTAAGAACTCCAAAAAATATTCTTTGAATTTTTTTTCCTTATGATGAAGGTCGGGATGATGATGTAATTCCATTGTTTGTATTTCGGTATAAGAATTTCTGATTTTCAATTTCAGTAAATGAATAAATAACATTGATTCCTGTTTTTTATTGAGGCAGCCTTTTCCAAGAACAGGTTTTGCAACGCAATCAATTGAGTAGGAAGTGAGGGATTATTTCCCTCACTGTCCTCTCACACCACCGTACGTACCTGCGCCGGTATACGGCGGTTTGACTAAAGTGATTTACTTGGTTATATGCTTTCGTTGGCTAAGCTCCTCTTACTTTTTACTTTCGGTTTCTGACCTATCCTCAAATAAGTAGTTCTCTGAGGTGGTTTCGCTTTCAACGCCAACAATCAAACTTTACCCTTTTTTTCCCATCTTAGTCATTCAGTCCTTCGGTATTCGCGAATGCTTCCGATTTTTTTTCCCCGGCTTCTTATCCTACCTACTATGACCTCTGCTGACTTCTGACTTAATACAAGAATGTATGTCAGACCTCACAGGGTAAGTATATCCGCTTTCAGTTCATGTCGCCTCTGCATTTACAGCATAATGTTCCGTACAGTAATCGGGCTTTTGTATCTATGGCTACATCACCCACATTATACCGCCTATATACAGTTTCTGTTCGTAGGCGCAAACTTTTGACGCTGCCTTCCTTCAGATTCCACTTCACAGTGGACTCCGTTGCCTTTAGCTAATACTCCTTACTGTAAAGCGTATTCGGGATTTACACCCTATAGCTGATATACATGCCTGTCGCACCAAAAAAAATGTACTTTTTGATTTCTAAAAGCAATGCTTTCCTGGTATTTTATCAGTCGTTTAAAATTATTACTTCCGCATTATTTATATACTAACTTTATTTTTAAAAATAAGCAATAATTACAAAGAGGATTCGGAATAAATGAAGGGAAATAAATTTTTATGAGTATCAAAAAACATCAAAAACAAAATAAGAAATTATGGATATTAGCTTTTCTGTTGATAATTTTCATCAAGTTATTTTCTTCACATAAAAATTGGGTAGAGGATTTTTATTCTTTGCAATTCTATCCTTTTTTTTCGAGGATACTCAGATCTCTTTTTGGATGGATTCCTTTTAGTCTTGGTGACCTTTTATATTTCTTAGCGGCTTGCTGGCTGATCTGGAAAATGGTCAAGAATGTAAGATTGCTTATCAAAAAAGATCTTAGTCTCAGAATCGTTTTAAAAAAATGCGCAAAACTGATCTTACTTTTTGCCTTTATCTACATCGTATTCAATATTTTTTGGGGAATTAATTACAATCGAAAGGGAATCGCATATCAATTGCATTTGACGCACTTGGGTTATGATACCAGTGATTTAATAATGCTCCAAAATCTTTTATTACAGAAAGTAAATGCCACAAAAGTATCTGCTATGAGAGATAATGCAAATTATCCGGTAAAAGAGGATTTATTTAAAAGAGCCAGAATTTGTTATGATGAAGTGGGAAAAAAATATTCTTTTCTTCAATATAAAAATCACTCTATTAAATCTTCTTTTTATGGATGGCTTGGTGATTATTTGGGATTTACCGGCTATTACAATCCTTTCACGGGAGAAGCGCAGGTGAATACTACCGTGCCGCCTTTTTTGCAACCTTACATTACAACTCACGAAATGGCCCATCAACTTGGTTATGCAAAAGAAAATGAAGCAAACTTTGTTGGATACCTGGCGGCGGTTAATTCCCCTGATACACTATTTCATTATTCGGCTTATTTCGATCTATTCTTATATGCCAATCGCGAAGTGTATTATTTCGATTCGGTTGCTGCTAAAGAATCATTGAAACAATTGAACCCTGCTGTAAAAAACGATATTCTTGAATTGAGACAATTCGACCTGAACCATAAGAGTTTTATAGAGCCTGCAATCACATGGCTTTACGGAAATTTTTTAAAAATGAATCAGCAATCACAAGGAATGCATAGCTACAATGCCGTAGTAGGAATGCTGATAGCCTATTATAAGAAATTTGGAAAAATCTGACTTTGGCTGATATATAACTTACATTATTAATTCTAATATTCCTAAAACTCTCTTTTGTAATTTGCTCTTACTCAAAGAATGGAAAAAAATCCACGATATTTTTTATTTTTTCAAATAATAATATATCATTTAATTTTGGCACATTTTTTAAGGTATAATCAAAAAAAATAATTAAAATGAGAAAATATGTAATTATAGTTACTAGTATGTTTCTTTTATCAAGTTGTGTTGCCAAACGATATTTGATTCAATCGCAAAATGAAGCAACTACTTTGCGCGATGACAGCACACAACTTGCCAATCAAAATTCTTCATTGCAGTCAAATCTCTCTTCTTTGAAGGATCAAAATGCCAATTTAAAGAACCAGATTGCCACTTTACAAAGCAATATAAATGATCTTACCGCGAAAATTTCTGAGCTTAGTAATCAGAACAATCAACTTGGTCATCAAACTTCTGAGCAGCAAAGTAAACTGACACAGAGTCAACAAGACTTACAACGACAGAAACAAAGGCTCGAAGAGTTGCAGAATTTATTAAACCAACAAAAAGTCGCTTCGGAAGAATTGAAAAATAAAATGGCAGAAGCATTGAAGGGATTTAATTCCAGCGACCTTTCAGTATATGAAAAAGATGGTAAAGTATATGTGAGCCTTTCAGAAAAACTATTATTCCCTTCAGGTAGTGCCGTTGTAAATCCCCAGGGTGTGGATGCCTTATCTAAATTGGCTGCAGTCTTAAATTTGGATACTACTGTTGCTGTAGATATAGAAGGACACACTGATAGTATTCCTATTAGGGGCAGGTATCAGGATAACTGGGAACTTAGTACTGCCCGCGCCAATTCAATTGTAAGGATTTTAGTAAATACCTATAAAGTAGACCCGACAAGAGTGATTTCTTCTGGCCATAGTTACTATGAACCTGTAGCTTCCAATTCAACTCCGGAAGGAAGAGCTAAAAACAGGCGAACAGATGTTATCCTGTCTCCCAAACTAAATGAGATGTATAAACTGTTAGGTGAGATGTAGCTGGTGAATTATAAGTTAGCTTATTACGGTTTCAATTATACCTGTACCATTTCTTATTGATCTTATCAATGATGGCATTTAATCCATTGAGGGTACCCTTAAAATAATCATTTCTCTGAAATGAAGGGATTATATCTCTATGAATAATTTTTAATTTATCATATTCATCCATATAATTATCAATTCCAAAATCTGCACAGATAAATAATTTTTTATAGTCTTTGCAAATGCAAATTACTATGCCATTACTTTTGTCAACTTTCCCAATTCCCCATATTTTTAAAAGCCGGTAAGTAAATTCATCAAATTTTTCCCTGGCCACCATATTGGAATCAACAGTAACCACTTCAATTTCTATAGTTGTTTTTTTCTCAAAATGTTCAAGAATTCTTTCTAAAGAATCTTCTTCGGTTCTATCATACAAGCCTTCGAAATCATTGACCCATCCAACTGCCGCAGGTAATGTATCCCAGATAGACTGCCTGTAAGCCTGGAGTTCATTTGGCGTCATTGTTCTGTAAGGAATGTAATTCGGAACGTTCTGGGAAATCGCATTAAAACAAAATAAAGATAGGCAAATAAAAAAAGTAAAAAATATTTTCATAAGCAACCAAAAGCAGTTTTGTTTCGTAAAATTAATCAAATATCCTGGTGTTATTAAAAATAAAAAAATGAAATAAAAAGTGCTCAGATATTTTATATCTCACCGGGAAGAAAAGAATAATTTTGATGTTATAACTATTGTTTAAAATTTAAATAAAATATTATGGAGAAAAGAAGAGAAGTGTGGCAGCGTGGGCCCATAGAAAATGTTCCTGCTTTGCTTCAACCCGTGGCTCACACACTTTTGGAAGTGGGTGAAGAGGCACACAGCATTATGGAAAGATTCCCTGAAAACCTATTGTGGGAAAGGCCGGCAGGAGTAGCTTCACCTGCATTTCACCTGCAACACATCAGGGGAGTTATTGACCGGCTTTTTACATATGCAAAAAAGGAATTATTAAGTGAGGAGCAAATGGATGAAATTATAAAAGAAGGAATTAAGGGAAAAACTTTATTATCAATACAGCAAATGCTTGCTCAGTTAGATAATCGTATATCAACTGCAGTTGAAGAATTAAAAAATGTAAAACCTGATTCACTAACAGAGTCACGCGGAATAGGCCGTAAGCAAATACCTACCACTTTATTAGGTTTATACGTACACGCCGCGGAACATTCAATGAGGCACATTGGCCAATTATTGGTAACGGTTAGAGTGCTGAAGGATATTCAAGGATAACTGCGTAAAAGGTTACAGCAGATTTTACCAACCATTTTTGAGTATTATGCCATTTTCGGGTAACCTTATACGAAACTTCTTTTATTTAAAGGAACTGTCACCAATACTTAAATACTAATGCAATAACTGCATAGATCATTGTCATTACAAAGATGCCTTTCGCAGTTTTGTCACGGTAGCCATTAATATAAATGGTAAATAAAATAGCATTGGCCATTAAAGAAAGACTGATTGAAACGGTAATTAAATTCGGATTAAATTTCATCCACTGCAACATTTCTGAAAAAGTAAGCCCTTTAAATTTTATTAATTTATAAACCAGAAATCCTATCATTGGTGCAATAAATCCTAATGCCAGACCAAATACAAAATTGTCTTTTTTGAAGATCATAATATGTCCCAGTTTTTTTCTAATTCTTGTTTTAAAGTATAATTGGTTAAATCAAACTGCACAGGAACCACGCTTACATAATTATGCTCCAATGCCCACACATCAGTATCTTCTCCTGTGTCAAAACTTACAAATTCTCCGGTAAGCCAGTAATATTTCCTCCCGTGAGGATCAAGTCTTTCATCAAAATCTTCATCATATTTGGCGTAAGCCTGCCGGCATACTTTTATGCCATTCATTAGTTCGCGGGGGATAGCGGGAATATTCACGTTGAGCAGAAAATGTTTTCCAAATTTTTTCTCCATTACACTTTTTACGATCTTATGCACATAATATTCAGCCGTACTGAAATCGGCTTCGATGCTATAATCAAGCAATGAAAATCCTATTGAAGGAATACTTTCAATAGACGCTTCCATAGCAGCACTCATAGTTCCGGAGTAGATCACATTAATAGAATGGTTAGCGCCATGATTAATTCCGCTCAAACAGATATCAGGCTTTCTATGTAGTATTTTATCTACAGCAAGTTTTACGCAATCTACAGGCGTGCCATTGGTTTGCCATGCTTCTGCATCTTCAAAAAGATCACTTACTCTGTTAAGCCTTAAAGGAACCCCAATGGTAATAGCATGCCCCATTCCACTTTGAGGTTTATCTGGCGCAACTACTACCACATCGCCTAAATCCTTAACCGCATTAACTAAACTTTTGATACCGGGAGCTGTAATTCCATCGTCATTAGTAACTAATATGATTGGCCTTTCTTCTTTGTTTTCAGTCATTGTAATTTTTAGTTCTTAATTCTAAGTTTTTAGTTTTAATTTAGTGATATTCATATTTCACCATTAAAACCATCTAAACCATGGTCTTGCCACTGCTTCTCTAAACGGCCAGGGAATAGCAATTAGTATTATCAGAAGTGCAATTCCAAAGAATAGTAACGTTTTTTTAAATTTTGCTTTTGATGTAGTTGCTTTTTTTACGGATACCCTTCCTGCATGAACTAAAATCCATGCAATAATCATCATTACAGAATGTTCCATTGTAAAAAAACGAACCATTGGGTCTCTCATACTTTGGCTAAAGTGTTCCAAACTATCAAACCATCCATTTGTAAAATAAAGAATCATTCCAATCAATAATTGTATATCCATCCCAAGCATAAAAAAGAAATTGGCGCGGCTATCGCCGGAAGAATATTCTCTTTTTGCAGCTAATCCACTTATCGCGGTAATTATTGTCCAAAAAGCGAATATTAAAATGAGCCAGCGAATCAGATTGTGTAATACAAGCAGAATTTGCATATTTAATTTTTTTGCAAAAATAAGGGTAATACGAGCAAGTAGCTCAATGCCCAAAGCTGAATACTCAAAAGAAATGCCCGGGTTTTATCAAATCAGGATATTCTTTTTGAAAATGTATTATTTCCCGAATAGAAACATTTTGAACATAAGGGCTATTTGGATTTTTAGCAATGTAGTCCTGGTGATAATCCTCAGCAGGCCAAAATTTAGTGAGTTGCATAACATTAACTGTTATTGGGGCATCGTATTTTTTGGATGTAATGAGCTGTTTTATATAATCTTCTATTTGTGTTTTTTCAGAATTATTATCATAAAAAGCAATAGAGCGGTATTGGCTTCCGAAATCGGGAGATTGGCCATTAACAGATGTGGGGTCTTGCCCGGCAAAATAAACTTTTAATAAAGTGTTATAAGAAATTTTGGAAGGGTTGTAATAAACCATCACACTTTCGGCGTCGCCGGTATTTGCGGTTTCAACCATTTCATAATTGGGATTTTTGACGTTGCCCCCGGCATAACCTGAGATGACTTTTTCCACCCCTTTCACGCTTTCAAATAAAGCTTGTTCATGCCAGAAACATCCAGCGGCAAAAGCAGCGTGACTATATTTTAACAGATCTGCATTAGAATTTTTCGGATCATTTCTTTTAGAAGATTGCTGGGCGCAGGAAACAAATCCTGTAGCCATAGCGACAATAAAAAATAAACTGATTAGAGATTTCATATTCGTTGTTTCTCAAATGTACGTTGAAAGCAAATGTTCAGATGTTAAAAGTAAGTGATAGTGAGTTCTGATCAATTTAGAAAAATTCATCCTGATTACTTAAAAACGAAAACAGGTAATCGAAAAAATATAACGATTTATTTGATGGCAATATTATTGTAGTGAAATTTGCGTTATGGAAGCTTTACTAGTACAAACAGACCTTTCGGATTATTTCCGGGAGAAAGAAAAAAATATTCTTGAAATCTTAATCATGCCGGCGAATGAATTTAAGAAGGAGGATTATCACCGTTTGAGAGTAGAAATAAAAAAACTAAAAGCGCTTCTTGAACTTATTAATTATTGTTGTGAAGGCTTTCAAAAAAGAAAATTTTTCAAACCTTTCGCGAAAATTTTTAACCAATCTGGGAAAATCAGGGAATTACAATTAGAGGAATCCGTTCTTGAAAGTTATGATGTGGCTAAGATTGAAAAATATGTTATCAAGGTCAAAAAAGATATCAAAAAAAATCAAGACAGTTTTCAATTGTTGATCTCCCAAAAAAGAAAAAGAACAATAAAAAAAACATTCAAAAAGATGGATCCTTACCCAAAAGAGTTACCAACTATTAAGGTAAACGCTTTTATAGCAAAAGAGAAAAGAGAGATAAATAAATTGATACTTCAAAATTCGCTTAAACCGCTTAATTTACATGACCTGCGTAAAATTGTAAAAATCGATCTTTATACCAAAAAAAGTCTGCATTTAGGCGACAAAAATGAATTGGAAATAGAAAATAATTTTCAGGAATTATTAGGAAAATGGCATGATTGCAGAACTATAAACAATCTTTTAGAAAAGTCAATAGTAAAGAAAAATATACGCCCTGAGGAATTAAAACAATTGTTACAAATAAATGAAGAAATCAGGGCGAATACAAGACAATTGAGTGAAGAGATAAATAACAAAGTTGAGTTTAAAACTTTATTTGTTTAAAAAAATTTCTTTCAATTACTTTTGGTTATACTTTTTTCTATTTTAAAAACCCCTTTTTATTTTTATAGCAAACTACTACCTTTGCAAAAATTTTTTTAATATGAAAAAAATAATTGTTCCTGTTGATTTTTCTGATACGTCAGTTAATGCTGCAAAGTATGCAATAGAAATGGCTAAAGATATCCCTGGTGCAACCATCACGCTGTATCATGTTTATAGCAGCATTAGTTTTTCTACTTTAACTTCCAAGGATGCTTTCTCAAGGCAAATGGTTACAGAAGCGGCGTTAAAAATTTTAAAAGATAAATTAGACGATGGGTTTTATTCGATTTCTTATGTGGCAGAAGCCGGTTCTTTAGTAGAGAACCTGGCAGATTATGCTTTAGGAAACCATACCAATCTCATTGTAATGGGAATCACTGGAAGTTCAAAATTGACCCAGGTTTTTATGGGTACCAATACATTAAATGTAATTCGTAATATTTCCTGCCCGGTCATGATCATTCCTCCGGAAGCTAAATATACAGGTATAAAAAAAGTAGTTCTCACTTCAGATTTTAAAGATGTGGCACGCACAACTCCGTTTGCCTCTATTAAAGAAATTCTTGATATCTTTAAACCTAAACTTGATATCTTAAATGTGGATAGCGAACATTTTGTAGAATTAACACCTGAATTTAAAATTGAAAGAGAAGCCATGGAAGATAAATTAGGATCTTACAATCCTGAGTTTTCTTTTCTTCGGTCTTATGATTTTTTAGAAGGTATCAGTAGTTTTGTTGAATCCAGAAAAATGGATGCAATTATCACAGTACCACATAAGCACACACTCTTTAATCAGTTTTTCGTGACGAGTAGTACCAAAAAATTAGCTTATCATAGCACCGTGCCAATAATAGCAATACCGTAGTAATATTTATTTATAAATTTATAGAATAAATCGTTTAAGTCGTGAATGCCATGTGATAAACAGGAGCACTCTTAATCATCCTTACCACGAGGTTGTGAAATATAGTTTTATCAAATCCCCGTCTGTTAAAGCGATAAAAGA
>Ga0307373_10002244_pt1 | contig 34977 bp, 37 predicted proteins | sample OX2MG_FD_202534 | JGI IMG/M metagenome (GOLD analysis project Ga0307373, IMG submission 202534) | Soil microbial communities from Risofladan, Vaasa, Finland - OX-2 | ecosystem: Environmental > Terrestrial > Soil > Coastal area > Acid sulfate soil | place: Finland: Risofladan, Vaasa | collected...
CCAAAGGGCCGGGCCGCCACGCAAGTGCTCGACCTCGACGCATCAACGGCGACACCGCGGGCGCCGCGCGAGCGCGGCGGCTTCCGGCCGCGCGACGGCGGCGGCAACGGCGGTGGCAACGGTCCGGCGGGACCGGCCGAGTCGCTCGACGGGGTGGTCAAATGGTACGACCCGGCGCGCGGCTTCGGATTCGTCCTGCCGAACGATGGCAGCAAGGACATCTTCGTGCACATCACCGCACTGCGCCGTTCGGGCATCGACGGACTCGAGCCCGGCCAGCCCGTGCGCATGATGGTCTCGGAGGCGCGCCGCGGGCGCGAGGCGTCGTCGATCGAGTTGTTGCCGCACGGCGGCTGAACACCGCCGTCGCTAGGGCGACCGGCGACTGACCGCCAGACCGGCAATTGCGGTTGCAGCGGCAGCGGCGAAGAACGCCACCCGGTAGCTTCCCGTCATGCCGACGATCGTGCCGAACAGCGGCGGTCCGACCAGCGCGCCGACGAATGTCAGCGCGAGCGCGCCGCCAGTGGCCGTGCCGGCGCTGCCCGTGGGCGCAAGGCGCGCCACCTCGGCCAGGAACACGCCGTTCCAGCCCAGCGCCACGGCGCCGAGCACCGCCGCAACGAGCAGCACGAGCGGCAGCGGCCACTCAGGACCGACGAGCGCCAGCGTCGCGCCAGCGCCGCCGATCGCGAGACCCAGCAGGCTCAAGGCCTGACGCGGGCTGACCAGCCGATCAGCCGCCCAGCCCCAGAGAATGCGGCCGGCAATGCCGGCGCCCTGCAACACGGCCAAGACCAGTCCTGCTGCGACCAGGGCCATATGCGTGTGCGACGTCAGAAATGTCACGACGAAGGCGCCGAGACTGAGCTGCATCGCCGAATAGGTGACGGACGCGAGCGCGAGACGGCGCAGTGCCGGCTGTCCCAACACCATGTTGATCGCAGCGAAGATATGGCTGCCGCCGGTCGCCGTCGGATCGGCATCGTCGTCCAGGGTCTTGTGCAGCGGCTCGCAAACGAGCGCGAGAGCGACGCTCGCGGCGGCCACCGCCAAGGCCGCGCCGCGCCAGCCGAAGGGCAGCGCCAAGACCGGCACGACGAGGCCGGCCAGCGCGCCGCCCATCGGCACACCGGTCTGCTTGATCGAAAAGACCAGCGCACGTCGCGCCGGCGGCGTCTGGCGGATCAGGATGTGCGAACTCGCCGGCGTCATTGGTCCATAGCCGATGCCGATGAGCACCGCGCCGACGAGACCCAATCCGATCGAGGCACTGGCAAGCAGCGCCAAGCCGGCGGCGCCGATGACCAAGCTCGCCTGGCTGATACGGATGGCACCGTAGCGCCGCACCGGCCCGCCCGACATGCCGGTCGACAGGATGGCGGCCGCATAAACCACCGCGGTGAAGACACCGATGTGATTGGCATCGACACCGAAAGCAGGCGCGGCCAGGCCCGCGAACACCGGCGGCGCCAACACCATCATGGTGGCGAGCGCCTGGATGGCGAGAGTGGCGATCAGGGCGAGCATGCTGCTGGTCGAACCTTGGGCGCTAACGGACGCTGTGAATCCTGGGGATATCCGAATCGCAAGTATTGGCCGGCTGGGGGACCCATGATACCGTATTTAGTGGTTGGACGATCTCTCACCACGATATACGGGGGCACCGCTTATGGAATCGATCTGGACGTCTGAACTCGTGCAGAACCTTGCCCGACTCTGGGACGAGGGACATTCGACGGCCGAGATCGGCCGCCGGCTCGGAGTCAGCAAGAACGCCGTGGTGGGGAAGGCGCACCGGCTGGCGCTGACGCCACGGCCATCGCCGCTGAAACGCCCGCCGATGCGCCGGCCTGCGCCGGCAACAACGGTGACCGGCAGTGGCAATTGCTCCTGGCCGACCGGACATCCCGGCGACAAGGACTTCGGCTTCTGCGGCAAGCGCACGCTCGCCGGCAAGCCATACTGTGCCGAGCATGCCACGATGGCGTACGTGCGGCCGAAGAACCACAACGCCGCCTGAATCGAACTGAGACGAGCCAAGCGAGCGCTCCCGGCGGCACCGCCGGGAGCGTTTGCGTTTCAACGAAGCCGCCATAGGCCGCGCTTTGCCGAGCGCGCGGCGCCTTCGGCGGGAAGATAGTCGTAACTCAGCGCCGAATCGGCGAGCGCCAGGCCTTCGATGACGAGAAAGCGGCCAAGGTCATTGCCCTGCTCATCGAGGCAAATGGCGCCGAGCTGACCGCGCTGGCCCGGCGGCACACGACAAGCAACGATCGAATGGCCGGCCAACCGATGGGCGAGCGCCGCTTGGGCAAGTGCTGCGCATGATTGGGCCCGGCCGTTCGATGCCACGCAGCGATCTTGAGGCTCCGCCGGTTTGACGCCGAACAGCACCACCGCCTGGCCTTGGACCTCGAGCGTGAGCGGACCAGTGGCGCGGGCATGGCCGCTGAAGACCGCCGGGTTCGCCACGACCGGCGCGAAACCCTCGGGCCGCGCCGGCGCGGCCGTCGCCACGGTCGGCGGTGTCGGGTTTGACGTTGCCCGTTGCGGCGCCGGCGCGGCCGGCACGATGGTGAAGGTCCGGCCGTTGCGCTCGCTCATCGTCACTGCGCCAAGCCGCTTGGTCGCTTGGTCGCTGGGCACGACATGGAATCCGGGCTGCGCGACCGCAACGGTCGGCAGATCCGGCACCGCTTGGCTCGACGGCGCCGCCGTTGGTGGGCCGGATGGGGTCGTCGCGACTTCCGGCGGCAATTGCACCGGCGTCGCCGGCGACGGCGCGAGCTGCGCGCCGAGAATAAGCGCGCTCTCGCCAGCCGGTGCCGAGCGCAACGCCGTCATTGGCGACGGGGTCGTCGCGACCGCGCTCGGCGATGATGAAGCAGGCGCCGAGCCCGACGGCGGTGGCGTGCCGGCAGCTGCCGCGCTCGGCTTCGGCGCGGCCGGATTCGGCGGGACGGTCGGTACGACCTTCGATTCCGGTTGTGCGGATGGTGCGGCAGCTTTTCGCTCGCTCGATTTCGGTACTTGGGTCGCGGACGAGACCGCTGCCATCTGGCTCGCCGGTTTGCGATGGTGGACGACCGTCACGGCCACCCACGCGACGAACGCGACGCCGCAGGCGATCAGCAGCCATTTGCGCAGCACCAAGCTGCGGGCGTGCCGGATCCAGGCCTTGCGGACAGGGTGGTTTTCGCTTGACATACCGTTGCTACGTCTGCGCCATCTGGTGTTAAAGCTACATCGATCAGACCAATTTCTGAGGTTCTACCATGGGTTCCTTCAGCCTGCTGCACTGGCTGGTTGTTCTCGTCATCGTTGTCCTGTTGTTTGGCGCCGGTAAGCTGCCGCGTGTCATGGGCGACTTCGCCAAAGGCATCAAGGCGTTCAAGGCCGGGATGAAAGAGGGCGACGAGACCGAAAACAAGCCGACGCAGCAAGTGCAGCCGCCTCCGGCATCCGCCGGCGATAGTCCGGCGCACGACCGCGGCTAGACGTTTCGAGCCTTACCGCCGACGACAATGAGCGAACAACGGTTTCCGCCGCTCGCCGAGAGCGCGATGACGGCCGAGCAGAAGCGCGTCGCGGCGGCGATCACCGCAGGCCGCAAGACGCTGCGCGGGCCGTTCCACATGCTGCTGCGCAATCCCGAGCTCGGCGATCGCGTGCAGAACGTCGGCCGCTACCTGCGCTTCGAAAACGCGCTGCCGGATGCGGTGAAGGAGTTGGTGATCCTGGTCACCGCACGCCACTGGGGCGCCCAGTTCGAGTGGGCAGCGCATCGCGGCTTCGCCCTCGACGCCGGCTTGCCGGCGGCGGTGTGCGATGCCATCGCCAAAGGTGCGAGACCGACGGGCCTGCCGCCCGAGCAGCAGGCCGCCTACGACTACGCCAGTGAGCTCCTCGCCACCAAAGGCGTGACCGATCCTATGTTCGCGCGCGCGAAGCAATTTTTCGGCGATGCCGGCGTGGTCGAGCTGACGGTTTGCGTCGGCTATTACGGCCTGATCGGCCTCGTTCTCAATACCGACCGCACGCCGCTGCCGCCCGGCGCCGAGCCGCTGCCGCCGCTCGCGCCTTGACGAGGCCGAGCGCCCCGCCATGCGGGTCGACGAATTCGACTTTCCGCTGCCGCGTCGCCTGATCGCCGCACATCCGATCGAGCCGCGCGACGCCGCGCGATTGCTGGTGGTGGGGTCGGGACTTGCGGACAGGCACGTCCGCGACCTGCCGGTATTGCTGAAGCGCGGCGACATCATGGTGGTCAACGACACGCGTGTCATTCCGACGCGGCTCTTTGGCCGGCGCGGCCAAGCCGCGATCGAGGCGACGCTCCACCGTCGTGAAGGCGCGGCGCGCTGGCGCGCCTTCGTCAAGAACGCGCGGCGACTCAAGCTCGGCGATCGCATCGAATTTGCCGCCGATTTTTCAGCCGTCGTCGCGGCGCGGCATGTGGAAGGCGACGTGAGCCTCGATTTCGATTGCGGCGGGTCGGATTTGCGCGCGGCGCTCGAGCGCCATGGCGCCATGCCGCTGCCGCCCTATATCAAGCGGCCTCCTGGCGGCGATCCGCGCGATCACGCCGATTATCAGACCATCTTCGCCGCCACTGAAGGCGCGGTGGCGGCTCCGACCGCGGGACTCCATTTCACGCCCGCGCTGCTGGACGCGCTCGATCGCGCCGGCGTCGCGCGGGTCGCCGTGACCTTGCACGTCGGAGCCGGTACCTTCCTGCCGGTCAAGGTGGCCGATACGGCGGATCACACGATGCACGGCGAGTGGGGAACGGTGAGCGCCGAAGCAGCGGCACGACTCAACAGCGTGCGCGCGGCGGGCGGCCGCATCATCGCGGTCGGTACGACGGCGGTGCGCCTGCTCGAAAGTGCCGCCGGCAACGGCGCGGTGCAGCCCTTCGAGGGCGAGACCGAGATTTTCATCACGCCTGGCTACCGCTTCCGCGCCGTCGACGTGTTGGTCACCAATTTCCATCTGCCGCGCTCGACGCTGTTCATGCTGGTGTCTGCCTTCGCCGGCCTCGAGCGCATGAAGCGCGCCTACGCCCACGCCGTGGCGCAGGGCTATCGCTTTTTTTCCTACGGCGACGCCTGTCTCCTGATGCCGGAAACGCCGTGAGCATCGGCTTCGCCATCACCGCACGCGACGGCGCGGCGCGGCGCGGCCGGATCGCGACGGCACATGGCGTGGTCGAAACGCCGGCCTTCATGCCGGTCGGCACGGCGGCAACCGTCAAAGCGATGCGCCCCGAGGACGTGGCACAGGCGGGCTACGCCATGATCCTTGCCAACACCTATCACCTGATGCTGCGGCCGGGCGCAGAGCGTATCGCCGCGCTCGGCGGCCTGCATCGGTTCATGAACTGGCCGGCGCCGATCTTGACCGATTCGGGCGGCTTCCAAGTGCTGTCGCTCGCCAAGCTGCGCAAGATTTCGGAGGACGGCGTCGTCTTCCAGTCGCATCTCGACGGCAGCAAGCATCACCTCACGCCCGAGCGCGCGATTGAGATCCAGCGACTCCTCGACGCGGACATCGCGATGGTACTGGACGAATGCACGCCGTTTCCGGCAACGCCGAACGAGGCGCGGCAATCGATGGAGCGCTCGATGCGTTGGGCGGAGCGCTGCAAACGCGCGTTTCGCGACACCGCCGGCTACGGCCTCTTCGGCATCAACCAGGGCGGCGTGCACGACGAATTGCGGCTCGCTTCGGCCCAGGCGCTGACCGACATCAGTTTCGACGGCTACGCCATCGGCGGCCTCGCCGTCGGCGAAGGCCAGGCGGCGATGCTCGCGGTGCTCGACGCGACCGTGCCGGCATTGCCCGGCGACAAGCCGCACTACCTGATGGGCGTCGGCAAGCCAGACGATCTCCTCGGCGCGGTGACGCGCGGCATCGACCTGTTCGACTGCGTCCTGCCGACGCGCTCGGGCCGCACGGCGCAAGCATTCACGCGCTTCGGCACCGTCAATTTGCGCAATGCGCGCCATATGGACGACAAGCGGCCGCTTGAAGAGGGCTGCGACTGCCCGGCTTGCACGCTCTATTCGCGGGCCTATCTCCATCACCTGGCGCGCGCCGGCGAGATCCTGGGCAGCATGCTGTTGACCCACCACAATCTTCGCTACTATGCGCGGCTGATGGAGCAAATGCGCGCGGCCATCGCGGCCGGACGCCTTGCCGAGCTTGGCAATCGTCTCGTGCGTGATTGGGCCAGCGGCGATATCGAGCCCTGCTAGCGATGCCGAAAGCCAAACACCCTTATCGCGACCTGACGCTCCTGGGACGGCCCGCTTCGTTGCCAGCCTCGCCCGGCAACGCGGTGCTCGAGCGCGTGCCCAATCCGCATTTAGGCATCACATATCTCGTGCGCTTCAATGCGCCCGAGTTCACCTGCCTCTGTCCGCTCACCGGCCAGCCCGATTTCGCGCATTTCGTGATCGACTATGTGCCGGCCAAGCACATCGTCGAGAGCAAGTCGCTGAAGCTGTTCCTGGGATCGTTCCGCAATCACGGCGCCTTCCACGAGGACTGCACCCTGATGATCGCGAAGCGCATCGGCGCCGCGATCAAGCCGCGCTGGCTCCGGATCGGAGGCTATTGGTATCCGCGCGGCGGCATGCCCATCGACGTCTTCTATCAGACCGGCGCCCCGCCGAAGGATCTTTGGCTACCCGACCCGGGCGTGCCGTCCTATCGCGGCCGCTGACAACGACGGCTGGGAAGCTCATCCTTCGAGATGCCACGCGCCCTCATCCTGAGGAGGCCGCGTAGCGGCCGTCTCGAAGGAGAGGGCGCGTGGCTCCTCAGGATGAGGGGTTGCGTGGGGCGACAACAGCAATCGCACGACATGGACGCGGCGCGGATCAAGGCGACGATCCGCGACGAGGCGCTGAAGCTCGGCTTCGACGCCGTCGGGTTTTCGGCGCCCGAGACGGCCGCGGCAGCGCGTGCCGGCCTCGCCGATTTTCTCGAACGAGGCTTCCACGGCGAGATGGATTGGCTCGCCGACCGCGCGGCCCAGCGCGCCAGCCCGACGGCGTTGTGGCCTGACGCGAAGAGCGTGGTCGTGCTCGGCTTGAACTACGCGCCGGAGAACGATCCGCTGCCCGAGCTCGACGCGCGCGACCGCGGTTACATCTCGGTCTATGCCCGCGGCCGCGACTATCACGATCTGATCAAAGGCCGGCTCAAGACCTTGGCACAGAAGATCGTGTCGCGCTGGGGTCCGGCGCTCAAGGTCTTCGTCGATACCGCGCCGGTGATGGAGAAGCCGCTGGCGCAGGCGGGCGGCATCGGCTGGCAGGGCAAGCACACCAACCTGGTGTCGCGCGACTTCGGATCGTGGCTGTTCCTCGGCGAGATCTATCTCGATCTCGCCTTGCCGCCCGATGTCGCCGAGACCGACTACTGCGGCGAATGCCAGCGCTGTCTCGATGCCTGTCCGACACGCGCCTTTCCCGGTCCGTACCGGCTCGACGCCCGGCGCTGCATCTCCTATCTCACCATCGAGCACAAGGGGCCGATCGATGCCGAGCTGCGGCCGTTGATCGGCACGCGCATCTTCGGTTGCGACGACTGCCTCGCCGTCTGCCCGTGGAACAAGTTCGCGATCGCCACGCGCGAAAGCGGATTGCGACCGCGGCCGGCGCTCGCCGGACCGGCCCTCGCCGCGCTGGCGCGGCTCGACGACGATGCCTTCCGAAAAATGTTCGCCGCTTCGCCCGTCAAGCGCGTCGGTCGCGACCGATTCCTGCGCAACGTCTTGATCGCCATCGGCAATAGCGGCGATCCGGCGCTCGCGGCGTCGGCGCGTGCGCGGCTCGACGATTCTTCGCCATTGGTGCGTGCGATGGCAGTGTGGGCGCTGAAGCGACTCGATCCCGCATCAGCAGCGGCGCTGCGCAAGTCCGAAGGCGTTCGCGAAACCGACCCCGCCGTGCGCGCAGAATGGGAAGCCGCTTAGGCGACTTTCTGCGCCAAGTTCGTCGTCGGCAGGCGGACGGTGACGGCAAGGCCAACGCCCGGCATGCCGGCGACGCACAGCGCGCCGCCCTCGCCTTCAGCCAAGGTCTTGACCTGGCCGAGGATGCTGCGCTCGCCGATCTCGTCTTCAGCCAGCGCCGAGCCGGTATCGGCGACCTCGAGCTCGAATTCGCCGCTAGCGGCACGCGCGGCGCGCAAGGTGACGCGGCCGTCGCGGCGCGAGCGCGCGATGGCGTTGCCGAGCAGCCGCACGATGATCTCGGTCAGCGCGCGATCGGAACCGGCATAGGTGCCGATGCCCGGCTCGACCGAAACGACCAGCGCGACACCGGCGGACTCGGCTTCGGACTCGACCAGACAGACCGCCGCGCCGATCAGCGCGGCGAGCACGACCCGCTCGTGGCCGGGTTCGGCCGCGAACGGCCGCGGCGCGAGATCGGTCACGTCGCGGACGGTGATCAACAGCCTGCGCGCCTGGCCCCGATCGTCGTGGATGCTGAGGCAATCGCAGCGCAGCAGCCGGATGGCGCCGTCGGCGCGCAGCGCGCGCAACTCGGCCGGGGTCGACGTCTCGGCACGGGCGAGATTGGCGAGCCACGCCGCGGCGCGACCGCGATCCTGAGCATGGACCATGGCCATAAAGCGGGCGCGCGACGGCGGCGCGCTGTCCGTATCGAGCCCGAACAGCGAATACATCGCTGGCGACCAGGTGACTTCACCGCTGGCGATATCCCATTCCCAACTTGCGACCGGCGCTTCGCGCGTGCGTTCGGCGTGCGCCGATTCGTGCTGGCGCAGCGTTGCTTCGGCGGCGATCCGGCGCGCGCGCTCGTCGGCAAGGATTTCGGCCAGGGCCTGCGACGCCCGCGCGACCGCGCGGCAGCGGCGCTCCGCGATCAGCCACACGGCCAATGCGCCGACCAGAACGCCCGCCAGCACAGCCAGGGCAATGCGATCGAACGGACTCATGCGGCGAGTATCGGCGGCGAAGGTGAACGGAGGTTAAAGACGCGGCGCCGCCGGCGATTCGCCGGCGGTGACGGCCGCTAAAGCGGCGTTGCGACCGGCGCGCCGCCCGGACACGAAGGCCCACGCCAAGTGATGGCCATGACCGCGCAAAAGGAGACCGCCCTGGCCGGTGGCACCGGCGGCGAACAGGCCGTCGATCAGGTGATCGTGGGCACCGAGTACGCGGTGGTCGCGATCGACGGCGAGCCCACCTTCGGCATGAACGAAAACCGCACGCACGGGACCGAGCGCGACGTAAGGACCGGGGCCCAGCGTCGGCCGATTGCCGGCCTTGGCGTTGTGGCGCGCCACGGTGTTCTCGAGCGAACCCGCCGGCATGTCGAGCCGGGCGGCGAGCGCATCGAGCGTCGGACCGCCGGCGAAAATATCCGGCCGGTTGCGCCGGTAATCCGCAACATACGCATAGGCGACACCTGGCGCCGTCGAGATGAAATGCGGCCACGCCGCGAACCTCCGGGCGATGCGGTCGTCGAGCAGGATATAGCCGATTTTTTCCGGCTGATCCGGCAGCGCGTAGGCCGGCTTGTTGAGCTCATCGGCAAACCGCTCGCCCATCTTGTTGACGAGAATGGCCCCTTCCGCAAAGAGGCTGGGCGACGGCGCCAGCGCGGTCGTCACGAAACTCATCACGAACGGCCGCAGCAGAGCGGGCGGCATATGATCGAGCGACCACGCCATAAAATTAGCCAGCACGCGCCAGGGCGGCAGGTTGAGCAGCATGTTCTTGGTTCGCGGCGGCACGAATCGAAGCTCGGGACCCAGAGCGAGATCGCCATTCAGGACACGCGCCCCCAGCGCCAGGGCCAGCTTTTGACCGTCGCCCGTCGCCGTCGCGTTGACGCCCTCGACCTTGGCCTCTTGCGGACCCATAAAGCGGGCCTTGAGCTCCGGATCGCTGGTGAAATCGCCGGCCGCCAACACGACGCCGCCGCGCGCACGAATCCGCTGCACGCCGCCGCCATCGCAATCGACCCCAACCACACGGCCGGCCTCGACGACGAGTTGGCGCACCCGCGTCGACGCGCGGATGACGACGCCCGCCCGCCGCGCCGCCCGCTCGAGATGCACGATGAACGAGCGCGAATTCGGCAGCACGTTGTGCATCCGCGGCTTCGTGTGCGGCGGCTCCGGCATCGGACCATAAAAGCGAATGCCATGATCCAATAACCAGCGGAAGGTCTCAGGCATCGCATCCGTCAGCACCTGCCGCAGCGCGGGGTTGTCGCGATGATCGATGTCGCCGTTGAATGCCGCCATGTCGCGCCAGTGATCGCCGGGGTTGTCCTTGATGCCCTTGCGCAACTGATGCGGCGTTGCCGTGGCGCTGATCGAGCCGATCGACCATACGGTCGATCCGCCCAATTCGGCGTTTTTCTCCAGCAGAACGACGCTGCGTCCGACCGCGCGTGCCTCGAGCGCCGCGGCGAGCCCGGCGCCGCCGCCGCCGACCACGATCACGTCATAGGTCTCTTCCATCGAACCCACCATCGCGCGAAGCGACGTTAAAGCAGCCGCTCGGGGCCAGCCGCCATGTTCAACAAGGCATCGAGCGCGCGCAGCCGCCGGCGCGGCCGCGGCTTGGCTGCGCCCGCGCGCTCGGCCGCATCGATGCGCTGCCAGCCGGCGAGACTGACGGCGCCGTCACCGCGGGTCTCGAGCAGCCGCGCGAGACCGGCGCGGCCCGGCCTGGTCGATGGTGCGACGCTCGCTTCCTTGAGCACCCGGTCGGCAACCAGGCGCGCATCGGCAACGATCTCGGTCATGCCGCCGGCGGCGCCGCGCTTTGCCCAGCCCGCGGCGTAGAGCCCCGGCGCGATCAGGCCGCGATCGTCGGCCAGCCGGTCATAGGCCGGGGTCCGCTCGAAGCCGATGGCCGCGATCACGAGCTCGGCGCGCAATGCCAGGTTCTGGCCGAGCCGATCAGGACGAGTGAACAGCACACGCTCGACGCCGGCGGTGCCATCGATGCGCAACGGCCGCAGATGGAAATGAAAGCGGAGCGGGATTTGGCCCTCGTTGCGCGGCACCGCGGCAAGCGCGCTGAACGCCCGCAGCAGCGCCTTGCGATCGCGATCGAGGCCGTCGGCAAGCGCTTCGGCTTGCGCGAGCGCCTCGGGATCGATTATCGCCTGGGCGCGGGCGAGCTTCTTCATCTCGACGAGATCGGGCGGCTGGAAACGCGAGGCGAGCAAGTCATTGCGGCCGACGATGTGGATGCTCTGCAATGGCATCGCGGCAAGCGCCGCGGCGATCTCGGGATCGAGATCGGCTTTCGCCAGCTCCTTGGGCGAGCGCGCCAACAGCCGCGCCACTTCGAGCGCGACGCTGCCCTGGCCGACGACGATGACGCTGCGGATGCGATCGAGCGCCGGCGGCTCCGCCGCCATCTCGGGATCGCCGTTGAGCCAGCGCAGGAAAGCACCAGCGCCCCACACGCCCGGCAGCTGGTCGCCCGGAACGCCGAGCCGCCGGTCGGGACCGGCGCCGGTCGCGACCACCACCGCGTCATAGAGCATGCGCAAATCGGCCAGATCGAATTCGCGGCCGAGCGCGACGTTGCCCCAAAAGGCGACGGATTTTGCCGCCAGCGCCCGCGTGAAGATCGCGGCCAGCTTTTTGTCGAGCGTGCGGTCGGGTGCCAGGCCGTAACGCGCCAAGCCCAACGGCACCGGCAGCTTTTCGATCACGTCGATGCGCGCTTGCGGCGCCTTGTGCGCGATGCGCTCGGCGACCGCGAGTCCGGCGGGGCCGCTGCCGACGATGGCGATGGACAGGGGCAAGGCCGCCTCAGGCGAGGCGGACGTATTCGTAATCGGCCGGCAGGCGATTGACGCCGCGCTCCGGCGAAGCGATCCAGCCCGCGACCTTGCCGGGCTCGGTCACCGGCCGCATCAGGCTCATGACAAACGCCTTGTCGGCCGCCGACGGCAGCCAGTCGTCACGCCGCGCCTGCCATTGCGATTCGCCGACGAGGTTGCCCGCCGGATCGACCGGCCGACCGGCCCAAGCGCCGATGGTGCGATGGAAACGCGGACTCGGCAGCCGGAGGTGGAAGGCAAAACCCGCCTGCTCGATCATCCGGCTCCAGCGCTGCACGCCGTTGTCGCAGTCCTTGATATAGGCCTGGCGCGTGACCTCGTTCATCGCGTTCCGGAGCGACACATCCTGGACGCCGTTCGGCGTCTCGACCGCGAGCGCGGAATCGCGGCAGACGTGCTCCTCGAAGCGCCCTTCGTCGGGTCGGCCTTTGATGCCGGTGGCGAAATAGGCCGCCGCATTGGTCGAAACCTCGGCGCCGAACAAGTCGAGCGACGAACTGAACCAGAAATTGAGATAGCGCTGCAGCGTTGGCAGGTCGACGACGCCGGCTTCGCGCAGCTTGTCGGGTTCCTCGGTCTTGAGCTGTTGCATCGCTTCGAGCGTGCGCGCGACGACGCGCGCCACGCCGTTGACGCCGACCATCATGTGATGAGCCTCCTCCATCAGCATGAAGCGGCAGGTCCGCGCCAGCGGATCGAAACCGCTCTCGGCGAGGCTCATCAGCTGGAACTTGCCGTCGCGGTCCGTGAAATAGGTGAACATGAAGAACGACAGCCAGTCCTCGATCGGCTCGTTGAAGGTCGACAGGATGCGCGGCCGATCGGCGTCGCCCGAGTGCCGCGCCAGCAGCTCCTCGGCTTCTTCGCGGCCGTCGCGACCGAAATAGGCATGCAGCAGATAGACCATGGCCCAGAGATGGCGGCCTTCCTCGACGTTGACTTGGAACAGCGAGCGCAGATCGTAGAGCGACGGCGCGGAGTGGCCGAGGAGCCGCTGCTGCTCGACCGAAGCGGGCTCGGTGTCGCCTTGGGTGACGATGAGGCGACGCAGCGTGGTGCGGTGCTCGCCCGGAACCTGCTGCCAGGTCGGCTCGCCCATGACGTCGCCGAAGCTGATCTTGCGGTCGGTCTCCGGCTCGGCGAGAAAGATGCCCCAGCGATAGTCGGGCATCTTGACCGCGCCCCAGCTCGCCCAGCCCTTGGCATCGACCGAGGTCGCCGTGCGCAGATAAACCGACGCATCGAGGAAATCGCTCGGCCCCATCTCGCGCCACCAATCGAGGAAGCGCGGCTGCCAATGCTCGAGGGCGCGCTGCAGCGTGGCGTTGCCGGCGAGGTCGACGTTGTTGGGGATGCGTTCCTGGTAGTCGATGGCCATGGCCGATCCTATGCCTAGACGCGTTCCCAGTTGAAGCGCGGCCGCGCGCCGGTGCCGAAGCGCTTCAGCGCGCCCGCATCGCCGGTGGCGTTGGGCCGCGAGAATACCCAGTTTTGCCAGGTGGACAGCCGGCCGAAAATACGCGTCGCCATCGTCTCGGCACCGGCGAAGCGCAGATTGGCCTCGAGCGCGGTGAGCGCGTCGGGCGACAGGCTGGCGCGCTCCTCGAAAACAAGGCGCAGCTCATCGTCCCAATCGAGTGCGTCGGGCGTCGCCGTCACCAGGCCCAGGGCGCTGGCATCCGTCGCCGCGAGAGGCTCGCCGATATGCCGTTCGGCCGCCGCGACGGGCGCCCCGGCGCTGCAGAAACGCGTGGCCAACCGCGTCACGCCGTTGACCATCGGCAGAGCACCGAAATTGATCGCGCCGAGCGCGACGCGAGGCGGATCGTTGGCCTGCCCGACGTCGAGCATGTAGGACCGGTCGGCGGCAAGCGCGAGCTCGAACAGCGAGCCGGCGAAGCACGAGCCCTGGTCGATCACCGCGATCAGGCTCCTGGACGAGACGTCGAAGCGCTGGAGCGTGCGGCGCAAGAGCCCGAGTGTCGCGCGCACGAACCAGTGTGCTTCGTCTTTTTCATTCATGAGCACCACGTCGTTCGCGAGAACCGCCGCAGCGTCACCGCGCGTCTTCAGCGCGAGCGTGCCGAGCTCGGACTCGTTGAGCCGCAACATCAGAATCGCGTCGTCGAGCTCGCGCGCCATCTGAATCGGCCACCACGCCGCACCCTGCGCCAGCGCCGCAGCGAGCGACGATGCGGCTGTTTCAGGCGCGCGAACGGTCAATGTCGCGCTGCGCGCTGCGCGATCAAACGCGATCTCGACGTAGCGATAGCGATAGCCCGCATCGTCGATCGCGCGTTGGAGCGGCGGCAGCTCGATGCCGTCGGCGCTTTCCGGCCGGTCGCTGGCTTGCGCCAATGCCAGTGCCCGCGCCTTAACCGCACTCGCGAATTGCTGCGGCGTGGCCGCGGCATCGACCAGGCCCCATTGCCGCGCGCGGTCGGCACGCACGCCTTCGGCTGTCGTGCAGAACAGGTCAGCCAGATCGCGGCGGACTTTGCGCTTGTCGGTGAGCCGCGTAAGGCCGCCGGTGCCGGGCAGCACGCCCAAGAGCGGTACCTCGGGCAGACTCACCGTCGACGAGCGGTCGTCGATCATCAGGATCTCGTCGCAAGCCAGCGCGATCTCGTAGCCGCCGCCGGCACAGGCGCCGTTGACTGCGGCAAGGAACTTCAGCCCCTCGTGACGGCTCGAATCCTCCATGCCATTGCGCGTCTCGTTGGTGAACTTGCAAAAGTTCACCTTGAAGGCATGCGACGACGTTCCCAGCATGTAGATGTTGGCGCCGGCGCTGAACATGCGCTCCTTGGCGCTGGTCAGCACGACGGTCTTGACCGTCGGATGCCCGAAGCGGATGCGATTGAGGGCATCGGCAAGCTCGATGTCGACGCCAAGATCATAGGAATTGAGCTTCAGCTTGTAGCCCGGCACCAAGCCGCCGTCCTCGGCGACATCAAGCGCCAGCGTCGCGATCGGGCCGTCGACCGACAGCCGCCAGTGACGATAGCACTCAGGCGCGGTATCGAAGGTGATCAACGCTTCCTCCTGCTCGGCCGGCGGCGCAATGCGTGCGCTTTTGGCGGACGATAGTGCATACTCGCCGCCGGTCAAGCAGCGGGGGAAACTTGACGGCTGCATCGCGTCATCGCCGGGAACGTCGCTAACGCCGTGCGCGTCCTTCACCTCTTTCCGCGGTTCCGGCCCAATTTTGCCGGCGACGGGCTCTATTTCGAAAAGCTCTGGCCGTACCTCGCTGCGGCGGGTGGCGGCCACGACGTGCTGGTCTTCACCACGCCAGCACCGCCGGAGATTCCACACGTTGCACCGCCCGGCATGCAACTGATCTATCTGCGTCGGTCCGAGGCCGAATCGGTGCGTACGGTGCTATTGCGGTATTATTTCTGGCTGCTGCGCAATATCCGCCGCTACGACGTCATCCACGCGCGCACGCACATCGACCGCTTCTTCGTGTCGAATTGGATCGCCAAGCTCGCCGGCGTCCGCTTCATCTATTCGGCAACGCTCGACGATTCGCCGCCCTACATCCTGCGGACTTACCGTCCGAGCCTCTGGCGCTTCGTCGCCTGGGCCATGCGCATGACGACGGCGCGGCTGGTGGTCCTCAATCAGCGACTTTACGACGAGAGCGCGCCGTTCATGGACGCGCCGGGTCAGGTCGTCGTGGTACCACAAGGCGTCACCCTGCCAGAGCGGATCGACGACGACGATGCGACACGCACAACGCTCGGCATTCCGCACGACGCGATCGTCCAGCTCTACGTCGGCAGCATCTCGCGCCGCAAGGACGTGCTGTTCCTGATCGAGAACTTGGCCGCGCTCAACGTCGACGGTAGGCCGCACTATCTCGTCATGCTCGGTCCGGCGCTCGAGCCCGATTACCGCGCCGAGCTCGACGCCGCGATCATCGCGCTCGGCATCAGCGACCGGCTGCGCTTCGTCGGCTATCGCGACGACCCGGCGCCGTTCTATCGCATGGCCGACGTTTTCGTCTTTGCTTCGTGGGTCGAAGGCTTTCCGAACGTGCTCGCCGAAGCGATGTCCTACGCTCTGCCGATCGTCGCTCGGCGCCTCGAGGGCGTCACCGATTTCGTCCTGGCCGACGGCGAGACCGGTCTGCTGTTCGACACCGCGGCGGAGTACCGCGACCTCGTCCGGCGACTCGAATCGGACGATGGGCTGGCCGAACGCCTCGGCCGCAATGCGCGGGCCAAGGCGTTCGGCGACTATTCGATGACCGCGGTCGCCCGGACCTACGACGCGCTCTATCGTTCGATCCTAACGGCCGATTAATGCCGCCGCGCCTATAGTCCGGCGTGCAAACCGAACTCGAGAAATACATCGACGTCGGCACGCTGGAGAGTCCCGTGCTCCTGCGCCTGCACGCCAACTGGCAGAGCCGCCGCGGCGCGCGGCACTTTCCGGCGCGCGCAGACTTCGATCCGCTGGACCTCAAATACATCCTCGGCAACCTGTCGCTGGTCGAAGTGCGGCGTCACCCGCTGCGCTTCTTTTTCCGCGTGCACGCGACCAATATCGCGACGCGCGCCGGCCACGACATGACCGGCAAGCTGCTCGATCAGCATCCTGACCCGCGCTATCGCTCGATCGTCCTGGATCATTACCTGCGCGCCATTGACGAGCGCCGGCCCATCGCGGTGCGGCGCGACGGACAGTTCACTGGCGGCTTGACGCTCAACTGCGAAGTCCTGGCACTGCCGTTGGCGCGTGACGGCGAAAATATCGACATGCTGATGGTTGGGTTCGTGTGGAACTGACCGCGGCAGTAAACGCTTGACGGCGCGACGCCCCTCGCCAAACATCGACGCATAAGGCGCCCGCAAAGCTCAACGAAGCGCCACGCCGGGAGGATGGCATGACCGCCGATGGATCGGCCGGGCCCGCGCCGCGGATCGCGATCCCGCGCGATTTCAACGCCGCCGCCGACCTGATCGACCACAATCTCGCCGCCGGTCGCGGGGCGAAGCCTGCGTTCATTGATGATCACGACAGCCTGACTTACGGGCAGCTCGCTGAGCGCGTCGACCGCGCCGCTGGCGCTTTGCATCGGCTCGGCGTGCAGCCCGAGCAGCGCGTCATGCTCTGCATGCTCGATACGGTAGATTTTCCAGTCGCATTCCTCGGCGCGATCAAGGCTGGCATCGTGCCGGTTCCGGTCAATACGCTGCTCACCGCGAGCGACTACGAATTCATGCTGCGCGACAGCCGTGCCAAGGCGCTCGTCGTTTCGGACGCGCTCTACGACAAGATTGCGCCCGCACTGGCGACACAGCCCGCGCTCGAGCACGTGATCATCTCGGGTGCGGCGCCGGCCGGCCGCCTGTCGCTCGCGACCCTGATCGCGGAATCGCCGCCCAAAACCCGCGCCGCCGCGACGACCTGCGACGACGTCTGCTTCTGGCTCTATTCCTCCGGCTCGACCGGCGCGCCGAAGGGCGCAGTCCATCTCCAATCGCACCTCACGCTCACCGCCGAGCTCTATGCCAAGCCGGTGCTCGGCATCCGCGAGAGCGACATCGTCTATTCCGCCGCCAAACTTTTCTTCGCCTATGGGCTCGGCAATGCGCTGACGTTCCCGTTGGCCGTCGGCGCGACGAGCCTGCTGCTGGCAGAGCGTCCGACGCCGGCTGCGGTGTCGCGCATCCTCAGGGAAAAGAAGCCCACCATCTTCTATGGCGTGCCGACGCTCTATGCCGCACTGCTGGCGAGCGCCGAACTGCCGGCGCGCAACGAGATCGCGCTACGGCAGTGCGTCTCGGCTGGTGAGGCGTTGCCGGAGGACATCGGCAAGCGCTGGACCGAGCGGCTCGGCGTCGAGATTCTCGACGGCATCGGCTCGACCGAGATGCTGCACATCTTCCTCTCCAACCGGCCGGGGCAAGTTCGCTACGGAACGACGGGCGTCCCAGTGCCGGGTTACGACGTCCGCCTCGTCGACGACGAGGGCAAGCCCGTCAAGGACGGCAAAATCGGCGAGCTTCAGATCGCCGGCCCGACCAGCGCGGCATATTATTGGAACAACCGCGCCAAGAGCCGCGAGACCTTCCTAGGCACCTGGACGCGCAGCGGCGACAAGTATACGCGCGACGCTCAGGGCTATTACACCTATGGCGGGCGCACCGACGACATGCTGAAGGTGAGCGGCAACTACGTCTCGCCGTTCGAGGTCGAGGCGGCGCTGATGACTCACACCGACGTGCTCGAGGCGGCGGTCATCGGCCACGACGACGAGCAGACGCTCACCAAGCCCAAGGCCTTCGTCGTGCTGAAGCCGGGAAAGAGCGGCTCACCCGCACTCGCCGAGGCATTGCAGGCACACGTCAAATCGCGTCTCGCGCCCTATAAATACCCGCGCTGGATCGAGTTCGTCGGCGAGCTGCCGAAGACCGCGACCGGCAAGATCCAACGCTTCAAGCTGCGCGAACGCGACCGGCGCTGACGACGGCTGGACGCTTCCGCATACGCCCGATACTTTCGGCGCTGCAGATTTGACATGGCCTTCGTCGAAATCAACGGACATCGCATCGAATACGCCGACATCGCGGCCAGGCGCGACGGCGCGCCAACGCTGATCCTGCTGCACGAAGGCCTCGGCTCGCTCGCGATGTGGCGTGATTTCCCGGTCAGGCTGGCGCACGCTACCGGCTGCCGCACGGTGACCTATTCGCGCTGGGGGTACGGCAGGTCCGACCGGTTTCCCGGCCCGCGCGATCCGCGCTACATGCATCGCGAGGCGCTCGACGAGCTGCCGGCGTTGCGCGCGGCGCTGGCAATCGACGATCCGGTCCTCGTCGGACACAGCGACGGCGCGTCGATCGCGTTGATCCACGCCGGCAGCCGCCGCTGGAAGGTGCGCGGCCTCATTCTCGAAGCGCCGCATGTCTTCGTCGAGGATGTCTCGATCGCAGGCATCGAGGAGGCAAAGCACGCCTACGAGAGCGACGATCTCAAGCGCCGGCTCACGCGCTATCACGCCGACGTCGAGGGCGTGTTCCGCGGCTGGAACGACATCTGGCTGTCGGCGGCGTTCCGCGACTGGAACATCGAGGAGTGTTTGCCGGGCGTGACCTGCCCGGTGCTGGCGATCCAGGGCGTGGACGATCAGTACGGCACCGTGGCGCAGGTGAACGCCGTCGCGCGCGGGGTCAAGGGATCCTTCGAGAAGCTGCTGCTCGAGGACTGCATGCACGCGCCGCACCGGGATCAAGAAGCCGACTCGCTTGCGGCGATGGCCGGCTTCCTCGCCGCGCTATAAGGTTCACCCGGGAGAGAACCGCCATGCTCGAGACCACCATCGCCGGCAGCCTGCCCAAGCCGGCCTGGCTCGCAAAGCCCAAGATGCTGTGGGCGCCGTGGGCCGCCGAGGGCGAGGCGCTGGAACAGGCCAAGCGCGATGCCACGCTCTTGGCGATCAAGGAACAGGAAGACGCGGGCATCGACATCGTCACCGACGGCGAGATGGCGCGGCAGCATTTCGTTCACGGCTTCCTCGTCAACATCGACGGGATCGATTTTGCGAAGCGCGTCAAGATGGGCATCCGCGACAACCGCTATGTCGCCGAGGTGCCGACGGTGACGAGCGCGCTGAAGCGCAAGGGCAGCGTGCACAAGATGGAGGCGACACTCGCCCGCGGCCACACCCGCCATCGCCTGAAATTCACGCTGCCCGGCCCGATGACCATCGTCGACACCATCGCCGACCGGTTCTATGGCGACCGCGTCAAGATGGCGATGCGCTTCGCCGAGCTTTTGAACGAAGAGGCGCGCGAGCTCGACGCCATCGGCGTCGACGTCATCCAGTTCGACGAGCCCGCCTTCAACGTCTATATGCGCGAGGTCAGCGAATGGGGCGTCGCCGCGCTCGAGCGCGCGGCGCAAGGCCTCAAGGCCAAGACCTGCGTCCATATCTGTTACGGCTACGGCATCAAGGCCAATATCGAGTGGAAAGCGTCCCTCGGGAATCAATGGATGCAATACGAGGCGATCTTCCCGGCGCTTGCCAAGAGCAAGATCGGCCAGGTCTCGCTCGAATGTATCCATTCGAAGGTGCCGGTCAGCCTCTTGGGATTGCTCAAGGGCAAGGAGGTGCTGCTCGGCGCGATTGACGTCGCCAGCGACCGGATCGAGACGCCCGATGAAGTTGCCGCGGTCCTGAAGACGGCGCTGCCCTATGTCGCGCCCGAGAATCTCCAGCCCTGCACCAACTGCGGCATGGCGCCTCTCGACCGGACGATCGCCTACGCCAAGCTCGAGGCGCTCGCCAAGGGCGCGCGCAAGCTCCGGTCCGAACTCGGCGGCTAACGTCTCAAGGCGTCGTTTCGATGCGGGCGTGGATGACGGCGGTGTCGTCGGCGTAGAGCTGCTTCCAGCCCGACAGGTGATTCATCAGCGTCACAGCCGGACTCTTCGGCGCGAACAGCGTCCAGGTCGCGTGATACTGGTCGAGCATCGCCGGCAGGTCGTCGGTGATGCCGCGCGTCGCCTCGATGTAGCGCTTGAGGAACGCATCGCCGTACATGTCGGCGCGGCCGTCGACGAACGGCTTGACGCCGCTGAAGATGAGATAGCCGCCGAAATTGTAGTCGTTGAACACCGGGCCGCTCAGATGGTGGGCGGCGGCGAACTCGAGCGCGGCGACCGGCGTATAGGGATCGGGCTTGCGCGCGAGCGGATGCTGCAGGAAGAGCAGCGTGATGGCGGCCATCACGAAGCCGACCGCGGCAGCGCCGCGCACGCTCGCGGCGCCAGCGAGATCGGCAAGGGCGCCGTCGAGCTTCGCCGCGTGCCGGCGCGCGGAGCGGGCGCGGATGAATTCGCCTACCGACGGCGCCAGCAACAGCGGCGCGACCAGGCCCAGCACCTCGACGTTGCGCTGGTGCGCCAGGCTCATGTGCAGCAGGAGCAGCAGCATGGCGATGCGCGTCGGCGGCAGCCTGACGCCGAAGCCGAGCGCGAGCGTGAGCGCAACCACGAGCCAAATCTCGAGCAGCTGAATAGTCTGGAAGTTCGGGCTCTGCCATTCAACCAGTGCCGACAGTGTGAACTTCATGCTCAGCACATGAAACGGCAGCCACAGTCCGGCGAGGCCATTGGGCGTCAGCAGCGCCGCGGCCAGCGACACACCGCCGAACGCGCTCCACTGCCTGAGCGCGCGAATGCGCGCCGCGCGGCCGGGTGCCAGGATCAGCGCCTCGCCGGCGAATATCGCAGCGAAAGCCAAGCCGAGCGCATAGCCGCCGTGCAGATTGGCCCACAGCGTCATCAGCGTCGCAAGCCAGAGCGGCGGCGCACGATCGCGCTCGCGCGCTTCGACCAGCGCGGCGAACCACAGCACCATGATCGGCAGCGTCAGGATATGCGGCCGCGCCAGCAGGTACGACAGCGCCATGCCCCAGGCCGTCGCCATGCCGGCGAGCGCGTGCGCCGGCTCGAGCCAGCGGAGGAGGATGCGCGTCAGGATCGCCAGCGTGGCGGCGAACGACGCGGCGGTCGCCAGCACCACCCCGTTCCAGCCCCATTGGTCGTAGAGCGGCGCGAAGATCGTCTCCGCCAACCATTCGTGCGGCACCCACGGCGCGCCTGCCATCGAATACGAGAAGATGTCGGCATGCGGGACCGCGTGGTGCGCAAGGATCCAGCGGCCGACGACGATGTGCCAATAGGTATCGGGGTCGCCGAGCCGACCCGAACCGCTGGCCAGCACCGTGACGAACGCGGCGAGCGCGACCAGCAGCGGCAGCGAAACGCCGAACCGGCTCTTCGCCGCCGGACGCGATGCGGTGACCGCCATCGCAGGAGTTAAGCGGAAAGATGGTTAATGAAGCCTTGCCGTGCCTTGCCTTCGCGGCCCGGATTCTTAAACTGAGGTCATGCCCGACAACCCGCGAATCGGCCGCCAGGACCTGTTCCCGCCGATCGAGCCTTACCAGAACGGCATGCTACCGCTCGACGGTCACCACACCATGTATTGGGAGCAATCGGGCAATCCCGCCGGCCTGCCGGCGGTGTTCCTGCACGGCGGCCCTGGTGCCGGTGCGACGCCGACGCATCGCCGTTTCTTCGATCCCGCGGTCTACCGCATCGTAGTTTTCGACCAGCGCGGCGCCGGACGCTCGACACCGGCCGGCGAGACCCACGACAACACGCTCCGTCACTTGATCGCCGACATCGAGCGGCTGCGCATTCATCTCGGCATCGAGCGCTGGCTGGTGTTCGGCGGCTCGTGGGGCTCGACGCTCGGGCTCGCCTACGCTGAGGCGCATCCCGATCGCTGCAGCGGCCTCGTGCTGCGCGGCATTTTTCTCTGCCGCCAAAGCGAGATCGACTGGTTCCTCTATGGCATGCGCATCGTGTTCCCCGAGGCCTGGCGCAATTTCTGCAGTTTCATTCCGGAAGGCGAGCGCCGCGACCTGCTGACTGCCTATATGCGGCGGCTGATGGATGCGAACCCGACCGTCCACATGCCGGCGGCGCGCGCCTGGAGCACCTACGAGGGCGTGTGCTCGACCCTGCTACCGAGCCCGGACACGGTTGCCGCCTTCGGCGAAGATCGCATGGCGCTGGGCCTTGCCCGGATCGAGGCGCATTACTTCCACCATCACGTGATCAAGCCCGAAGACGATCTGGTGGCGCACGCCGACCGCATCCGCCATGTGCCCGCCGTGATCGTGCAGGGCCGCTACGACATGGTGTGCCCGGTGGTCAGCGCCGATGAGCTGCATCGTGCCTGGCCCGAAGCGCAATACGTCGTTGTGCCCGATGCCGGCCATTCGGCGATGGAGCCCGGCATCCGCGCCGAGCTGGTGGCGGCGACCGAGCGGATGAAGCGCCGGCTCTAGGCCGGTCGGCCGGTCAGCGGACTTGCCGTTTGCGAGCAAGGCTTTAAGATGCCTCGGTCACGCGGGGGAGAAATCGCGTATGATCGGACGACGGATTGTCGGGCTCGGCGCCCTGCTGGCGACGATATGGCTCGGAACGGCGAGTGCGCGCGCCGACTGGCTCGCCGATCTTACCGGCCCGCGCGAGCCGGGCCTGCTCTCGGTCGGCGGCGGCATGTACGACTTCCTGCACAACAACAAGGCGGTCGAGGGCCGCGCCGAATACGATTTCGCCCACGGCTTCTATTTCGTGAAGCCGATGGTCGGCGTCTTCGGTACCAACAAGAAATCAGCGTTCGCCTATGCCGGCTTCATTCTCGACCTGCATTTCGGCCGCCACTTCGTTCTCGTGCCGAACGCCGCGGTCGGTTACTACCACCGCGGCAACGGCAAGAATCTCGGCGAGGCGTTCGAGTTCAAGACCGGCGCGCGATTCGATTACCGCTTCGAGGACGCCTCGCGCATCGGCATCGCCTTCGATCACATCTCCAACGCCGGAATCAGCAAGACGAACCCCGGCGAAGAGAACATCTTGCTGATGTTCTCGTTCCCGCTCGGCGGGCTGTAGCCTCACTCGCGCGCGTCAGCGGGGCGTCGCCTCGCCGCCGTCGACCATGATGGTCTCGACCTCGCCGGCGCCCTTGCGGCGAAAGGCAGCGGCTTCGTCGTACTCCTTCGAGGTGAAGCAGGCGACGCCTTGCTCGAAGCTCGGAAATTCGATCACGACGAAGCGGTGGAATTTGTCCGGCCCCTCCATGATCTGATAGCGGCCGCCGCGCGCGAGAACCTTGCCGCCGTATTTGGCGATGATCGCCGGAACGCGGTCCGTGTACTTCTTGTATTCGACCGGATCGACGATCCGCGAGCGCGCTACCCAGTAAGCCGGCATTCGAACTCTCCCTCTCGGTTAATTTTGGCCAACCCTAATTTCCGGTAAGTATAGCTGCGCGGAACGGTCAGTCAAAAGCGCAGAAATCCTCGCCTTGTTTCCAATAATTCTAGTAATACTAAGGGATATTAACGATGATATTTGATTTATAGTTAATGAATACTTGTATTTTAGGCGATCTTTCTTGTAGTTTTCGAGAAATGCGGTACTCCTGTACTTGCCGCACCAAAAAAGCGGCCCAACAAAGGAGTACTCAATGTCTATCCGCCTGTCGCATGTCGTTCGCCTTGCCGTGATGACTGCCGGCATCGTCCTCGCTACCGCCCCCGCGTTCGCGTGGTACAGCGGTGGTGGTGGTGGCTGCTGGGGTTCCTGCGGCGGTGGTACGTCGGTTCCGGAGCCGTCGACCCTCGCCCTGCTCGGCATCGCGATTCCGGGTGCCGCCGCCTGGATCAAGCACAAGCTGTTCTAGCCGTCGGATTTGGTTCGTATTTCTCGGTTCTCTTTCGGGTTCTTCGACTGGGCGGCTCCGGTATGGAGCCGCCCTTTTCACTGTCGCTTTGTCTTGGACGACGCGCGCCAGCCGGCGAGCACGCGATCGACGACGGCCCTCGCCTCGCCCAGATAGTTCGCCGGATCGGTGAGCCGCGCGATGGCTTTCGCATCGAGATGCGCGGTCACTGCGGCGTCATCCGCCAGCACCTCGGCCAACGACCGATCGCGCGCGAGCGCGGCGTGGCTTGCGCGCTCCATGAGCCGGTGCGCCTCCTCGCGGCCGGCGGTTTCGGCCAGCGCCATCATTACCGCTTCCGCCACGATCAGGCCGCGCGTCGCATCGAGGTTCCGCCGCATGGCCGCCGCATCGACCCGCAGGCCCTTGGCGATGTCGCGCGCGTGCATCAGCGCGCCCGACGTCAAAACGAAAATCTGCGGCAGTGCCAGCGGCTCACTCTGCCAGGCGCCGGTAGAGCGTTCGTGATCGCCAACCAGCGCCTGGAACATCAGCGGCACCAGCGCATGAACGCCGCGGGTGCAGGCGACGATATACGCGCTCGCCACCGGATTGCGCTTCTGCGGCAGCGTGCTCGAGCCGCCGCGGCCTTCCTCGGCCGGCTCGCCGGCTTCACCGATTTCGGTCTGGCTCAGCAAAATCACGTCGGTCGCGAATTTGGCGAGGCTGCCGCAGATGAGACCGAGCACGGATGCGGTCTCCGCCATGGTCTCGCGATTGGCGTGCCATGGCGACGACGGCGCGGCGAGGCCGAGCTCGCGCGCCAGGCCCTCGGTCACTGCGCGGCCCTTCGATCCGAGCGATGCCAGCGTGCCGACTGCGCCGCCGAATTGCACGACCAGTAGTCGGCGCTTCAGTTCCGCGAGGCGCTGGCGATGCGCCGCCAGTGGCGCCAGCCAGACGGCGCATTTGTAGCCGAACGTGATGGGAAGGGCCTGCTGGAGATAAGTGCGGCCGGCCATCACGGTGCCACGATGCGCGCGCGCTTGCGCCGCCAGTGCGTCGCCGATTGCCTTGAGGTCGCGTTCGACGAGATCGAGCGCGTCACGCAACTGCAGAACCAACGCGGTATCGACGATGTCCTGGCTGGTCGCGCCCCAGTGCACGTAACGCGGCGCGGCGCCGCCCGCCGCCTTGCCGAGTGCCTTGGCCACCGCCGCCGCCGGCACGCCGATCAGCGCCGTGCCCTTGCCGATCTCTGCTGGCGACAGCTTCGTCGCCTTCGCCGCCTTGACGATCGCCGCAGCGGCGCTCTTGGGTATCAGCCCGAGCCGCGCCTCGACGCGCGCCAGCGCGGCCTCGACGTCGACCATCGCCTGCAACCGCCGCTCGTCCGAGAACAGCGCGCGCATGGCTCCGCTGCCGAAGAGCGCGCCGTAGATCGCCGAGTCCGCGGGATTGGCCGTCATTCCCCCCTCGAAGCGTGCGCGTCAGAAGTCGAAGAAGACCGTCTCGCCCTTGCCCTGCAATATGATGTCGAAGCGCCACACCGTCGCGCCGTTGGCCTTGCTGTTGGGCGCGGCAACCAGCGTCTTCTGCAGCGCCGGATCGTCGATCGACGACAGCACCGGATCGGTGGCGTTGAGAGTCTCGCCGGCGAAATAGGCCCGCGTGAAGAGATGGTGCAGCAGGCCGCGTGCCGCGATCGAGACCGCGATGTGCGGCGCTTGCAGCGCGTTGCCGCGGCCAGGCGCCGCTCCCGGCTTCACGGTGGTGAAGCGATAGACGCCGTCCTTATCGGTGAAGGCGCGGCCGAAGCCGCGGAAATGCGGATCGAGCGCCTTGTCCTGCGTGTCCTCGGGATGCCCATACTTGCCCGCGGCGTTGGCCTGCCAGATCTCGACGATCGCATCGGGCAGCGGCGCGCCATCACCGTCGGTGACGCGGCCTTCGAGCACGATCGTGTCGCCCTTGGCCTTGCCGTCATCGGTGAGATCCGCCCATTCCGGGCGCACGAGGCCGAAGTGGAAGAACGGTCCGGCCGTCTGGGTCGCGGTAGCGATCAACTTCGACTCCATCGTCAGCGGCCCGCTCACATACCGGCCGGCGTGGCGTTGCGACCGCGCAGCACCACGTCGAACCGATAGCCCAACGCCCATTCCGCCTCGCTAAGATTCGGATCGTAACGCGAGATCAGCCGCTTGCGTGCGCCCTCATCCGGCACGCTGTTATAGATCGGATCGAATTCGAGCAGCGGATCGCCGGGGAAGTACATCTGGGTGATGATTCGCGTCGCGAAGGCCGGACCGAAAACCGAGAAGTGGACGTGCTGCGCGCGCCAGGCGTTGTACGTGTTGCGCCACGGGTACGCGCCCGGAATGATCGACAGGAAGCGATACTCGCCTTTGGCGTTGGTGACGACGTGGCCGCGGCCGGTGAAATTCGGATCGAGCGGCGCGCGATGAGTATCGTTCTGGTGCGCGTAGCGCCCGGCCGCGTTCGCCTGCCAGATCTCGACCAAGGTGTTTGGCACCGGGCGGCCATCCTCGTCGAGCACGCGGCCGGCGAGAACCATGCGCTCGCCGAGTGGCTCGCCCTTGTGCTGCTTGGTGAGGTCGGTGACTTCGGGCCCGGTCCAGCCGCTGGTGAAGGTCGGGCCGGTGATTTCGGTCAGCGTCTGCTTGAGCGCGACCGGCTTGCGCAGCGGATGGCGCTTGATCGTGCTGGTATAGGCCGGCCAGTCGTTCGACGGCTGGCCGCCGGCAATCTCGTGGTTGTATTCGCGAACTTCCGTCATGCGTGTGGCCTCCCGGCGTTATTTTGCTACGGCCTCGCGCGCGGCCGACGGGCATTTTTGCCGCATGCTCATACCGTATCCTAGGCGGCGACCTTCGCTGCGGCGAAGAACTTAAGCAGCGCCGCGGTGACTTCATCCGGCCGCTCGACCGCGGATATATGGGCGCAATCCGGGATTTCGACCAGCTTCGCGCCGCGCACCGCCGCAGCAATCGCGCGTGCCGCCTCGGGCGGCGTGGCCTGGTCCTTGGCGCCGGTGACGACCAGCGTCGGACAGGCGATACGACGTGCGTCGGCGGCGAGATCCATCGTTGCGAGTGCGAGACAACAGCCGGCGTAGCCCGCGATCGAATTGCGCGTCAGCATCGTCCGCATGCCGCGCGCGATGTCCGGATTCCGCTTGAGGAAGGCGTCGGTGAACCAGCGCTCCAGCACCGCGTCGCTGATCGAGTCCAGTCCGTTCTTGCGCACCGCGTCGGCGCGGTCGCGATAGACCTGCGGTGCGGCAATGGTCATGGCGGTGTCGCACAGCGCCAGCGACAACACGCGATCCGGCGCCCGCGCGCCAAGACGCTGCCCGATCATGCCGCCGATCGACAGGCCGCAGTAGTGGAAGCGTGCGACCTTGAGCGCGTCGGCGAGCGCGAGCACGTCACCCGCCAGCTCGTCGATCGTATAGGCGTCGACGCCGGCCGGCGCCTCGGTCAGGCCGTGACCGCGCATGTCGTAGCGCAGCACACGAAAACGCGCCGCCAGCTCCGGCAGCTGGGCGTCCCACAGGTGAAAATTGGTGCCGAGCGAATTGCCGAGCACCAGCACCGGAGCATCCGGTTTCCCTCGGAAGACATAGTGCGTGACGAAACTGCCAGTGCGGATGAATGCCATGGCCCCTCCCATTTCGTTCATGGGCAATCGCCCATGTGCGCCGCCCATCGGCGCCGCGTCTTGACGCCGTCGGCATCGCCCGCGACACTGCGGCCGACTTTAGAGACCGGCCCGCCAAAACCAAAGGCCATTTCGCGAAGGCCTGCGGCAAGAAACCCGAGGAGGAACCATGGCCGCGCGTACCACGCCCCCGTTCCGCGCCGATCACGTCGGCAGCCTGCTGCGTCCGAAGAAGCTCCTGGATGCGCGCGACAAACGGAAACAGAACGCGATCAACCAGGATCAGCTCAAGGCGGTCGAAGACGAAGCGATCCGCGAGGTGGTGAAGCTGCAGGAGGATCTCGGCCTCAAGGCGGCGACCGACGGCGAGTTCCGTCGCGCCTATTGGCATCTCGATTTCCTCGAGCGCTTTTCCAACGTCACCATCGTGCCGCCGTCGGTGGGTGTCAAATTCCATACCCACAGCGGCGACGTCGAATTCAAGCCACCGGGCATCCGCGTCTCGGGCAAGCTCAGCCGGCCCAAGCCGATCTTTGTCGACCACTTCAAGTTCCTGAAATCGGTCGCCAAGGTCGCGCCCAAGATCACCATCCCGTCGCCCTCGACCATGCATTTCCGCGGCGGCCGCAAGGCGATCGACGACAAGGCCTATCCCGACATGGCGCAGTTCTACGTGGACCTGGCGCGCGTCTATAACGAGGAGATCAAGGACATGGCGGTGGCGGGCTGCCGCTATCTCCAGATCGACGAGGTCAACTTCGCGTATCTCTGCGACCCCAAATTGCGCGAGCAGGTGAAGGGCATCGGCGAGGATCCGAATCAGCTGCCGCATACTTATGCGAAGCTGATCAACAACGCGATCGCCGGCATGCCGAAGGACATGACGTTCTGCATGCATGTCTGCCGCGGCAACTTCAAGAGCGCCTGGGTCGCCGAAGGCGGCTATGAGCCGGTCGCCGACGCGCTGTTCAACGAGCTCAATATCACCGGCTATTTTATGGAATGGGACGACGAACGTTCGGGCGGCTTCGAGCCGCTGCGCTTCGTGCCCAAGGGCAAGGTGGTGGTACTGGGTCTCATTACTACCAAGCTGCCGAAGCTCGAGAGCAAGGACGAGCTGAAGCGTCGCATCGACGAGGCGGCCAAGTTCGTGCCGCTCGATCAGCTCGCGCTGGGACCGCAATGCGGTTTCTCGTCGACGGTCGAAGGCAACGAAGTCACCGTCGACGACGAGAAGCGCAAGCTCGCGCTCATCGTCGAGACCGCGCGCGAGGTCTGGGGCGGGATCTAGGCGCTCGCGGCGGCGCGCAGACAAAAAGGGCGGCGCCACGGCGCCGCCCTTCGCGTTTCAGGCCGCTCGATCGCCTACTTCACTTCAGCGGTGTGCCGCCCGGCTGCGACAGCCACACCCATTCCTTCGTCTTCGCATCATAGGTGGTGACGGTCGAGCCTTCGGGGCCGAGGCCGCGTTGCGGATACTTCTTGAAGTCGTAGATGCCGTCGACGCCGGCGAAATTCGTCAGGTTGTCGATGTAGTCCTTGAGCTGCGCCGCCGTCGCCTTGGGACCGAGCTTGCGCAGGCCCGCGACCACGATCAGACCGGCGTCCCACGACGTCGCCGCCATGTTGTCGGCCTTGAGGTGGTGCTCGGCGAGCACGGCGTTCATCGCGTGCTGCGCCTTTTCGATCCGCGGATCGAGCTTGACGCTGCTCGGATGCGGCGGATAGAGCGCCGACGCCAGAATGAGCTGCTTGGGCAGGAACGACTCCCACTGCTTCATCGCCGCGAAGGTCTGATTGCCGCTGGTCGGCGCCACCGGAATGTCGAGGCCGACCTGGATCATGCCCTTGAAGACCGTCGCCGCCGGCGCACCGGTGACCCAGGCGATCATCGCCTGAGCGCCCGACTGCTTGATGCGGGCGATCTGCGCCGCGACCGAGACGTCGGTCGGGTTGAAGTGCTCGGTGATCACCTTCGTCAGCGTGGTCTTGAACTCGGGCCGCTGCATGATCGCGTCGACCGAACGGTCGCCGTCCTGGCCGCTGGCGTCGGTGGTCATCAGCGTCGCGATCTTGGTCCAGCCCTTCGCTTTGTAGTAGCGCATCACCGCCGCGATCTGGTCGACCGAGGACGCGCTGGTCGAGAAGGTCCAGCTGCCGGGCTTGGGATGGATCGCCGGCGACAGGCAGTAATGCACCGGACCGTTAGCCATCAGCGGCGCCATGGCGAGGCACTCGCCGACCAGGCTCGAGCCCATCACCACCGCCGGCTTGCTACCGAGCAGCTGCGTGGTGAGCTGTACCGCGACCTGCGGGCTGGTCTGCTCGTCGTGGAAGATGAAATGCAGCTTATCGCCGCGGATGCCGCCGGTCTTGTTGACCTCTTCCTCGAGCGCGGACAACGCGTCCTTCTGGCCCTGGCCGACGAAGGCGGCGCCGCCGGTCAGCGGCATCACGACGTTGATATCGTAGCTGCCGGCGGCATGGGACGCCGGCGCGAAGCCCATCGCGCCCACGGCGGCCAGCGCCAAGCCGCACGCAATCGCGCGTCCGGACTTCAAAATTCGGTGCAGTGGTTTCATTGTGTCCTCCCCGAAGGCGCACAATCGCCGCTGCGCCCGCACCCTGTCAACGTTCAGGAATGCCATGACCGCTCGTCAAACGCCGCCTTTCCGCGCCGACCATGTCGGCAGCCTGCTGCGACCCAAGGCCCTGCTCGACGCCCGCGAACAGCGCAAACGCAACGCCATCACCGCCGCGCAACTCGCGGCAGTCGAGGACGCGGCGATCCGCGAGGTCGTCGCGCTCCAGCAGGACATCGGTCTCAAGGCCGTCACCGACGGCGAGTTCCGCCGCACGCTGTGGCACGTCGATTTCCTCACTGCCTTCGCCAACGTCAAGTCGGTGCCGGGCAAGGTCGCCGCCAAGTTCCACACCCACGAGGGCGAGATCGAGCGCACGCCATCGGGGCTCGCCGTGGTCGGCAGGCTCGCGCGCCCGAAGCCGATCTTCGTCGATCACTTCAAATTCCTGAAGTCGGTGGCCACGGTGACGCCCAAGCTCACCATTCCGTCGCCGAGCATCCTGCATTTCCGCGGCGGCCGCGACGCCATCGACCGCGCCGCCTATCCCGATCTCGCCGCGTTCTACGCCGATCTGGCGCGCGTCTACAGCGAGGAGGTGCGCGACCTTGCCGCCGCCGGTTGCCGCTATCTCCAGATCGACGAGGTCAACTTCGCCTATCTCTGCGATCCCAAGCTGCGCGATCAGGTGCGCGCGCTGGGCGAAGACCCCGACGCGCTGCCGCACACCTATGCGAAGCTGATCAACGGCGCGATCGCATCCAGGCCCGAGGACATGATCGTGTGCATGCATCTCTGCCGTGGTAATTTCGAGGGCGCGTGGATCGCCGAGGGCAGCTACGAACCGGTCGCCGAGGCGCTGTTCAACGAGATCGACGTCGACGGCTATTTCCTCGAATACGACACCGAGCGCGCCGGCGGCTTCGCGCCACTGCGCTTCTTGCCGAAGGACAAGACCGCGGTGCTGGGCTTGGTCACCACCAAGCTGCCGCAACTCGAGCGCAAGGACGATCTGAAGCGGCGCATCGATGAAGCCGCGAAAATCGTGGCCCTGGACCAGCTGGCGCTCAGCCCACAATGCGGCTTCGCCAGCGGCGAGCGCGGCAACAAGCTGACCGTTGGCGACGAGGTCGCCAAACTCAAGCTCGTGGTCGAGACCGCGCGCGAGGTCTGGGGCGGCGTCTGAGCCGAGGCATCCACCCGGCCTGCCCGGCCGTTATGGACGACGAGCGAGCGTCCGCGGTTCGCACGCGTGACGTGACGGAAGGAGAGCGGGCATGGCGACATTGAGCGGAAAGACCGCATTGATCACTGGCGCAACCGACGGCGTCGGCCGGGTGGTGGCGAAAAAGCTCGGCGCACTCGGTGCGCGCCTGCTGGTGCATGGGCGCGACCAAGGCCGGGGCGCGCAGGTCGTCGCCGAGATCGCGGCCGGCGGCGGCCAGGCGGAGTTCCTTGCCGCCGATCTTGCCGCCTTGGCCGAAGTGCGGCGCCTGGCCGATGCCGTTCGGGCGCGGACCGATCGGCTCAACATCCTGATCAACAACGCGGGCATCGGCACGACCGGCGGCGGCCCCGGCCGGCAGACCAGCGCCGATGGCTACGAGCTGCGCTTCGCGGTCAATTATCTCGCGGGATTTCTGCTCACGTATTTGCTGCTTCCGCTGGTCATCAAGAGCGCGCCGGCGCGCATCGTCAACGTCAGCTCGGCCGGCCAGCAGGCGATCGATTTCGCCGATGTGATGCTGTCCCACGGCTACAGCGGCGGACGCGCTTACTGCCAGAGCAAGCTGGCGCAGATCATGTTCACCATCGATCTCGCGCGCGAGCTTGAAGGGGCCCACGTCACGGTCAATTGCCTGCATCCGGCGACCTACATGAACACGACGATGGTGCGCCAGGCGGGCATTACGCCGTGGAGCAGCGTCGAGGACGGCGCCGAAGCGATCCTCAACCTCGCCGTGTCACCTTCCATCGAAGGCCGCAGTGGTCTCTATTTCAACGGCCTGCGCGAGGCGCACGCCAACGACCAGGCTTACGACGCCGAAGCGCGGCGACGTCTCCACGCGCTCAGCCTCGAGTTGACCCGATTGTCCGCCAAGGCTGCGGCGGGATGAGGACGACAGCGTTGTAGGTCACGCTGCGTGATACCATGACAGCGTGGCTATTTGGGCGGGGCCAAGCTGGGCGGCGAGCCGCACGTTGATGCCGTGCCATTCGATCTCATGGACAATACCGTTCGTCAAAGGAGGGCCGTCATATTTCGAGGCCATCGGAAAAAAATCTACGGATATTCTTATGGATCCGATGATGTGCGGCAGATGCAAACACCAGTTCTCAATGTCAACGCCGTCAGTTCGCGTCGAATAGCTCGACTTGCCAAGAACCTCGTAAACGGGTCGTGAAATTGCCCTGATCCAGCGCAGGGTGCCATCTTGTCTGAGCACAAATGGCACGTCAGTCAGTCCCCTAAAAAGGATCTCGCCAGCATTGGCCCTTAGCTGCAACCAGTGGTTGGGATGATAGGTGAAGTGGGGGTTCTTAACTTGTTGCAAGCCGTTCGGTGACGATTGAACTAGGTATTGCGTCTCGATCCTATTGAACGCACTCCAAACTCCCTGCACACCATTGAAGCGCGGAGAGATGAAGGTGCGGTCATTGAGCCCGAAAGATATCGATCCGTCCGGCTGTAGACTCAACCACGCAATATTGGCCGCTTTACCATTAGCTTCACATTGTAGGTGCTTACGCATAGGCACCTAGCGCAGATCAGCGGCTGTTATTTGCGGCATCTGCGGACGGATTGGTGAGACCTTTGCAACGCCCGACGCGAACCGCAGCAACAACATTAATAGATCCCGAAAGTGCGAAAGTGCATCGATGAAATCGCCGCCTGGGTCGTTGATCGGGTCGCGCGGAAGTCCGAGATAGATTGTCAACACCTCCCGATTTCCCACATTCAACACGTTCGCCACAAGGTATCTCTTCTCGCTCCACCGCATGATCGGTGACCGATGTAGTACTAAATTTCGAAATTCTGAGAGACGAGCCATCCATCCGGTAGGACTGCGACGATCACAAATCTTCAGAACTGTTTGAGCGACGACGTTTTCAGCACGGCCATTCTTTTGCAGTCGCCGGTACAGTTTTGCCATCGAATCGATGTCGGCAAAATCGAGCATCTTCGAAGCGACAAACCGGGCAAGGTAATCTCTGGCGGCAGACGCTTCCGCCAGGAACGAGTGAAGCGCCAGATACAAGTCAGACAGCTCGAGATTCGCGAAATAACGTCCTGGCGTACACCCGGTCCAAGTGGCGTAATGGTTCTGCCATCCGTAAGCCCGAGAAATGTCCCGGAGCCGTAAGTCGGCGGCTCGCAGCGAAAAAGCGATATCTCGCGCCAGATTGGCAACCTCCGTGTCGTGCTTCTGATGCGCGGCGTATGCGATGTGCGACCATGTGACGAGTGCGCTGTCCAAGATTGGGGTGCCCAGTTCGAACAAATGCCATTGGCTGTGATGGATCCCATTTTCTTCGGTCTCGGTCTCGTGACCGACAATATCCAGTTCAAAAGTCTTGATCGCGCTCCAGTAATTCTGGGTAGCTACAACGCTAGGCACCAGAATTGCTGCCTTGTTGCGCGAAGGAAATATTACCAGATGGCCATTGGCGTGAGTGCCCGCACGCACGCCGCCTAACAGGTGAAGGGTGTCCCGGGCTCGAATCTGTGTTCTTCTAATCTTCGGTTCCGACATGTTTCATCCCGAATCGGCAAAGCCACCCGAGGATGAGAACCAATCGGCCTTCGTGCAAGCACTGCAACCGCGTTAGTGGGAGTCCGCCCCCTTCACGCTTCGAGCCTGATGTTCTTGGTCTCAGGCGTGCGCAGGGTCGCGACGACTCCTCGGCACGCTGAGCGTCGAGCTGACCGGCCTGTCCGCCGCGACCGCCGCCGGTTGAGGAGGCGCGACATTCGGCACCGGGACGGCATTGACCTAGATCAACCCGGATTGCTGGAATGACGCGACGATGCGGTTCCGGACAGGCCTCCGGCACGGGAGCACGCGATGAAGCTCAGCGCACGCAATCAGCTCAGGGCCAAGGTGATCGAGGCGCGGAAGGGCGAGACCACCGCCCATGTCCGCATCGATCTCGGCGGCGGCAACGTGGTCACCGCGTCGAACACCAACGAGGCGGTGGACGACCTCGCCCTGAAGCCCGGCGACAGCGTCGTCGCCATCCTCAAGGCGTCGAACGTCCTGGTCGGCAGTAGCGGTCGGTCCGCCTAGTCGAGCGCAAAGAACGCGATCTGGTCGGCCGCCAGAAACCGCCGCGCGGCCGTGCCGTACGGCGCATTCGGGGTCATCGAATATTCCGTCGCGCCGAAGACGCCGTCGCCTTGGACGCCATCGGCCGCCAGCGGCATGATGATTCGTTCACCTTGCCCATACCGTTGGGTGTGGATCAGCACTTGGCCGGTCAGGTCTGCGTCGCGGGCGGTCACTGACGAAATGGCGTCCCCGGGGTGACTCGAACACCCGACCCACAGTTTAGGAAACTGTTGCTCTATCCAGCTGAGCTACGGGGACGCTGCCCGCCCTTA
>Ga0307373_10002246_pt1 | contig 34972 bp, 42 predicted proteins | sample OX2MG_FD_202534 | JGI IMG/M metagenome (GOLD analysis project Ga0307373, IMG submission 202534) | Soil microbial communities from Risofladan, Vaasa, Finland - OX-2 | ecosystem: Environmental > Terrestrial > Soil > Coastal area > Acid sulfate soil | place: Finland: Risofladan, Vaasa | collected...
CCGGCAACTGCTGGCCGGCTTGTCGCTCTCCGGCGACGAGCTTCGCCGCCGCCTCGAGCAGGCCGCCGACCCTGCCTACTGGCAGGCGCTATATCCGCCCTTTTCGGTCTGCGCCCCTGCTCCGCCGATGCCCGATCTTCCGCCGCTCGATGCGGCCGTGCTGGATCGCTACACGCGCGGCCTCGATCAGTACGGCTATTTCTGTTCGCAAGCGCCGCTTGTCGAGCGCCTCACCGCGCCGCTCCTGGAATGTATCGACACGCTTCGCAAGGCCGGATGGCCGCCGGCCTTCGCCTACGTCTATGACCAGCTGTGGACGCTGTGGCAGATCGCGCCGATCGCGCAGATTCTGGGTGCGACTCTGGGCCCGGGCTACCAATGGATTCCGCACGGCTGGTGCCATTACGTGCAGCCGGTGCGAGGGGCCAGCGGATGGCCGCCGCACGTTGACGGCGATCTGCCGAACCGGATGTCAATCTGGATTCCGCTGACCGACGCGACGATCGACAACGGCTGCATCTATCTGGTGCCGAAGGATATGAATCCGTCAGCGATCGGATCGCGGCGCGAACTGCGCGCGGCCAGCAATCTGCAGATGCGCGAGCTGTTGCAGCGCGGCCGGGCGCTGCCGGCACCGGCCGGATCGCTGCTCGGCTGGCATTTCCGGATCCTGCATTGGGGTTCGACCGCGCACAGCCCGGGGAATCCGCGCGTCAGCCTAGTCCTCGAGTTTATCGCCGCCAACGAACCGCCGATCAGCAACGAAATGCCGCTCTACGACCCGGCGGCCCCGCTGCCGGACCTGACGCTCAGGCTGCATTCGATCGGGCGCGCGATTCGCCAGTACATGCGCTACGAGCTGAAGATGCGGCGCTACGCCGAGCTGGCCGCGGCGCTGATGAATCTCGGATCCGCAAGCGCCTGAGCGGCGCGTCACTCAGTTCAGCGCCAGGTCGGCGGCGATCGCCTCGTGGGCCAGCCGCAGCTTGGCCAGATCGTCCGGCAATGAGAGCAGCGCGGCCGGCACCGACGCCACGATTCGGCGGGTGAACTGAAACTCGCGCTCGAGCATCGCGCGATCCCCCGTATCCAGCCGGATGCTGTGCTTGACGAGCTTGACGAATGCGTCGCGCGGCGAGAGCCGCTGAATCAGCGGATGGCTGGTGGCGGCCGCTTCATCGTCGCCGCGGGTCAGAAAATAGAGCCGCACCACGGGCTGCGGTTCAAGCCCGGCCGCGGCGCCGAAACTCGAGGCCCGGATGCGCCGCTTGCTGGTGTAGTCGGCGACCGGCTCGCCCGCGCATCCCGAGTTCAGGAACTGCAGCGCGTCGTCGCGCAGCTTGAGGCTCGGATGCGAGGCGCGCGCCACCACGGTGCCGCCCTGCTCGTCGATCACCAGGCAGTCATCGGTAAGAAAGTCGCCGCCTACCACCGCCAGTTGCGCGGCGATGGTCGATTTGCCCGCCCCGGAGTCGCCGGCAAAGACACAGACTCCGGCCTCCGTCCGAACCGCGGCGGCATGCAGCACGTAGCTGCCGCGCAAGGCGATTACCGGCGGTAGCACATGATCGAGCAGGATCGCGCGCAGGGTGAGGTCGGACGTCTCGGGGTCGCGCATGACACACCTGACGTGGCGACCGTCGCGGTCGACGACGAAATCCGCGAGTTCGTGAAAGCGGAGCAGGTAGCCGTCTTCGGTTCTGGCCCGCGCCGACCATGGCTGGCCATTGGGCAGGTTCTGACACATGAACCAGCCCGCGGGCTGCGGCGATTCAGAACTCTGCTCGCCGAGCTGAACGGTTATCAGACGGTCAGTATCCGGCGCGACCTCGCCAACCGGGTCGAGCTCCGGTAGAGGCCGGTCGCTCAACAGGACGAAGCCACAAAGCCGATAGTGGTGTCTCATCCTGCTGAAGCGACCGCGCGAGCAGCCGAGCGATTAACTCGCTGCTCCATTGAAATTTTCGAGTCCCGTGGCAGGGTTCCCGATATACGGGACTCCCGGCTTTTGCCAAACCGGAACGCCAGCGCAATTTCTAGAGGCAAGACCCCTTCTTCAACTGACCCGGATTGTCTGGGCCGCTAACCGCCTTCGGCTTGGAGGTTATCTTGGTAACGTTGCCGTAGTCCACCAACGCGGGTGAGACATACTTTGCCAGCTTCTCTTTATTCTTAGTATCGGCGGTGCTCTTCTTTTCCATTTAGACGACTCCTTCTATCGATCCGATTGTATTCCTATATCTGCTATCGCAGTCAATGAAAAGGGGCGGCTAAGCCTAAAATTGTTTCCCTAGGGATGGCTTCGGCCTCTTCGCCGACGAGCCGGGCGCCGTACGGGTCGCCGATTGACCCGCCAGCTTTGCGACCCGCTGCTCACGATCCGGAGACATACCGCCCCCTCGGACCGGCCGCGGGGTATTATTCCGTATACTCCCGGAGGGTGTCGGCGACAAATCTCCGCACTGCCAGCGGGGAGGGAAAAATCTCCGGATATTTCTGCGCCACGGCGCGCTCGATCTGCTCCACGGTCGCGACCCCGTCGCACAGGCTGAGCACCAGGCGGTGGGCTTCGGCGTGCCGGCCGAGCCGCGGCGCGTATCCCGGTGCGAGCCGCGCGCGCTCCTCGCGCGAGACCATTTCGCCACGCACGCTGCTCTGATCGAAGGCCTCGCGCAGCTTGCCATTCGCTCCGATCACCCGCACCTGCCAGTCGACGGTCTCCGCCTCTGGCGCCAGACGCATCGCCACTGCGACCCGATCGCCGACCGCTACCGGGACCGGCCGCTCGAGCGGGAAGAAGGCGGTGGCCCGATCCAGGCATTGCTGCGCGAGCGGCGAGTTGGTCAGCGTCGCAGTGGCCGAGAGCTCGGCCGCGAACCATCCGCCGAGCCCGTGCAGGATGCCGGCGCGGGTGATTTGCAGCTCGGTATTGAGCGGGATGCTTTCGGGACAGACCTGGTCGAGATTGAATTCGACGGCCCGGCTGGCGGCGCCGAGTAGGTGCTTCGCCTCGTACTCGCCGAACTCTTCATCATTGGCGGCAAACGGCCGCGCGGCGCTGAAATCGAACCCGGCGCGCGGCTGTTCCCAGAACTCGACCAGCTCGTATGCCTCGGGATGCTCGACCGGCGCGAGGAAGCTCTCGATGCGGCGCGGAATCGTGATCGCGCCGGGCTTCAGCAGCCGGCGCCGCGCGTCGTTGAAGAACTCCACCACCCCGGCCTCGTAGCCGAATCCGCCCATCTGCTCGGTGATCGCGACGTCGCATTTCTCCGGCAGCTCGATACGGGTCGAATGGCCGCACAGGAACGTGATGCGATCGGCCAGCCCGCTGGCCGCGGCCGCGGCGCGCCCGATTTCTATTATCCCGCCGTCGTCGACCGCGTAGACCCGCGAGGCGCCCGCACGGCACGCGAGCATCGCGAAGATCGCGGTGCCGGCGCCGAGGTCGAGCACCACCTCGCCAGGCTTCACCACCTCGGCGATCGCACGACCGTAGGCTTCCAGCCGCACCGGGTCGGAAAGGTAGTCCTTATGCTCGTCGAGGGTCTGACAGGTTTCCAGAAAGCCCATAGAATCTGATTCCCCACCGACAGCGGTCAGCTGCGCGAGCGGCAGACTATAAGAGGCCTCGGCAGGGACGCAAGCGCCGAGGGTCCAGCGGCGGCGCGATCGCTGCCGCGCGCGCCCGGCGACTGGTCCCGACGCCGCTCAGTAATTGCGCTTGACCTCGAAGCGTCCCTGTTCCGCCAGCCCGCCGCCCTGGTAGCAGCTGTAGTTGCCGCGGATCTGGTTGGCGGCGGTCCGGGCGCCATTGAAGAGGCAACTCGATCCGTCGGGCATCCCGACTCGCAGCACCAGCCGCCCGTTCTTCATCGAACCGCTGGCGATCGTGCCGCTGTCGTTCTGGTTGCGGCAGTCCGTGTTGCCGACCGAACACTTGTAGAAGCCGGTGATTTTCTTGTCGCCTTGCACCATCGTCAGCGCGATCCGGTTGATCGCGTTGCAGCGCGTGTTGAACGACAGCGGATTGAACGCCGCGCAGTTGGCCCTCGACTGTCCTTCCCAAACCCCGCTGACATCGAATATCGGCTGCGCCGCCTGCGGCTGATTCTGCGCCGCGCTCGCGCTGGATGGCTCGGTGGCAGTCGACGACGCGCAGCCCGCTGCCGCTATCGTCAGCAGGATCGCCGCCAACGCCGCGCGCGGTACGGATGAAGCCGCATCAATCGAGATGAGTCTGCTCTTCAACGTGATCGAGCCTGTCTTACGAACGGATGAGCGCCGAACCGCGCCCCCTGCCAGCCCCCGCGGCCAAGAATTGCACGACCGGTTTCGCAGGTCTACCGCGCTACGGTCAGAGCACCTTGCCCATCCAGACCACTCGTCCGACGATCTTGATCGCGGCCGGTGAAATGGCGATCGGCGGGTAGGCGGGGTTGTCGCTGTGGATAGTCAGCGCGGCGCCCAACTTGCGCCGCTGCAGCCGCTTCACCACCAGGTCCTGCCCTTCGCGCAGCACATAGACGCCGTCGACTCGAGCACCGGTTTCGCGCAGGTCGACCAGCACCAGGTCGCCCTCGCGAAGCGTCGGCGCCATCGAATCGCCATTGACCTCGAGCAGCATCAGGCGCCCGGCATCGACCGCCAGCCGATGCTCGAGCCAGCCGACCCCGAGGGCCAGCACGTCGACGATCAGCGGGCTGCGAACCCAGGCGGCCCGCGCGCCGCCGCGGATTTCGCCGCGCGGCATGAATGCGTAGTCGCCGGCAGCCGCGGGGGCAACCGCAGCCCGCGCGGACGGCTCGTGGCCGGTGGCGAGCCATTCGACCGAGACGCCGGCCGCCTGCGCGATCGCGACCACGCTCGCCAGGCTTGGCTGTCCGCGCCCGGCGAGCCACTTGTAAATCGCGTTGTCGGACACGCCGATGGCGCGGGCCAGCACGGCGACCGAGCCGAATTGGCGCATGATCAGCTCCAGGCGCCCGGTGAAATCTTCTACAGTAGTTGACAAATTGTGTCTTTTTGTATTAACTGCGACGCTATGCTGGGGCCTACAAGCCCGCTCGCCGAAGCGCTTGCTCCCATACTCCGGGCTCGTCCGCCAACTGCCCGGGATTGCCTCGCCATCGTGCTGTGCCATTCGCGTAAACCCCGCCCCGGGCAGGGATCAGCAAACGATGTGCCGAAACCCATTGCCGCGCGAGCGGAATATAAAAGCCGGGAGACCGCCAATTCCTTGCCGCCCGCCGACGCTATTGCGCGCTTCCGCTGCGCCCACCAACGTTGGAGAATTGCACACCACTGTAGAGAAACTGCAGCACGCGGAGGACGCGTGCGAAAGGAGGCCTTTCACGATGTAACTCACTAGCTCGCCCGTCGTATCTCTCCGAAGTCCTACGGCTACTTAAAGGGAGAATAGGTATCCGAGGGGGTTTTCATGGATTTCAGGAGTGAGTTGTCCCGCTCTACCGGGGCTCCGCTACTTAATCTCATACCCCGATCGATCACCGCCTCCTTGCGAATCCGCTTTTTGCAACGTGTGGAAGGGCGCGCCTGCTCTTCCCCGCTTATCTCGTCGGCGCCGGCTGCGGGCACGCCCCCAGGCGCCGCGAGCGACGGTTAGAGGGCCATGTCTATTCTTATGGAGATCGCACAAACAATCGGTACCGATGCCGCGGGAAAACTGGTCTCCGATTTCGGCGGTACCCGCTTGTATGTTCCTCACGTTCCGGAAGCCGAGGATCCGATCGCGCGATCGATCGGAATTGCGGCTGCGCAAAAACTGGCGCGAATTTATGGCGGCGATCGGATGGATGTTCCCAACCCGGTCTCCAAACGCGAGCAAATCCTCGCCATGCGCGCCGCCGGCCGCACCATCGAGGCCATCGCCCGTGCGCTGCATTGCACTTCGCGCCGGGTCTACCAGGTGCTCGCCGAAAGTCGCCGCACGGTGGCCCCAACCGGCTGAACGGATTTTCAGTTGGCCGGCGATCTCGAGGCCGCTGCGGGCGGAATGGACTATTTTAATCACCCTTCCTGTTATCGTATAAGATGCATCCTCACGCTTACAATTAACCTAATCAGTTTTCAAAGAGTTTGACCAATTTCGACATAATCGGCCTACTTTCGGCACATTTTGTGCCGTCGATCGGAGTTAAAAACGCCGACAGCCGACGCTTCAAGCCCCGCCATCACCGATCTTGTCGATTAGTTAACCAGTGCCGGCGCAGTGAGTACTGCGCAGTGTTGTCAAATTGACAATTGTTGCTGACTACATGACTACACACAAAACTCCCTGAAATATTTCAGCCTGACTTCGCGCGTCGCACAGCTTTACTCTGCGCGTATGCTTTCGCTTGCCGAATTTCGCCGCCGCGCAGGTTGTGATGACTGACGCTCAGCCCACGGCGCCTGCGGATTTGTATCCGCGCGCGTTCGTCGCCGCGCTCGAGCGAGTACTAACCGACGAGAGTGGCTATACGGCAGGGATCGGCGATCCGGGCGGTCCGACCAAGTTCGGAATTTCCCAGCGCCAGTATCCCGAGCTCGACATCGCGAATCTCACGCGCGCGCAGGCCGCCGCAATTTACTATCGCGACTGGTGGCTGCGTTTCGACTTCGGCGCGTTGCCGCAGCCGATCGGCGCGAAGCTGTTCGATCTGTCCGTCAACATCGGCCCGCATGCGGCGACACTGTGCCTGCAGCGCGCGCTGCGCGCCTGCGGTGTCGCGGTCGGCGAGGATGGCGTGCTCGGTACGCTGACGCGCAGCGCCGCGAGCCGCGCTGAGTGCGACGCGCTGCTCGCGGCGCTGCGCTCCGAAGCCGCCGGCTATTACCGGCTGCTGGCGGCGACCCGCAGCGGCGGCAGCCGGCTAGGCGAGCGTTTTCTGCGCGGTTGGCTGAAGCGCGCTTACGAGTAACCAGGGGGTTTGAAGTGTCATCGATTAGTCAGAGATCCCAACAATCTGCGGCTGCAGCTCGGCCTGATACGCGCCGATGCTGCGTCTTCGCCTCGACGATGTTCGCAACGACCTTGTTCGCCGCCGGGTGCTCGATGATTCCCTTCACCAGCCAGCATCCGGCGCTGGCGATGAACTCGGGCACCTGCGCCGCGCTCGGCCCCGCCATCGCGGCGCTCCTAACCGTCTCGCCGATGGGTATCTCGTCAGCGGCAATGATGGGTAAGGCGTTGTGCGACGCCGAGACCAGTGCCGTCGCCGGACAACCCGCGCAAGTCACCGAGACCACCACCACGCTGCAGGGCGTGACCAAGGTGACGCCGTGAAAACGCGGCGCGCCAGGTTTCGATACGACCAAGACCAGGAAAGCTGACAGGACGAAGAAGGTAAAAAGATGAAACTCGGAAAACTGCCGCCGAAATTCGATCCGCGCTCGCTCAAGCTGGCGAACTATCTCGACCCGGCGGCGCTGCCGCCGCTGCTGCCGCTGGTCAACTGGAGCGACGGGGTCGCGGGCGACTGGGGCACGATGGGCAACGATCGGATCGGCGACTGCACCTGCGCCGGCCTCGGCCATATCGTGATGACCATCACCTCGAACGCCGACGGGCTGGTGATTCCGAGCGACGCCGAAATTTTGCAGATGTACGAAGCCATCGGCCACTACGTGCCGGGCGATCCGAACAGCGATCAGGGCGCCACCGAGCTCGATGCGCTGAGTTTCATGCGCCAGACCGGGCTGGCCGGCGTCAAGCTCGACGCTTTCGCCGAGGTCGATCAGAGCAAGCTCGACGAGGTGAAGATGACGGTGCAGCTGTTCGGCGCGGCCTATATCGGCGTCAGCATCATGCAGGCCGACATCGACAACTTCCAGGGCGGCAAGCCGTGGACGGTCGGCGCCAACGACGGCGCGATGCTCGGCGGCCACGCGATCCCGATCGTCGACTTCGACGAAGGCGGCGGCAACTGCGTCACCTGGGGCAGCCTGCAATCGTTCACGTGGGATTGGTTCGCGGCGCGATGCGACGAAGTTCATGCGCCGCTGTTCTTCAAATGGATCTCCGACCTCGGCCTGTCGCCCTCGGGCTTCGATCTCGCTCGGCTCGAAAGCGATGTGCAGTCGGTATCTGACTAGTGGGACGTCGATCGCGAAAAACTGAGGGGACGTAAACGGTGAGAATATGATGATGGAGGTCAATGGCGCGCGGGCGCTCGAATTCGCAGTCGGCGTGCTGTTCCAATTCGACGGCGATCCGCCGACCACCAACAAGGTCCGCATCATGACCGGCGGCTACGAAGACTACCCAACTCATCTGCTGGTGCGGATCGACGAGCGACTCGACGACGCGGCCGCACAGGCGCTGATCGCCCGCGGTATCAACCTGGGCCTCGATGTGACCGAGACCGCGGATCGACAGACTCAACCGACGGCGCGCCGATGAGGTTCGTCAGCGACATCCTGACCGGCAAGGACAATCTGACGTTCGACGCCGCACGGGTGATGGGCGTGGCGGGCACCGGCGCCTACATCATCTTCTGGTCGGCGGCGGTGTTTCATTTCGGCAGCTTCACGGCCACCGACGCGGCCGCCTACGGCTCCGGGCTGGGGCTGGTGATGGTCGCGATGGCGGGGGCGGTGAAGCTCAAGCGCGAGACCGAACCGGAGCCCAAATGATCACCGCGACCTCGGCGCGCCGGCGGCTTTCGAGCGCGGCCCCGCGCTGCCGGTGGAGGGCAGTGCGATGAGCGCCGAAGCGATGGGGATCGTGCTGATTTTTCTGGTCGCCCTGGGCGCCCTCAATCTTGCCGCGATTCGGATGCTGTTCAAGCAGCACGAGATCGGCGACCGCGAGCGTTTCGACGCGCTGCGCCGGGAGGGAAGCGATTACTCGCACGATCTCGAGCACGAGCTGTCCGGCGTGAAAGCGGGCCTGCCGATCGATTACGTGCGGCGCGACGATTGGATCAGATTCGGCGCCGTGATCGACGCCAAGCTGGATACCGTACACCGCGACCTGGAAGCGGTAAGACAAAGGCTTTATGGACAATCTCAATCTTGAACAGAAGCAGCGCGAAGAAGCGCGCTGGAGAATCATGCGGGTGCTGGATGCGGGCCGCCCGATGCCGGTTTCGGAGGCGATCATCTGGCGCGTGGTCAGCGAGACCCATCTGCGGCTGTCGCCCAACAGCGTGCGCCGCGAACTCACCTATCTGCGCGACCTGAGACTGGTCGAACTGGAGGGCGAGGATTCGGAAAGCTGGTTCGCGAAACTCACCGCCAAAGGCGTCGACGTGGTCGAATACACGGCGCTCGCACCGGCCGGAATCGCACGGCCGAAGAAGACCTGGTAGCCCGCCATGGCGCCTCGAGCAAAAGCGCTGATGCGGCCGGCGGAGCTCCATAAGGAACTCGATCGGCGGCTGGTCGACGGTAGCTTTGCCGATCACGCACAACTGGCGAAGTGGCTCGGCGAGCACGGCTACGCGATCTCGTCCCGGCGGCTGTCAACCGTCGGCCAGCGCTTCGAGCAGCGCCTCGAGCAGGTCAGGCTCGCGACCGATCAGGCGCGCACCGTAGTCGAGACCGCGCCCGACGACGGCAATCAGATCAACGAGGCGCTGCAGCGTCTGATCCAGCAGCGGCTGTTCGAAATCCTGGTCGCGGTCGAGCCCAAGGACGTCAAGCATCTCAACCTGAGCGCGCTGGCGCGCACCGTCGCCGAGCTCGGACGCGCCTGGGTAACGCAAAAGAAATGGCTCGAGGAGACCCGCGCCCGGCTGGCCCAGAAGGTGACCGCCGCCGGCGCCAAGGTCAGCGAGGTCGCGCGCAACGCCGGGCTCACGCCCGAGACCGAGGATCGGATCCGCCGCGCGCTGCTCGAGATCCAGGTCTAAGCAGAGGGGGAACGACGATGGCCGAGAAGCTTTCCGTGCTGCTGCCCTATCAACGCCGCTGGATCGCCGACACCGCCCAGGTCAAGGTCTGCGAGAAATCGCGCCGGGTCGGACTGACCTGGACCGAGGCCGCCGATGCGGCGCTGGCGGCTGCCGCCCAGCGCGGCCTCGACACCTGGTACATCGGCTACAACAAGGATATGGCGCTGGAGTTCGTGTGGACCGCCGCCGAATGGGCGCGACGGTTCAACCGCGCCGCGCGCGAAGTCGAGGAGATCGCGGTCAACGACGAAAATCGCGACATCCTGGCCTATCGCGTGCGCTTCGCTTCGGGCCACAAGATCGTCGCGCTGTCGTCGCGTCCCTCCAACCTGCGCGGCAAGGACGGCCGCGCGGTGATCGACGAGGCCGCCTTCCACGACGATCTCGGCGGCCTGCTGAAGGCGGCGCTGGCCTTCACGATGTGGGGCGGGATGGTGCGCGTCATCTCCACCCACAATGGCGCGACCAATCAGTTCAACGAGCTGGTGACCGATATCCGCGCCGGGCGGCTCAACTACTCGCTCCATCGCATCACCCTCGACGAGGCGGTGAGCGACGGGCTGTTCCACAAGATCTGCGAGCGCCGCAAGCTCGCCTGGAGCGCCGAGGGTGAGCGCGCGTGGCGCCAGGAGATCGTCGACTTTTACGGCGACAACGCCGACGAGGAGCTGTTCTGTATCCCGCGCGCCAGCGCCGGCGCGTTCCTGTCGACCCCGCTCATCGAAAGCCGGATGCGCACCGCGGGCCAGGTGGTGCGCTGGGAGATGCCGGCGAGTTTCGCCTCCGCGCCCGAGGAGGTGCGGCAGAAGACCGCGCTGGATTTCTGCCACGAGCGGCTCGACCCGGTGATGGCGCTGGTCGACCCGGAGCTGATGAGCTGCTTCGGCGAGGACTTCGGCCGCAGCGGCGATCTGACGGTAATCTGGCCGCTGCAGATCGAAGCGCGGCTCACGCGCCGCACGCCGTTCGTGGTCGAGCTGCGCAACATCCCGTTCCGCCAGCAGGAGCAGATCCTGTTCTATATCGTCGACCGGCTGCCGCACTTTTTCGCCGGCGCGATGGACGCGCGCGGCAACGGCCAGTACCTGGCCGAGACCGCGATGCAGCGCTACGGCCAGCGCATCCGGCAGGTGATGCTGTCGCCGGACTGGTATCGCGACAACATGCCGCGCTACAAGGCCGCCTTCGAAGACGGCACCATCGAGATTCCCAAGGACGCCGCGATTCTCTCGGACCATCGCGCGCTGGTGATGGATAAGGGCATCGTCAAGGTGCCCGACCGTCGCGAGCGCGACGCGGCGGGCCGCGAGCGCCATGGCGACTCGGCGATCGCCGGGGCGCTGGCCAGCTTCGCCAGCCATCAGGACGCGATCGAATACGACTATCTCTCGGTACCGCGGGTGACCGATTTGGCGGCCGCCGCAAGCGCGCGGCGCGGCGCCGATCTGATCGCGGCCGAGGACGCGCCGGCGCCTCACTCGCGGCGCTTCGGCATCGGCAGTTGGTGAGCCGGGCGCGAAACCGGGCAGGTGAAAGATGAAACTTTACGACGCATACGGGCGCGAGGTCGAGCCGGCGCGGCTGCGCGAGGAGCAGGCGGCGCCGACCTTCGCTGGAATCCGCAACATCTACTCGGTGATGCATCCGTCGGTCGGGCTCACGCCCGAGCGGCTGGCGGCGATTCTGCACGAGGCCGAGGCCGGCGACCCCTACCTCTATCTCGAGCTGGCCGAAGAGATGGAAGAGAAGGACCTGCATTATCTGGCGGTGCTGTCGACGCGCAAACAATCGGTCGCGCAGCTCGACATGATCATCCGCCCGGCCTCGAGCTCGTCGGAGGACTTGAGCATCGCGGCGCTGGTGCGTGAGGTGCTGCTCGACGGCGCGCTGGCGATGGAGAGCGTGCTGTTCGATATCCTCGACGCGATCGGCAAGGGCTTCTCGGCAACCGAGATCATCTGGAACACGGCCGGGCGCACCTGGTTTCCGGAGCGGCTGACGTGGCGCGATCCGCGCTGGTTCCTGTTCGACTGGGTCGACGGCGAGACCCTGCTGCTGCGCAGCCTCGACGGCGAGCGCGCGCCGGAGTCGCCGGCGGACGGCGGCGGCGCCGCCCATTTTCGCGGCGACGGATGGCTGGCGCGGGCGCCGGCGCAACCGTTCACCGCGCCGCTGTGCCCATACAAGTTCATCGTGCACGTGGCGCGGGCCAAGGCCGGCTTGCCGGTGCGCGGCGGACTGGCGCGGGCGGCGGGCTGGGCCTACCTGTTCAAGAATTACGTGCTGAAGGATTGGGTGACGTTCACTGAAGTTTTCGGCCAGCCGCTGCGGGTCGGCAAGTACGGGCCCGGCGCGACCGAGAACGACAAGCGCGTGCTGCTCAACGCCGTGACCAATATCGGCACCGATGCCGGCGCGGTGATTCCGGATTCGATGCTGATCGAGTTCACCGAGGCGCGGCAGAGCGGCAGCGCCGATCTCTATGAGCGCTTCTGCGACTACCTCGATCGACAGGTCAGCAAGGCGGTGCTCGGGCAGACCCTGACCACCGAGACCCCGCACGGGGGCGGCGGCTCGCGCGCCGCCGCGCAAGTGCATCAGACGGTGCGCCGCGACATCATGAATGCCGACGCGCGCCGGCTGGCCGCGACTATCACGCACGACCTGGTGAAGCCGATCGTCGATCTGAACTTCGGGCCGCGCCGCCGCTATCCGCAATTCACGCTCGGCCTGCCCGACGATTCGGACGTCAAGGTGTTTGCCGATACCATTTCAGAGCTCGCCGACCGTGGGCTGCGCATCAGCCAGAAGACGGTGCTCGACAAGCTCGGCTTGCCCGAGCCTCAAGAGGGAGAGCCGGTACTGGTGCCGGCGCGCCGCACCTCCGCAACCGGGACGATCGCTCACGCCGACAGGGAATGAGCGAGGTCCCGGTGTCATTCTTCCGCGCCTGCCGCCCCATCCCGCCCAGAACGGACGCGGCTCGCCCCGCTAGCAGGACGAGCCGCGTCTCACGCCTTTGTTGTCGTCTACTTACCCGCCTGACGACCACGGCGCCGAGCTTTCGGCTTGCGCGTCCGCGCTAAGGCAGCGGGACGTAGACCGTGGGCGGGTTCCAGAAGGTCATACTGTCGGCGCCGCCGGTCGGGCTCGCACCGAAGACCGGATTGGAGACATCGACTCGAATCAGGTAGGTGGCCTGATTGCCCAGCGCGTAAAAGTAATTGTGCGCCGGGTCGATGGTCGCCGAGTTCGGATCGCCGTCCATCCCGATGAGAGTGTCGCCGTCCAGCGGCAACGCCGCGGTAGCGATAGTGTAGACCGAGGCCGCGTCCGCGACAGTCATCGAGCCCGGCTGGCCGTTGTTGTTGAGCGCACCGGGCACTCCGTTGGTGGGCAGATGAATCGCCTTGATATTGATGCCGACGTCGCCGAAGTAGCCTTCATCGGCGACGATCCCGATGTGCGTATTGCAGTTGATAACCGCCATTCCGCCCGGCCCCTCTCCTACCGGCGGGATTTCGCTCGGGATGCCCGGGACCGTCACGTTATCCGCGGTGGCCGGACTCATGCTGGTGTCAAGCGTGGCGAAATTGAAGGCGTGAATCTGATCGGCGCCAACCTCCTGGCTGAGAATCATGATGTTGGTAGTAACGTCGAACGCCACGCCGTCGGTAATCCCGAAGCTGCTATCGAAGTCCTGTGGCGTCCCCAGGGACGCGCCGCTGGCATCGACGATCTCGTTCTCGCCGTCGGCAGTGATGAAAATCAAGTGGGTCTTGATGTTCAAGGCGAGCGAGTCCGGGCTGACGATGTCGATCACCGAGGCCGCATTCCAGGTCGGCGGGCTGGTCGAGGTATCGAGAATCCCGAGCTGCGAAGATCCGGCTACGTAGGCCCGGTTCTTCTTGCTATCAATAAGGATACCGCCGCGAGTTACGTCCGCGCCCAGACCCGTAGCCGCGACCGCTGCGCCGCCGACGACGGTGTTGGTGCTGGTATTGATCTCGTAAACTCCGACGCCGCCGGCGCCGAGTAAAGCTTCGACCAGCACGCTATGGTTGTTCGGGTTATAGGCCGAGGCAAGCGTGTTGGTCGCGCCGGGAAGCGAAACCGTGAGGATGGTCGGCGTCATGTTGGTTACGGTCGCAAGATCGATCACCGCGATCTGCGCATTGTCCGACATATCGAGGCTATGCAGCGGGGCATACGCCATGTTGCTGACCGGATCGATTGCGATCAGCCCCTGGCCGGAGCAGGCCGCCGGTGGCGGCGGCGGCGGCGGCGCATGATGATGATACGGATGATAAGTCCCGTTGCCGCCGTCACATCCGGCGATGATCAGCAGGATGGCGGTCCCGATCGATGCGACGAGCCCGGTCACAAGGCCCCAACTTGGATTACGATTCATGATTCCTCCCCGCTGCTTTGGCGTGTTAACGCAGCTTAAAACAAGATCTTCTCTGTCATAAAAAGAAACTCAAAGTCCAGAAGCGATATGGCGCATCATCAACAATTCTCCGTTTAACGAGCCGCACTCTGTCATGCCTTGAAAGCTATTTCAAGTCATCGCAAAGCTAATACGGTTAGTTAATCGTTTAGCCGGATCGAACCAGCTTACGGAGGTATCACGGCAGGGGCAGCGTTAGTCTGGCGGCCATCGAGGTCGGCGCGAAAAAAAGCGCGGCCCGCCCCATCCGGGCGAGCCGCGCTTGACCAGCGAGTTCAGAATCCAGCGCTACGACGGCAGCGGGAAGAACGTCACACCGTTGCCGTTGTTGCACATAAAGGTGGTCGAGACTCCGGCGCAAGTGCCGTCCGGGAGCGCGGTGTTGATGGCCCCCGGGTTCGACTGCATCGCTGTCAGATCCACTTCGACCAGGAAGGAGAAGCTGTCGTCGACCGCAAAGCCACGGTTGGGCAGCTTCGCGCAGGATGAAACCGCAACCGCGTACGGATCGCCCGCGGTCGCCCAGGAATTGTCGTTTGGATCGGTGGGTAGCGTGGCGATGATCGGCGTCGCTACGTCGCCGGACGTAATCTGCGTGAGCGGCGTAGAGGGCAGCCCCAGCAACGTGACACCGTCGCTGCCGTCTTCGATCAGAAACGCCTGATGCGTAATGGCATTGACCGCCGAGCCCGCCGTGCCGCCCGGCAGACCCGAGACCAACACCGAGTTCGGCGGCGTGCCGCCCTCGTTCAACGCGCACGGCGGCGAGTTCTCGCCGCTGAAGTTCGACCCGTGCAGGTTGACGACCGTGGCGGTACCGTCCTCGTTGCTGACCACCAGGATGTTGGTGGTGCTGTCGATCGCGGAGCCGTCGTTGTCGCCGCCGATGTTGGAGTCGGCAAGCGTGCAGGCGATCTTATGCGGCACGTCAACCGCGCCGATTTCGCCGCCATTATCGTCGTCGCTCGCATCGATGATCATGTTGAGCGACGAGTCGAAGGCGAAGGTCTCCGGGTAATTGGCGGAGATAATCCGACTGAAGGAATGAGTTACGGGATTGACGAGCGAAAAGCCGGTGCAGGTCCCCGGATTCGGGCAGCCGGCGATCTCCTCGGTAGCGACGATGCCCCTGCTGCGGACCGGATCGAACAGCACCTGGCCGAAGTTGCCGGACTGACTGCCGGTCGGGAAGTTGAAGGGCGAGTTCGGAACCAGGGTGTTGGTGGTCTCGTTGATGATGTCGAGGAATCCGCCCGCACCGCTTTGACCGCTCACCGCCAGCACCAGCGAGTGCTTGTTGTCGAGCGCCGTGCCGGTGGGGATGTCGGGATGGTTAAGCACGATGACGGCCTTGATCGGATTCGTCACGTCGGGATCGACGCTCAGATCGACCACTGCGATACGGCCGTTGCCGGTCATGCTGTCCAGCGTGCCAAGCGGAACGTAAGCGAGCTCTTTGTCGCAATCCACCACGAACAGGCCCGAGCCGGGCGAGGTGCCGGACGGCGGGGGCGGCGTCGCCGTTGGACCGTTAACCGGGTGATAGGTGCCGTCGCCACCGGTACATCCGGCGATGATCAGCAGGATGACCATCCCGATCGATGCGAGCAGTCCGGTGATGCTCCCCCAACTTGAAATGCGCTTCATACTTCCCTCCACTAGATGAAACATGCAGTCCTAACAATAATCTTCGTGAATCTTCGTGGATCTTTATGTCATAACAAATTAACGAAAATCTAGTGATGGGGACGGGAAAATTTTCAAGTCCGGCAACGGAATCTTCTGCATGCCCCCCGGCTATCGCCAGCTATGGGCGAGACTCAGGAGTGGGAACGGACGGTGACGGTACTGAGCGAATCGAGGATGCTTACGGAAGAATCACGGCGCTATGGCCATAGCGGCTGATGGCCATCGTGCTGGCGGTCGGCGTAAACATGCTGAGGCTGGGATCGTAGAGTTCGGCGGTGTTGACCGTGCTGGCGACGGTGGTGCTGTCCTGGCCGCCGGTGACCAGCACCAGCCCAATCTGCGGCCCGCTCGGGAAGAAGGTCGCGGTGTGGAAGCGCCGTGAATCCGTCATGTTGCCGGTCGGACTGAAGACCCCGCCCGGCGTATAGATTTCCGCGGTCGGCGTGACGACGCCGGCGTTGGTCAGTCCGCCACAGAGCAGGATCTGGCCGTTCTGGATGATCGCCGAGGCGAACTGCATCCGGGTGATCGTCATGAGGCCGGCGGTGGTGAAATTGTTCGAGGTCGGATTGTAGAGCTCGGCGGTGGCCGTCACCACCGAGTTGTCATGGCCGCCCGCCAGCAACACGTCGCCGCCGAGCGTCCCGCCGCTGAAGAGCTGCGCCTGATCGAAGAAGCGGCCGGCCAGCATCAGGTTGGTGATGGTGGTGAAGGTCTGACTGGTCGGATCGTAGAGCTCCGCGGTGTTCTGCACCGTCGTCCGGCTCGCGTTCGAGAAGCCGCCCGCGATCAGGACCTGGCCGTTGCTGAGCAGGGTCGCGGTATGCGCGGCGCGCTTGAAGTTCATGGGGGAGCTGATCGCGGTGAACTTGCCGGTTGAGGGATTGTAGAGCTCGGCGCTGGTGAGCGGGATGCCGCTGCTGCCGACGCCGCCGGCGATCAGCACCTGGCCGCTATTCAACAGCGTTGCGGTCTGCAGCGTGCGCGCCGCCACCATCTTGCCGACCGCATGAAACAGCTGGTTCGATTGGTTGTAGATTTCAGCCGATTGCAGCGGCGTGCCGGCCGCATTCTGACCGCCGGTCAGCAGTATCGTGCCATTGTTCAGCACGGTTGCGGTATGGAAGGCGCGCGCGGTGTTCATCGAACCGGAATTGGAGAAAGTTCCGCTCGACGGATCGTAAACCTCAGCCATCGCGACCGCATTATTGGTCGAATCGATCCCGCCCGCGATCAGGACGTCGCCCGAGAGCGCGCCCGGCGTCGGCGTGCCGGTGGGACTGCCCGAAGGCGTGGCGGTGGCGGTAACTCTGACCGCACCCAGTCCCGGCCCGCATCCGGCGCCGATTATGGCCAGCCACGAGAACATCGCCGCGGCGATCGCGGCACTGATCAATGCCGGCAGCGTCGGACTCGGTTTGTGGTTCGGGATTTTCGGAGCGTCCGGCACCAGGAGATCCTTTCGGATGCTCTCCGGCTATAACACAGTGTCCGTAGCGGCGAAACATGGCCCGCCATCGTTCGTCCGCGGCTGACCGCGATCGCTCACCCGGCGCACCGTGGCAAACGCTCTGAAGCTGCGGTAATTTGGATGGCAGCAGCGGCCAGCGAGGGTCGATTATCGAGGATTATGACAGCGGCTGAGACAAACTCCCCGACCCGCACAACGGTCGTCGATGCGTTGCGCCTGGCGCGCCGGGTCGCGCGCGCGATCGTGAGTCCGGCGATCGTGGTGTTGCTCGCCGCCGCCTTGCAGCTCAGCGGCTGCATGGATCCATCCGCGTTGGGCCTGGGTGGGATGGGCAGCAGCATGGGCGGGATGGGGATGGGCGGCGGTCAGAGCGCCTTCGGCGCCTCCGCCCGGACGCCGCAGGAGCGCGCGATGGCGGTCGAGCCGATGCTGCAGGCGGCCGGTTTCCAGAGCTTGTCGCCGCAACAGCCCGCCCATCAACAACAGCTCGCCGGCCTGCCGGCGTTGAAGCTCAATACCTACACCACCCCGGAAGGTCAGCAGCGCTTCTGGTACGCCGATCCCGACTACTGTCATTGCCTCTACGTCGGCGACGCCGGCGCCTACCAGCGCTACCAGAGTCTGCGCCTGCAGAACCAGCAGCTCGAGGGCGAGCAGCAGATGCAGGTCCAGCAGCAGATGCAACAGCAGCAGTACCAGATGCAGCAATACCAGATGCAACAGCAACAGCAGATGGGACCCTTCGGACCGATGGGGCCGATGGGCCCGCCGATGGGCATGAGTCCGTTCGGCTTCGGCATGGGCGGTCCCGGCCTCGGCGTGATCTTTTAGCCGAGCGCACAGAGAGCACCACTGCTTCGATGGATTTCGCCGCCTTCCTGGCCGACTGCCGCGCGCAATGGCCCGAGTTCGACGATCCGCGCAGCCTCGCCCGCTCGACCCGGCCCGCCAATCGGCGGCTGGCCGACTATCCCAAACAAATCCGCGGCATGGCGACCGAGAACAAGCTGATGCTGCTGAACCTGGCGGTCGCCCATCTGGCGCCCAACGAGGTTTACGTCGAGGTCGGTTGTTACCGGGGGCTGAGCCTGGTGTGCGCGGCGGCCGGCAATCCGCACGCGCCGATCTACGCCTGCGACAACTTCTCGCAGTTCAAAGCGAGCGCCGATCTTTTGCGCCGCACGCTCGCCGAGTATACGCCGCCCGGCCAGGTGCAGTTCTTCGATCTGGACTTCCGCGACTTCCTGTTGAATGCGCCCTGGCAGCCGGCGCGAATCGGCGTCTACTTTTACGACGGCGGCCATTCCTTCGCCGATCAGTACGAGGGACTCAAGTACGTCCTGCCCAGTCTGGCCGACGACGCACTGGTGATCATCGATGACACCAACAAGCGCAACGTGCGCTCGGCCAACCGCCTGTTCGCGGCCGGCGTCGCCGGTTTCGAGCAGGTGCTCGACCTGCGCACCCCGCGCAATCATTCCCCGACCTGGTGGAACGGCATCCAGCTCTACCGCGTGCGGCGTCCCGGCGCAGCGGCGACGCTCGACGGCGATCCGCTCGGCTACCGGGTGCGCCGTTTCCTGTGGGACGATATTTTCCTGCGCGCGCGTCATGCCTGGCGTGCGCGGCGTCATCAACTGAAATCGCGCCTGGGTCGAAAGCCGACCTAGCGCTCCCGTTCCCGACCGCGACATTTACCCACCAGCTCCGGCCGCGGGCGTCCCGCCACGCCGCGGCGATCGTTCCCGCGCATCGCTCGATCGGCGGCTCGAGTCCGATCCTCGCGCCGGTGAAATATTTCACCCTTTCTCGATCTCAAGACGGAGCGCACAATGCCCCCATCTTGAAGCACCCCGCAACCCAACACGGTATCAACTTGCTAGTCAATTCACTTTGCGATCGAATACTCACTTCAATGACTTCACCTGGCCGTGCATTCGGCCATCCATATCGGACCAATGGCTAATCGAAACGCGCCATTACAAACGTCAGGCTCGGCAACTCCCCACCCCGAGGCCTGGCGCACGCGGGCCCGTGGCCGTCTATCGGTCGCCTCCTCCGCGACCGACACCTGGTCTCTCGCTGCTTCCGACGCTCCGCCGCAATGGGTTGAGCTTCTGCCGCTCGGAAAGTTCGAGGGACGCGACGGCCGCGGGCCTTTCCGCGTGAGCGATCCTGAGGCGGTAATCGCCGCCACTCAGGCGCTCAGGATGGAGGCCGGCATCCCGATTGATTACGACCACGCGATCGATTTCGGCGCGCCCGCCGGCGCGCCCGCTCCGGCGGCCGGATGGATCCGCGAGCTGGCCGTGCGCGGCGGCTCGATCTGGGGACGCGTCGAATGGACCGAGCACGGCGCACAAGCGATCCGCATGCGTGAATATCGCTATCTGTCGCCGGTCTTCCAGTTCATCTCAAACGGTGAGGTCGTGCGAATTTTGCGCGCCGGCCTCACCAACAACCCGAATCTCTATCTGACCGCAATCTCCGCGGTCGAACATGAGGACGTCGATATGAATGAGCTACTGGCCCAGTTGCGCGAATTCCTAGGCATGGAAGACGAGGCTGATTCGGATCAGATCCTCGAACGCGTCCGCCAGCTCGCTGGCGTCGGCGCGATGCCGGGCGCCGGCGAATCACCGTCCGGCACTGGCGACCAGATTGATCCCGATCCGGCGCGGTTCGTCGCGATGGCGCAGTTTCAGCGCGCCCTGACCGAACTCAACCTGCTGCGCGCCGAACACGGCCGCGAACGGGCGGGACGCGCGGTCGACGAGGCGCTGCGCGTCGGCAAGCTCATCCCGGCTCAGCGCGAATGGGCAATCTCTTACTGCCAGGCGGATTTCAAAGGCTTCAATGATTTCATCGCGCGGCAGCCGCCGATGCTACAGGCGGGCGACAGTCTCGGCGCTGAAGCAAGCGTACGCCGCGCCAAGGTGGAACCTCTCAGCGCCAGCGAAATCGCGATCTGCACGCAGCTCGGCGTCGCCCCCAACGCCTTCCTCAAACGCAAAACCACCCGGCACGATTTTCTCGGACTCAACAAGATCTCCCAGTAGGAGGAGCACACTGATGGCGGCTCTGACCAGCGCTCGCAACACTCCCGAAATGGCCGACTTCGGCCGGATTCAGGTCTATCCAGTCGAAGCCAACACGGTCATCTACCTGGGCGCGATAATGGCGCTCAACGCCGCCGGCAATGCAGTCCCGGCGAGCTCCACCACCGGCCTGCGAATCGTCGGACGGGCCGAACGCGTCTATAACGGCATCCCCGGTCAGAATGCGAATAACACCGGCGGCGCCGCCGGCGCGATCTCGGTGGTCGGCCGGCGCGGGGTCTTCATGTATGCCGACCATGACAACTCTATCGCCCAGGCGCAGGTCGGCGCGCTCGCCTTCGCGGTCGACGACAATTCGGTCTCGGCCAGCGACGGCGGCGGCGCCACCGTGGTCGCGCCAACCGTCTTCACCTTTCCCGCCTCCGGCACGCCCCAACTGGTGGTCCTCGGCCATGAACACGTCTCCAGCCTGGTCGTAACCAGTTCACCCGCAGGCACTACCTACGTGGAAGGCACCGACTATGTAGTCAATTACGAGTCGGGGCTGGTCGTCAGCATCCCCGGTGGCGCGATCGCCGCCGCCGCCTCGGTGCTGATCTCCTATAACTGGGGCGCGGCGACCCGCAGTATTGCCGGGCGAATAGTCAATCTCGACCAGAGCGGCGAAGTGTGGGTTGACTTCTGGCATCAGTCGGCGGCCGCGGTCTGACATCTTTCATTCGTACCAGAGGCGAAACAATGGAAATCACTCAGGCGAATTTAATCTCACTGTTCACCGGCTTTGACGTAGTATTTCAGCGCGGCTTCGACAAGCCACCTAGCTACTATGAGCAAATTGCAAGCATCGTGCGCTCGACCAGCCGCCAGACCACCTATCCCTGGCTCGGACGCACGACCACCTTTCGCGAATGGCTGGGCGATCGCGTTGTGCAGGCGCTCGAGGCGCACGTCTACACAATAGTCAATCGTAATTTCGAGGACACCGTCGGCATCGATCGCAACGATATCGAAGACGATAATTACGGCGTCTACGAACCGATCATCGAGCAGCTTGGCTGGGACACCAAGGTCCATCCCGACATGCTGCTGTTCCAGATGATCAAGCAGGCGGTGACGAGCCCGAGCGGGGTGGTTGGTTACGACGGCCAGCCGTTCTTTTCCGCGAGCCATCCGGTCGGACCGATGGGCGATCCGGCGCGCCAGACCGCGGTCGCGAACATCAACTCCAGCGGCAGCGGGCCGTATTGGTTTCTAATCGACGCGTCGCGCGCAATCCGGCCCTTCATCTTCCAGCTGCGCCGCGAATACGCGGTTACAAAAATGAACACTCTGGCAGACGAGGGAGTTTTCAACCGCCGCGAGTTTCGCTACGGGGTTGACGGACGGGCCAACACCGGCGTCGGCCTGTGGCAGCTCGCCTACGCCAGCAACCAGGACCTCGGCACGCCCGCCAACTACGGCGCCGCACGCGCCGCGATGCGTTCGATCAAGACCGATGGCGGCCAGCCGTTCGGCGCGCTGTCCAGCCGCAACGGCGTCTACCTGGTCGTGCCACCGGCTCTGGAAGAGGTCGCGCGTCAGCTGTTGAACTCAGAGTTCATGGCCGGCGCGGGCGGCAGCGCGGGAGTTCCGACCACCAACATCTGGCGCAACAGTGCCGACCTGATCGTCAGTGAGTACCTTTCCTAGCGGCCGCGCTGCACGGAGTCAGACAGCCATGAGCTACGCGACCGCCAACGATATGATTGCGCGCTATCCGAATCGCGACCTGGTGCAACTCACCAACGAGGACCCGACCGCGACCATCGTAAACGGCGGCGTCCTCGAGCAGGCGCTCAACGACGCCTCGGCGGAAATCGACGGTTACCTGGAAGGTCGCTTCGCCCTGCCGCTGTCGGAGCCGCCGGCGGTGCTCAGCCGGCTCACCTGCGACATCGCGATGTATCGCCTGCAATCCCTGCGTCCGCTGCACGACCTGGCGGACGCGCGCAAGCGCTATGAAGACGCAATCGGCTTCCTGCTCGAGGCGGCCAAGGGGACCGTCACACTCGGCTTGTCATCGAGCAACGAGGAGCCCGCAACTGCGTCCGGCGCCACCACCGTCGAGGGTCCTGAACGCGTTTTCGATCGGAATAAGTTAAAGGGTTTCTGACCCGCCGACTGGTGTGTACTCAGTTAGCTAAGCGAGTGACTATTTGATGGCAGCCATCCTCGATACACCCTGGAGCGGTCAACCTTTCACTCCGCCTACGCCGCTGGATATCGCTACGATTGAGAGCGCGATCGTCGCGCAACTGGTTTCGCGCATCAGCCTGATCGAGGTCGTGCACTTTCCCGACCGGCCCGAGGCCTACCGCATGACTCATCCGGTAGGCGCGGCGCTGGTCTCGTACCGCGGCGCCAGCTACGGCGATCTGATCGATACGGCCGCGGTCGTGCAGTTGCGCAAGCTCGAATTCGAAGTGCGCCTGATGGCGCGCGACCTCGGATGGAGTTACGGGGCGCTCGCCAGTGGCGTGAGCCCGGGCGCCTATTCGCTGCTCGAAGCGGTGCGCGTGGCACTGACCGGCTTCCAGATTCCGGGCTGCCGAAAGACCTACCCGCTCAAGGAGCGGTTTGTTGAGCGTGACGCGCAGGGCGGGGTGTGGATTTACGCGATCAGTTTCGCGGTTGAAACGGTGGCCCTCGAAGCTTCGCCAGGCGATCAATTCCCGTTGTTCATCCAGGGCGTGGCGCAGGACACCAGCGGCGATCGATTCGCGACTATCGGTTTGTTCCAGCAGAGCTTCGATGCGAACGGATTGCTGCAATTGCCATACGGCAACGTCTCGAATGTAACGGTCAGTGATCTTAGTGGTCGCCAATATGTGGCCGGACCTGACTATTCGGTCGATGCCGCCAGCGGGTTGATAAGCCTGATTGCCGGCGGGTCGCTTGCTCCAGGAGCCACCGTCAGCGTCGCGTGTGGCTACGACCCGGCGATCGTTATTGGCTAAAGACGCTGTCAGTTGAAGGCGAAGCGAGACCATTAAATTCCGCGGCTAACACCCCGCGACAGGAGTCAGATAATGCCAGCGAGCTTTCTCCATGGAGTCGAGGTAGCGGAAGTAACCAGCGGACCGCTGCCGGTAACGGTGGTTAAATCCGCGGTCACTGGGCTGGTCGGCACCGCGCCGATCTGGAACGTCAGCAATCCGCCCGCGGTGCAGACTCCGAAACTGGTGAGCTCCGCGGTCGACGCCGCGCAGTTCGGACCGCTTATCAAGGGCTACACGATTCCCTACGCGCTGGCGGCGATCCAGGCGCAGGGCGCCGGGCAGGCGATCGTCATCAACGTGTTCGACCCGGCGGTGCACACCAGCGCCGTGGCGGCGACGCCCTACACCCTCAGCACCGCGACGGGGAGCGCGGGCACCATCAACCTTGGCCACATGGGAGTGTCGCAGGTGGTGGTGACCAGCGATCCCGCGGGAACTACCTACGCCGCCGGCACTGACTATACGCTCGACGCGATCAAGGGCGTGGTCACGCTAATCGCCGGCGGCGGAATCAATGCGGGTGCGACGGTGCTGGTGTCGTTCAACTACGCCGATCCCAGCAAGGTTCTCGACAGCGACGTGATCGGAACCTACGCGAGCGGCGCGTACAGCGGCCTGCAAGCGCTCAAGATTACCTACGGCACGATGGGCTTCTTCGCCAAGATTTTGATCGCTCCCGGCTACTCGCAGAATCCGGATGTCGCCAGCGCGCTTACCACCATGGCGGAAACGCTGCGGGCGATGGCATTGGTCGACTCGGCGCCCGGCACGGCGTTCGCCACCGCGATCGCGAATCGCGGGACGGTTGGCGCCGGCTTCGACACCAGTTCGAACCGCGCGATCCTCTGTTACCCGCAGCAGGTATTCGTCGATCGCGGTCTCGACCCGACCACCGGCGCAGCTGTCAACGCCAACTCGGTGGCGCCGTTTTCGCAGTACGTCGCGGGCGCGATGGCGGCCAAGGACCTGACCAATGGCTATTGGTGGTCGCCCTCGAATACTCAGTTCGAGGGTTCGCTCGGACCCGACGTGCCACTCTATGCCTCGATTATCGATCCGGACTCCGACGTCAACAACCTCAACGCCGAGGGTATCGTCACCGTGTTCAACAGCTTCGGCACGGGGCTCCGCGTATGGGGCAATCGCTCGGCGGCCTATCCGACCAGCACGGCGCCCGACAACTTCATCTGCGTGCGGCGCACGATGGACGTGATCGAGGAGTCGGTCGAGCAGGCGATGCTGCAGTTCATCGATCAGCCGATCTCGAACGCATTGATCACGGCAATCCTGGCCAGCGTCAATAGCTTCATCCGCACGCTGATCCAGCGCGGCGCCCTGGTCGGCGGCAGCGCCACCTACGATCCGGCGGAAAATCCGCCCAGCCAGCTGGCCGCCGGCCAACTGGTGTTCGATATCGACGTGATGCCGCCGCCGCCCGCCGAGCGCATCAGCTTCAACGTCACCATCGATACCAATCTGCTGCAACAACTCGGCCAGACCAATCCCCTCGGCTCCGCCCTGATTGGCGCGTCTGGAACCGCGAATTCCTAACCCGAAGGAGACCGCGCGATGGACCTCTCTGTAAACCGGATCACCAACGCGAACATTTACGTCGACGGCATCGGACTGCTGGGCCGCGCGGAAGAGATCGAAGTCGCGCAGCCGCGTCACCTGATGGTCGACCACAAGGGCCTCGGGATGGCCGGGGTCGCCGAGTTCTGGGCCGGCGTCGACAAACTCGAATCCCGCATCAAGTGGACCTCGATCTATCCCGAGGTCCAATTGCTCGCGACCAGCCCCTTCACGAGTCACTCGTTCCAGGTGATGGGCAGCATCGAGCAGTACACCAGCCAGGGCCGCTCGGGCGAATTGCCGCTGGTCTACCTGATGACCGGCGTGTTCAAGGATGCCGGCGCTTTCACCTTCAAGCCGCACGAGAACGTCGACGCGCAGTCAGTGGTGTCGGTCTACCACACCGAACTCTACGTGGCCGGCGTGCAGATCTTTCTGTACGACGTGATGGCGAATCTGTACGTGGTCGGCGGCGTCGATCAGCTCGCGCAGTTCCGCAACAACCTCGGCGAATAGCTCAACGGACGGTTCAGCGATGGCACAGGAATCTCTCACGGTCAACGGCGTTCCGATCGCTGCGAACGGCTCCCAGAGCGACCGCATTGTCGCGCTGCCGTCGGGGCGCGGCGCCTCAATCCGGCGCGGGGTGGGACGCGATTTGATGCGGGCGCAGCGCGCGGCGCAGAGCAGCGAGCCGGCGGCGATCGTTTTCGCGCTGATCGCCGAGCTGGTCCGGATCGACGGCCAGCCGATGGTTTACGAGGACGTGCTGGCCATGGACCTGGCCGACGTGCTGGTGCTGCAGGAGGAAGTGGTCGGCGGAAATTTTCAGCAGGCGGCGTGCCCTCCGCCGCCACTATCGCCGGCCTCATCCAGTTCGGCTTCGGCTTTACGGAGTTAGTCGCGATGGAACTACCGGAGCTCGCGTTCTGGGCCGTCACCGTCGCCACCCACCTGCGCGGCGGCGAGCCGACGCCCGGCCGCGGAGGGCAGCAATGAGTATCGGCGCCAGATTGGAAATGAGCACACGACTTTACATCGGGAACCTGAATTTCGCGATGACCGATGCGGCCCTGCACGAGATCATCGGCCGGCTCACCAGCGTAGTCCCCGAGCATATCGAGCATGCCGAGATCATTCGCGATCCCGAGACCGGCCGCTCGCGCGGCTTCGGCTTCGTCGATCTAGCCAGCCCGGAAGACGCCCAGCGCGCCATCAATGAACTCGACGGCACTGAGGTGATGGGCCGCACGCTGCGGGTGCAACTGGCGAAACCGCGGACGCGCTCGCGCCGCATGTTTTAAGTCGATGGAACGAATCGGGAAATTGACAGGCGCGGTCGCGACGTTTCGCCGGCTCGGTCACTGGGCCGCCGGAACCCGCGCGGTCGGAGCCCATCTGGCCGGCGCCGCCCGGCTGCGGGTCGTCGCGCCGCGCGCACACGCTGGCGACGAGCCGGCCGAGACCGTGCGTGCGGCAACTTCGTCGGCGAAGTCAGCGCACGACCGAGCATCGATCGACCGGCTTGCCGCCGGTATCTTCAGCGCGATCATCGCGCGCCTGGCGGGCTCGGTCCGTAGCGATCGATCCGCTTTATCGTCATTCATCGGCCACCGTTCCGGCCCCGCGGCGAACGATCGCGAAGCGCGCGCCGCCAAGCGTTCGAATCCGCAACCGGCGAGCGAACCGTCGATTCGCGATCGCGTGCGCGCGCGACTTCCACAAATGTTGGGAACGCTGACGACGCATCGCGTCGGAATCGCAGCCATCGCCGGGCTGCCACGCGGCGCCGAAACTGTGGCAAGTCCAACACTTGGGAAAGTGACGGCGTCCGCTTTCGCAAGCCGCGCCCCAGCGCGTGTCGATCGCAAGCCCGTCCGCGATGCGCTCGCGCGCTTCGCCGCTCCGCTTAAGCATGGCAGTTTGGAACGCGCCGGCACGCGGCTCAAGACGATTGAGGTCGCCAATCAACTATTCGGCACCGCTGGCGGCTCAGCCGCTTCACCCGGAAGGGTCACCAAGACGCAGGCCAATCGCGAGCATCGCGCACGGTCGTCGAACCAGCGCGACTATCGATCGCGATCGATCGCCGGAAGTGCGCGCCTGGCGACTCCATTCGCGGGCGGTTCGCGGAGCATCGGGACGCGGCCGTGGTTCAACTTTCCGGCTGCCATCGCATCACTGGATGGAATCGAGGCGCGACTTGCGGGGCCGGATCGGATCGCGCCCGCGCCGAGTTTCGGATTGCCCACCGCCCTCGACCGCGGCGGCGCGCCGACCCCGGCCGGCTCAGTCGGCGGGGCTGCGCGAGATGGTGTCGTAATCAATTCTTCGCCGACGATCGTGATCCACGAAGCGCACGGTGCTGATTTCGAGGGGCGCGTACTGGCGGCGCTGCGTCAGCATGGCGGAGAACTCTACAATCAGTGGCGACGCGAAGTCGGGCGCCGGCAGCGAACCGAGTTTTAGCGAGCGGAACGGAGCCATCATGTTCGCGATCTTCGGGAATATCCCTTTCGAGGTGCTGGGCTCGCCGGAGCGGATGGAATCGAAACTCGGCTACGACTATGCGGCGCACGCGGTGGTCGAGGACAAGCCGCTGCTGCAATGGGTCGGCGATGCGCTCCAGACTATCGCGCTCGAGCTGATGTTCCATGCTTCGTTCACCAACCCGGCGGCGCAACTGGCGGCGCTCGAGGCCGCCGCCGCCGACCATCAGGCGCGGGCGCTGGTGTTCGGCAGCGGCGAGTATCGCGGTTACTTCGTGGTGACCTCGCTCGGCGTCACCTCGCGACAACTCGGTCCGAGCGGCATCGCGATCGCGATTCAGGCGCGCCTCGTGCTCACCGAGTGGGCGATCGGAAATCAGCTCGATGCGAACGCGCCGCCGATCCCGGCCTTCACGCCGATCGCGCTGGTGGCGGCGCTCACGCCGGCGCCCGGCAGCGCCGCTGCGGTCCTCGCCGGAGTCTCAGCGCTGCTCAACAATCCAACTTCAACCGGACCTGGCGGCGCGCAACTGACGCCCGCTGACGTGCCGCCGTCGCAAATCGTGAGAAGCTCCGGCGTCTGAGACCGAAGCGAGCCGCTTCAGCAAAGAGAGCGATACCATGGCACAGGCGGAATTCATCGAACATACAACTCTGGCGGGCGAGCGATGGGACCTGGTCGCCTGGACCTACTACGGCGATGCCACGCTCTACCGCGGGATCGTGATGGCGAATCCCGCGGTGGCCATCGAGCCGGTGTTCGAGGCCGGCATCGTGCTCAAGGTACCGCTGCTGCAACAAAGCGCCGTGATGACCACCAACCTGCCGCCCTGGAAGCGCCAGTCCTGATGCGCTCCAGCATCGCGATCAGCAAGCGGGCCTCGACTTTCGCGCGCGGTGTGAAGCCATGAGCGCCGCCGCCGGCTACCCGGTCCGCTCGCCGCGCTGGATCCTGAACTACGCCGGGCGCGACATCACGGCCGACATCTCGCGGATGGTGATCTCGATTGCCTACCACGATTATCTCGCCAGCCGCGCCGGCGAGATCGAGGTCGAGCTGGAGGATCGCGATCGGCTCTGGCAGGGGCCGTGGTATCCGGCGCTCGGCGACAAGCTCAACCTGCTGATCGGCTACGGCGGCGAGCCACTGCTGCCGTGCGGCGACTTCGAGATCGATCAGCTCGAGCTCGAAGGGCCGCCCGACGTTTTCCGGCTGCGCTGCCTGGCGGCCTACATCACGCCCGCGATGCGCACGCCGAACAGCGCAGCCTACGAAAATCAGAGCCTGTTGCAGATCGTCTCGACAGTGGCGGGCAAGTATCGACTGAGCGTGGTCGGAGTCACCGATCCGCTCAATCCAATCTTCGCCCGCGTGACCCAGAAACAGGAAAGCGATCTGGCCTTCCTCACGCGGCTGGCGACCTCGAACGGCTACGACTTCACCGTGCGCGGCGCCGAGCTGGTCTTCTATTCGCGCAGCGCGCTGGAAGCGCAGCCGCCGATCGCAACCGTGACGCGCGGCACCGTCGAGCGCTTCGCTTTCGAGAACCGCACGCGCCGGATTTACAAGGCCGCGCAGGTCGCCTACCAGGATCCCGCCACCCGCAGCCTCATCGCGGCCAGCGTCGCGGCGACCGGCATCCCCACCGGCGATACCTGCAAGCTGACCGCGCGCTGCGAGAATGGCCAGCAGGCGACGCTCAAGGCGCAAGCCGCCCTGCACAACGGCAACGCCTGGTTCACCAACGCGCGCCTGGCGCTGCCCGGCACCACCGCGCTCTCGGCCGGCAACACCGTCGCGCTGTCGGGGTGGGGTTCGTTCAACGACGTCTACCTGATCGAGACCGCGCGGCATTCGCTGAGCCGCCGCACCGGCTACTCGACTGAGGTTGAAATACGCCGGGTCGGTTGATGCGCTTATCATTCACCCCGGTAACTGAATAGCTATTTGACGACTACCTATTAGCGACGATGTATCGAATTGGAATAGTCACCGATCAGGATCTTGAACTGGGCCGTGTGCGGGTGCGATTTCCGGATCGCGATCAGATGCGCTCGTACTGGCTGCAGGTGGTAACCCCCAAGACGCTGGCGGACAAGGCCTTCTGGATGCCCGACGCGGGCGAGCAGGTGGTCTGCCTGATGGACGAGTACGACGAGGCGGGCGCGGTGCTGGGCGCGGTCTATTCGACCGTCGATACGCCGCCGGTGCAGAGTCCCGACAAGTTCCATCTGAGCTTTCGCGACGGGACGGTTATCGAGTACGACCGCGCGGCCCATGCACTGACCGTAGTGCTGTGCGCGGGCGCGTCGGCGACGGTCAACGCCCCGGGTGAAGTCCTGCTCGAGTCGGGCGGCTCGCAGGTCAGCGTCACGCCGAGCGCGATCGTGCTCGAGTCGGGCAGCTCGCAGGTCAGCATCACACCGAATGCGATCGTGCTCGAGTCGGGCGGCTCGCAGGTCAGCATCACATCGGCCGGAGTAGCGATCTCGCCGCCCCTGCCGATCACTTCGACGGTCGCTCAAACCTGAGCCGCACAGGGAGGTAATCGTGGCCGTTACGCTGGATGAAATCACCTCGGTCGACTGGTCGCTCAAACTGAGCGCGATCGGCAAGGTGGTCGAGGGTCCCGACGACGTCGATCAATGCCTGCAGATAATCCTGACCACGCCGAAGGGCGCCGACCCGTTGCGCCCGACCTTCGGCGCCGACCTGTGGCAATACATCGACTATCCGATCGATGCCGCCATTCCGTCGCTGGTCCGCGAAGTCACCGAAGCGATCACGCTGTGGGAGCCGCGCGTCAAGCTGGTGTCGGTTTCCGCCGCGCCAAACCCGCTCGCGATCGGCGACCTGCTGGTCAATATCGTATGGCGCCTGCAGCTTGGTTCGATGCCGACGGCGGCCCGGACCACCAGCGTCACGCTGCCGGCGAGCGGGCCGCAGTGAGCGCCGCGTTGCAAGCCGCCGACGCGAGCGCGAATCGAATCGCAGCCGGCCTGAGGTAGAACAAATGGGCGCTGGTATCCCGGGTCTTCCGCCTCCGCAGTTCGTCAACGACGCCGACGGGCTCGACCCCAACCTGATCCTGGCCGACATGATAGCGGCTTTCGAAGCCGCCGCCGGCCGTACGCTGCAACCGGCGCAGGTCGAGCGGCTGCTGATAAATCTGTACGCCTACCGTGAATCGCTGGTGCGCGACGCGATCCAGTATGCGGCGCAACAGAACCTGCTCGCGTTCGCGAGCTTTCCGATGATCGATTACCTGGGCGGGCTGCTCGGCGTCACCCGGCTCGGCATGGTCGGCGCCTCGACCATGCTGCAGTTCACGCTGGTCAACCCGCTCAACGTGCAATATACGATCGCGGCCGCAACCGCGGTCGGCACCAGCGACGGCCTGTGGTCGTTCGCGACCGACAGCGATCTGATAATCACCCCCGGCCTCACCCAGGCGACGGTCAGCGCGACCGCCACCGTCGGCGGGCCGGGCAGCAACGGCTACCTGCCCGGGCAGATCAACGTGCAGCTCAACCCGAGCGCCCAGATCCAGAGCGTCGCGAACACGACGGTCAGCGCCGGCGGCTCGGCCCCCGAGACCGACGACCATTACCGCATCCGCATCCAGGCCGCGCCCAACGAGTTCTCGGTCGCCGGGCCGGCGGCGGCCTATCGTTTCTTCGCGCTCAGCGCCGATCCGACGATCACCGACGTGCAGATCGTCAGTCCGGTTCCGGGCACCGTCGATGTGTATGTACTGACCGGCCCGATAACGCTCCAGCCGGCCGCCGCGCCGAACCCGGCGGGAGTCGCCGGCGCAGCGTTGTTGCAGAAGGTGCAAGCGATCCTGAGCGCCGACGAGGTGCGGCCGCTGACCGATACGGTCAATGTCTATCCGGCGATCGAAGTCGATTATCAGATCGCCGCGACCGTCACGATCTACTCCGACGTCGACCCGACCGCGACCATGGCCGCGGCGAACGCCGCCGCGGTGCAGTTCGCGGTGAACCAGGCCGACCGTATCGGACGCGACATCGTCGTCAGCCAGATCGTCAGCGCGCTGTCGGTGCCGGGCGTCTACGAAGTAACCGTCACTGCGCCGGCCGCCGGCCAGGGCGTGCTCTCGATCTCGTCGGGGCCGGGCCAATGGGCGAACTGCACGGCGATCTCGCTCAGCCAGGCGATCGCCACGGAGCATAGCTGACGGCGATGGCGCAGCTCGAGATTCAACCGTCGATCAACGACGCTCGCAGCCAGGCGCTGCTGGTGTTGATCGAGCGACTCGACGCGCTCGATCTGACGCCGCTGCTGATCTACCGGATCGCCTCGGTGCCCGACTCGGCGTTGCCGTTCCTGGCCTGGCAGTTCGATATCCTGGCGCCGTTCTGGCAGCTGCTGGGACCGCCCGCATCGCTGTTCGACAGTATCGACGCGATCACGGATATCGACACCCTCACCTCGATCGACTTTCTGACCGGCCCCGGCGACGGCGGTCCGATCACGCCGGCTGCGCTGCAGCGCGGCTTGCTCGAGAACGCCATCGCTCTCCATCGGGTGCGCGGCACGCCGGCGGCCATCAAGCGCGCGCTTGCGCAGCTCGGCTGGAACAGCGCGAGCCTGCTCGAAGGCCAGCAGAGCTGGGGCGGCAGCGCGTACCCGGCGAGCCAGGGATGGGCGGTGTTTCGCGTCATGATCAATCTTGCTCCTGATGAAGCAGTCAACGCGCAGGACGCCGCGCTGATCGCGGCGGCGGTCGACTTTTTCAAGCCGGCGCGCGCGTGGCTCGATTCGATATGGTTCGTCTTACCGCCGCTCGCCGACGATGCGCCGGTGCCCAGCGCGGAGCTCAACGCCGGCGGAATCGCACAAGTCGAAATTGATAGCGCGCCCTCCGCCATCGATACGCTCAGGCTGCATCTGACCCCGGTCCCGCTGGCCGATCAGTATGGACCCGCGAGCCCGCTCTACAACCATCACTACCGGCACAGCGGGATCACGTACGGTGCGAACGAGCCGACCGTGGCGGATGCGGCGCTGGTGATCGATGGCGGCGCGATACTGCAAGGAGGATGAAATGAAACCAGTCCCGACCAGCCTCTCCCTCGCGACCGGGGCCGCGCCGCGTCCCGTGGGAATCGTCAGCCTGCGCGTGCATCGCGACGGCCGGCTGATCGCGGCCTACGAGGCGCGCAATCTGTTCGTCAACGCCGGACTGCCGGCGCTGGCCGCGCTGATCGCCGGCGACACCACCGGTCAGTTCGCGTCGGCGGTCGGTTTCGGTTCCGGGTCGGCAGCTCCCACGGTCGGCGATGTCGCGCTCAGCACGCCGGCCTATTACAAATTGCTCGACAGCCATGTCGAGAACGGCTCGAGCCCGGGTCCGGGCAGCGCGCAGTTCAACTGGAGCCTGACCGCGGCCGACAGCGGCGCGCTGGGAATCACCATCCAGGAACTCGGGCTGTTCGCCAATCCGAGCGGCGTCGCGCTCCCCGGCATCAACGCCCCGACGCTGCTGATGGCGCGCAAGACCATCGCGCCGCTCACCTTCAGCACCGGGATGAGCCTGACCGGAACCTGGACCTTGACCTTCTGATGCGAGGCGCCGCGGTGCTTCGGATTCAACGATCTGCCGGGCGCCGGAGGCGGCGCCGCTCAGGGTGAACCCATGGCAAGCTTGACCGATCAACCGGCCTTCACAGCCGACGAGGTCTATGAGATCGCAGCGACCGACATGGTCGAGGGGGCGGCCACCGGCGCCAGCTTCAGCGGTCTCGGCATCTCAAACCAGCCGCATCAGCAGCTCGCCAATCGGAGCGCGTTTCTGAAGCAGCGCCAGGACACCAACATCACCAATATCGGCGCGCTGCAGGCGTTCGTCGCCAAGTTCACTGGATCGCTGCAGACCGATGGCTATCTGAAAATTCCGATCGCGGATGTCGGGCGCGGCGCGGTGGTCGCGATTATTCAGTGGGGATGGTATCCGCTCTCGGGACAGGTCATCAACGGCGATAGCCAGTTCACGGTGAGCTGGCCGATCACGTTCCCCAACGCCATCCTGCTGCCGCCGCTGGCGACCAACTTCTACAAGCGCACGGGAGGCGGCAACCTGGTCGCCTCGGTGGTCTCGTACAGCAACTCGGGCGGTGTATTCGTGCTCGATGTGGCCGGCACGCTGATCACTTCGGGCCAGTTGCAGCCCGAGATCAGCAACGGCTTCTCATGGCTCGCGATCGGATTTTGAGGGGATCGCGCGCATCGGCGCGGCTAGCCCATCGCGGTGCCGCCGTTGATGCTCACGATCTGGCCGGTGATGAAGCCGGCTTCGCTGGAGGCCAGAAACGCGACCGCCGCCGCGACGTCGTCGATCTGCGCCATCCGCCCCATCGGGATCATCTTCATCATCGACGTGATCAGCGGATGATTCGCGGCGACCGCCTTCTTGACCTCCTCGGTCTCGACTCCGCACGGCGCCACCGCGTTGACCGTGATGCCGTCGGTGGCGACCTCGCGCGCGAAGCCGACCGTCGCGCCGTGCACGCCTCCCTTGGCGCCGTTGTAGATCGCGTGCAGGTCGAGTCCGGTATAGACCGAGTCGGCGCCGAGGTTGACGATGCGCCCGTAGCGGCGCTGCTTCATCCGCGGCATCACCGCCAGCGAGCAGCGCAGCATCGTCCACAGGTTGCGATTGATGGTCGCCTGCAAAGTCTCCTCGGTATGCTCCGATGAATGGCGCAGGATGCCGCCGCCGGCGTTGTTGACCAGGATGTCGATGCGGCCGAAGGCCTTGTCGGTTTCGGCCACCATCTTTTCGGCCACGCCCGGCTGGCTCAGATCGCCGACCGCGGAGAGCGTCCGCACCTTGAAGCTTTTGCCAAGCTCGGTAGCCGCCCCGCGTGCATTGTCGGATATGTCGCCGATCATGATGGCGGCACCTTCGGAAGCCAGCCGCCTCGCGATGCCCAACCCGATACCGCCGGCCGCGCCGGTAACGATCGCCACCTGATCGCTGAATCTTGCCATGGTCGTGCTCCTCGCGCCGCGGCGTCCGCGGTTGACTACAGGATGATGCTGACCTTGCCGGCCGGGCGCAGCGCCTCGAAATCGAGGATCGCCTTGCGCAGGCTAATCTTCAGCTCGCCGCCGCTGCGGCGCAGGGTATGCTCGTAATGGCCGACGTAATGATCCGAAATCTCGCCGCGGAAACGATAGACCACGAAGTTCGACCACAGCAGGATTTCGGCGCCGTCGTCCTTGAGCACGCGGACGTTGCCGATCATGCGGCGGGTGCGCGAGCGCGGCACTTCGGC
>Ga0307373_10002247_pt1 | contig 34972 bp, 31 predicted proteins | sample OX2MG_FD_202534 | JGI IMG/M metagenome (GOLD analysis project Ga0307373, IMG submission 202534) | Soil microbial communities from Risofladan, Vaasa, Finland - OX-2 | ecosystem: Environmental > Terrestrial > Soil > Coastal area > Acid sulfate soil | place: Finland: Risofladan, Vaasa | collected...
AACAGGGGACATGGGACAAAATGCAAAAGGCGAAATGCAAAAGGCGAAATGCAAATTGTTCGAGTAAGGCGCTCAACTGGCGGGCAAGGCGCCCAACTGACGGGCAAGGTGCTCAACTGGCGGGCAAGGTGCTCAACTGGCGGGGCAAGGCGCTCAACTGGCGGGCAAGGTGCTCAACTGGCGGGGCAAGGCGCTCAACTGACGGGCAAGGTGCTCAACTGGCGGGGCAAGGCACTCAACCGGCGGGCAAGGTGCTCAACTCGCGGGGCAAGGCGCTCAACTGGCGTGGCAAGGTGCTCAACTGGCGTGGCAAGGTGCTCAACTGGCGTGGCAAGGCGCTCAACTGGCGGGGCAAGGCGCTCAACTGGCGTGGCAAGGCGCTCAACTGGCGTGGCATGGTGCTCAACTCGCGGCAGGCGTGAACTAGAAAACCAACGTGAAACCGGGACACCCGCGCAGTGGGTCACGGGCAAGCCGACGGCATCTTACGAATTAGAAGACCCCAAACGTCCCATATCGCCCAAACATGCGGTCTATGCGGACAGTTGCGGACAGTGCGGACAGGACAGTTGAAAATGAGACGACTGTCCGCACCAACAAACGACGTAACCACATGTCAAACTGACATTTGCGTTCACGAGGTGGGTGATGCGGACAGTGCGGACAGTTGTGCCCCCCCTACTTTCGAAAACGGACGATGGGAATGAACTATCCCGTCGCCCCAAGTAAGGTGGCGCTGGATATCGGAGTTTCTTGATCAATTTGGAGTGGGTCAGCAACATCGATACCCTACCCGATGGTGTGATCGTCGCCACATACGGTGGCGAAAACTTCACAAGAAAGCGCCGCATGTCAGCCAATGCCGCCGCGAAAGCCCGGGCCATTTCCGAACCGGTCATGTCCGCCGATGTTAGGCTAAAGCACGGGGCGCCCGATTCCATCAACTTGACGATCTCAATCTGGTTATTGCGAATTTGTCTGTCTTTGGTCAAGATCACCCAGTGACGCTTCCCGACGACCGGCAACCACTCGGCGTCAGGTGTGTCCGGCGCAAAGTGATCTGTCAAGACTTCGACGTGCAGGCCGACTTGGCGCAATGCCGACGCGACGACCTTGCGGCCGAGACACTTATCGAGAAAGAAGACTGCTTTTTCAGGCGGCTTCGAGTCGGAGCTCGTAGCGGAGCGCTTCTTCGATTTCGAGCCTTTGGCAGCCATAGTCGTCGGCTAATTCGTCTACGGATTCGCCCGCACGATATCGCTGGGCGATTACCGCGGTGGCCACGTGCGATTGGGCGAGCACAGGCCGTCCGAACGAAAACCGCGGGTCGATGAGTACACACCGGGGACTCGGCAGGCTCCGGGAACGAGTGAATGGGTAAAGCCGTGCGACGACCCGCTCCTCGCGCTCGAACCGTTCGAGGTGAGACAACACCTCTTCCATGACCACCTGACCATATGCTGAAGCGTCAACCAGTTTGCCAAGCTCGCGGATGAACAGTTTCGCTCCGTCTGTCTCAAATCGCAGGTCAATCAGCGGGTGTGGAGAACCAAACCTGGCGGCCACGTAATCGAGGGCAGATCGAATGTGGACCAACCGAACCCGATGGTTTCGCCGAAATCCACTCAACACGTGCGCTTCTGCAAGGTTGAAGAAAGACAAAAGCCGCGCGTGTGCGTTCGGCAACGCAATCAAGGGCTTGAACCGCCGCTTGCCGCGTTCCGTCTCGTAATCGCGGCCCAGCACCCACGACCGCAACGTTGCCTCCGGAAGTTGGAGATATCGAGCCGCGTCGGGAATGCCGTAGGCCGGCATTTCGCGTGGATCGCTCGCGATGCTGCTTGGATCGAATCGTAGTGTTGCCACGGAATGCAACTCCTTGGGAAGTGCGCGCTGCGTCCCTGTCGCACTTGACGCAATCGTAAACGTCACAAGTCGTTGAGTCAACCGTGTGGTATTCACACCACTTTCTGCAGCGCCTCGCGCAGCTCGCGAACGAACCGCTCGACGTCGGCCATCGTGTTGTAACCGTGCAACGCGACGCGCAGCCGGCCGGCGTGGCTCATGACGTGGATCTGCCTCGAGTGCAGGTGCTTGTGGATTTCGTCGGCCCGCGGGTGGCGAAATGCCAGAATGCCCGCCACGTGGTCCGGTTCGTTGGGCGTGAGCAGCTCGACGGGTAACGAGCTCAATTCCTCCAGGCAGGCTAGCACCAACGGCCGCGCGGCGCGGTCGATCGCCTCGACGCCCACACCCTGGATGTAGTCGAGTGCGGCGCGGATCGCATAGACTGCCGGGAAGTTGGGCATTCCGACCGTAAAGCTCGCCGCGCCTGGACGGCTCACGGCGCGCTCGAACCGCGACGGGCCAAAGGCGTCGTCGAGGTTGAACCAACCGCCGGCCGGTACGGTCCACTGGGCCGCGCGGTGGGCGGGCACGCCCACCAGCCCGCCGCCATGGGTCGCCAGGATCCATTTGTGCGTGCTGCTCACGATCAGGTCCGCCCCGCCCAGGTCGAGCGGAATGCGGCCCAGGGCCTGCGTCACATCGACGGCCACAAGTGCCGGCGAGTGCTTTCGAACCGCCGCGATCACCTCCGGCAACCGCACCATGAAGCCGTTGAAGAAGCTCACGAGCGACACCGTCACCAGCCGCGTCTTCGCACCAATGAGCGGCTGCAGGTCCTCGACTCGAAGCGCCCCTTCGCGGTTCCTCCAGATCTTGACCTTGGCGGGCGAACCGGCTTGCAACCAAGGAGTGGCGCCGGCGGGGAAGTCGAGATCGTTGATCACCACCTCGTCCCCTTCGCGCAGCCGCAAGGCCATAGCCGCCAGGTTATAAGCTTCCGACGAGCAAGAGCAGATGCTCACTTCGGCCGCGGAGAGAGCGTAGAATTGCCCAACCAGTGCCTTGGCCGCTTCCCACTGGGCGAAGTGGGCCTCGCGGCCGTCCATCCCTTGCTGCTTGTCTCGAACGTACCGCTCGAGCGCCTCGCCCAAGGCTCGCGGCGGAATCCCCTCGGCCGCCGTGTTGAGGTAGGTCATTTCCGAGAGTGCGGGAAAATCGTGCCGGCGTGTTTCGCTGGTGAGCATAGGGGCGATGCCATGTCAGGGGTCCGAGCTTAGACGGATCATGCTATACTATCGACGTGAAACTGCAATTCACAATGGAGCCTCCGGACAAAAATCTCACTATACGATGAGCCCCGACCGCAATCTCCTTTTGGGCATCCTCGCCATCCACGGCGGGCTGGTGGACCGCGCGGCCGTGGGAAGCGCGTTTCGGACTTGGGTCGCCGATAAGACGCAAACGCTGGGCGCGTTGTTGGTGTCCCAGGGGGCCTTGACTCGCGGTCAACTGGCGCGGCTCGAAACCCGGGTGGCAGAGGAGTTGGAGAAGCACGGCAACGACCCGACCAGGACTTTGGCCGCCATCGGATCGTTCGACACGCTCGCAGGCGAGCTCGAGAAACTGGCCGACCCCGATCTGCAGCAAACGTTTGCCTGGATCGCCGCGGCGCGGCCCAAGCCCGACCGCTATGCGACCGTGGTCCCACAAGATGCGGATACGGAGACGACGGTCGCGCGAATCCGTTTCCGGCCGTTGCGCCCTCACGCCAAGGGTGGGCTGGGCGAAGTCTTCGTGGCCAACGACGAGGAACTTCACCGCGAGGTGGCACTGAAGCAAATTCAGGAGCGCCACGCCGACGACCAGGCCAGCCGGGCGAGGTTTCTGCTCGAAGCCGAGGTCACCGGCGGGCTGGAACACCCGGGCATCGTGCCCGTCTATGGACTGGGCACCTATGCCGACGGCCGCCCCTACTACGCGATGCGCTTCATCCGCGGCACCAGTTTGCAAGAAGCCGTCGAGCAGTTCCACTCGGTTGTCCGTTCGCCGGGCGAACGGAGCTCCGACAACCACTCGCGGGGCGAACGCTCGGCGGCCGATCTGAAGACGGGTGAAGGCGCCCTAGCGTTCCGAAAACTCCTCGGCCGGCTGATCGAAGTTTGCAACGCGATCGAGTACGCCCACTGCCGCGGCGTGGTACACCGCGACATCAAGCCCGCCAACATCATGCTTGGCAAGTTCGGCGAAACGCTGGTCGTCGACTGGGGCCTAGCCAAGCTCCTCGATCGGCCCGAAACGGCCTCCGCCATTGAGGAACGGCCGTTGTCGCCGGCCTCAATGGCCGGTTCGATGCCCACGATGATGGGCTCGGCGATCGGCACGCCGCACTACATGAGCCCCGAGCAAGCGGCGGGGCGGCTCGACGTGGTGGGCCCCACCAGCGATGTGTATAGCCTTGGCGCCACGCTCTATTTTCTGCTGACCGGCGTTCCGCCCTTTCAGGACCATGACCTGGGGACGATCCTGCGAAAGGTCGAGCGGGGCGAATTCCCTCCGCCCGGGAGCGTCAACAAGGCGACGCCCGTCGAATTGGGTGCGATCTGCCTGAAGGCGATGGCCAAGCAACCCGCCGACCGTTACGCTTCAGCGAGGGCATTGGCCGATGATATCGAACATTGGTTGGCCGACGAACCGGTGTTGGCCTTTCCTGAATCGGCGCCGCGGCGATTGGCCCGCTGGGCGCGGCGGCACCGCTCTTGGACGCAAGCCGGGGCGGCGGCACTTGTGTTGGTGGCCGTCGCGTCGGTGGCCGCCACGCTGGTGGTCGATCACGAGCGACGCCGCGCCGACGAAAGCGCCGTTCTCGCGACCAAGGCCAAGGAGCGCGAAACGGAACAACGAAAACAGGCCGAGCGCCAGGCTCGCGTGGCGAACGCCCTGAGGTTGGCATCTCAGTCGCGCGAGTTGCTGGCCCTCCAACCGCAACGGGGCCTGCTCCTGGCGGTCGAGGCGATTCGTACATCAATTGCCGGTGGAGAGTCTCCGTTGGTGGAGGTCCAGCAGGTGCTCCGCGACGCCTTGGCGATGATCGGAGGCCGAGCCTTGCCCGGCCACGACGACGCGCTTTCGACGACGGCGATCAGCCACGACGGTCGCTGGCTGGTGACCACCAGTTTCGACCAGACCGCGCGGCTTTGGGATCTCACGGCGGTCGACCCCGCCACGTCGGCGATCGTGCTTCGCGGCCACACAGGGCGCGTCTTCGCGTCGGCCTTCAGCCCCGACGGCCATTGGCTCGCCACCGGCGGCCAAGATGCGACCGCGCGGCTCTGGGATTTGTCTGCCACCGAACCGGCGGCAAAACCGATCGTTCTGGCGGGCCACGCGGAAACGATCAATGCGGTGGCCTTCAGCGCCGACGGCCATTGGTTCGCCACGGCATCGAACGACGAAACGGCGCGACTTTGGGACATGACAACCTCTCAGCCCGGTGGGACGCCCGTGGTCTTGAATGGTCACAAACGCAGCGTTGACGCCGTGGCATTCATGAACGACGGTCGACATCTGGTAACCGCAGGCGGCGATGGGACCACCCGCGTATGGGACCTCGCCGCCGATCAACCGGCGGATGCCCAATACGTATTCCGCGGACATGTGGGCGCGATCCTGGGCCTGGCCGTCAGTCCCGACGGCCGTTGGCTCGCAACCGCGGGAGAGGACAAGACTGCGCGGTTGTGGGACCTTACTGCGACTGTGCCGGGGAACTTGTCGGCGGAAAATCCGGTGAAAACGGAGCTCATTCTGGAGGGGCATTCTGGCCAAATTAACGCCGTGGCGTTCAGTGCTGACAACCGCCGCCTGGCCACGGGGAGTTCGGACCAGACCGTGCGCGTTTGGGACCTGACGGCCCGCGACCCGTCGTTGGAGGCAAAGCGGTTCAGCGGTCCCGAAGCGGCCGTCTACTGCGTCGCTTTCAGCCCCGACGGTCGCAGGCTGCTGGCCGGCGGTGAGGACAAGACCGTGCGTGTTTGGGAGCTCGATGGAGCTGATCCCACGACCGTCGCACACGTCTTGCGCGGGCACGACAGCGAAATTCGCGCGCTCGCCGTTAGCCCCGACAGCCGATGGCTGGCGACCGCCAGCGCCGACGCGGCGGCACGATTGTGGTCGCTCGAACGACCCGACGAGACGGCGGCGCCGGTCATATTGCGCGGCCACACACAGCTTATTCGCGCGCTGGCGGTGAGCCGCGATGGTCGCTGGCTTGCTACCGGCGGCCCCGATAAGACCGCGCGCCTCTGGGACCTGAAAGCCGGCGATCTATCGGTTCCGCCGGTCGTGCTCGCCGGACACGAAGCGGGCGTTTGGGACGTTGCCTTCAGCCACGACGGCCACCGGCTGGCGACGGCGGGGCTCGACGGAACAGTGCGGCTATGGGACGTTGCGGCCGGCGATCCCGGGGCGTCGCCCGCCGTCCTTACCGGACACAAGGGCGCGGTTTGGAGGGTCGCCTTCACCCCCGACGATCGATGGCTTGCCACGGCAAGTGCCGACAAGACGGCCCGGCTGTGGGACCTGAAGGCCAGGCACCCTTCGGCCGCGCCAACCGTGCTGCGAGGTCACGACGACGAAGTGCTGTGCCTTTCCATAAGCGCTGACGGCCATTGGCTGGTGACGGGCGGTCAGGAAGGGATAGCCCGCGCGTGGGATTTGACCGCAAGCGACCCATCGGCGGCGCCCTTCATCCTGCGCGGTCACGGCGATGCCATTCACGCTGTGGCAATCAGCCCCGACAGCCGCTGGCTCGTGACCGCCAGCGCGGATGCCACGACCCGCGTTTGGGACCTGATGTCCGCCAACCCGGCGGCGGCGCCGGACGTGTTGGACGGCCGCGACGGCGTGATCGTGGCGGTGGGTTTCAGTGCCGACGGGAAGTGGCTGGCGACGCCAGGCGCCTTCGACACGGTGCGGCTCTGGAAGATGACCGAGCGGGGAGTGCCGCGAGAATCGCTTTTTTTGCGAGGACATCAAGAAGTGGTTTCATCGCTGGCGTTCAGTCCCGACGGTCATTGGCTTGCCACGGCCAGCAGGGACAAGACGGGCCGGCTTTGGGACCTTACGGCGTCTGAGCCGGGCGTTGCGCCGATCGTACTGCGCGAACACGCATCAGAGATTTACGCCGCCGCGATCAGCCCCGATAGCCGCTGGTTCGCGACGGCGGCCGAAGACGGCACGACCAGTCTTTGGCACCTGCGGCTGAACGAACTCATCGCGTTGGCCCGGCGCGCCGCGGGCCGGGAACTGAGTGACGAGGAGCGGAAGCTCTATCGGCTGTCGGATGTCGGCTCGGCGTCGGAATCGCCGCAGGCACCGGCGGCAATTGAGCAATAGCCGCCTTGATCATAGAGCGAAGCGGAATTCGTGAGAATTCCGTACATTACAGGGCCTGAAACCCAGGTTGCTTTTCGGCGGGCGTGCTGGATAATAAAGGCAAGCGGAAGGAATACGCCTTTCTTGCCAAAATGCGAACGGAAAATATCCGATGCACTGTTATACGACGATCGAAAGGCTGGCCAAGGAATTCGACAGAGTCTACCCACCTGAATTATCAGCGCGGCTTGGGTGGTGGCGCCATGTCCTCGGCATTGACTCGGCTCGGTTCCTTCGCATGCTAGGCATGTCTGCTGAGCAGGCGGCGCGGAGAAAGGGCGAGGACTTCGAGGGAATTCTAGAGGATCCGGGATGGGAGGAGAATGCGCTGCTGGTGGAGGGCAGCCTTCACAGGCTCCTTTCGCTGTTTCACTACGATTGGCACGCGCTCGCCGCGCGGATCCACGCACCAGTAGTCAAAACGAAAAACGGGATGCCTTCCCGGGTTTCCCGCCAGAATGGAGAAGCTGATCGCCCGCGGTATACGCCGAACGGAGATGCCTCCGACCTCTTGATTAACCGTATGGCCGATGGCGGCCCTCAATCCCTCTCCGCGCTGATGGCGTACCTTGCGGAGTCGCAAGGTCGTGGCGGCTAAGTCGAATTCAAAGCGTCTTTGGCCCCACTTGTCGATGCTTCACACTCCTCAGCCGGGGACCCAATTCTACCGCGTGACGGACCGAGGAAGGTCGTGGGCGGACGTGCTGTCGGGGGGCGGTGCCTATTATTCGTCCGGCGGCCGGTACAATTCGGTGCAGCAGAGAACGGTTTACGCAGCGGCAGATCCCTTGGTTAGCATCGCGGAATTTGCATTTCACAAGGCGGCCGAGTTGCAGATGTTCATCGGCGGAGGCCGGTTGAATGCCCAACCGCTCGCCGCACCACCTCTTCCGCTGGCGTACGAACAGTTCCTCTGGTGCTTCACTCTCAATCACGCGCCCCAGATGGTTGACGTGGAACACCCCCTTGCGTTGCATACATTTCCACACCAGCCGTTCGAGTTGCTGAACCCCACTTCGGATGCTTACCACAGAACGACGATGCTTGCCAGCCTGGTCCGCCAACACCCGAACCCGCAGCAGCCGGCCGTCGGTGGCATCCTCGCCCCTTCCGTGCGCACACCGCCAAGTCACGGTTACATTCCTCAGCAATACGTCTTCTTCGTCCCGCAAAACGTACTGGCGATCCCCGGAACTCTCGTTAGACGGTGGAAGTTGACTATTGAGTTCAAGGACGTCGCGGGTCAGGGCGTGACTCACCAAACCCGCGAGATCGCTTGGGCCCGACCGTGGATTCGATTTCACGGTGCGCGTACCCCGGTGCCTGTGTTCCTGCAGCGCCCCAACGCCCATCCGTTTATGCCGCGAACGGGGTACCAAATCGAGGTCAAGTTCGCGTGACGGAAAAATCACGCATCCGGTGGAGCGCAAAGCGGAACACGCCAATGGCGGATTTGGGGCGATTGTTCGAGCGGTCGGCCCGACACGGTAAAGCGGGCGCACCCAACTCGACTTGGCGGTGCTAGCGCGCGACCAGGCACACCAGCACGACGATCGCCGCCCAAAAGCCATGCTCGCAAGGTAATACGAGTGAGATGCCTTGACTCTCAGGCCCTCGGAACGGCCGAGTGCGGGCTGAGGTCAGGTTCGGCGTCTGGCTCCCGATTGCGAGAGGGCGACTGCTCCAAATGCAACCGTGCGGCTTTGAGCAATTGCTCATCATCGACGTCCCAAATCTCTTGGTCGACCCAACCCGCGACGTTTACGATCAATTGACCGAGCCGCCAATGCGGGTATCGCTGCCGCAACTCCGTGATTGCGGCAAGCAGATCCGTATCCAGTTTGCTATTCATGGCAACGTATCCTTGACCTTCGGCATTCTCGTTACATCGAGATTGGGCAACTCTTGGATGACTTCCGCGGGGACCAATAGTCCGGGCCTTAGCATCGCCGCTCGCGTCGCGCGCGTTACTCCGTCGTTGATCCTGAATTGGCCGTCCTTTCCCCGGACGATTTGCAATGGCGGTATCCCAGCGATGGAATCTCCATATTTTGCAATCTGCCGGGCGAGTTTGCCCGGATCGGCCCCCTGCAACCGGCTCGGGGGCAGGTATAGTTCGGCGGGGTCGACGTCGATGAACTCGGGCATTCCGCTGCTCGTTGTCCTCGCAACTCCGGTCCCAGCGAGGCACTCCAAGGAATTATACCAAGTTTTGGCCTGAATTTTCGAGGCCAAACTGGATTTTGGTGGTCACTTCACGGTATGGTCGAAGGTACGAAACTCCTTGCCTTGGTTGTGCCGCGGGTTCGTGTCGAATCATGCCGCCCGGACGGACCAATCGACGGACCACGATATTCGCGTTCCTTGGGACCACGACGCGCCGCAGTGGATGGTTAGGCGCCGGAAGCTCAATTTTACTGCTGGCCTAGCAGTTCCCGGGCCTTAGCGACCAAAATGTTATCATCGGCGCAGCGCTGGATGCGGACAGGGGCACCGCCGCCAGTAACCCGGATCGCCCGCTTTGGCACGATCCAATTCACCCGTCGGCAGTGCTGCATGTCCCATCGGCTCACATCCACGCGCTCGAAAATCGGTTCGTAGCGGTACGCCCCGACGACCATGCCGACCCCCTTGATGTCCCACTCCGCGGTGTGCGGGTTGACCATCCGCTTCAGGATCAGGGCGTCCCCAACTTCGACATCCTCGCAGAAGGCGCGAACGAGGTGCCCGTCGTTCAGAGCCAGGTACTCGGCCCGGTGATCAAAGTAGTCGCCGAGGCCCCCAGGACCGAGCAGCGCAACGCTGAGTTTCAGGAAAACCGTCTCCAAGTCCACTGTGCCGTCACCGCTCGCAATCTGCCAGAACGCCATGATGGAATCTCCGTTTTGTCGCCTAACCCGGTTATACGTCGTTTCAGCCACCGCGAGCTCGCCCATGTGCGTGGTCGACGGCACCTCCGTCGTCACCGTAGCTTCAGAACAATCCATCGTCCACCGCCTCTGTTGGCAGGTTTTCCGACGGAAACGCTGGCCGCGCCGTTCCCGGTGAAGAGCATGAGGACGGCCCCGATTCGGATGCGTTCAGGGAGGTAGAGAATTGGCTTTGGCGAGTAGATCGGCAACAACACGTACCTGAGCAAGCAAGTGCTCGACCACAGACGCCCGCTCAACCCCAATTGGAACCCTTATTGGTACGAGCAGTTCGTCTTGGCCGTCCAGAACTTTGGGCGGATCCTCTAGTTGGAGTCGCAACAGGGCGTCTCGCGCGATGCGGGCCGGCTTCCAATCTTGGTCCCTAACGCTCAACCAAATCGGGGTGGATCTCCGTCGTACCCAGTGCTCCGAATTCACTTGAAGATAGCAGCCGAAGCCGGAGATCTTCATGGGCCGAAGGTATGATCCCGGACGGTTGCTTGCCCTGACATCCGAAACAGTCGCAAGCCCGTCGACCACGAGGTGGCTCACTACATCATCGACGAGCCTGCAGAACTGAATCAACCTAGACCCGATCGAGGAAGTCAATTCTTCCGAAGACAGCGGCAAGAACGCTTCGTCGTCCATTCGGTCGCAGAGGCCCTGAAGTTGAAAAACGTCCGAGATTGCGCCCATATCGCCTTCCATGTTCAGCGTTTGCGTAAGATGTGCTAGGAGAGCTCGCCAACTCGATAGCGCCAAGGTGTGGCGTTGTCTGATCGTTCGCACTTTCACTTCAGGCGAGATCTCTCGCTCCGTTCCGCATGGAACGCCTGCTTCTTTGCATCGAGAGACGAGTTCCGTCCAGAGGAGAGTGGTTCTTAGGGCAGGTGCTACGAAGAGCAATATCGCCTCGGATTCCGTTGGGAGGTTATTCAGATACGCGACCGGCTGGTTCTCGGTAAGACCAGCCCAGAACTTCGCCTCGATAACCAATGGCTTCCTCCCATCCGAATCAGTTCCGATCAAATCCGGTATGGAGCCGCCTGGTCCACCCTCTTGGGTGCGAAAACAGAGGGTCTCAGGCAGAGAGGGAACTCCGAGATGTCGAACGAAAGCCAGTAGCGCACGCTTGGCAACGGGGCTGTCGTGCAGAATATGTGCCAGCGATTCCGTAGCCCAATTTTCCGGGTGGGCGGCGAACCGCAATGCGAGATGACTGAGGAGGGTATGTGTGGCCAAAGTTCAAATCTCCCGTGAGTCAAGATGCCGTGATGTTGAAGTTTACCCGCCCACTGCGAGCGGTTATCACCCTCCCTGGAAACCCACTGGTCGATCGCGTTTCCCGGTAATTTGGCCCACTGCAAACGCGAAATCCTTGGGCGCCGGCCGGGCCAGACGCGCCACGTCGCGGGCATCCCCTCCGTCGCCGCCGCCGCTTCATCAAGCAATCTATCGTCGGCCGTGTCGGCCGGCAAGTTCGCGGCTAGAATCGCTCGCCGCGCCGGCTCCGATGGACAACCGACTTGCAGCACGACATCGAAGCGGCTGGGCCGCTCGCTCAGCGCCGGCTCGACCGCCGCCAGGTCGTTCGTCCTGGCGATGAAGATCACGCCGTCGTTGTTCTCGAACCCGTCGAGTTGGCCAAGGACCTCGCCCAGGACCGCGTCGGAGCAATGACCCGATCGCTCGTCGGCGTCAAGGTCGATGTCTTCCATCAAGACAATTGACGGCGCCAGCTTGCGCGCCATCTCGAACGTTTTCCGCACCGCCTCGGGCGAGTCGACGTCTCCCGCCGTGATGTATACGAACGTGGCGATCCGCAGCCCGGCGATGATCTTGCCGATCAGCGTCTTGCCGGTCCCCGGCGGACCGTGAAGGATGATGCCTCGTTTTAGTGGCACGCCGTCGCGGCGGAAGGCGTCGCGGCGCCGGAAGATGTCGATGGTATTGCGTTCCACGGCATCGCGGAGATCGGGATCGAGGGCAATGTCCGCCCAGGACTGCGGCTCGAATCGCTCCAGCGGGCTTCGCCGAGGTGGTCAGGCCGGTCGAACTACGGCAGATGCTGGTCGATCAACTTGAATCGGGCATGCGACTCAATGATTTGGCCAGGTGATGCCCCAGTACATCGCCGTAGGCCTTGCTTCCGCCACGCTCCTCAACCAGACTGGAGCGAGCCAACCGGATCGCCCCCAATTTCTCGGAGCCAAGATGACCACCGTGCGAGTTTTCCGCTGGTTGCTGATCGTCGTGACCTGTTTCACATCTTCCGGCACCGCCCGCGCCGAAGCCGACGACCTGGGTACGCGCTTGATGCACTCGACGTTCAAGCTGACCAACGGCAAGTCCAATGGGACCGTGTTCCTCCTGAGTCGGCCGAAAGCCGATGGCCAGCCGCAGACGATCATGATCACGGCGGCACACGTCGTCGAGCAGATGGAGGGCGAGGAGGTCGACCTCATGACGCGCAAGAACGGACCTGACGACTCGGTGGAAAAAGTACCCGTCAAGATCCGCATCCGCCAGGAAGACAAGCCGCTCTGGGCCAAGCACCCGGCACTCGACGTGGCGGCGCTTGCGATTGCGTTACCCAAGGAAGTCGAGCCAGCGCTCCTGTCGGTCGACTTGCTGGCCACCGACGACATGCTCAAGCAATACGAGGTTCATCCGGGCGACCTGCTCCGTTGCGTCGGCTACCCGCATGCCGGCCAGTTCGAGGCGAACACGGCGGGCTTCCCGGTGGCGCGGCTGGGCTGCGTGGCCAGCTTCCCACTCCTCCCGACGAAAAAGACCAACGGTTTCCTCTTCGATTTCAACGTCTTCGAGGGGGACAGCGGAGCGCCGGTCTTTCTGGAAGAGCACAATCGTTTCTATGCGGGCAAGGTGCAGGAGGGACGCGTGCAGTTGATCCTGGGGCTGATCAGTGGGCAGCACATGATCGACGAGCAGTACAAGATGATCTACCAGTCGGGCATGACCCGGCACCGCATGGGGCTGGCGATCGTCATGCACGGCGCCTCGATTCGCGAGGCGATCGAGCTGCTGCCCAAGCCAGCGGGGTAATTGGCGACGACGATAGTGGGCCGTCGCTCGCCAGAGGCGAGCTTGTCCCACCCTACGGACTATTTTTGCTCGTCGGCACCTCCCAGGACCCATTGGGTCAAGACGCCCAGGAGGCCGGCGATGGGCATCAAACCCCAGTAGAACGCCAATAGAAAACGGTAAAACTCAGCCAACTTCGCGACGATCGCGAGACAGTCGTCGAAGGTCACGGTTTGTGGTCCGTTGACCGTGATCAGGCTAAAAGCCAGAAAGACGGCCGCAGTCGCCACGGGTGCGAACGCTCCCAAGCAAAATGACCTTGCGTAACTTCCACCTTGCCTGGCCCCAATCCAGAAGATCGCGGGAAAAGCGGTGCCAAGCAGCATCATGGCCAGTCCTGAATACCAGCTCGGCGCAGGAACAAGAGCGCCCAGCGCCGCGGCAATCATGGTCATGGCGGCGAACATCATCCGCAACGAGAATTGGGGGCGGGTGGCCATGCATAGCATTCTAACACTCGCCGTGCGACCGCGGTGTGATCGTCGCACCGATTTTCTTGTGTCCCAGGGTCCCGGATCTTTGGCATGCAGGGTCCCCGAGAGATAACATCCTACGACTGAATTGGTGGCGGGACACGGGATCGCGAATCGCTGACGTGGCCGCGGAGCGGCCGAAGATTTCGTTCCCACGCGGAGCGTGGGAACGAGGAAACGCTGTGAGGTTGGAAAGTCTGACCTACGATTTCGCCCGGCCCTTGGACTGCGCGGCCAACTCGTCGTCGATCCAGGCTTCCAGCTCTTGCCAATCGACGGGCGGGAGATGGCACAAGTCGGGCCGTAACACGGCGGCGCCCCTGATGTAAACGTGGACGATTTCTCGCTGCGACCTGGCCGTGTTCCAATGAATCAAGATCCGCACGCAACGTGCGAGTGAGCCGGGGATGCTCATCTCGTGGGTACACAACAGCGGTACGTCCAGCCAACCCAGTTGCCGGGCGGCCAACGCCGGGAACTCGGCCGTCAGGTCGGGCGTGGTCGTGAAGATCGCGCTGGTCACGTCCGCAGGCTCGATGCCGTTCTGCCGGATCATCAAGGCCAGCAATTGCCGGGTCGCTTTGAGCAACTCCTCGCGCGTGTTCGCGTCGACCGTCGTCGCGCCGCGCACCCCTCGACAGCGGATCGCCGGTGGAGAGCTCATGGGGCCTCGTTCCAATAGATCCGCACATTGTGCGATTGCCGGCCGACCGCCACAACGTCGTCGCGGCCGTCGCCGTCGAGATCGGCCGCGGCCAGATCTTCGACGTTGACGCCGCCCGTGTCGACCAGTTGCTTCGTCCAACTCGTTCCTCGCGGGTTCACAGCGTCGTAAATGCGCACCCCGCACCGCTGCTGGTCGTTTTTGTCGTCGCGAACTCCGACGATCAGCTCCTGCTCGCCGTCGGCGTCGAGATCGGCGCACCAGACGGCGTGTCCCCACTTCAGTTCGTCGTCGAGCACCTGACGGTCCCAGAGTCCGTCACCGCCCGCGGCGGGCCGCGTGTAGACGACCACCTGAAAACCGTGCCAGGGCTCGATCGTGGCGATGAAGTCGGCGTCGCCCGACAAACGGCCGTGCTTGATTTCACTTGCGCCCCGCGCTTCCGGGTTGTCCTGGTTCCCAGCGCCGATTCGCCGGCAGGTCCAGCCGCCGGCCTCATTTCGCTTCAAAAGGCTGACCCCCTCGAAGCTCGCCACGAGAATGTCGGTGCGGCCGTCGCGGTCGAGGTCGGTGGGCCAGAAGTTGTGCGCCACGTGAAGCTCGCGCGAAATCACGTCCGGCGTCCAAGGACCGGCGACCGGGTCGTCCGGGACCTTGTACGCCAGAACACGCAGCGGCTGCTCGTTCCAGAACGGCTTCGTCGCGCCGCGGCCCATCATCGGCACGACGATCAGCTCCTTGCGCCCGTCGCCGTCGAGGTCGGCCCAGCGCATGCGGTGCGTCGTCGGCTCCTCGCCGATCGGGTGGACGCTGCACTCGCCGTCGGTCGCTGGCCCGCGCCGGAGCCATTGGATCGTGCCGCCGGATCGGGTATCGATCGGCCGCCAATCGGCGCCTAACGCGAAATCGAGCCGGCCGTCGCCGTCGATGTCGTAAGGGGCGATGCAGACGTTGTCGCGCTTCGTCGTCCCCTTGACGAGCGTATGGACCTGCCAACCGGGGTTCTGGTACCAGATCACCCGCTCGGTATCGACCACGACGATATCGGTCCGCCCATCGGAGTTCATGTCGACGAGCGAGACGGCGTAGCCGACCGTAAGGCCTGTGTCGATTTCCTGAACGCGGAACCGCACCTCACCGGCGGAAGCTGTCAATGGCAAAAGAAGGACGCAGCCGCGGGCAACGGTTCTCACCAGACCGAACATGGCCTAATTCCCCCCTTCGATCGCATAGAGGGCGTCGAACGTGCGTAGATAAATCCGCCCGTTGGAAATGGCGGGCGACGACGAAATCGGCTCGCCCATGTCGTTGCTGGCCAGGATTTCGAACTGCGACCCGGCCTTGACTACGGTGACCATACCGCCCCTCGCCGTGACATAGACCTTGCCGTCGCCGTAAACCGGAGATGCGCGGTAACGGTCGGAAAAGCAACGTTCTTTGTACAGCTCCTTGCCGGTCTGGGCGTCCATGCAGATCAAAAGACCATTCTCACGGCAAAGGTAAACCAGCCCATCGTGGATCAATGGCGATGGCACGTCGGGCGTGTTATTATGCCTTGTCCAGACATGTCCGTCGTTGGTCGACGAAATGTCGCCTTTGGCGTCGGGGCTAAGCCCCAGCACGGGGCCATCCTTGGCCGAAGGAACGACGATCAAGCCGGGCACCGCCACCGGCGTGGCCACGAAGCGGAGCGTATCGTTGTACTTGTTGTTGGGATGCAGCGAGAGCCCACCGCAACGCCATATTTCCGCGCCGTCGTCCAAACGGTGGGCCACGATGTAGTCGGCGCCATGCGTCAGCAGGTACGCCTGTTTCCCGTCGCGGTAGAGCGTGGGAGAGGCGTAGGAGTGTTCGCACTCTTTAATCGCGTCGCTCTTGCGCTTTTGCTTCCAAACCAGCTCGCCGGTGGATTTGTCGAGGGCCACGACCACGGCGCCATTCGTATGGATCAGTTGAAAGTAGAGCCGGTCGCCGTCGAGCACCGGGGTGGAGGTCATGCCGAAGGCGATGTTGAATTTGCCGAACCGGTCTTGCAAGTTGATGTTCCAAAGCTCGTTGCCATCGAAGTCGTAGCAGCCGAGTTGCCCGTTGCCCATGAAGCTCCAGACATGTTCGCCGTCGGTGACGGGCGAGGGAGAAGCGGCGTTCCCCTCGTCTCCCCTGACTTGTCGATCGCCCGAGCCAACCTTCACGTCCCAAAGCGGTTTGCCTGCCGTACTCACACAGAGTAGCACCAGGTCAGGCCCCTTGGCTGATGTGAGGAAGATGTGGTCGTCCCAGACGATGGGCGTTGCCCCCGCCGGTCCGGGCAAGGCGAAACGCCAGGCGACGTTTTCGGTATTGCTCCAGGTGGTGGGCAGGTTGGTTTCGACGCTCACACCGTCGTGGCGCGGCCCGCGCCATTGCGGCCAGTTTTCGGCCAGCGCCGACGGCGGCGCTGAAGTGGCCGACCAGGTGATCAACGCCCAGGCGGCCCATGCCTTCCCTTTTTTGTTTACGCACCAAGTCATTGCCATCTGTCCTCGGAAATACGGTGAGTGTTCGTGCCTGTCGCGGAAAAGCGTATGAGTTCCGGTTGGGTGCCATGACGCTCGGAATTCAGGAATTCCGTTACCCTTTTCGCTTCCTTAATGTCGCCGAATGCGTGGGACGGGTCAACTGGTCGGCTGGCGTCCTAAACCGGTGATGTGGGCGACCCGCCTGCCAGAAGCGGCCGGGCGCCTTGATTTCGCGCGGCGAATCGGCCAGAATTCCCGATCTGGGGTCCTTGGCGAAAGGATCCGGCGACCGGCCGCCGGGCGACCGCGGCCAGATATGGTGGAGCAAACCGACCGATGGTGTTCGACTCGATCGAAAAACTGAAGCGTGAATATACCGACAAGTACGTGGTCGTCGATTCGAGCCGTTCCGAATTGTCGCGGTTCCGTGGCCAAACGGGATTGATCAAGACGGTCAACATGAGCGGCCGGGCGTTGGTCGAGTTCGACGCTTATAACAACATAGGTTGGTACGACATCGAGCTCGATTTCCTCAAGGTCGTCGACAAACCGCCACCCAAGCCGGCCGAGTCGCACGAAAAACCGGCCAAGAAGGAAAAGGAAGCCGCCCCCGCCAAACCCAAGGCCGCCGCCCCCGCGACGGCCAAAGCGGCGCCGACCGGCGAAAAAAAGCTTTCGCCCTTGGAAATGGCACGCACTCAAGGGGCGGCGAAAAAAGGGACCGAAGCGGCAGCGCCTGCCGCCAAGCCCGCGTCGACGGTTGCGGCCAAACCCAAGTCGACGGCCGACATCATCGCCGCTGCCAAGGCGGGCAAAGCCGCCACCGCGCCGGCCGGCGCCGCCCCTGTGGCGAAAGAGCCGAGCACCGCTGAGATCCTAGCCGCCGCGCGTAAGCCCAAGGGCGCGGCCGAGTCGCCCGTGGTGAAGGCGGCCGATACCGTCACGGTGCCCAAAGCGGCCGCGATACCCAAACCTTCCGCGGCGCCCAAAGGCAAACTCTCGACCGCTGAGATCCTCGCGGCCGCTCGGGCAAACGCCGGCGCCACCGCCGCGCTTGCCGCCGAACCAACCGCAAAGGCGGCACCTTCGTCTGCGCCGGCCGCCCCGCCCGCCGCCGCGGCCGATCCGGAGCCAGCCACTGAGGCGAAACCCAAGCCTGTCCCAGCCAAACCGGCCGCCCCGAAATCGGCTGGCGACAAGCCTTCCACCACAGCCGAAAAAATTGCCTGGTGCCGCCAGCACGATATAAAGTGAATGGCGCGGAAGCCAAGCGCAAGGCCGGCGTTGGGGCGGTGTTTCGCGCCCAGACGGTTCGTTTCATCCTTTGCAAGACGCAAGACGTCTTTGAAACGGTCTTTCCCAGAAACAGCCTTCCTGACAGAATGGTCGGCCCGCGCCGAGACGTGCGAAGGAAAGACCACCATGACCATCGTCGCGCAGTACCTGGGTTACCTCGTGGTGCGGGTCTTCGTCTGCGCGCTACAATCGTTAAGGATGGAGACCTGCCAGACGCTGGCCGCCGGCCTGGCCACGCTGGCCAGCGACATTCTGCGACTGCGCCGCACGGTGGTCGAAGAAAACCTGCGGATCGCATTTCCCGAGCTTTCCGACGACGAGCGGCGGCGGTTGGCCTGGCGGATGTGGGAGCACCTCTTCATCCTGATCGTCGAAATCGCGCACGCGCCGCGGAAGATACACGAGACAAACTGGCGGCGGTTCGTGCGGTTCAAGAACAACCGCGAATTCGGCCGTTTGCTCTTGAACGGCCGGCCGCTGGTGATCACGTCGGCCCATTTCGGCAACTTCGAAATGGCGGGCTATATTCTGGCAATCCTTGGCTTTCCGACCCATACCGTCGCGCGCCCGCTCGATAACCCCTTCCTTGACGCTTTCCTGAACCGCTTCCGGGGCCACACCGGTCAGCGGATCATTCCCAAGAAGGGCGGCTACGAAAAGATCGTCGAGGTGCTCGCGTCCCACGGCCAGATGTCGTTCCTGGCCGACCAGTACGCGGGGAGCAAGGGCTGCTGGATCGAGTTCTTCGGACGGCCCGCGTCGGCGCACAAGGCGATTGCGCTGTTCGCGCTGAACCACGACGCGCCATTGATGGTAGGTTACGGCCAGCGGTTGGAGAAGCCAATGCGTTACGAACTGGCGCTGGAGGCATTCGTGGACCCGCGTAGCGGCGACGACGCCGTGAGCAGTGTGCCGCGGCTCACGCAATGGTACACAAGCCAGCTCGAGACGATCATCCGCCGCGCGCCAGAACAATACTGGTGGTTGCACCGCCGTTGGAAGGACAACCGGCCCGCCAAACGCAGGTCGAAGCAGGCGGCATAGGATATGGATGAAGGATGATCTTCATGATGGCCCACTGGATTCGCATCGCGTCGCTGGATGAATGCCCCCCGGGGAGCAGTCTGGAACGGATCGCGGCCGACCGTGTCGTGGCGTTGTATAATGTCGATGGGACGCTCCACGCGCTCGATGGCGTCTGTCCGCACCAAGGTGGCCCGCTGGGCAAGGGCTGCCTGTCAGGCGCGATCGTCACTTGCCCCTGGCACGGCTGGCAGTTCGATGTCCGCACCGGTCAGCACCAGTTGAGCCGAGCGATCGTGCAGCCGCGATTCGAGGTTCGCCTGGTCGGAAACGAAGTGCAGGTGGATCTCGCGACGCCGTAGGGTATGCACCTCACGGATGAAGAACAAAACCGCAACCGTCGCACGTTATCGGTGGGATCACCACGCCATCCGTGGGTATCATTCGTAGACTGGATCATAGTTCTTCGATTGGGTCCATTTCATCGTGTCGATTGCTTACCGACCGTTCCGCAACAGCGACCCGCCGGCGCTTGCCGAGATTTGGCGCAGCCAACCGCCCGAACGCGGCTTGATGCAGCCCATGTCGGCCAATCTGCTCGAGCAAATGGTGCTGTCCAAGCCCTACTTCGAAAACCAGGGTCTGATCGTCGCCGTCGACGGCCAACAGCCAGTCGGCTTCGTCCATGCGGCTTTTGGACCCAGCGACGACGGCCAACGGCTTGCGTGCCAACTCGGCGTCACCTGCCTGGTCATGGTCCGTCTCGACTACCAGCGGAAGGGCATCGGCGCCGAACTGCTTGCCCACAGCGAAACCTTCCTCCGTAAACGAGGGGCGCAGGTGTTGTACGCCGGCGCCATTCAGCCTCTGAATGGGTTCTACTTGGGTCTTTACGGCGGAAGCGAGTTGCCCGGTGTTCTCGATTCGGCGCCGCGTGCACAGTACCTGTTCAAGTCGCAATGCTACCGCGAGATCGACCGGGTTTGCGTGTTGCAGCGCGAACTAGCGGGCTTTCGCGCCCCGGTCGATCGGGGGCAGATTCAGATTCGTCGGCGGACGATCGTTCGGACGATCGACGAGCCGCCGGCCCGCACCTGGTGGGAAGCATGCACCTGGGGCGGCCTGGAGCGCACGCGGTTCGAGCTGTCGTCGCGCGACGCTGACGGACCGCTGGCCACAGCGACGTTTTGGAGCATCGAGCCACTGGCCCACAGTTGGGGCGTGCGGGCGGCGGGACTCGTCGAGCTGGAGGTCCTGCCCGCCCTTCGACGGCAGGGGCTGGCCACGTTCCTTTTGAGTGAAGCGCTTCGACACCTTCAGTCGCAAGGCAGTTCGTTGGTCGAAGTCCAGACGATGAATCACAATGCCGCGGCCCTTCAGCTTTACCACAAGCTCGGCTTCAAACAGATTGACCAGGGGGCGGTGTATAGAAAGGATGAAAGCTGAAGGATGATGGCGCGCCGTGCCGACTTGACAGCGAGGGGGGAGAACTGATAAAAAAGGGTTGATGAATGCAGCGCTAGGCTTGACGCCGGGTGCCGCATGGCCGTACGCCCACCGAGCTGTCGCCCACCCTAAGTGAAAGGTTGCACTGCCGTGCTCACGATCCTGGGAAATCAAACGAGCAAGTTCTGCGATGGGGTTTCGCGCCGCGGGTTCTTGAAGATCGGCGCCCTGAGCATGGGGGCAACGTCGCTCTCGCTGGCCGACGTGTTCCGGGCCGAGGCGGCGGGCGGCGTGTCGTCGCGACACAAGTCGGTGATCAATATCTTTCTGGGTGGCGGGCCGCCGCACCAGGACATGTGGGAAATCAAGACCGAGGCGCCGGTCGAGATCCGCGGCGAGTTCAGCCCAATTAGCACCAAGGTGCCCGGCATTCAGATCGGCGAGGTGTTCCCGCGAATCGCCTCGATGATGGACAAGTGCGTCGTCGTGCGCTCCGTGGTGGGAGCCCAGGGGGGCCACGACGCATTCCAGGCGACCAGCGGATGGGAACCGCAATCGATGGCGGCGTTGGGCGGCCGACCGAGCATCGGCGCGGCGCTTTCCAAGCTGCAAGGGCCGGTCGATCCTTCGGTGCCTCCGTTCGTCGGTCTGGCCGATCGCACGCAGCACGTGCCCTGGAGTGATTGCGGCCGGCCGGGCTTTTTGGGTGCCGCCTTTGGGGCGTTCAAGCCCGACGGGCAGGGCATGGACAACATGAAACTCAACTGCGTTTCGCTGGAACGGCTGGCCGATCGCCGCAAACTCCTCTCCTGCTTTGACCAGATGCGCAGCGAGATCGATTCGACCGGCGCGATGCGCGGCGTCGATACCTTTGGCGAGCAGGCGTTGGACGTCTTGACCAGCAGCAAATTGCTCGACGCGCTGGATCTCTCGAAGGAAGATCCGCGTGTGCGCGAGCGCTACGGCGACGGCAAACCGTTCCGTTTCCAGTACGACGGCGCGCCGACGGTGAACGAGCACCTGCTTCTGGCCCGGCGGCTGGTGGAGGCAGGCGTGCGTTGTGTGACCTTGAGCTACGGCCGCTGGGACAGCCACGGCGACAACTTCAACCTGGTCCGCGACCACGGGACGAAGCTCGACCAGGGCTTTACGGCGTTGATCGAGGATCTCGACTTGCGCGGCATGCTCAAGGACGTGACGGTCATCGCCTGGGGCGAGTTCGGCCGCACGCCGCGGATCAACAACGGCGCGGGTCGCGACCACTGGCCGCAGGTCAGTTGCGCCCTGATGGCGGGCGGCGGCATGCGTACGGGCCAGGCGATCGGCAGCACGAACCGGCTAGGCGAATACGCCAACGATCGGCCCGTGCATTTCCAGGAGATCTTCGCCACGCTCTATCACAATCTCGGCATCGATCCGGCGACGACCACGATCGTCGACCCTACCGGCCGGCCTCAGTACTTGACCGAACGTGCCGTGATGCGCGAATTGATCTAATTCAATGGTTGTCATCGGACATTGGCCGCCGCCGGTCGCGGGGGCTCGGAGGTGGCGTCCAGAATGTCGTCGAGGGCGCCGGCCAATTCGGGGTAGCGAAATACGTACCCTGTGCGCTGGGCCACATTGGGAAGCACGCGTTGCGAGTCGAGCAATAGCCCGCCAAATTCGCCGACGGCGAGCTTGAGCATGAAGCCCGGCATAGGCATGAAAGCGGGGCGGTGCAAGGCCCTGCCGAGCAGGCGCGTGAACTCGCGATTGGTCACCGCCTCGGGGGCGACGGCATTGAGCGGACCGGAAATCTCCTCCTGTTCAGCCGCATGCAGCAGCAATCCCACGAGGTCGTCGATATGAATCCACGACATCCATTGCCGGCCGTTGCCCAACGGCCCGCCGACGCCGAGCTTGAAGGGCGTGAGCATCTTGGCCAGCGCCCCGCCGCCGCGACCCAGCACGATCCCGATACGGGGATTGACGACCCGCACGCCCAGCGGTGTCGCGGCGGCGGACGACGATTCCCAACTCCGGCAGACGACTGCCAGAAAGTCGTGGCCGGGGGCCGACGTTTCATCGAGCGGCTCGTCGCCACGCGCGCCGTAGAAGCCGATCGCCGATGCCGAGACGAGCACTCTTGGGCGAACGGCCAATTCCGCCAGCGTCTTGACCAGGTTCGACGTGCCGACCTCGCGGCTGGCGCGAATGCGCTCTTTCTTGCTCGTGGACCAGCGCCCTTGGGCCACCGGCTCGCCCGCCAGGTGAAACACGGCCTGGACGTCGCGAAAGGCCGCGGCGGGCGGAGGACCGGCCAGAGGATCCCAGGGGAACAGCGTGGCGCGGGCCAGCGCTCCGCGCGCGCGCGCCGGGTCGCGGGTGAGCACGACCGGCTCGCTGATGCGAGCCAGCAACCGGCGTCCGATAAACCCGGTCGCCCCGGTAATCAAGGCCCGCATGTGGTCTTCCTCATCCAACGCGCTCGTGCGTTTCTGGCTCGCCCGAGAACTTTAACCGAATCCTCTGCTGCTCCTTAACGGCAAGTCGCCTTCGCATCCATCAATACCGCGGCAGGTTCGGTTCGATCTCGCACGCCCAACGGTCAATGCCGCCGGCCATGCTCTGGGCGCGGGTATACCCTTGCTGGCGCAGCCATTGGGTCACCTGCATGCTGCGGCCGCCGTGGTGGCAGTGTACGACGATCTCACGCGAACGGTACGGCTCCAGTTCGGCAGCGCGGACCATCAACTCGCTCATCGGCAACAGCCGCGATCCCTCGATATGCACCAGCTCGTGCTCATCCTGCTCGCGGCAGTCGAGCAGTAGGAACTCGTCGCCCGAGTCGAGCTTGCTCTTCACCGCTTGACAGGTCGTTTCCATCGGCGATTTGGCGTTTGTGTCGGCCATGGCCCTTGTTTTATCCTGGAAGAAATGCCCGCGTGACGCGGCCCATTCTACGCCCAGAGTGGTCAACTAGGGAAGCACACGGCTTGCAACGAATTCCGCGGGCAGTCAAAATGTCTTGGTACACCAAGTACACCGCATTTGTGGAGAACGAGAATGTCTTGCCGTCGACCTCTGTTCATCTTATTCGTCCCTCTGGCCTTTTGTTTCTCGGACTGTTCCTTGGCCCCGGCGTCTGACGACGAGTCGCCCAACCAAACCTATACCGATCCGGCGAAAGCCGATGTCGATTTCGCCGTGCAAGGCGAATACACCGGCGAGATACCGCGGGATGAGGGGCCGCTCAAGGTGGGGGTGCAGGTGATCGCCCGAGGCAACGGAAAGTTCCGGGCCGCATTCTATATGGGCGGACTGCCTGGCGACGGATGGGACAAGGAACACAAGTACGAGGTCGAAGGCGAAACGAAGGACGGTATCACGACGCTAGGAAATGAGAAGGGAGCCATCCAGATCAAGAGTGGCAAGCTGACACTCTTGGACGCCGAGCGCAATCGGGTGGCCGACCTCAAGCGCGCCGACCGGAAAAGCCCAACCCTGGGCAAAAAGCCGCCCGATGGGGCCGTGGTGCTATTCGACGGCGCGAGCGCCGAGGCTTTCGAAAACGGCCGAATCGACGATGCCGGACTTCTGGTGCAAGGCGTGACTAGCAAGCGGAAGTTCGGCGATTGTTCGCTGCACCTCGAGTTCCGCACGCCGTACATGCCCGCCGCTAATGGCCAGGGACGGGGCAACAGCGGCTGCTATTTACAGGGCCGCTACGAAGTGCAGATTCTCGATTCGTTCGGCCTGGCGGGCAAAAACAACGAATGCGGCGGGATCTATACAATCCGAGATCCGGACCAGAATATGTGCTTCCCACCGCTCGCCTGGCAGACCTACGACATCGAATACACCGCGGCTCGGTACGACGCGGCCGGCGAGAAGGTAAAAAACGCCGCGATGACCGTGCTGCACAACGGCATACTGGTCCACGACCATGTCGAATTGCCGAACGCGACGACGGCGGCGCCGGTGGCTGAAGGCCCGGACAAGGGGCCTCTGTTCCTTCAGGACCACGGCAACCCAGTGCGGTTCCGCAACATCTGGCTGGTGGAGCGTTGACGTGGGGCAGTCCTTCAACCGGTTCCAGACTGCCACGACTCGTTCCCACGCTCCAGCGTGGCAACAAGGAAAGAAATGCAAGAGAATCGTCGCCGTTGATTCGCTTGCCTTGCTCGCATAAATTGATTGCATGCCCGAATCCTTCGACCCGTACCGCAAATGGCTGGGAATTCCACCCAAGGACCGGCCGCCCAAGGACCGGCCTCCGAACCACTATCGCCTGTTGTCGCTCGAGTTGTTCGAGGAAGATGCTGACGCCATTTCCAACGCCGCCGATCGACAGATGGCCCACGTGCGGACGTTTCAGGCGGGCGAGCACTCGGCGTTGTCGCAGAAATTGCTCAACGAGCTGTCGGCGGCGCGTGTTTGCCTGCTGAACCGGGAAAAGAAGGCCGAGTACGACGCGGTGTTGCGGCGAGTATTTGCCGCGCAGGGGGCCGCCGCCGGGCCCAAGGCGGTTCCACCAGCGGCCCCTTTGCGTACCGCGCCAACGTTGCCCGCGCCGCAGGTCACAGCGCAGCCGATGGTAACCGCGCAGCCGATGATACCCGCGGCAGCCGTAATTCGCGTTGACCCTCGTCCGCTCGCGCCGGCTGCGCCTTTCGTAACCCGCACTCCGAGGCGCGCGTCACGCCGAAGAGTAGGCGGCTGGCAGGTTCCGGCCGCAGTCGTGGCGACCATCGCGCTGCTGGCCGGAGCGGTTTACGTCGCGTTCGACTTGCAACGCGGTACCGACGTCGAACACTCACCGCCGGAACCCGGGAAAAGAATCGGCGTCAGGCCCGAACCTGACTCAACTAGGAAGGACCGCCGCTCGCACGACGATTCGTCCAAGAAGGCGACCAAGACGACTCCTGACACGCCGCCAAGCGATTCTCGGAAAAAGGTCCCGACGACGGCGTTGGCTTCATCGAACGACCAACCGCCCCGAGTCGGCAACCGTGGCCCGGCTGTCGCGTCGACGCCATCACCTCCGTCGCCGCCAGGCCAGAACGATCTGCCTCCAACGTTCAATGCACGGGCACCACTAGTCGATCTCTTGAACACGCCTGAAAAGAAGGTGTCTGTTCCGTCTGCGGCCGAACTGACCTCGGCGCGCCGCACCGCGGAAGAGAAATTCCAGCAGGACTTGCAAACCGCCAAGACGCCCGAACAAAGGTTGAACGTCGCGCGGAAGATTCAGCGCGCGGCGCTCGACGCGAAGCTCGGCAGCGCCGAACGCTATGCGCTTTTGGACCAGGCCCGCGAGTTGGCCGCGGGAGCGGGCAGTTCGAAGGTCGCCTTCGAGGCCATCGACGGATTGGCGAAATGGTTCGAGATCGAAGAGTTGGAGTTGCGACTGGAGACATTGGAGGTGGCGGCAAAAGCGCCGAACAGCCCGAAGGGCAAGGCCGCAAAGAAAGAGCAGTTCGAATCGGCCAAGGACATGATCGAGACGTGTGTCGCGATCGACCGGTTCCCGGAAGCCTTGCGCGCCACGGCCCTGGCGCAGGCGGCGGCGCGCAATTTGAGGGACCAGGAACCCGGGTTGGTCAAGCAGGTCGTGGAGGAGAGAAAGGACCTCGAAAAGCTCGCCAAGGCGTTCGCGGCGATCAAGGACGACCTGGAACGATTGAAAGCCGACGCCGGCGACGCCGCGGCGAACCTGGCGGTGGGCAGGTTCTACTGCTTGGCGAAGAAGGATTGGGCACGCGGGCTGTCCCACCTGGTTGCGGGCGATGATGCGACGCTCAAGGATCTGGCCCAACGCGAGCTCGCCAAGCCCAGCGGCGCCGAAGACGAGAAATCACTGGGCGACGACTGGTGGGAACTGAGCCGCAAGGAAAGAGGACCGGCCAAGACGGCGTTGGCAAGCCGGGCCTGTTTCTGGTACCGGCGCTCGCTGACCTTCTTGAGCGGCGTCGAAAAGGAGGCCGTCGAGCAAAAGCTCGAGGAAGCCGGCGAAACCGGGCGGACCGACACGACGCAATTCCTCTCCGAGTTGCCCGAAACCAACGTCGTGGTCGACAACAACTGGTTCGGCAAGGGACGCAACGCGGCCGTCAACAAGCCGATCCACGTCGCCGGCAAGGAGTCGCCGCACGGGCTGTACACCGTCCCGACCAAGAACGGCAATGCCAGCGTGTCCTACGAGCTCGGCAAGAAGGCGAAGCGCCTGAACCTGGATGTGGCGATCGACGACGGCGAGGGCGCCAACCCCCGCACGGCGCTGGTGTTTCAGGTCTGGGGTGACGGGGTGCTCTTGCAGACGTTGGGGCCTGTCGCCGTGAAGGGACAAGTGTTCGGCTGCGAGTTGAAAGTCTCGACCGTCAAGATCCTCGAGTTGCGAGTCATTTGCGCGGGCAGCAACAACTTCGCCCACGCGGTGTGGCTCGAACCGCGGGTCACGTGGAAATGAACACCGGCGGTCATGGCTTCTGAGCCAAGTCAAACAGTAGCGGTTGGTCGGGCGTCTCATCGCCTTGATTGCCGCGAAACCGCAATTCCGAGTCATCGAGGTAGGTACGGTCCTTTTCGACCGCGATCCACCGCCTCCCCAGTTTTTCCGCGACCGCTCCCGTCGTGTTGGAGCCGGCGAAGGGATCGAGAACCATATCGCCCGGGTCAGTCAGGAATTGGATGAAAAAGCGAGGCAGTTCAGCGGGAAACCTCGCCGGATGAATTTTTCGTCCCTCGGTTTTCGATGTCTTGATGTAATGGCTGTTCGATTCGTTGTTACCGCATTCAATCAGGTTCGGCGGTATGGACCCGCCCTTGTCGGCGGAGAACTTGTCCGTGATATTGTGCCCGGAAGGGCGTTTCGTCCGTTTGATTCCACGCTGGATCAGCCGATGCATGTCTTTGCTGTAGGCTTGCAGCACGTTGCTATTGTTGGCCTTAGGAAACTTCGATGCCGACAACCAAAAAACGTACTCGACCGAGTCCTTGACTCGAACGCGCCGCACATTCACCCATTCGGCGGGTGCAGGCATCTTCGCCGGGTTGTACCAGAAAAACTCCTGGCACAAATGCAGATTCAACTCATCGCAGAGGGCCAGCAGCAACCGAAAGTGGTAAAGAGAACGGACCGGCGCCCCTGGGGTCCAGGCGCCACCCACGTTGAGCACGAAGCTCCCGTCGGGTTTCAAGACGCGCACGATTTGCGCGGCAAACGGCATGAACCATTTGACGTACTGCTTTTGGTCCACGTTCCCATATTCTTTCTTGAAGTGCAGGGCGTAGGGAGGAGACGTCATGACCAAATCGACGCTGGAGTCCGGCAAACTGGGAAGGAATTCGAGGCTGTCCGCGCAATAGGCGGCCCCCAAGTCAGTGTCGTAAATCGCTTTCGCTCGTTTGGGCATCACGTATGTTCCTTTAGGAGCTCGTATACTTCTTTAGGAGCTCGCCAAGGTCGGCACGCCACGGTCCCACGTCGTCGGCGTCGGGCAGCGGAACGCGTTGCATAACGGCCAGCTTGGCCGCGTGCTTCGAATGACGCGCAAGGTCCGATGTTCGGACAAAAAAGAAATCGGTCCACTTCCCCGTCTTCTTGCCCAGGCAAACTCCGAGCACATCGTACTGTTCCGCACCATAGAATCGGCTCGTCGGGTCTCCGGTCGCGGCGCGCGTCTTTTGCGTTTCCACCTTGTATGCGACGATCGACCCACCCTGTCGATACGCTTCATCGCGATCACGTATATTCTTGCATTCGGCCAACAACGGCTTGTCGCGACCGGGGACCCAAATGGAAAAGTCCGGGTGGCCGTCGAGGTCATGGGCCTCGTAGCGTTCGACAAACGAACCGACAAGGCTCGCAATCTTCTTTTCCATTTGCACTTCAGCCACTGCCCCCTCCAAAGCGACTTTCAATCGAAATCGCGCATTCACGGCGTCGAGCAGTTCGAAACTCGTCAGCCCGTAGTACGACTCTAGCGGGTGTTGCGCCATTCCGTGGCCCTCGAGGGACTCCCTTCCCGTTGAAAAGCGAGTGTACCAAAGTCCAGTGGCTGCGCCAAGACCTCTTGGCAACTGAACGTCGCGCAAACCTTCTCCAAATCACCCCAACCGCACATCGAGTCGCGTGACCGAAGCGGGGTCCAACGTGGCGTGCAGGATGTCGCCCTTGAGCTTGGTGTCGGTTGTCTTCGGCGTCACTTCCTCTTGCTGATCGAACGTGTTGTGGGCGTTGAGCTCGCGGTGCGTGAGCACGGTTTGCCTGGCGCTCGCGGCCGCGCCGCCGCGCAAACGGATGGCGACTTCGACGGGCTCGCTCGCGTGAGTGTGAACCAGGGTCATAGTTAAGTCGCTCTCGCCTTTGCGTGAAGCCGAGCCAGCCACGCGAAAAATGCGCCGCTCGCGCCCGCCGGCTTGAAAGTCGACGCCCGGCTCCTGCATTTCGACGCGTACCGCTTTGCCCCCCTGGTGCGGCCGGTACATGGCGAAAACGTGGTAGCTCGGCGTGACGACGAACTTCTCTCCGTCGGCCAGGAACAGCGAGTGCAGGTTGTTCACGAGCTGCGCCACGTTGGCCATGTCGATCTTGTCGGCGTGCCGGTTGAAGGTGTCGAGCGTCAGCGCGGCCACCAGCGCGTCGCGGAGGCAGCCCATCTGCTCGAACAGGTGCCGCTGGTTGATCTCGGTGCCCGGCGGGTGCCAACAGCCCCACTCGTCGATCACCAGCTTCACTTTGCGCTCGCGGTCGAACTCGCCCAGCGCCGACCACTGGTCGTTGACCAAGGGCTCCATCTGGTTCGCTTTGTGGAGCATCTCGTACCACTGGTCGCTCGTGAATTCGAGCGCGTGTCCGGTGGTGCCGCAGTAGTAATGCGGCGCCCAGCCCTGGATGGGCGCCTTGGCGTAGTCGGCCCATTTGGCGAAGAACCGCCGCGTCCAATCGACGTCGTTGCCGTTGGGACCGGCCGCAATCAGGTACAGAGGCACGCCGTAGGAAGGGACCCACTCGGTAAACTTGCGGTACTCCCGACAGTAATCCTCGGGCGTGAACTTGCCGCCGCAGCCCCAACTTTCGTTCCCCACTCCCCAGTAGCGGACCCCCCACGGCCGCTCGTCGCCATTGGCCGCGCGCTCATCGGCCAGCGTGGTCGAGCCGCCCGGGGCATTGCAATACTCGACCCACTGCTGGAACTCCTCAGCGGTGCCCGTGCCGACGTTGGCGGCGAAGTACGGCTCGACGTCGGCCAGTTGGCAAAAGCGGATGAATTCGCGCGTGCCGAAGTGGTTGGGTTCGGTCTCCTCGCGCCAGCGGCCGAATCGGCGCGGCCGCTTCTCCGGCGGCCCGATGCCGTCGCGCCAGTGGTAACGGTCGGCGAAGCAGCCGCCGGGCCAGCGGACGACGATCCTGCCCAGCCGGCGGACGTGCTCGATCGTATCGCGTCGGATACCGTCGACGTTGGGGATTTTCGACTCGGGTCCGACCCAGATGCCGTCGTAGATCACCCCGCCGATGTGCTCGGCGAAATGCCCGTACACGCCCGGCCTGATCGTGCCGATCGGCTCGTTCAAGAGTACGTCGATGGTCACGTCGGCGCCGACCCGGTTCATCGCCGCGATGCCGCGTTGGCGCGCCGCCCCGACCGCGGCGCCACAGGCTGCGGCCTGCGACAGGTGCTTGAGGGCGGCGCGACGGTTGATGGTTCGATGGTTCATGGCAGGTGCTCCAAGTTATGTGCCTCTCGCAACCCACTCCGCGTGGGATTATACCCGACCGGCCAACGCGAGTACCGAAAAATCCTCGACATCCGTGGGCGGACGGGCTAACCTGCTAGACGACGAAACCAACGACCCCGACAGGACCACAAGCCATGCTTTCTCGACTGCTGATCGTGTTGACGACGATCGTTCTCTGTGCCATCGTTAACGTCTCTCGCGCCGCCAGCGAACGCCTGACGCTCGACGTTTGGCCCGCTGCCGCCCCTGGCGAGACCGCGACTCGTGGCCAAGAAAAACTCGAGGAGCAGAAGCCGGGCCAGAGGGAGGTCAAGCGTCTGACGAACGTCTCCAAACCGACGCTGACTTTCTTCCGCCCGCCTCGCGAGCGCGACACGGGCACCGCGGTCGTGATTTGCCCGGGCGGCGGCTATAACATCCTTGCAATGGATTTGGAAGGCGAGGAGGTCGCCACCTGGCTGAACTCAGTCGGCGTGACCGGCATCGTGCTCAAGTACCGCGTGCCGCGCAAGGAAGGCCGGCCTCCGCACGAAGCGCCTCTCCAGGACGCTCAGCGCGCAATGAGCCTGGTTCGTTCACGCGCATCGGAGTGGGACATCGCGCCCGACCGCATCGGCATCCTCGGTTTTTCGGCCGGGGGACACCTCTCGGCCGCGACCTCGACCAACTTCGACCAGCGGCACTACGACGCCCTCGACGCGGTTGACCAGGAGAGTTGCCGGCCCGATTTCACGGTCCTGATTTACCCGGCCTATCTACTGACCGAGAGCAAGCTTTCACCTGAGATTCGCGTGACCAAGGAAAGCCCGCCGACGTTCTTCGCCCACGCCTACGACGATGGGATCGGTCCCGAGAACAGCATCGCGATGTTCACGGCCCTGAAGCAAGCGGGCGTCCCGGCCGAGCTGCATGTTTACGCCTCAGGTGGTCACGGCTTCGGTTTGCGGCCCAGCGAACACCCCGCGTCGACCTGGCCGAACCACTGCGAGGAGTGGATGCGGAGCCGGGGGTTACTGTCGCTCAAGCCCCGTGGCGAATGAGAATCGCCCTGCCGAGTGGATTCCCGGCAGGGCGATTGGATTGGCGTTGCATGTACCGTTCGCGCTTAGCGCTTCTGCAAAACCACGAAGCGGTTCCCTTGTTCGGTCCGGACCAAGAGCAGCACGCCGCGCTCGACAGACTCTTCGTCCATGGCCTTCTTAAAATCGGCGACGGTTTCCACTCGCGTCTTACCGACCTTCATGATCAGCATCCCTTCGCGTAGCCCGGCCTCCGCGGCCAGGCCATCGTCGTCGACACCCGTGATCACGACCCCCTTGAGATCCTTGAAGCCGAGTTGCCCGGCGTTGTTGGCCGTCAACTCGCCGACTTCGATACCCAACTCGTGGCTCTTATGGGCACCTTCGTCGGTCGCGGCGTGACCGCGTTCATTGTACGCTCCCCGCTTCGCGGTTTCGTTGTCCGGCAGGGGCTTGACCACCACGTGCAGATGAATCGGTTTGCCGTCGCGCAGAATTTTGACGTCCTGGCGCGTGTCGATCGGCGTTCGCTCCACCTTCTCCTGCAAATCGCCCGGCGTGCGGACCGCTTTACCGGCGAATTCCGTGATTACGTCCCCCTCTTCGAAGCCGGCCTCGGCGGCGGGTGTGTTGGGATGGACTTCGGCCACAATTACCCCGTCGTGTCGCCCGACACCAACCTGATCGGCCAACGGGCCACTGACCTCGGCGATGCCGACGCCGAGAAATGCCCGTTGCACGACGCCCCTTTCAATGAGCTGCGACATTACCCACTTGGTCAGGTTGCTGGGGATGGCGAAGCCGATCCCCTGGTAGCCGCCGCTGTTGCTGGCGATGGCCGTGTTGATGCCGATGACCTCGCCGTCGAGGTTCAACAGCGGACCGCCTGAATTGCCCGGATTGATCGCCGCATCGGTCTGCAGGAAACGGGTTCGCTTACCGAACTTCAAGTCGCGGCCCGTGCCGCTGATGATGCCGGCGCTGACGGTGGAATCGAGGCCGAACGGGTTGCCGACGGCGATCACCCAATCGCCAAGCCGCAGGTCGTCGGAATTACCAAGCCGCGCGGCGGGCAACGTGCCGGCGCCGGAAATTCGCAACACGGCCAAATCCGTCTCCGGATCGGTCTTGATATCAGCCGCTTTGAACTCGCGCCCATCCGAGAGGCGGACGATAACTTCGTCGGCGCCATTGACCACATGATTGTTCGTGAGCACGATGCCGCTCTTGTCAATGATCACGCCCGAACCCATGCCTTCGCGGTGCGGTGTACGTTGCGTATGGCCGTCGCCGAACCCTGGGAATGGGGAGTCGTCGTTCTTGAAGAAATCTTCGAAGGGGGTGCCCTTGAAGGGATTCTCGCGGTGCATTCGCGGGCCATTGCCGGGAACCTGGTGTGGCGTCGAGCGGGTCTCGATGGTGACCACCGTGGGAACGGCCTCCTCTGCCGCGGCGCGGAAGGCCTCCGAGAGCTGGTTGGCGTTCTGTCGCGCGGCGCCGTGGGTGCCGCCCGGTTCCTTGGCCGTGCCATGCACCTGCCAGAGCGGTAAACCGGCCGCTGCCAGGGCGAACAGTGCTACCGCGGTTAGAAGCTTGCGTCGGTTTTGCATTACTACCTGTTTCATCGTGTCGATCCTCCGTTTTCGAGTTCTTGACCGCCCTTTCCGCGGCCGCTTTCAGCGGCGACCCACGAGAGGGCGGGAAATCTGGTCCACACATCTATTATATTCGTTGCCGCCGCCGCAGTTTTCTTTCATGACCATTTTGTAATGACAACCGACCTTCGACTCGTTCCCACGCTCTGCGTGGGAACGGTTCCGCGGACGCTCTGCGTCCCGATTGTCCAGCGGCACTCACCAGTCGCGGGGCCCCAGAGCGGCCGAAGATGTGTTGCTCACGAGCGCTCACGGGCGGCGTTACATTGACAAAACTGTAAATAGCGTTTAGACTTATGTTGCCGGATGCAGCGCGGTTCAGATTCGATTCGGTGCCGTTCAGTTCGCTAACGATTCAGTCCGGTACAGATTCAGCTCGGTACAATGGCGACGCAGGAATGAGACCAGCGATCGAAACGGATCTTCCCATCGAGGGGGAATCGATCTTCCAGCGGTGCGAACGTCGCATCGGCTATACGTTTCATGACAAGGTCCTTTTACGCGCGGCGCTGACGCACGCGTCAGGGGCCGCGCATCGGCTGGGGTCGAACGAGCGATTGGAATTCCTGGGCGACGCCATTTTGGGGGCCGTCGTCTGCGAACTGCTCTACCAGCGATTTCCGGGTTTCCTGGAAGGTGACTTGACCAAGATCAAGTCGGTGGTCGTCAGCCGGCAAACCTGCGCCAAGATCAGCGAGGGGCTGGGGCTGGAAAAGTTCCTGATTCTCGGCAAAGGAATGACGACCAGCCCGCACGTGCCGCCGTCGCTCTTGGCCGACGTCTTCGAATCGTTGGTGGCGGCCATTTATCTCGACGGTGGCGACGCGGCCTCGCGCTCTTTCATCGAGACCTACATGGGGCCCGAGATCGAGCTGGCGGCGGGCGGCGACCACTCGGGCAACTACAAGTCGTTGTTGCAGCAACTGTCCCAGCGCGAACATGGTGCCACGCCGACCTATCAGTTGCTCGACGAAAAAGGACCCGATCACAGCAAGTGCTTCAAGATCGTGGCGCAGATCGCGCGTAACCGGTTCCAGCCCGCGTGGGGGCGCAACAAGAAGGAAGCCGAGCAGCGGGCGGCGCAAAACGCGCTGGCCGAGTTGAACGGCGAGGCGTTGCCGTTCCCTTCAGATTAGCCATGGTCCCGTAGCTGGCTTCGCAAGCGCGGCTCGCCGCTAAGCGGCGGACGGCTATGCATTCTTATTGCGCAGCAATAAGAAGGCCAGAGAAAAAGCCGACAAAACGTGCCCTGCGACCTGCACGGGCGGAGCCGGCTACGCCCGCGGCAAAAACTCCTGCGTCCCCACGACCCCCAGCGTCGCCGGGGCGGGGAACCCGCCCGCGAACGCTGGAGGGTCTTTTTCGCGCTCGCGAAACGCGGTCGTTGCGCAGCAACGAACGCGCAAAAAAAACAGAGCGCAGCGACGCAAACCAATCTCCGACATCCCCATGACGGGGAGCAAGCCGCGTAGCGGCGACGTCCCCAACCGCGCCACACTTCGCCTCGCGTGTTGGCTCTGCCGTGGTCCTAGGTCGGGGGATTCGGAGTTGGTTTGCGCCGCGTAGCGCACGTAGCCTCGGCCCTGGGACGTTGGCTGCCCAGCGCTGCGAGGGACGCGCCCCGTGCGGTATCGCGACGGACGATCGCCCAGCCGCCACCGCACGAAAAAACCGCCAACGGCCCCGGTGCCGTAGCCGTTCGCGTAGCCGAACTGCGCCATGGCGTTGCGGCGACAGCGCCGCGATGCCGGCGATCGAAACGAAAAGGCACCCTAATCCGCCAATGTTCCAACCGTATCGGTTCCGTCGCGCGTCAAGCGGGGCGTAGGGGGGGCGGTTTGGACACGGGTACGCCGGGCGCCGCTGAGACGGCTTCCGTC